>ORMF012041394.1_pt1 | contig 23709 bp, 22 predicted proteins | sample 1779871 | NCBI WGS metagenome assembly ORMF01 (sample SAMEA104232316, study PRJEB22302) | groundwater metagenome | biome: forest; feature: aquifer; material: groundwater | place: USA | collected 2011-08-07 | depth 5.4 m | reverse complement strand
TGAGCACGCCGTAGGCCTTGGTAAAGGGGTCCACGTCGGCCGCGATGAACAACTCGGCGCTTCTCAGGTTGAAGTCCGCGCCGGCCGGCCTGTTGCTGAACGCCCGGCCGGCGTCCCGGCCGCCGGAGCCGTCGCCAGTGCCGCCTCGGCGGCGGCTCGCAGATCCTCGGCATTCGCGCCGTCGGTCGGGAAGCGGGCAACGCCCGCGGACACGCTGATCGGCCGACCCGTTCCGACCGGCAGGGCCGCGATCCCGTCCAGGACGCGTTGGGCGACGGTGATCCCGGCCGCGCCGGGCGCGACGAGGACGAACTCATCGCCGCCGATCCGGGCGACCGTGTCGACCAGGCGGACGGACTCGGCCAGGACGGCGGCCACGGCCCGGAGCACGTCGTCGCCGGCGCCGTGACCCGCCGCCTCGTTGGTGGCCGTCAGGTCGTCGACGTCGAAGACCGCCAGCGACACCTCGCCTCCCTGGCGTCCGGCCCGGGCGAGCTCGAGCTCGAGGATCCGGGCGAACGTCCGCTCGTTGGCCAGTCCGGTGAGGGGGTCGGTGTGGGCCAGCCGCTCGAACCATTCGGAGCGCTCCGCGACCATCGAACCGATCCTCGCCCGATCGACCGCAACCGCGATCAGCGCCGAGATGGCGCCGAGCACGCCGCGCTCGTCCTCGCTGGGCTCGCCGTCGCCGGCCCGGGCCAGGGTCAGGACGCCGACCAGCTGCTCGATCCCGGCCCGGGACACGACCAGCGGCAGATGGACCAGGCCGTCGCCCATCCGGGCAACCCGATCGGCCGCCGTGGCCGCCACCGGACCGTCGGGGCCGCCGACCGTCGTCTCGAAGTCGGCTCGGGCAGCAGCCTCCGGCCCGATCGCGACCGCCAGCTGGAGTTCGGCCCGGTCGGGATCCTGGAGGGTCACCGCGGCGAACGGCGCGTCCAGCGCCGCCGCTCCGATCTCGAGCAATCGGGCGACGGTCGTGTCGAGGTCGTCACTCGTCGCCAGCGTCGCGGCAGCCTGGGCGAGGAGATCGGCGAGGCGGTCCATGACGGGGGCGGTCCTCCGGTATGAGCGAGCGGTGCCGCTGAATCCTACGCTGCCCGGGGTTCGTGCGGGCGCCGGGACTCACCCTATACTCGGGCCGATGAAACTGGTCGTGGCGATCGTCCACAACGAGGACGCCGGGGCGCTGGTCGATGCCCTGCTCGAGCGTGAGCACCGGGCGACCCGCCTCCATTCATCGGGCGGGTTCCTGAAGCAATCCAACGCCACGATCGTGGTCGGCGTCGAGGACGACAGGGTCGACGAGATCGTGGCGATCGTCCGGGACAACTGCACCGCCCGGACCCAGATCGTCAACCCGATGCCGCCGATCATGGAACCGGGCGAGTTCTTCATGCCCTACCCGCTCGAGGTCGAAGTTGGCGGGGCGACCGTGTTCGTCCTCCCCGTCGACCGTGTCGAACGGCTCTAGCGTGACGGTCGGTACCGCCTGGACGCGACCGTCGATGGGTCCGACCTGGGTCGATGCGCTCGATGACGGCGCACCGGACATCGTCGCGGCCTGGCGCGGGATCGATGCGGGGCGGCTGATCTCGGTCCGGCGCGAGGTCCGGCGACGCTCCGGGGCCGGCACGGCCGAACGGACGGCGGCTCAGCTCGCGACGATCGCCGGCGCCCTCGCCGCCATCGTCGAACGGCTCCCGGAGGCGGCTCTGACGCTTCCCGGTGGCGAAGGGGACTGGACCGTCGCCCAGTGCGTCGGGCACGCCAGCGAGTCGCGGGCCGGTCTGTGTCTGGCCGCTTCGCTCGCCGCAGGCGGTCGCTGGCCAGCCGCGGCGGGCCCGGTCGTCCAGGGGATCCCCGGTGCGGCGGACGCCGACCGAGCCACCCTGCTGCGCAAGATCGGCCAGAGCCAGCGGATCGTCGGGCGTGCGGCGCGGACGGTTGCCGGCCACGAAGAGGATCCCTGCCCGCTCGACCATCCCCAGGTCGGCCGCCTCCGTTGCGGGGAGTGGCTGACCTTCGCCGGAGTCCACGACTTGATGCATCTCGAGCAGCTCCACCGGCTGGTCGACGGATGAACCCGTTGCGACCCGATCTCGTCGACTGCTGGATCTACCGGGTCACGATGAGCTCACGCGACATCGCCAAGCCGGAGATCCTGCTCCTCCGGCGGGCGCCCGGTCGGATCCTGCCCGGTCTGTGGCAATGCGTGTCCGGCTCGCTCGAGGACGGCGAGCGGGTGACCCAGGGGGCCCTGCGTGAGCTGCGCGAGGAGACCGGGATCGACCACGAGGCGATCGACGGTTTCTTCGACCTCGACCTGGTCAACCAGTTCCACGAGCCCTCGCTCGACGGGATCGTCACCTCGGCGGTCTTCGCCGTCCGGATCAAGGGACACCGCGAACCGACCCTGTCGCCCGAGCACGACGGGGCGCGCTGGCTTCCGATCGACGACGCGTACGGCGAAGTGATCTGGCCCGGCTATCGCACCGCGATCGAGCGGATCCGCGACGATCTGAGCGATCCCGACCGGGCGGCCTGGTTCGAGTTGACCCTCGACGGCCAGCGTCGCCCGCGCGACGGCTGATCGACGCCGTTCACCGGGCGACCCGCCGCCGACCGTCCCGCTGGTAGACTCGCCCTCACGAGCAGCCCACCGTGAGGCGGCACAGGAGGGCCACGAGATCGACGGACCCGGGACCACCCACATCTCGGATCGCGGCGCCGCCCAGCGGCGCGTGTTCCACTCCAAGGTCGACACGATCCGGCCGACCTATGGATTCGAGGACGTCTCGCTGGCGCCGGGCACCGACACGATCGAACCCGCCGACGTCCACCTGGCCCAGACGTTCGCCGGGATCGAGCTCGCGGTCCCCATCCTCGCCTCGGCGATGGACGCGGTGGTGGACCCCCGGTTCGCCGGGGAGCTGGCTCGCCTGGGCGGCCTGGCCGTCCTCAATCTCGAAGGGGTCCAGACCCGCTACGACGATCCCGATGCGGTGCTGGCCCGGATCGCGGCCGCCCCCGACGACGAAGTCCGCCTGCTCCTCAGCGAGGCCTACAGCCAGCCGATCCGCGAAGACCTGATCGCGACCCGACTGGCCGCCATCCACGCGGCGGGTTCCAAGGCGGCCGTGGCGGCCACCCCGGCCGCGGCCCGCCGGTTCGGCCCGTTCTGTGCCGAGCACGGCGCCGACCTGTTCCTCGTCCAGAGCCAGGTATCGAGCGCCCGTCACCTGGCAACCGGCTACGATCCGCTGTCGCTCGAGGACTTCACCCGGTTCATGCCGATCCCGGTCGCGGTCGGCAACACGACCAACGCCGAGGCCGCCTTCGCATTGATGGAGCAGGGTGCGGCGGCCGTGTTCGTCGGGGTCGGGCCGGGTGCGGCCTGCACCACCCGCGAAGTCCTCGGGATCGGCGTTCCCCAGGTGACGGCGATCAGCGATGTCGCTGCGGCCCGCGATGCCTACCTGGCCGAGACGGGTCGCTACGTGCCCGTCGTCGCCGATGGCGGGATGCGTCGCGGGGGCGAGCTGGCCAAGGCGATCGCCGCCGGCGCCGATGCCCTGATGCTCGGGTCGCCGCTGGCCCGCGCCGAGGAGGCGCCCGGCCACGGCACGAACTGGGGGATGGCCGCCCCATCGCCGACCCTCCCGCGCGGGACGCGGATCAAGGTCGGCACGGTCGGCACGCTGGAGCGAATCCTGTTCGGGCCGGCCCACGTGACCGATGGCAGCGAGAACCTCGTCGGCGCGCTGCGTCAGTCGATGGCGGCACTCGGGGCACGGACGATCCGCGAGATGCAGGCGGTCGAGATGGTCTACGCCCCGTCGGTCCAGACCGAAGGCAAGTCCTGGCAGAAGGCCCGCTGACCGAACCGGCCGGCGGACCCGCGGTCAGCCTCTACGAGGCGGCCGGCGGAATGCCGTTCTTCGAACGCCTCGTCGGTCGGTTCTACGACGGGGTCGCCGGAGATCCGGATCTCCGCCCGATCTACCCCGAGTTGGACGATCGGCTGCCCGACGCTCGCCATCGGCTGACCCTGTTCCTGGCCCAGTACTGGGGCGGCCCGACGACCTACGACCAGGAGCGCGGGCACCCCCGTCTGCGGATGCGCCATGCCCCGTTCGCGATCGGACCGGCCGAACGCGACGCATGGCTCCGGCACATGGGCGAGGCCGTCCGCCAGGTCGATCCGCCGCCGCCCGTGGCCGCCAGGCTCGTCGCCTACTTCGAGATGGCCGCCGAGGCGATGCGCAACCGCGAGTAGCTCATGGACCGTGGCCGGCGGACCGTCCGGCGAGACCCGCAGGCCGCGCGTCTGCACGGCGCGACGATCGCCCGTTCCGGCCACCTGCCCTGCTAGGCTGCCGAGGTGCGTCCCGTCCGCGGCTCCCGTCTCGATCCAGTTCGCCGAATCGCCGGGCTGATCGTCTTTGTGGCTGCGATCGCCGCGGCATGTGGGACGGCTCCCAGCTTCACCCTCCTGCCCGCGCCATCGACGGCGGTCTCGCCATCCGGCTCGGTCGTTCCCGCCGCCAGCGCGTCGGTCGCTCCGTCCGCCTCGCCGGTCGCCTCCGGCTCGCCCGCTCCGCCGGCCTCGCCGGGTGCCAACGTGGCCGGCTGGTCGTACGTCAAGTCGGTGCCCTGTCCCGACGAGAGCAAGTTCACCTGCGTGACCCTGTCGGTGCCGCGTGACCACGCCGCACCGACCGGGCCGAAATGGGACCTGGTCTACGCGGTTCGCAAGGCGTCCGGGGTCAAGCTCGGCACGTTCGTCACGATCACCGGCGGTCCGGGGACCAGCGGGTTGGCGTCCGCGGACAGCTACACCGACGCCTTCGACCCGAGCATCCCGGAGCACTACGACATCGTGTTCCTCGATCAGCGCGGCGTCGGCCAGTCGCACAAGGTCGACTGCCCCGAGGCCACCTCGGTCTACTACGCCGACACTGCCGATGCGGCGGATCCGGCCCAGCGAGCGGCCGTCGGCCAGGCCGCCGCGACCTACGTCAAGGACTGCCTGACCGAGGCCAAGGCGGACGTCGCCGACCTACCCTTCTATGCGACCACCAACGCGATCGAGGACCTCGAGGCCTTCCTCCAGTACCTCGGCGCGGACAAGGTCGACCTGTACGGCGAGAGCTATGGGACGCAGTACGTCCAGATCTACGCCGCGGCCCACCCGGAGCGGATCAAGGCCCTGTTCATCGATGGGCCAGTCGACCTGGTCCCCAACGGGATCGACTACTACATCGAGGGCGCCCGGGCGTTCGAGGACGTCCTGGTATCGACCGCGGCGACCTGTCAGACCTCGGCCGCCTGCCGGGCCGACACGGCCGGCGGCGACGCCCTCAAGGCCTACGACGCGCTGGCCGAGAAGCTGGCCGCGGGACCGATCACCTTCCACTTCCCGACGGCCAAGGGCACCTTCGTCGATCGCCAACTCACGAGCACCGACCTCGTAAACGCGGCCTCGGGCTATGCCTACTCGCCGCTCGACCGGGCCCAGTTCCTGCGCGACCTGACCGCCGCCTCACAGGGCAGCTACGTGCCCCTGGCCCGAGCCGCCTACGACAGCATCGCGATGAATCCCGAGACGCTCCAGGCGGACCCCGACCCGACCTACAGCGACGCGATGTACTACTCGACCGAATGCCAGGACTACGGCTTCTACCTCGGCGCCGGGGACACCGATGCGCGGCTCAAGGCCTGGCTGGACGCCGGCGAGAAGGCCGGGATCAACAGGCTCCGCCTGGGGGCCACGTTCTACGGCGACCTGCCCTGCATCTACTGGCCGACCCTGCCAAAGACGGACCCTCGCCCGAAGGCGATCGTCGACCCGGCCTATCCAACGTTCATCCTGACCGCGACCCAGGATCCAGCGACCCCGATCCAGAACGCGATGCGCCTGTTCGGCCGGCTCAAGGATTCCTACCTCTTCGAGGCGCTCGGTGGAGCGCACGTGATCTTCGGCCGCGGCGACGCCTGCCCGGACAAGCCGATCACCGACTACCTCGTCTCGGGGATCTTGCCGGCGACGCGAGTGACACCGTGCCCGAATGTGGTGGCCGACGAGTACGTTCCGAACGCCCGCCCGCGGGCCAACCAGTACCGCGACGCGCTGGCCCTGATGAGCTCGATGGAAACCCAGATCAGCGCGACCGACGACTACAACTACCGCGTCGACGCCGACCCGATCACCATGGGCTGCTACCTCGGCGGCACCCTGACCTACACCCCGGTCGCCAACGGGACCAAGCTCGCCGTGGCCGGTTGTGCCTTCACGGCCGGCGCTCCGATGACCGGCCTCGGTTTGATCGACACGGACGCGGGGACGTTCCGCCTGGCGATCACCCTTGGTTCGGGCTCGAGCCTGACCTATTTCGACGATGCGAATGGGCTGACCTCGGTCAAGGGCACGTATCGCGGGCGGCCGGTCAACCTCCGGCGCTGACCGCCGGCGACGGCAACGCTTCCGCTGGCACCGCTGCCGAACGCCCGTCCGGGTAGACTTGCACCACCACGGGCGAGCATCGGGAGGGCGGCGATTGGGCGACGCGGAGACCATCGAGCAGACCGACCGAGCCACCCAGCCCGACACGGCGACACCGTCCTCGGGGCGCAATCCCTCCGGTCCAGACCGGACGCCGGCCCGGGCGGCCGAGCCCGACCTCCACGAATCACCGCCAAAGCCCCGGCGCGGCAAGACCGTCCACGGCGAGGCGGCCAACGCCGGCCACCGCGTCCTGGCCCCCGATGACGCCGAAGTCGAGGCCTACCTCGAGACGGCCCTCCATGCGCCCGGCCCGGACCGTTCGCCGGAGGATCGACCCGGCGCCGGCCGAGGCGTTCGAGCCACGACCGAGCCGGACACGATCATCGTGCTCGACTTCGGGAGCCAGTTCGCCCAGCTGATCGCGCGCCGCGTCCGCGAGCTCAACGTCTACTCGGAGCTGCTGCCCCACGACACCCCGTGGGCGGAGATCGAACGTCGCCGACCGGCCGCGATCATCCTGTCCGGCGGTCCGAACTCGGTCTACGACCGCGACGCGCCGCGTCCCGATCCGATGGTCTGGAGCGGTCGGGTCCCCGTCCTCGGGATCTGTTATGGCGCCCACCTGATGGCCCGCGAGCTGGGCGGCGACGTGCTCCCGGCGACCAAGCGCGAGTACGGCCCGGCCACGGTGTCCTTTACGGCCGACGATGGCCTGTTCGCCGGCCTGGACCGCGAGCAGCCGGTCTGGATGAGCCACGGAGACTCGATCCCCCGCTTGCCGGAAGGCTTCCACTCGACGGCCCAGACCGACTCGACGCCCTTCGCCGGCCTGGTCGACCCGGTCCGCAATCTGTATGGGATCCAGTTCCATCCCGAGGTCGCCCATACCCCTCGCGGTCGCGAAGTGCTCCGGAACTTCGTGCTCGGGATCGCCAAGGCCCGTCCGACCTGGACGCCGGCCAACTTCATCGACACCACGGTTGCCGACATCCGGGCCCGGGTGGACGCCCACGCCCGCGAGGTCGGCTCCGATGGGTTGGTCATCTGCGCGCTCAGCGGTGGGGTCGATTCGGCCGTCGCCGCGGCACTGGTCCACCGGGCGGTCGGCGATCGGCTGACCTGCATCTACGTCGACCATGGGCTGATGCGCAAACGCGAGTCCGAGCTGCTCCGCGCCACCTTCGAGCAGAACCTCGGGATGCGCCTCGTGATGGTCGATGCGCGCGAGCGTTTCGTGGCCCGGCTGGCCGGGGTGATCGACCCGGAGCAGAAACGCAAGATCATCGGCGACGAGTTCATCCGGGTCTTCGAGGAAGAGTCGATCAAGCTCGGCCGGATCGACTTCCTGACCCAGGGCACGCTCTATCCGGACGTCATCGAGAGCGCGACCTCGGAGACCAAGGCCGCCCAGAAGATCAAGACCCACCACAACGTCGGCGGTCTGCCGGCCGATCTCCGGTTCAAGTTGATCGAACCGCTCCGCTACCTGTTCAAGGACGAGGTCCGGGCGGTCGGGGTCGAGCTCGGACTGCCCGAGGCGATGGTCCATCGCCAACCGTTCCCCGGCCCGGGCCTGGCGATCCGGATCATCGGCGAGGTCACCGCGGAGCGACTCGAGACGTTGCGCGACGCGGACTGGATCGTGATCGACGAGATCAAGGCGGCCGGCCTGTATCGCAGCGTCTGGCAATCGTTCGCGATCCTGACCCCGGTCCGCTCGGTCGGGGTGATGGGCGATGGACGAACCTACGCCAACGTGGTCGCGATCCGCGCGGTCACCTCGGACGACGGGATGACCGCCGACTGGGCGAAGCTGCCGTACGAGGTCCTGGCCAAGATCTCGTCCCGGATCGTCAACGAAGTCCCGGGGGTCAACCGAGTCGTCTACGACATCAGCTCGAAGCCGCCAGCGACCATCGAATGGGAGTGACCCGCACGCTGGGCGAGCGCGGCGCCTAGGACCTTCGGGTGATCCGATCGTCCGGAAGAGGCGTTACAGTTCGATCGATGGCCGATCCCACCCTGCCCGACGCCGCCTCCGAACCCGTCCGGCCGCGCTGTCCGTGGTGCTCCGCGGAGCTGCCGGATGCGAACGCCCGGACCTGTCCCTCGTGCAACGCGAACCTCATCGGCGAGGGCGATGCCCAGGTGCCCGGGGTGAACGCGATCGATCTCGAGAAGCTCGCCTTCCGACGTTCGGTCACGCCAAAGCGGAGCCGGATCATGTCGTGGATCAGCGGTGACCTCGACTACGAGGATGCGACCGAGCCGGTCGTCCATGCGGGTTCGGTTGAGCTGCCGCCGCCCGATGTTCGCCGAGAGATGAAGCGTCTCGAGACCGCCGCGATGATCGCCGATCTGTCGGCCGAAGCCGGGGCACTGGCGACCGAGGAAGCCGTGGCCCAGGGGACAGATCCGGTCGCCGCGATCGCCGCGATCCATGCCGAGCTCGACGCCGCGACGAGGGCCCGACCCTCGGCGACACTCGACGGGCCGATCGACCTACCGGCCGTCGAAGCCGGGGACCTCCCGAGCGGCGACGCGCCGACCGCGGCCCCGACCCCGACGGCGGCCCGACCGCGGGCCCCGCGGATTCCCAGGCGGAAGCCCGCCCCACCCGCCTGACCCGCGGCGCCGGTGCACGTCGGCTGCCGCCGCGGCGTTCTATCCTCGGGCGATGCCCGCCCGTCTGAGTCCACCCGGTCCATCGTTCCTCCGCGAGCACGAGCTGCGCGTCGGCGAGCGGCACCTCCGGGCGGGGATGAGCCGACCGACCACCCTCGACGATGGCTGGTGGATCGCGATCCTGTGGGTCGCCGACGACGATGGCGTGGTCGCCTTCCGGGATGTCGCTCCGCTCGCCGGGCCACCGCCCGACCCGCCCCTGGCGCGGCTCGGCCCGGCACTCTCGGGGGCACTTTCGGGGTTCATCCTGGAGGATGACGGACGGCTTTCGATCCGACTCGCCCAGGTGGCGCCGCCCGACGATCCGCTCCAGCCGTGGCGCTCTCCGCTGGCGATCCGGGCCGCCTTCCGCTGGGAGCCGATGCGGGCGGCCGCAATGCGCCCGAACGACCTGGCGGACACCGTGCTGGCCGCCTTCCGTCGGGCGGTGGAGGGTCTCAGCCGGCCGTGAGCCGACGTCCGGAGAGGAGCGGCGCTCGCCCGAGACCGGCGCGAGGGCACCGGTCCGAGGGCATCGGGCCCGGGCAGGGTAGACTCGTTGGAACGTGAAGAATCTGTTCGACGAGTTCATGGAAGAGCTCCGCCGTCGCCAGCAGGCTATGGCCGCCGGCGAAGACCTCGAGAAGGCGAACCGCCAGGGCGCTCAGTCCGCGCCCGATGATGGGTCCGAGGATCACCTGAACGACGCTGCGGATGATGCCTCTGACGGCGACACCGAGCCTGCGCCCGACGCCGAGCTGGACGACACCTCCGAGGCGGCCGAGCCCGGCGACGCCGAACCCGAGCCGACGTACCAGCGGCCCGAGCCGGTGGGAGGCGCCTCAGGCCGCGGCGGCGGTCGGGGATCCGGTGGTTCCGGCAACCGCCGCAAGACCCGGGCCGGTGGTCCGGACGACGGTTCCCGACGCGTCCGCGACCGGATCCGCGGGATCGGGATCGGTCTGGTCATCCTGTTCGTCGTCGCGGTGATCACCCTGGCCGGCTTCGTCCTCGATCTGATCACCGACGCGATGTGGTTCAAGAGCGTCGGCTACGACCCGGTCTTCTTCACCCGCCTGGGGGTCCAGGCGGCGCTCTTCGTCGGGGTGCTCGTCGTGGTCCTGGTCTTCCTCGGCTTCGACCTGTGGCTGGCCGGCCGCCTCGCGCCACCGCCGGATGCCGAGCGAACCGGTGGGGCCGGCGGGTTCGCCGCCCGGCTCGCCGAGGCGTTCGGCGTCGACACCACGGGCAATCGACCGCGACCGGGTGGCCGAGTCGAGTTCTCGGGCGCCGGGTTCGGGCCGCGGGGCGGAATCCGGACCGTCAGCTTCGAACCCGAGGACATGCCCGACCTCGTCCCGGTCGCGCGCTGGGGCCTCTTCGCCCTGGCCGCGATCGTGGCCCTGGCAACCGCCGCATCGGCTTCCGGGCAGTGGGAGACGGTCCTCCTGTGGCTGAACCAGGTGCCCTTCGCCGTAGCCGGTGCGCCGGCTGTGGTCGATCCGATCTTCGGTCGCGACGTGAGCTACTACCTGTTCCAGCTGCCGTTCCTGCAGGGCGTTCAGGCGATGGTCAGCGGGCTGCTCGTCGCCGCGATGGTCCTCGCCATCGGCCGCTATCTCGTCGCCGGAGCGCGAGGTGGCCTGGCGTTCACGACCCAGATGCGGGTACACCTGGCCGTGCTCGGGGGCCTCTACCTGTTGACCGTGGCCGCCGGCTATCAGCTCGACAAGCTGGCCCTCGTCTATAGCTCCCAGGGCGTCGCCACCGGCGTGAGCTACACCGACCAGGCCGCCCGGTTCGTCGCCTTCGACGTGCTGACGGCGGTGTCGGCCTTTGCTGGCGCGTTCCTGGTCATCGGGGCCTTCACCCGGGCGCTCTGGCCGCTGGCCGCGGTCGTGCTCGTCTGGCTCAGCGCGTCGATCATCCTGGGGACCGTCTACCCCAGCCTGGTCGAGCGCTTCCAGGTCATCCCGGATCAGCTCAATCGCGAGACGCCCTACATCGCCAACAACATCAATATGACCCGGATCGCGTTCGATCTGAACCGCTGGCAGGCGATCGATTACTCGGGCGAGGCGCCACTGACCCAGGCCGCCGTCGACAAGGAATCGGTGACCTTCCAGAACGCCCGGCTGTGGGACTACCGCCCGCTCAAGGACACCCTCGACCAGCTCCAGACGGTCCGCCAGTACTACGACTTCACCGATGTCGACACGGACCGCTACTCGCTCCAGGGGACGACCCGCCAGGTGATGCTCTCGGCGCGCGAGCTGGCTCCCGAAAAGAACCCGGGTGGCTCGAGCTGGGTCAACCAGCGGATCACCTTCACCCACGGGATCGGGATCGCGATGGTGCCGGTCAACGCGGCCACGGACAGCGGTCTGCCGGAGCTCATCGTCCGCGACCTGCCGCCCGTCTCGAGCGCCGGCGCACCGACGATCGTGCAGCCGAAGATCTACTTCGGCGAGCGTCCCAGCGACTGGATCATCACCGGTGCCCGTCAGAACGAATTCGACTTCCCGGTCGGCTCGACCGTCGCCGGGACCACCGAGTCGGACCAGACCACGCGCTGGAGCGGGAACACCGGGATCCACCTCGACACGACCCTGTCGCGCCTGGTCTTCGCCCTCCGCTTCCGCGACCTCAACCTGCTGATCAGCGACCAGGTGACCTCGGACAGCCAGATCCTGTTCCATCGCTCGATCAAGGATCGGCTGGGCGAGATCGCGCCGTTCCTGCGCTACGACAAGGACCCCTACCTGGTCGTGACCAGCGACGGGCGGCTGGTCTACATCCAGGATGCCTACACGACCAGCGACCGCTTCCCTAACGCCCAGGCGTTCGACCCGACCGACCTCAAGAAGAGCGGTCTTGGCGCCGACCCGCTGAACTACATCCGGAACAGCGTCAAGATCGTGATGGACGCCTACACCGGTCAGATGACCTTCTACGTCGCCGACCCGACCGACCCGATCATCCGGACCTACGAGCGGATCTTCCCGACCCTGTTCAGCGCGATCGACCAGATGCCGGCCGACCTGCGGGCCCACTTGCGGGTGCCCGAAGAGCTGTTCAACGTCCAGACCCGGACCTATGCCCGCTATCACGTCTCGAACCCGTCGGCGTTCTACACCAACGAGGACCTCTGGACCGTCCCGGCGCCGACGAACAGCAGCCAGAGCCTGCCCAACGAGGCGTACTACGTCGTGATGCGGATGCCCGGCGTCGAGAACCCCGAGTTCCTCCTCCTCCAGCCGATGGTCCCGAGCACCCGCCCGAACATGATCGCCTGGGTCGCCGCCCGGATGGACGGACCGGACTACGGCGCCGTCCGGGTCTATCGATTCCCCCAGAACACCTCGGTCCTCGGCCCGAACCAGATCGAGGCCAAGATCGATGCGGACCCGGTGATCAGCGCCCAGACCACGCTCTGGGACCAGTCCGGGAGCAAGGTCATCCGGGGCAACCTCATCGTGGTCCCGATCCAGGACGCCCTGATCTATCTCCAGCCGGTTTACCTCCAGTCGGCCAACAGCGCCTTCCCGGAGTTCCAGCGGATCGTCGTGGCGACCTCCCAGAAGATCGTCTGGGGTCGGACCCTGAGCGAGGCGCTTGGCCTCCTGCTGGCCGGTGGCAATGGCCCGACGCCCAGCCCCGGCCCGACGCCCAGCCCCGGTCCGACCGCGAGCCCTGGCCCGACCCCCAGCCTGGGCCCGGGGCCGACCCCTCCGGCCGGCAACGTGGCCGCCCTGATCGCCTACGCCAACGAGCACTTCGACAAGGCCCAGGCGGCGCTCCGGGCGGGCGACTTCGCGGCCTACGGCGAAGAGATGACCAAGGTCCAGCAGGCGCTCCAGGAGCTCGACCGGCTGGTCAAGGTGAGCCCGGCGCCGTGACCGGCGGTCGGTGACCGCAGGGTTCCTGGTCCGCGCCGCGCGTCTCGCGATCGGCTCGCCGGGGCGTTGGCCGATCGGTCTGGCCGGCTTTCTGGCCCGTGGCGGGATCGTCCCGTTCGCCCTGCCGATCGTCGTGCTGCCAAGCGTCGTCGGCCTGACCACCTTCATCGGGCCGACCTCGATCAGCGCGGCCGGGATCGCCCCGCGGTTCAGCGCGATCGCCGCCGCGGCGGTGGTCATCGTGGCCGGGTGGGTCGTCCTCGGAACCCTGGCCGGCGTGGCGGCCGATCGCGCGCTCGTCCTGGCGGCGCTGCCCGAAGGCGACGGTCGCCGAGAGTCGGAGCCGGGTCTTGCCCGCCTCCTGGCGGTCCGGCTGATCAGCCTGGCTCCGTTCGGGGTCGCGCTGGCGGTCGCCGGTGTGCGCCTCGGTCAGGTCGCCTACCAGGAGCTGATCCTGCCCTCGGATGCGGTTCGGCCGGTCGTCGTGCGGGTCCTGGCCGATGCGCCAGAGGCCGTGGCCCTCCTCCTGCTCGGCTGGTTGGCGAGCGAATCGATCGGCGCCATCGCGATCCGACGACTCGTCCTGGGCGAGCGATCGATCGCTCGCGCCCTGGCCGGCGCGGCGTGGTGGCCGGTCCGCCATCCCATCCGCTGGTTGGCCCTGACCGTGGTCCCGACGCTGGGCAGCCTCGTCGTCGTGGGGCCGGTCCTGATCGTCGCCGCGGCGCTCTGGTCGGCCGACCGCGCCGTCCTGTTTGGCCCAGCCGATCCGAGCGCGATTCTCGGCCAGACGGCCGCGTTCGTGGCCATCTGGTCGGCCGGTCTGGCCCTCGCCGGGATCGCCGCGGTATGGCGCAGCACCGCCTGGAGTCTGGCCACCACGGAGGACCATCGGGGGGGTGGTCCGCTGACCGTCGCGGGTGGCACCCTGTAGGTCGCTCAACGTCGGAACGATCCGACGCAGCCCTCAGGAGGTCTTGGATGGCGGCGACCCTGGTCGTCTGCCCCGAGTGCGGCAGTCCAGTCGCTCCGGGACGGTTGTCGTGTCAGTCTTGCGGAACGCTCCTCGCCTCTGTGGTCGGCTCGATGCGGCCGCCACTCTGGGCGTCGACCGGACGTCCCCTGCCCGAGGTGGACGAGGATCGTCCCCTGGCGTCGACCCGCCGGTCGGAAATGCCGGCTCCGGCGTCGCCCGACGATCCTGCCTTCGACGGGGCGGTACCTGAAGGCGCGGTCGGTGGACCGGATGATTCCCCACCGAAGCCCGCCAAGCGCGGTCCTCGCCTGCCCCGGCCGAAGGTTCCCACCCCGAGCGGCCCGAAACCGCCCCCGGCCAAGGCGCGCTACGTGCGTCAGCCGCCCCCGGACCTGTCGCTCCCGGGGTTCGACGGCATCGGGCCGGCCTTTGACCCGGTCCCAGACCGCGCCCCGCCGATCCTCCACGATTGGGTCGACCAGGTCGCGCCGGCCGCGGCCGGATCGGACGCTCCGACGGCAGCCCCGACCAGGTCACGCTCGGCCAAGGCGGGCAAGACCGCCGAGGTCGCCAGCGGACCGGTCGCCGGCTCCTATCTCGCCCCATCGGCCACCTACTCCGCCCCGGTCGCCGGACGTGACCGGGTCGCCCCGTGGCAGGCCGGTGCGGCCATCGGAGGGGTCAGCGCCGCCTGGCCGCCAGCGTTGTATCCGGAGACCGCTCAGGCCGAGCCGGCCGGGAATGGCCGCCATGGGGCAGGGCGGTTCGGCCACTCTGCCCCGGCCGCGGCCTCATCGGCCGCCAGCCATCCGGCCGCGACGCGCAGCCTGTCCGACTGGCTGATCATCGGAGGCGCGATCCTGGCGATCGTCAGCTTCCTGCTGCCGTGGGCCACCGACGGCCTGATCTCGGATCGCAGGGTCGATTCGACCAACGCTGGTTACCTGGCGAATTGGGGCCTGGCCAATCCCGGCCATCTCCTGCTGATCGCGCTCGCCGGCGCGGTACTGATCCTCCATCTCGTGGCCAACCGAGTGCCGGCCTGGTTCCGATCGAGCGTCCTGCCCCTGCTGGTCGGCGGGATCCTGGGTGGGCTCGCCTTCGCCTACTACGCTCGCCCCGCCGGTGGCGGTGCCGGGGTGGCGGTCCTGCTCGCGGGAGCCGTGGTGCTCGTCGTGGGGGGCGTCCTGGCCGGTCGCCCAGCCCGCAACGCCGAGGGCACGTCGTCCGTCTAGATCGCGCTGCCACCCCTGCTACACTGCGCCGGTCGCACCGGCCGTGCCCGCCTGGTGGACGCTGACGGACCTCGGCGTTGGAGGGTCGCACCATTCCGGACCAGATCATCGGGCAGATCGGATCGTCGATCAGCGGGTTCTTTGGCAACCCGGCCGTCCAGCTCGCCCTTCGCGCGGCAGCCGTCTACATCGTCGGACTCTGGCTGGCTTCGGCCTATTGGGCGTTCCGCGACCTCCAGGGCCGAACGGACAACCCCGTCGCGCCGTATCTCGCGGCGAGCCTGGTCATCCTGTTCACGCCGGTCTTCTTCGTCCTGGCTGTGGTCGTCTACCGGATCGTCCGTCCGCATGAGCGGATCGGTGACGTCAACGAGCGGGCGCTCGCCGAGGAGGCCCTGCTCAACGAAGTCGAATCCGTGCCCCACTGCCCGGGCTGTCATCGGCGGATCAGCGATGAATGGCTGATCTGTCCGTCCTGCCGGACCCGGCTCAACCGCGTCTGTCCCAACTGCAGTCGGCTGGTCGGGCTTGACTGGTCGCTGTGCGCCTGGTGTGGCAAGGATTTCGAGCGACGGGAGGTCGCGGCGGCCTTCTCCGCCCCACGTCCCGCGGTGTTCGTCCAACCGTCTGAGCCGCCGGCCATCGCGGCATCCGTTCCGACGTCGATGCCGCAGGCCGCGATCGCCCCCGTCCAACCGGCCGCGACCGATCGTCCGACGCGCAAGCCCGGCCTCCGAGCGGCCGCCACGGGCAAGGCACCCGGTCCCCTCCCGGAGCGTTGACGGACCCCGCGGACCCGGAGCCTCCGGTCGGCGGGCCGACACCACCGCCGGACGTCCCGGCCCGGCCCGGGATGCGCACGTTTTCGCTCGAGTTTCGGAAGGCCCCTGGCCTCTATCTCGCTGGCTGGCTGGCGACCGTTCTCGGCGGGCCGCTGCTCGGCGTCGCGTTCGTGTCACGGGTCGGCGGGTTCGGCGGGCTCGTCCTGACCCTGAGTGGGTCGGTCCTCCTGGGGCTGGGCCTGATCGCGGCGGCCGGGTCGCAGGCGATCGAACGGCGCGACCGGGCGGACCTCGCCTACCGCGGCCCGTCGCCGTTCCTTGTCTTCGGGGCCAGCGTGCCCCTGGCGATCCTGGTCACGATCCCGCTCATCCTGGCCCAGCTGGATCTCGACTCGCCGGTCGCGACGGTCCTTTCGGTGATCGCCACCGGCGCCGTCTGGATCGGGCTCATCGGGTTGACCGTCGTCGGGACCGGCGGCCTGCGCTGGAGCGAGGTCCTGGTGGGATGGATCGGCGCGCCGAGGGGCCGGGTGGCGAGCGACCTCGCCTTCGGCGCGCTGGCGGCGCTGCCCGTCGTGGTCGTGACCGAGATCGTCGGTGCGCTGCTGATCGCGCTCATCGGGGTGACGCCGGAGGGCCCGATCACCGTCCCCCACGACGGCCTCGGGCTCGTCCTCGTCCTCATCGCCGCCGCGGTCATTGCGCCGGTCACCGAGGAAGCCTTCTATCGCGGCTTTGCGACGACCGCCTGGGCCCGGGCGATCGGTCCGCGGGCCGCGATCGTCCGGGGCGCACTGTTCTTCGCCTTCGCCCACATCCTGACCACCGGCGGTACGGAATTCGAGCAAGCCGCCCGGATCGCCCTGGTTGCGTTCCTGGCCCGAATCCCGGTCGCCCTGGCGCTCGGTTGGATCTTCCTCGAGCGACGATCGATCGCCGCCTCGATCGGTCTCCATGCGGCCTTCAACGGGCTGCTGGTCGTGCTCACCGTGGTGAGCGTCGCGCCGCGCTGACCCGGGCTTGTCCACAAAGCCAAGGTGAAGGCCGGGATGAGCCGCCGGTGAGGGTCGCTCGATAGGCTGCGCAGCGTTCCCGGGTCTGGATGGCGGGGGAAATCGGCGGGCTCTCGTCGTCCGGGCTCGGGAACGCCCAGCCCGCCCGGTTCGAGGTCAGACGATGGTCGAGCGCGTGGTCGCTACCGGGACGAGCGTCGGGCCCGACCGGCGCACCCGAGCCATCCGCGAACTCCCGGCCGCCGAGCGGCCGCGCGAGCGGCTCGCCCAGCGCGGCCCGGGTGGACTGACCAGCGCGGAGCTGATCGCGCTGATCTGGGGTTCGGGCTCGCGCGGGGTGAGCGCGGTCGACCTGGCCGAGGAGGCTCTCGCCCGGCATGACGGACTGACCGGGTTGGCGCGGGCGAGCGACCTGGAGCTCGAAGCGATCCCCGGCGTGGGGGTCGCCAAAGCGGCCCAGCTGGCCGCGTCGTTCGAGCTCGGTCGACGGCTGCTGGCCGATTGGCCGTCCGGACGCTGGACGATCCGCTCACCGGTCGATGTGGCCGAGCGGCTGATCCTCCAGATGGGTCGGCTCGAGCGCGAGGAGTTGCGGATCGTGCTCCTCAACACGAAGAACGTCGTCCTCCGGGTCGCCACGGTCTACCAGGGCAATGTGTCGTCGAGCCTCGTTCGCGTCGGCGAGCTGTTCCGCGACGCCGTCCGGCTCAATGCCAGTGGCCTGATCCTCGTCCACAACCACCCCAGCGGTGACCCGACGCCGAGCCCCGACGACCTCCACCTCACGGCCGAAGCGCTGGCCGCCGGGCGCCTCCTCGACATCGACCTGCTCGACCACCTGGTCATCGGGCACGACGTCTACATCTCGCTCCGCGACCGGGGTGTCGTGTTCGACCGGCCGGGCCGGCGAGCGGCCGTCTGATCCTGGGGCCTCGGCAGGTCCGGCGCGATCGTGGATCGCTCGGCCGGGATCGATCATAGCGCCGGGTATACTGCACGGGCTTCCCCGCCGGACGACTGCCCAACCCGCCTTCCGACCGGCGGACGGCCGCGTCGCGGCCACCACGAAGGACTCGCCTCGCACGATGTTCGACCGGATCCTCGGCTACTTCTCCCGCGACATCGGGATCGATCTCGGGACCGCCAACACGCTGGTCCACGTTCGAAACCGCGGGATCGTCATGAGCGAGCCGAGCGTGGTGGCGATCGAGGCCCGGACCAAGAAGGTCCTGGCCATCGGTGCCGAGGCCAAGCGGATGGTCGGCCGGACCCCGGCCAACATCATTGCCGTCCGACCGCTCCGCGACGGGGTCATCAGCGACTTCGACGTCACCGAGCAGATGCTCAAGTACTTCGTCAACAAGGTCCACGACCGGGTCGGGCTCATTCCGCGGCCCCGGATGCTGCTGGGGGTCCCCTCTGGCGTGACCGAGGTCGAGAAGCGCGCCGTCCGGGATGCGGCCCTCAACGCCGGCGCGCGCTGGGCCCGCCTGATCGAAGAGCCAATGGCCGCCGCGATCGGCGCCGGCCTGCCGGTCAGCGAGCCGTCGGGCAGCCTGATCGTCGACATCGGCGGCGGGACCACCGAGGTGGCGGTGATCAGCCTGGGCGGGATCGTCGTGGCCCGGAGCATCCGGATCGGTGGCGACGAGATGGACCAGGACATCGTCCTGTTCGCCCGGCGCGAGTACAACCTGTTCCTCGGTGAGCGGACGGCCGAGGACATCAAGATCGCGATCGCCTCGGCCTACCCCGGCGAATGGGACGCCCAGCGGGTCACCCTGCGCGGGCGCGACCTGCTGACCGGGCTGCCCCGCAGCGTGGAAGTCGGAGCGGACCAGATCCGCGAGGCGATCGAGCCGTCCGTCCAGCAGATCGTCGACACGATCAAGGACACCATCGAGGAGACTCCGCCCGAGCTGGTCGCCGACATCATGGACCAGGGCATCGTCCTGGCCGGCGGCGGCGCGCTCCTGGCCGGACTCGACCAGCGGATCGCCGAGGCGACCCAGATGCCCGTTCACATCGCCGACGATCCGCTGACCTGCGTCGCCCGCGGGACCGGGATCGTCCTCGAGGAGTTGGGCAACCCGGCCATGCAGCGGGTCCTGGTCGCCGACACCTACGCCCGCGCCCCGCGCTGACTCGGGGTTCCGCGATGACCGTTCTGTCGAAGGACCGAATCGCCCGCCGACGGACGATCCTGTTCGGGGTCCTGCTGGCCGTCAGTATCGCCCTCATGGCCCTGTCCTCGAGCGGACCGGCGGTCGAGCTCCAGCGCGGCGTCGCGTTCGCCTTCCGACCGATCCAGAGCGGGCTCGATTCGATCGCCCGTGGGGTGTCCAACCTGGCGACCACGCTGACCCAGATCGACAACCTCCATCGGACGAACGAGCAGCTCGCCCTGGAGAACGCCCGCCTGACGGTCGAGAACGCCCGGACCAAGGAGCTCGAGCGTCAGAACAGCCTGCTCACAGCGCTCCTCGAGGTCAAGGGCTCGCTGTCCTTCACCACGGTCGCCGGCTCGGTCGTCGGGCGCGAGAGTGCCCAGTTCCGGCGGGTCGTCACGATCGACGTCGGGACCGATCGCGGGCTCAAGACCGGCGATGTCGTCGTGGGGTCGGGCGGGGCCCTGGTCGGCCGGGTCGTCGCCACGAGCGGTGACTCGGCCACGGTCCTCCTGATCAACGACACGAGCTCGACGGTCATCGGCCAGCTCGGGACGAACCAGGCCACCGGCTCGGTGATCGGGCAGCTCGGCGGAGGCCTGATCATGAACGACATCGACTCATCGGAGCGGATCCAGATCGGGGATACGGTCACGACGGCCGGGATCGATCTTGGCGGCGGTGTCCGCTCGCCGTTCCCGAAGGGTCTGCTGATCGGCACCGTGGTCGACGTCGAGCGGGACGCCAACGCGGTGACCCAGACCGCGTTCATCCAGCCGGCGGTCGATCTCGATCGACTCGAATATCTGCTCACGATCACCGACTACCAGGGCGGGCTGCCCCCGATCGACCAGCAGCCGATCCCGTGCGCCTCCGCCGGGACCCTGCCCCAGGGCGAGCAGCCGTGCGTCTCTACGACGCCCAAGCCGTGAGCGTCGGCGGGGCCCCGTGGCGCTGCTACGCTACGGCCCGATGAAAGGCATCGTCCTCGCCGGCGGGACCGCCACCCGGCTCTATCCACTGACCATCGTCACCAACAAGCATCTCCTGCCGATCTACGACCGGCCGATGATCTACTACCCGATCGAAACCCTGGCCGGGATGGGCATCCGCGAGGTCCTGGTGATCGTCGGCGGGAAGAGCGTCGGCGACGTCGTCGAGCTGCTTGGGGACGGCAAGGACTTCGGGCTCGACCTGACCTACCGCTACCAGCGCGGTGCGCTCGGGATCGCCCAGGGCATCGGGCTGGCCCGCGACTTCGTCGGCGGCGACCCGTTCTGCTGCGTCCTCGGCGACAACATCCTGCGCGGGGCGCCGTTGGCCCCGATCGCCGCCGAGTTCGCGGCCGGGCCATGGGGCGCGGGCACGCTCCTCTACCGCGTCCCCGATCCCGAGCGGTTCGGGGTCGCCGAGCTCGACGCCGAGGGCCGGGTGATCGGGTTCGAGGAGAAGCCAAAGCAACCCAAGAGCGACCTCATTCCGATCGGGGTCTACTTCCTGCGGCCCGACGCGTTCGGGGTCATCGAGCAGCTCGCGCCATCGGGCCGGGGCGAGTTCGAGATCACCGATGTGCTCAATCACTACATCCCGGGCGGTGGTCTGTTCACCCGGGTCTTCGACGGCCACTGGACCGACGCCGGGACCGTCCCCAGCCTGCTCCGGGCCGCCGAGTTCGCGGCCGAGGACCACGCCGCCGGCCGGCTCCCGGATCCGCCCCAGCGAGCGGCGGACGGCGGGTGAGCGAGGCGATGGCCGGGGCTGGACCTGGAGCCGCGGGCCGCGCCCATTGGCTGGTCACCGGTGGGGCCGGGTTCATCGGTTCGTGCTTCGTCCGGGACACCCTGGCCCGGCGCGACGGGACCCGGATCAGCGTCCTCGACAAGCTCACCTACGCCGGCAACCGGACGAACCTCCAGCCCGTCCTCGACGATCCCGAGCAGGCCGCCCGACTGGCCTTCGTCCAGGGCGACATCGCCGATGGTGACCTCGTCGGGGCGCTCGTCACCGACGTCGATGCGGTGGTCAACTTCGCCGCCGAGTCGCACGTCGACCGATCGATCCTCGACCCCGAGGCGTTCCTGCGGACCGGGGTGATCGGCGTCCACGTCCTGCTCGACGCGTGCCTGGCGCAGGCGCGGGCCGGCCACCCCGTGCGCTACCTCCAGGTCTCGACCGACGAGGTCTATGGATCGGTCGAAGAGGGGCGCTCGGTCGAGACGGACCGGCTCATGCCGCGCTCGCCGTACGCGGCGGCCAAGGCGGCCGGGGAACTGCTGGTCCGGTCGTACGTGGTGACCCACGGGCTCGACGCGCTGGTCACCCGCGGCTCCAACACCTACGGGCCGTACCACCACCCCGAGAAGCTCATCCCGCTGTTCATCACCAACGCGATCGACGACCTGCCGCTGCCGCTGTACGGCGACGGCCTCCAGGTCCGCGACTGGCTGTATGTTTCCGACCACGCCGCGGGCGTGGGGCATGTCCTGCGCCACGGCCTGGCCGGCGAGACGTACAACCTGCCCGGCGGGACCGAGCTGCCGAATCGCGAGGTGGTCCGCCGGATCCTCGACCAGCTGGGCAAGCCCTGGTCGCTCGTTCGCCAGGTGGCCGATCGACCGGGCCATGATCGGCGGTACGCGATGGATGGGTCGAAGCTGGCCGCGCTCGGCTGGCGGCCGAAGATGACCTTCGACCAGGGCCTGGCGGCCACGATCGACTGGTTCGTCGCCAACGAGGCGTGGTGGCGGGCGATCAAGGCCGGTGACTGGGACGCCTACTACGAGCGCCAGTACGGTCAGCGACTGGCCGAGGGACAGGCCGCCGGGGCGTCCACCGTCGAGGCGGGCTGACGTGCGGGTCGCCGTCACCGGCGCCGGTGGCCGGCTCGGTCGGGCCCTGATGGCGGCGCTGGCCGACGCGCCATTCACCGGGCTGAGCGGCCCGATCGCCTGGAATCGTCAGGATTTCGACCTGGATCGGCCGGAGACCGCCGACGCCCTCCTCCGACGCGACCGACCCGAGATCGTCGTCCACGCCGCCGCCTGGACGGATGTCGACGGTGCGGCGCGCGATCCGGAGCTGGCCCAGGCCAGAAACGGTCGGGCGACCGGGTATCTTGCCCAGCGCTGCGCCGGAGCCGGGGTGGATCTCGTGGTCGTCTCGACCAACGAGGTCTTTGCCGGGGATCGGACGGACGGGCGTGGCGCTCGACCCGACGACCCGACGGCGCCGCCAAATGCCTATGGCGCGAGCAAGCTGGCCGGTGAAGATGCAGCCCGGGCCGCGTACGCCGCGACTCGTTCCAGCGGAGGGTCCGTTTCGGCCGCTCCCGCGCTGGCCATCGTCCGGACGGCCTGGTTGTACGGGCCGCCGGGCAACGATTTTCCAACCAAGATCCTGGCGGCCGCGCTTCGGGCTCGAGCCGCCGGTGAGCCGCTCAAGGTGGTCGGGGACGAATTCGGATCGCCGACGTTCAGCACGGATCTGGCCGAGGCCATCGCCGAGCTCATCGGGTCGGGAGCGATCGCCGGGACCTACCACTATGTCAACGTCGGGGCGGTCACCCGCGCGGCCTGGGCGCGTGCGGTCCTGCTCGCGGCCGGGGTGGATGTTGCCATCGAGGAAGTCGCCGCCGCCACCTGGGCCCGCGCCTCGACCCCACCGCGCTGGGCGGTCCTCGAGCCAAGCCCGTTGCCATCGGGCGAGCCGATGCGACCGTGGAGCGAGGCTCTCGCCGACTACGCACCCTTCCTGACCCGGTTCGCCGCGGCCGATCAGGCCACCCCGGCGGGATCTCGGTCGGCCGCGCCGAGTGGCGGTCGATGACGGACCTCGATCGCCCGGCATCGGCTCTGCCCGGCGTCCGCTACGGCGCGGTGGTCCGGCATGCCGATTCGCGTGGATCGTTCCGCGAACTGTGGCGGGCGAGTGCCTATCCGACCGATGGGCTGCCGGCGGCCCTGGCCGGGATCGACGGGTCCCGATTCGTCCAGGCCAACCTGTCCGTTTCGGCCGCGGGGGTCCTGCGCGGTGTGCACTACCACCGACGCCAGCTCGATCGCTGGATCGTGGCCAGCGGCGTGGCGTTCGTCGCCCTGGTCGACGTGCGGGCGGCGAGCGCGAGCCGTGGCCCGGCGATCGTCGAGACGCGCGACCTGGAGGCCGACGAATGGGTCGAGATCCCGGCCGGGGTCGGGCATGGCTTTCTGGCTCGCCAGCCCCTCGAGCTGGTCTACCTCGTGACCGCCGAGTTCGACGACTCGGATGAGCTCGGCTTCGCCTGGGACGACCCCGCCGTCGGCGTTCCGTGGCCGCTCCCGATCGCCGGCACGCCCGATGGACGGCCGATCCTGTCGGACCGCGACCGCACGAACCCGAGCCTCGCGGAGCTGGTGGCCCGCCTCCGAGACTGAGCGGCGACGAGTCCGCGGAATCCCGGGGCGCGGGTGCACCGCCCCGGGGCGG
>ORMF011969098.1_pt1 | contig 23720 bp, 22 predicted proteins | sample 1779871 | NCBI WGS metagenome assembly ORMF01 (sample SAMEA104232316, study PRJEB22302) | groundwater metagenome | biome: forest; feature: aquifer; material: groundwater | place: USA | collected 2011-08-07 | depth 5.4 m | reverse complement strand
CGATCTGATCGAATACAAGGTCATTGCATGGCTGGAAATGGGGTTCGCCCCCGAGAGCTATTCACAAGAGCAGTTGGACGAGCTGGATCGGCTGACAGAGCAGTGGATCGATGACCATAATGGCGGGCGTAAGAGGTGGTGAAAATCGATGAGAACTCCGCACTCATGAGATAGATAGACACTCCAAAATGTAGGATTGATTTGGGTTATTTCTTCTTTTCCTCCGGTTTCTGAGATCTAAGCGCTCGGGTTTTTTCAGTATCGACCGTGAGACCCTCTGGATCAATGATAACCTTATAGACTTCTCTCGCTTTTTCGACGCTGATAAATTCGTTGAGCACGTCCCAACGCACTTTTTCGGGATCGCGCTCCGCAGGATCGCCTACGCCGGCGCCGCCGCCGCTGAGCTTACGGATGACGTCCCCTGTCTTTATTTCATAAAGCCGATGGGCTCGAATCTCACGGTGTTCCGTATTGCGGACTAAGTAGGCCCGGGAGTTGGGGGTAGCTTCACCGCCCAACGCACCAGGAGCTCTTACCACCTCACCGTCGGAGCTACCCGTTGCCATTCCGGCGTCTCCGCCAACATTTTCAACCTCCCAGTGGAAACCGGAGGCCCCGCGCCATCTCCCGGCGCCGCATGTGTCCGTGGCAAACTCCCAGCGAATGCTTCTCCATGGGAATCGCATCTCTACTTCCTCCACGTTCCCCCGATTGACTTCGCCGAGGGCACCGATAGAGATGGCCCCTTCGTAACCGTCAAATCCTCTGACTGCCCCCGCACCTCCGGCTATGTCGAAGGTTGTCACAACATACTTTTCATTGGTGCGAGGATCGAGGCCAAAAAAATAATGTTCATAGCGCTTTCCCCAACAGGCAATAGCCCTTTCAGGCATGGCCTGGGACATCGCCATGACCACGGATTCGATGATTTGGTGTCCCATGCTCACAGGCGACGCGCCCACAGGCGCAGGATATTGCGCGTTGACCACGGAACCAGGAGGAGCGTAGATCGTGATCGGTCTCATACTTCCCTCGTTGTGATACTCCCCCAGATCCGCGTCCATAAACATGAAAAGTGCCGAGAGCGCGTTGCTAAAGGTGGTGGCAAAGACACAGTTCACGAAGCCCTTGCGCTGCTTGTCGCTCTTAGTAAAATCGACCTTGAGAGTATCTCCGGCTACGGTAATTTCACAACGAACCCATACCGGCACGTCCAGTTCAGTTCCATCATCGTCGGTGGCCGCTTCTCCGTAGTAAGTCCCGTCCGGGATCTTTTTTATCGTCGTCCGCACCGCCCTCTCCGTGCGATTCATCATTTCCTCCACGCAGGCGAACACGGTCTGCTTGCCATATTTGTTGATGAGCGAGACGATCCGTTGCTCGCATATTCGCGTAGCGGCAATTTGGGCATAGTTGTCGATCCTCACCCCCTGAGGCCAGCGCACGTTGTTCAGGATTAACTCCATCACATCTTCGCGTTCTCTATCTCCCTCCATCACTTTGATACCGGGGATGCAGAGCCCTTCGGCATGAATGTCATAAGCGTTGGGGAAATATCCTCCCGGATAAGAGCCGCCGGTATCCATTTGGTGCGCCCGGCACATAGTAAAAAACAACAGCTCGCCTTCGTAAAATATGGGTCGAAAAAAACCCCAGTCCGGCAAGTGACAGCAATGGCCGTGATACGGATCGTTGACCAGAATCATGTCGCCCGGATTCAGATTCCCTCTGAACTTTTCGAGGACATATTCCACAGCTAGTTTTCCTCCAAGGTATTGAACCGAAAGGCCGATGGGAACGGCAACCGTACGACCTTGGGCATCCCATATCCCCATTGAGACATCGTGGAGCTGAGCAATCAGATAGTTTTGGGAGGTGCGATCCACTACATGGCGCATCTCTTTGCATATGCTCTGCAAGGAATGCCATACGGTAGATAAGGTTAAAGGGTGAACTTGGGAAGCAGCCATTCGCGTTTACCTCCGCGTAAGAATGTAGTTCTTCACGCTGTCCACCCGGCATGAGTAAGACGCGGGAATGACCACGGTGGTCGCTGATTCTTCAATAATTGCCGGGCCGGGGAGCGTGTGTCCGGCAGCAAGTTTGGTCCCATCGAAAATAGGAGTGTCCTCAAAACCTTTCTCTAGACTCCAGAGCACAGCACGGTGGCGTTTAAGGGTTGAGGAGCTAGCATCCCGATCGGCTCGAGCAATTTCGTCCAGCCTTAAAGAGTCCTGACGCTCTGTGGCTTTGAGGTGAAGATTCAAGAACTCAACCTCACGGGTGGGCATGTTAAAAGTGAAAAGCTCATTGTGGCGATGGTGAAAAGCCTCGATGATCTTGTTTAACTCTTCAGGACCGATTGTCCCTAATGACACATCGGTTACTTCCACCTCGTGAAATTGGCCAACGTAGCGCATGTCGACCGAGCGCCTTAAAACCATGCCTTCCGCAGCAATCCCGATCTCTCCCAAAACTTGCCGGGCCTCGACCTCCATTGCGAAAAAAAGCTCGTTCACGCGTTCCAGATTGAGCAATTTCATACGCGCAACGATCGAGCGGGAAAAATCTCTCCCTAATTCCATGTTTAGCATGCCGAAAGCACTGTAAGCAGCCGCATATCGAGGGATAACAACCGTCGGGATCTCGAGCAACTCAGCCAAGTGAGCGCCGTGCACGGGTCCGGCGCCTCCACCTACTACTAGCGCAAAATCTCTTATATCGTAGCCGCGTTTGGTAGAAATCTCGCTCATCTTGTCGGCCATCAGAGAATTTACGGTGGTAAAAATTGTATAGGCTGTGGTCGGGACGTCGAGCCGGAGAGGATTGGCCACAGTGCGGATTGCTGTTTCGGCAAGATCGGCCCTAAGAGCGATTTCCCCGCCCAGAAAGTAGTCGGCCGGAACGTAGCCCAAAATCAGATCCGCGTCCGTCACTGTAGGTTGGCTTCCACCCTTTCCATAGCAGACGGGTCCCGGATCAGCTCCAGCGCTTTGCGGCCCGACCCGAAGCAAACCCAAAGTATCGATCCATGCAATGCTGCCCCCACCGGCGCCGACGCTTTGTATGTCGACCATTTTCGTGGCGACTCGTTCATCTCCGACCCAGTTAAAATCCGCAGTGGGAATGACCCCGCCACGTATGAGACAAACGTCAAAACTAGTGCCACCCATATCTACCGAGAAAATATCCTTTCGCCCTAGGCACTGGCCGATACGAATCGCGCCCGAGGGAGCCGCCGCCGGGCCGGAGCCAACGAGAGAAACCGCCCGGCGTATGGATTCATCCACGGATTGAACCAGCCCTCCTCCTTGAACCAGGTAAATGGTCCCCTGGAATCCCAGTTCCCTCATCCGTTTTGTCAGGGCCGTCAAGTAGGATTCGGTGACGGGGCCCACGGCGGCGCTCACTACGGTTGTGCTGAAGCGTTCATATTCCCGAAATACTGGTAGAACCTCGTGGGAGGCGGTCACATAAACGCCTTTCATTTCTCCCCGACAAATTTCTAAGGCGCGCTTCTCATGTGCAGGATTAATGTGGCTATGAAGAAAGCAGATTGCCACGGCTTCTACTTTTTCCGTCTTAAATTTTTGGATGGCCGCGTGAACTTCTTCTTCCTTCAGCGGTCTTAGAATCTCTCCCGTATCGAGGATTCGCTCCTCGACCGGGAGTCGCAAGTATCGAGGAACAAGCGGCTTGTAAGGAGGAACAAAGACATTGAAGCGAGATGTGCGAATGTTTTTATACCCCCGGCGGACCTCAATGGTATCGCGGAATCCCTTGGTGGTGATGAGGCCAGTCTTGGCGATTTTCCCTGTTAGCAGAGCGTTAGTAGAAAGGGTGGTCCCGTGGGCTATGAGCAACCCTACATTATGAAGAAACTCAGAAAAATCCATTGCGAAGGAGGCTGCGGTTTTTTTTAGCACATTCATCAGACCTAAAGTGGGGTCACTAGGTGTGGTTGGGGATTTGAATTGATGTAATAGGCCCTGATCATCAAGGACCAAACAGTCCGTAAAGGTGCCTCCGACATCGATTGCTACTTTAATCATCGCTCACCTTTCTAACCCGTACTTCGCCCACTGGTTGTCCACTATCCGCAAGTGTTCTTCGGGAGGAAGGGCGAGGGCTGGGAACGTGTGCTTGCGCGTGGCGTCTATAATGACCTTAGAGCTGATCGTCCTCGACTCGTCTTCTTGGGGCACTTCTGGCGGCGCCTGTGATGGATCTAGAGCCACCGCCTGAACATTTTGGATGATTTCGATGTCTCTTGCGGGCTGAACATGAAAGCTCGTGGCCCACTCCACCTGGCAGTGATCGCGAATGTCGACGTCTTCATCGACCACGGTAATGTATTTGCCGAATCCTTCCGCGTAGCGCAAAACCCCGGAGATCACCCGTTTGACGTCCGCGGGCTGCTCTTTTCTGATTGAAATGAGCATTGTCCCTGCTACGCCAGAGCTTTCCGGAAGGTGCAGATCACGTACCGGAAGCGCAAGATCGTGCTGGAGGTGTTTTAAGAGCGACTGCTCACGGCCGACGCGCTTGATGCAACTACTCTCGCTCGGCGGCATCTGGCTGAAGAACGCGCGGTAGATGGGGTTGTGCCGATGTGTGATGCAGGTCACGTGTATCACGGGCATATTGCCCGCCGCTCCCATGTAACCCGTGTACTCTCCGAAAGGTCCTTCCGGTTCCCGGTAGCCCGGCGGGATCTCTCCTTCGATAACGATTTCAGCGGTCGCCGGAACTTCAATCGGTATAGTTTCGCATCGCAGCAGGGACACGGGCTCACCGCGTAACCCGCCAGCGATATCGTATTCTTCCGTCTCTGGGCTGAACTTAGTAACGGAGACCATCTCAATCGTGGGTTCAGGACCCAGGACGACGGCGACGGGTGTGCTCTGGCCGCGCGCTTCGTTCTTAAGACGATGGCGGGAAACATGCTGCCCGTCAGCGGCCCAAATTCCCATCTTCCGCGGGCCCTTAACCTGCAGCCGGTAAGTGCCGACGTTATAGGCGCCTGTGTCAGGATCACTAGTAACGACGCAAGGCGCGGTAATATAGGGTCCGGGATCCTCTCGGACCGTCCAGATCGGAACAGGGATGCGAGACAAATCCGCGTCTTCGCCTTTTAAAATATTTTCCTTACAGGAACCGGTGCTTACCCTTATCGGTTTGATCGGATGCTTTTGAGCAAGCTCCCATCGCTCATGGATGTTCTCCACTCGATCCTGGAGAGCGATGGCATAGACTTCAAATGAAGCTCCCAGCGATCCAACTAACACGGGAATGTTGAAGCCTTTGATGCGTTCGAAAAGAAGCACCGGTCGGCGCTCCGGGGCTAACTTCTGGAAAACCCGGCGACACACCGCGGCAATCTCCCAGTCTTTTTCTACTTCAGCCGTAATGCGGTGAAGCTTATTGCGTTCCTCCAGTGCTTTGAGATATTCGCGAAGGTCGCTGTATGCCATATCGTTTCCCCCTAAATTGTTTGCCTCAGATCTTCCTGGTTGGTTATCATTGCCTAAGAATGAAAATGCTCGCAACATTTGGGCCGCTTGTGGCTGCAAAAAATAGCAACAAGGTGTGGTCGCTGCGGCCTGCTCCGCAGGTGCCTCCTGATGAGAAGAAAGTCAGGACAATCTGTCTGGCATGGGACTTGCTTGTTTATTGAGTTGCGCTTCACGGAATGAGGGGTCCTTACTGTTCAGGTGAATAGAAGTTGTCAGTGCACGCACCATAACGCGGTCGCAACATAACATAGAGGAGAAACGTTTCCTATGGCAAATATAAATCACTTTTTTACCTGGATTTTGGTTTCGTTTGTGTTCATGGCAACGGCACAACACGGCTTCGCAGCCAGTGCTGGCACTATGGACCAACTTATTAGAGCCGCTAAAGGTGAAGATAACATCGAGCTTTATGCCCCATCGACTCTTACTCCTAAGGGCGCCCAAGAGTTGGCAGCCGCGTTTAACAGAAAGTACAGCCTGAATATTAAACTAAACTACAGCGCCGCTGGGGACATGGCCATGGATGTTTCCAAAGTGGTAGGTCATAGTGTCTCAGGGGTCCCGCCGGAGTGGGATCTGATGGTGGTCACTGACGCCCATCACGCCACGTTGTGGCTGAGGAAACTGCATCAGCCATTCAACTATGCGAAGCTCGGCATTACTTCTAAAGCGATCGATTATGACAACGGTACGATCTCTATTGTCAGTCAAGTCGTCCTGCCTGCTTACAATAACAAGTTAGTGCCCCCCAATAACGCACCCAAAAGATGGGACGATCTGCTGGATCCTAAGTGGAGTGGAGGCAAACTGGGCATGCCAAACACAACCCACCATCTGTCCCGGCTAGCTGCGGGACCTTGGGGTGAAAAGAAAACGACCGAGTTTGTGAAAGCTTTGGCCTTACAGCAACCCATTTTAGGAACGCTTGGTCAGATTTACACTCGCCTGCAGCTGGGCGAGGTTCTGGTATCCGTCACATTACACGACGGCTTTGTCCACCAGGCTAAAACAAAGGGGGCACCCATCGCCTTTGCCGAAGGGGTTGAACCGGTGATCTCGCCTTCTTTACAGGTCGGTGTTCTTAAAGGTGCGCGTCATTCCAATGCGGGTTACCTCTTCGCAGTTTTTCTTGTAACCCCAGAGGCCCAGGAGATCTGGGAAAAATACACAGGACAGTCGTCGGCCTTCGTGCCTGGAACCCCCGCCCACAAGTATTTCCAGGGTAAAAAAGTTGTCTATATGGCACAGCAGCAAGCCGAAATGGTTGATCAACTCGCTAGAGAGTATGGAACGATTCTCGGTTTCAAATAGGGAAAGAATTGTATCTCGTTGTCGAATTGGGACCGTGTAAGATTGGAAGAGGTCAATGGCTCTATTCCAATAGCCGGGAAAAGGGGGTGTTTTTTTCTTATTTCTTGTGTTGCCCCGACCATAGTGTGCCACCTTATCTTCTCCTCGTCATAACAGGCTCGCACGCGCCTGATGGCGCTGGTTTTTAGTTCTCCGCGCCGGGCTCTAAAAAAACAGGTTCCTATCATTGTGCGAATTCAACAATCAAGCGGAAAGCGTTTGAGGCGGATTGATCTCGCCGGCGTATTGGCGTAGATTTCTTTAGCTCCGACAAGTTCCGCCAGAGGACTGCTAGCAGACATAGCGACGGGGGAGGAGAACTTATGTTTGGAAAGGGCGTTCACCAAGAAGAAGAGGCGGTACTGCGGGACATCATCCGCAGCATCGATAAGAAAATCGACTTCTCGGCAAGGGAAGGTGAAGGATTGCGTTTTAATCTCCATATGAGCGTACGCGGGCATGTCGCGGAAATCGCTCTGGATCTCGCGGATCTTAAAGCTGCGATCACTGATATGGTGAAGCGCCATCAGATTCGTCACAAGATCAAGGCTCGATACGACCACCTGGACCAAACCCGCTATGGCGGTGATATCCTGGGCTTAAAACCGGCCAAGCTCTTGCGCGCGGCGCCGAAACCGGAGATTAACACTCAACGGCGACCATTCGGTCGCTCGCCGAGGCGGTAATCCATTCCTGCGGGGCGACACCGAACCGAGCGAAAATCCCTTTTTTTCCGTCTGCGTAAGTTAACCTTGTAGCAGCGGGCCGGTCATTTACTCGCTCACTGGAGGGGGGTTATGGAAAAAGCAGAGCTGGTTCATCGCTTTCTCAAGGAAAAAGGTCAACTCGTGATGCCGGGTGTCTATGACGCGTTAAGCGCCAAGATTGCATCCCGAACCGGCTTCGAAGTCATTTTCATTACCGGCTACAGTCTGGCGGCAACATTGCTCGGTGAGCCCGACTTCGGTCTTTTAACGCAGACCGAAGTGGTAGCCGCAGCTCAGCGTATCTGCTCCGTCGTCGATACACCGGTCATCGTCGACGCGGACACCGGTTACGGCAATGCTCTCAACGTTATCCGGACGGTCCGTGATCTGCGCCGCGCTGGTGCGGCGGGTATATTTCTCGAAGACCAGGTCTGGCCGAAGCGCTGCGGCCATATGAAAGGGAAACAGGTCATCCCGCTCGACGAGCAACTGAAAAAGCTCACGGCTGCCATCGAGGCGAAGGATGGAAGACCATTTTTTATTGTTGCTAGAACCGACTCACGCCAGTCGCTGGGGTTGAACGAAGCGATCACCCGCGGAACCGCCTTCAAAGAAGCGGGGGCCGATGCTGTGTTCATCGAAGCGCCGGAAAGCAAAGAGGAAATGAAAGAAATCGCGCGCCATGTGCCTGGACCCCTGGTTGCCAACATGCTGGAGCGCGGCGTGACTCCACTCATGGGGCCGCTGGAGCTTAAGGACCTTGGCTTCGAACTGATTGTTTGGCCGCTAGCCCCGCTTTATGGCGTCGCGCAATCACTAACCGATATTTACGGAACTCTTCGGCTTCAGGGCTCGACGCTGGCGATTCTAGACCGATTGATGCCTTTCCATCAGTTCAACGACATTGTTGGCTTGGATGAAAAATACGCACTCGATGCTAAGTACAAAACATAGGTAGGTTCGGCTTTCTTACAGGCGCATGGGCATGAGCACATAGAGGTAGCTGTCCTGGCCGGACTTACGTATCACACTCGGACTAAGTTCGTCTTTTAACTCGATCCTGATTTCACCTTCCCCTTGTAATATAGCCAGTGCTTCGATCATGTAACGAGCGTTGAAACCAACCGAGAGCGGCTTACCGTCGTAATCTGCCTCGATTTCCTCAACCGCTTCACCCAGGTCTGGGTTATTGGCAGATATCGCTACCCTCTCCTTGGCAAAATCGATTTTGACGCCCCTGTATCGCTCATTGGATAGAATCGACACACGACGCAAAGCTTGTAATAGCTGATCGTGATCAATCAGGGCAGTGGTGGTATTACCCGTTGGGATGACCTTGGTGTAATCCGGGAAATCCCCGTCGATAAGCCGCATGAAAAGATTGACTTTGCCCTTAGTCACTAGGCCCATGTTCTCCCTGAAGCCAATGGAAACCACCTCGTCATCACCGCTCTCCATGAGCTTTTTTAGTTCCCCCAGTCCCTTCCTCGGCAGAATGACACCTTTAGCAAGTCCGAGAGTTCCCAGTGCTCGCTCTTCAAACGCAAGCCGGTGACCATCCGTCGACACCATTCGCACATTTCCGCTACCGCTCTCTTCGATAAACACACCATTCAAGCTATAGCGCGTCTCATCCGTCGACACTGCAAATAGTGTTCGCTCGATCATTTCCCGCAACGCCCCAGACGGTACAGTCAAGAGTTGCTCTGCCTGGAATTCCGGAAACTGAGGAAAGTCACGTCCATCCATCCCGACAATCTTGAATACCGACTTGCCACTCTTGATTTCCACCCAGTCATTTTCGAGGCGTTTAAGCTGGACTTCCTCGGTTGGCGCTTCTCTAATGATCTCGTAGAGTTTCTTTGCGTTGACGGTTATGGTTCCATCTTTTCCGATTTCTCCTTCAAGCTCCCCTCTCACGCCGACTTCCAGGTCGGTTGCGGTAATTCGGATATACGATTTCTCGCATTCAATTAGCACATTTGCCAGGATCGGCATGGTATTTCGTCGTTCGACGATGTTTTGTGTCCAATGAAGGGTTCTGAGCAGGTCTCCCCGCTTAGCTCTGAATTCCATATGTCCTCCCGCAGTCTACTATTACTATTCTATAGTTAAGAATAATCAAGGAGTAGTAGTAGGGGTTGTGGATAAGGGAGAAAGGGGTAAATGAATGAGTAAAAACGGCACCCTGGCTTGTGATTTGGCGCTGTAGCTTTTCGCTGATGTTCAATTAAGACAACACCTCAATGAAGTTTCACACACTTTATTCACACTTATTATGTGTCATGCTCACAGGATATGCACAACTATTTCTTGATGTTAAGATTTCGTTCCAGTTTTTCGATGGTCGTCAGCATATACGGGTCTTGTTTTATTTTTTTCTCGATCGTTTTCGATGCGTGGATCACGGTGGAGTGATCACGACCGCCAAATTTGTCGCCGATTGCTGGAAAAGAAGTTTCAGTATTCTTGCGGCAAAGATACATGGCGACTTGTCTTGGAATGACGATGTTCTTGGTGCGTCGCTTTGCTTTCAAATCTCCTATTTTAATATTGTAATAATCGCAAATTGTTTTTTGGATGCCTTCGATCGTTAACTCGCGGTCCGCTCCCTTTAAGGTGTTTTTCAGCACCTCTTTGGCCAGCTCAACGGTGATATTGGAACGCGTCAAAGATGCAAAAGCGCCTAACCGGGTCAGAGCGCCTTCCAGCTCTCTTACATTGGAATCAATATTGCTCGCAAGGAAAATTGCTACGTCGTCTGGTAAGAGCACCTTCTCAACTTCCGCTTTCTTCTGAAGAATAGCGACCCGCGTTTCCATATCCGGCGGCTGAATGTCCGCAATCAAACCCCATTCAAACCGGTTTCGCAGACGATCCTCTAAACCAGGAATCTCCTTGGGAAATTTATCCGCGGTGATGACAATTTGTTTGCGCGCCTCATAGAGAGAGTTAAAAGTATGGAAAAATTCCTCTTGGGTTCGCTCCTTGCCGGCTAGGAACTGGACATCGTCGAGGATCAGCACATCCACGTTCCTGAATTTTGTTTTGAAATCATCCATCCTATCCCGCCTAAGCGAGCTGATGAGTTCATTCATGAAGGATTCAGAACTCAAGTAGCAAACCTTAGAGGCAGGAAACTTGTTTACCGCTTTGTGGCCGATGGCGTTGATTAGATGCGTTTTACCGAGACCGACCCCGCCATAGATGAACAGCGGGTTATAATGGTCGCCGGGCTGACTCGCTACAGCCATAGACGCGGCGTGAGCAAATTGATTGCTGGCGCCAATGACAAAATTTTCGAACGTATACCTTGGTATCAGATTACTAATTCGCCGACCTTTTTCTCTTTCGCGTTCGTCCTTGCGGACGTTTTTGTCGGCGACAGTATTGGTGTGTGGTTCTTGCTTAACGTCGAAGGAAACTGCCATCTGCTGCTGTGCCGCCTTGCTCAATACTTCTTCGATCTGTGTCAGGTAGTGCTCAGTTAGCCAGTCACGAAAAAATTTATTGGGCACATTGAGGCAAACGCGGCCCTTATCCCGAGATACGAAGGTAATCGGCTGAATCCAAGTTTCGTAGTTTTGCTTGCCTAATTGATCTCTGAGATCTACCAGCGCTTTTTGCCATAACTCAGCCATGATACTTACCAGTTAACTTATTAAAATCAATGAGGAAAACCATATAAAAGTTACGAACAAAGTTATCCACAGCTGTGGATAACTTCTGGCAATACGTCTATGAGCCGTAAGATGCAGAGTCGCAAGTTTAAGCCATGTAAAGATTGAAAAACAGCGATCGCCAGCAATGGAATCGTTTCCCTGCTTTCGAGAAAAGTCGATCAGGCATTCTTTGTTCATGAGGTCGATGCGAGCCAGAAGAAAAGAAACAATCGATGCTCGAAAAAAACACATAATCAATTTCAAATTTCTTTGCAAGAAAAAAATTGGAGAAAAGTTTTTTTCTTTTTGTCGATCGCCTTGACAGGTTGCATTCCCAATGGTAGGTGAACGCCACTTATGGCAACAAATCGTTCTCGTAGACTCTTTCAGCGCGCGAAGGCAAGAATCCCCGGAGGTGTTAACAGTCCGGTGCGGGCATGGAAAGGCGTGGGCGGAACTCCGCTGTTTATCGCACGCGGTCGAGGCGCCCACGTGTATGATAGCGACGGGAACGGCTACATTGATTTTGTCGGGTCCTGGGGGCCTCTGATTTTCGGACACGCCCACCCCCAGATTCTTCGCGCGCTTGCGAAAACCGCGCGCAATGGCACAACCTTCGGCGCTCCGACGGAGCATGAAGTGAAACTGGCGGAGCTAATTGTTCGTCTGATACCGTCGGTGCAAAAGGTGCGGCTGGTCAGTTCCGGAACCGAAGCAACCATGAGCGCCCTTCGCCTCGCGCGCGCCTACACAGGGCGAAGTAAAATCGTCAAATTCGATGGTTGCTATCACGGCCATGCCGACGGTCTTTTGGTGAAAGCCGGATCAGGAATTGCGACGCTCGGTCTTCCAGACAGTCCGGGCGTACCCTCGGGATTTGCAAAGGAGACTTTGGTTGCGAAATATAATGACGTGATATCAGTTAGCAAGTTATTTGAGAAGCATGGTAAGGATGTCGCGGCGCTAATCGTCGAGCCTATCTGCGGCAACATGGGAGTCATTCCGCCGGCGAAAGTTTTTCTCAGCTTCCTAAGAAGGTTGACGCGCCGTTACGGAACGCTATTGATTTTCGACGAGGTCATTACAGGGTTTCGCGTCGCCGTCGGAGGTGCGCAATCGTTTTATGGTGTGACACCGGATCTTACTTGTTTGGGAAAAGTCCTGGGCGGCGGTTTACCCTTGGCGGCGTTTGGGGGTCGGCGTCAAATCATGGATTTGGTTGCGCCAGAGGGACCGGTATATCAAGCCGGTACACTGTCAGGGAATCCACTCGCCGTCGCCGCCGGGCTGGCGACTTTAGGACTGCTCACTCGTTCGGGCACCTATGCCAGACTGGAGGCAAAGGGAAAGAGGTTAGAGGAAGGTTTTGCGAGGATACTTAAAAAGTATTCCATCCGAGGCACCATCAACCGTATCGGTTCAATGATGACTTTATTTTTTGGCATTGACCACGTCAGGAACGCTGATGACGCGCGAAATTGCGACCGCCAACGATTCGCCAGATACTTTCACGGCATGCTGCGCCGGGGCATCTATCTGCCACCGGCCGCGTTCGAAGCCATGTTCGTTTCACTGGCGCACACGACTGCCGATATCGACAGCGCAGTCGCTGCCTTCGAGGACTGGGCCGGCGAAGAAACCGCAGGTTGATCCCGTAGCACCTTCATGTTAGAAAGCTGCCCAGTGGGGAACGTTGAGGATCGTCCCAGTAATCGGCAAAACGATCAGTCTCCCATCCTACGAAGAGCCGGGCTATATCTAGGAGTCGCTTTCGAGCTGCCGGGAACCATCCTCGGGGGGCTTCTGGCAGGCTACTTCTTAGATCAATATCTAGGCACTTCGCCATGGTTCCTGATAGTATTGACCGCCATCGCCTTTGCTGGGGCTTTTGTGAGGTTGGTGCAATGGGCCAGGTTTTTTGCTCGTGAGCGCAGTGGAAGCGACGGCAAAAAAAACGATATTGCGCATTGAGCTTTGGCATGGCGCGTTGCTGCTTGTGCTTTTAGCGGCCCTCGGACCGCAGCGGTTCGTCGACCCCGTAGCGCTGCTTGCCGGCGGTCTGTTTATGGGAGTGAATTTTATTCTGTTGAGCCTGGGCATCGCGTGGGTGCTCATGCCCTTTGCCGGAAAAGGAAGGGTCAAAGCGGGCGTCGGGCTGTTGGCGTTGAAAATCATCATCTTTTTGGCTTTGCTGTCCGCGCTGTTTTTTAAATTTAGCCTTGACGCCCTGTCCTTTTCGCTTGGCTTCTCAACCTTGATTTTGGCCATCGTGATTGAAGCCGTGAGAGTTAAACTGAAGGCGGAGGAGACATAGACCGATGGAACATCCCTTCACCTGGCATAACTTGCTTCCAGAAAGCTGGCAACACTTCCTGCCCCAGCACACATTTTTTGCCTTGGTGGCCGGACTTATTCTTATACTGTTCGCTTGGCGAGCGCGCGGCACGTTGGCGCGGGCCGCCAACCCTGAGATTCCCGCCGAAGAACTGGGGGCGCGCAACATCGCCGAACTATTAGTTCAACTAGTAGTCAGCCAGAGCGATGCGATCATTGGCCCAGTAGGGCGTAAATACGTTTCGTTTTTCGGTTCCTTTTTCTTTTTTATTCTCGTTGGCAATTTGTTGGGGCTAGTGCCCGGTTTTGCTCCGCCCACGGGTAACTTGAACACGACCCTCGGCCTCGCCCTATGCTCTTTCATCGGTTACAACGTGATCGGCGTGCGCGAGCAGGGTGTGGGTTACTTCAAACATTTTGTCGGACCGATGACGAATTTGCCGGGCAAGAGCTGGCTGGCGAAGCTTGCCTTTGTGCCGGTGCTGCTCATATCGGTGATGTTCTTTTTCATTTTGGAAGCTTTTTCCCACGGTTTCAGACCGGTTTCGCTCTCTCTTCGTCTCTTCGGCAACATGATGGGCGATCACCAGGTCATCGAAGCTTTTACCGACCTCACAAAGCTGGTGGTGCCCGTGGCTTTTTATGTCATGGGAACCCTAGTGAGTGTAATTCAAGCATTTGTTTTTACCCTATTGAGCATGATCTACGTCGCTCTGGCCATTAGCCATGGTCACGATGAAGAGCATGGTCATGAATCGCAGCAGGCACATCATTAGGTAAGTAAGCGATGGGCCGCCGTGGCGAGGATGAGGATAAGAGGAGTGGTAGGCCAGATTCGCTGGAAAGGAGGAGGCAATGAAAACTCTGTTTGCTCTCTTGGGCGGGCTCTTCGCGAGCCTGATCAGCTCCGGCGCCGCACTGGCTGCCGCTGAGGGCGCTGCTGCGGGCGGCGATTCTCAGGTGAAGGTCGCCGTGGCCATCGCCGCCGGTGTCGCGGTCGCGATCGCCGCCTTTGGCGCCGCCTTGGGTCAGGGCCGGGTCGGCGCAGCGGCGATGGAAAGCATCGGGCGCAACCCCAATGCCGCCGACAAACTGTTCCTGCCGTTGGTTCTGACCCTCGCGCTGCTCGAAGCGCTGGCTCTTTACGGCTTCGTCATCGCGATCATCTTGACGGGCAAGATCTAACTGCGGCTTCGGCAGTAGGAAAAAAAGGGCGGGAAGATCTCTTCCCGCCCTTTTTATTTCCCCGGCAGTTCGACTTTGTACAGGTGGACCTGGGTATAGCGCAGCAATTCGTCCAGCGTATGCAGTTTGTAGGGCTTTTCGTAGTAGATGTCTTTGATCCCAGTATTGACCAGCACCTTGAGGCAATGAATGCAGGGCGTGTGCGTAATATAAATCGCCGCGTCTTTGATGTTTGAGCCGTTCTTGGCCGCTTGGGCGATGGCGTTCATCTCGGCATGGATGGTGCGGAAGCAGTTTTGTTCGATGTCGCCGTCGGGCGTCTTCGATTCGTATATCAGACAGCCGGCGTCCGTACAGTGAGGCATGCCCGCCGGCGCGCCGTTGTAGCCGGTGGCGAGAATGTTTTTGTCGCGGACAATCACCGCGCCGATCTTCGCCCGCGTGCAGGTAGACCGTTCCGCCACCTGGCGGGTGATAGTCATGAAATATTGATCCCAACTTAATCGCTCGCTCATAGCTGACCCCTGCCTTTCATTCTGCCGAACTGATCGTGACGTTATCGCCGACCTTTGCCGTGGCGCGCCGCTCTGCGCTACCTTTGTACACCGCGATTTCTAAAAGCCCGCAGCTATTGATCAGCGCGACGAACTCCCCGTTGGCTGCGGCCGCGTAGGTCGAAGCCAAACCGCGGATAGCGACGGTGCCCATCGAGATGGCGAGCTTTTCCGTTGATAATCCCCGTAAATCAGGCGCGCTGATATTTGTAAACAGATTGCCGAAGTTATCGATGTAGATTACCTCGCCGCAAATCCGCCCCGGCGCGCGCAATACCTCGGGAACCTTGAGTCGCAGAACACTGTCCACGCTCTCGCCGAAAGCAACGGCGGCGACTCCCAGCGAAAGATAAGCCGCCACCGGGGCGAAGATATCCCGGCCGTGAAAGGTCGCGCTCACGGGTGATAAATGGTAGGTGGAATTGGACAGGTGAATGATGCGCTGCGGTTGTTGGCCTTCCAACGCAAGGCTTAACACCCCGTTGTCGGGCCCGACGAAATAGTTGCCGTCGCACTCGATCAACAACGGCCGGCGCGCGCTGCCCACGCCGGGGTCGATGATTGCGACGTGTGTGGTGCCGCGCGGAAAGTAGGGAACCGAATGGCGTAGCACCAACGCGCCGGCCGTGATGTCCTGCGGCGGGATGTCGTGGCTGAGATCAATGACCCGGGCATTCGGATTAACCCCGGCGATGACCCCTTTCACGATCCCGACGAAAGGATCGCGATAGCCGAAGTCCGTGGTGAGGGTGATTAACATCGTGGCGGCTCAACGACAGAGGCAATCTAAGCAAAAAAGCCCGGTGGGGTAAAGCTTGGCTCTTTGCCGCTGCCGTTAGACAAGTTATAAAGGGAATGAGATACACTAAAATTTGGCATCCGCCAGGAGTTCATCGATTCGCGTCTTTCGTTCACTGCGGCACAAAAATTACGCGCTCTTTTGGTCCAGCGATCTGATCGCCTCCCTCGGTCATTTCGTCCGTGAAGTCGCGCTTTACTGGCTTGCCTACGAAATTACCGGTTCGGCCATCGCGCTGGGAATCTTGGGTTTCGCCGAAGCGGCGCCGCGGCTTTTGCTTAGCGCCGTGGGCGGCGTGCTCGTGGACCGCTACGACCGCTTGCGCTTGCTCACCGGGATTCAATTTCTCTGCTGTCTGCCGGTTTTTGGATTGGTCTTTATTTATTTCTCCGGCATGCTGCAGTTCTGGCATATCGTGGCGTTGGAAGCGCTGCTGGCGATTATCCGTAGCATGAATCCGACCGCCGGCCAATCGATTTTGCGGGAACTTGTGCCGGAAGAAGAATTGATGAGCGCCGTGTCGCTCTACTCCATCGGCTTTAATTTCGCGCGCATCGTCGGCCCTTCGATCGGCGGGGTGCTGATCCTTTGGATCGGCGTGGGCGGTTGCCTAATTTTCTACGGCGTCTGTTTGTTGATCTCAGCCGTTGAATTTCTGGGAATTCAGCTGCGTTCGAGCGCGCCGGCCGGTGTGGAAGGACATTTTTTGCAGGAGTTCACCGCCGGCCTGCGTTACATCCGCGCCACGCCGGTGATTTGTGCCAGCATCATCGGGGCCTACGTGATCAGTATTTTCGTCGGCACCTATACGCGTTTTCTCGCGGTGTTCGCTAAAGATGTTCTCCACGTCGGTCCCGAAGGAATGGGGTTGCTCATGGCGGCGCCGGGCGTCGGCGCCGTCTTGTCGCTGATCGTGCTCGGCGCTCTGGAGGAAAAATGGAGCCGCAAGGCATTGCTCTGGTTTTCCGCCAAGGCGACGCCGCTTCTGCTCATGTTATTTTGTTTGTCACGAACGCTCTGGCTGTCGGTCATATTGCTCGGCCTGTTCGGCGGTATGCAGATTATTTTCCGCACGGTGAGCCGTCTGATCATTCAAGTCGAAGCGCCGCGGGAGCTCCTGGGGCGGGTGATGAGCCTGTTTTTGATGGATCAGGGCATGCGCTCGCTGGGTTCCATGGTGATGGGCGCATTCGTCGCGGGCTTCGGTGCCACGCTCGGGTTGATCGCGACCTCGCTGGTTTCGATAGTGCTGACATCGATCACCTTCTGGCGCTTGCTCAGGGTGTCGAAGAACGAGTGAACATCGCTGCTCGAACTAAGCCGAGCGCCAAACCCGCGCGAATTTGCTTACAACTCTTCCAGTACCGCGGCGAAAAGCAGCGGCACCATGATCTCCATATGACCGGTGAGCTGATAACCTTTGCCGCTTTGCAGGGTCGGGCGGGACACCACGTTGGTGAGCGGGCGATAGTGTTGGAGAAAATCTAAATTGACCGTCGTTAAATTCTGCACCGGATGGCCGAGGTTGCGCGCCAGGCTCACGCACTTGAGAAAAACTTCGGGCAGCACGACCGCGGAGCCGAAATTCAAGTAAACCCCCCCGCCGAGGGTCGCGACCACGGAGGTCAGTGTGCGGAAATCCCGCAAGCTACAATCGCCCAGCGCTTTGCCATCAGCTTTGGGGTGCATGTGGATGATGTCCGTGCCGATAGCGACATGGGATGTCACCGGCATTCCCAAACGAGCGGCGTTTGCGAGAATGCTCAACTTGCGGTGCGGTAAGCGCGCTTTGAGGATCGCCTGACCAACGGCGGCGCCGATGCCGAGATTTTTTTTCGAGCCTTCGGTGATGGCCTGGTTGATGAACGAGCCGGTTTCCTCGCCCATGCCGAAACTGCCGTCTTTCAAGCTGGCGACGACGTCTTCGGACGTCTCGCCCATGTAGGCCAACTCAAAATCGTGAATCACGCCGGCGCCGTTGAGCGCCACGGCATCGATGATGCCACGCTGCATAAAATCGATGATTAGCGGGCTCAAACCGACCTTGATCGGGTGGGCGCCCATGCCCAGCAGTACTGTTCTGTTCCTCCGGTGGCACGCGGCGATTTTCCGCGCGATGGCTTTGAGATTCTGCGCGGCGAGAATATCCGGTAAGCCGCGAAGGAAAGAGCGTGTGCTGGCGCCCCGCTTAATTGTCTTGCCGAGCAGCGCGGTCTGGACTTTGCTGAACCGTTTCTTGATCGGATAGGTTCGGACTTTGGAAAAGTCGAGCGGGCGGAAGGTTTTTATTGGCATAGGTGGCGGGATTCTTCAGTTGGACGGGAAAAGTTGGGCGTCGACCAGCTCGCAGATAACATGGCCGATCAGGATATGGGTTTCCTGAATGCGCGCGGTGTTCGTCGCTGCGGAGACGCAAAGGAAATGGTCTACTTGACCGGCCATTTTGCCGCCGCTGCCGCCGGTCAGGCCGATGGTAGTGATTTTTAGCTTCTTACACGCCTGGATGGCGGCGAGAACGTTGGCGGCGTTGCCGCTGGTCGAGATCGCCAGCGCTATGTCACCGGCCTTGCCCAGGGCCATCACCTGTTTCGCGAACACTTGAGAGTAGTCGTAATCATTGGCGATGCTGGTGAGCGCCGAGCTGTCTGTGGTGAGAGCGATGGCCGGCAGCGGCGGCCGCTCGATGCGGAAGCGGTTGACGAACTCGGCCGCGATATGCTGCGCGTCGGCGGCGCTGCCGCCGTTGCCGAACAGCAGGAGCTTGTTGCCCCGTTTAAAGGCCGCGACTAAGGCGTCGATCGCGCTTATCAATTTATCTGCGTGGTCGCGCAGAAAAGCTTGCTTCGCTTGGACGCTTTCTTCGAACGCCTTGTTGATTGCTTCTTTCATGGGTCGGGCAAGGGTTGGTGGAGAAAGCTTTCTACCATAGCGGGGGCGAGGCGTAAAGTTACAGGCGGTAGAACTCTTTGACCGCTCCCACCACGGTCTGCTGCTGCTCCAGCGTCAGCTCGGGATAAAGCGGCAGGGCCAAAACTTCTTTGGCTGCGCGCTCCGATTGAGGGAAGTCACCCGTTTTATAACCAAGCCCGGCAAAGCAGGGCTGCAAGTGCAGCGGCACCGGATAATACACTTCGCTCTGAATCCCTTGCTCGGCGAGAAACTGTTTTAGCTCCTCGCGGCGCCGCACGCTGATGACGTAATTGTTGAAGACGTGGGATCGATTGGCCGTCTGCAGCGGGACGCGCAGGATGTTTTCTCCGAGCAAGCCGGTTTCCGTGAAAAGTCCGTGATAGATCTGTGCCCGCTGAATTCTCTGCTCACACCATGCCTCCAGATAACGCTGTTTAACGGAAAGCACGGCCGCCTGAAGGGAATCGAGGCGCGAATTGATGCCGGTTACTTGATGGTGATATTTCGTGCTCTCCCCGTGCATGCGCAGCATTTTTAACTTCGCCGCAAGCTCTGGATTGCCGGTCGTTAACAGACCGCCGTCGCCGAAGCCGCCGAGGGTTTTACTGGGGAAAAAGGAAAAACAACCGAGGTCGCCGATGGCCCCGGCGAATCTCGCATGTCCCGCGACGGTCGTTTGCGCGCCGCAGGCCTGAGCGACATCTTCGACGATGTGCAGGTGGTACTTCTCGGCCAACGCGCTGAATTCCTTCATGGCGCAGCATTGACCGAAGAGATGAACCGGCAGCAGTGCTCTTAATCGCAGGCCGGTATTGCCATCCAGGGTTTGAGAGCGTTCCAACCGCCCCCGTTCTTCGAGAAAAGCCGCCGTTGCTTCGGCTGACAAGAGATAATTATCCGGGTCGATGTCGACGAAAAGCGGCGTTGCGCCCAACCGGGTGATCGACGAAACCGTGGAAAAAAAGGTAAACGGCGTCACTAGGACGGCGTCTCCGGGACCCACTTCGAGCGCCATCAGCGCGAGCAGCAGCGCGTCACTGCCGGAAGCAACGCCGACGGCATGCTCGCAGCCCAGATATGCCGCCATCTGTTCTTCGAAGCGCTTGACCGCCGGGCCGAGAATGAACTGCTGCGACTCCAACACCTCGTCGAAGGCTTCGTCGACTTCCGATCGAATCCCGGTGTATTGGGCGCGCAGGTCGACGAGGGGAATTTTATAGGGCGGCAAGCTAGACACTGGTTTTGACCGCGGGGGATTGTCCCTTGAGCGCGCTTTCGGCGACTTCAGAGAGGAGTTGATCGTGGTCATGATCGAGGGAGAAAACCCGGAACTGGACGACCTTGGACGGTATGAATTCGAACAGCTCGGCGAGGGATTCCTTGGCGATCTCGCCGGTGGACGGGTCGAAGATATGAATCTGCTTTTTACCCATGGCGAACGGGTTCTCCGGCCGCGGGTCTTGGGTCGCCATGTCGACGCGGAAGACTAAATCGCGCGCCGGGGCCGGCAGGCCGGCGCGGATTCTCTTTTCCCAATCGGTATCCTGGATCAAGGCCACGCCGTAGCGCAGCTCGTTGAGCGACAAGGTGCGGTCGTAAGCCATCTTCCACTTGATTTCGCGGTGCAGCACCGACTCCCATTCCTTGGCGAGGGTTTCGATCTCCCCTTTTTTGCGCCGCCAGCGCGAAACCTCTTCGAGCAGCGACCAGTCGGTGAGGTAGAGGTATTCGTCCATATGTTCCAGCGGATTGCCGGGAAACAGAAGCTTCATGGTGTCGGGGAAAATGTCGCGAAGATGCAAATCGATGGCGCGGGTGGTGCGGTGATAATAAACGTTAGTGTACAGATAGAGACGGGCGTTGAGAAACATCGTGAGCGCGCTGTTGCCGGCTTTGTGGACCGTAAGTCCCTTGGGGGTGAAGAAGGTGTAGTGAATCAACCGTTCGCGGTCGATGGGGCCAGGATGGACGCCGCACATGTAGGAGTCGCGCGAGACGTAATCGAGATTGTCGAAGGTGAAGATGCCTCCGGTCAGGGGCTGGAGAAAGCGCACCCATTTGGGCTTTCGATGATCTTCCTTGCCGTCTTTCTTGATCGGAAAGGCGATGTCTTCCGGCCGCAGCTCTTCCCCGGTGGCGAAGGGCCCGCTCGGGCTGCGGCGCAGCTGGCGGATGATGTCGCCGAGATGTTTTTGAATGATTGTCTGGCCCAAGTCTTCGTGGGTGAGGTCGTAATTATGGAGAAAGTTGTCGTCGAAGAAATGGCCGAAGGGGCCGTGGCCGATGTCGTGGAGCAGCCCGGTGACGCGCATGTATTCTTCGATGAAGGGAGCCGAAGGGCATTCCTCGCCGAGGACCTTGCGCAGCGAAGGATAGAGATGCTTGGCGAACTCGCCGGCGAGATGCATGGCACCGAGCGAGTGCTGAAAGCGGCTGTGCTCCGCCGCCGGGTAGACCCAGCGAGCGCTTTGGAGCTGGTAGATATAACGGAGCCGCTGAACCCAGGGCGAGTCGATCAACGCCTTCTCCGTCGTCTCACCCTTCTTTTCGGGAACGGTGAACTGGATGTAGCGGTGAATCGGATCGGCGATCAGCGCCGTGCCGCCGTACTCGCTGTCGATGAGCTGTGCCATGTCGTCACTGCGCTCCAAATCTCAAATCCCAGAGTTCAAACCTCGAAAATCAACTGGGCGGTCCATTGATTGCCGGTCTTGGTCATGCGGCTCTGGTGATAGGCGACCGCGGCGATCTCTTGTTTGATCTCGTGGCGGTCCGGATCGACCTTTTCGCCGCAGACTTCGGCTTTGACCGAAGTATCCTTGACCTCGCGAATGACGAACTCCTTCAGCAGGTAGCCGCTCCCCTGATACAAGTAGAGCAGCTCGCGCATCCAATTGACCAACAGATCATCACGGTCGGTGCCTTCGACTTCGAGCGGTAGTCGTTCCTTGATCTCGATTTTTTCCACTTCCGACATGACGTCGAACAAGGCGAACGCCGAGTTGGCGAACAGCTCGGCTTGCGAGCCGCCCGTGACTTTTACCGCCAGTTCAGACTGCCGGGTGGTTAATCGGTATTTTTTTTCCTTCTCCATGATCCTCAGCTCTTGGGAATGGGGTCTGTTTTTTATTCCCCTGCTCGGTGTGTCTCCAGCAGCGGGCGGCGTCCGGTAAAATCATCGTCCAATCGTTGGCGAATTTCAGGGCGGGCGTAGCATGCGGTACAAGTAAGAATCTCGATAGGCTGAGTCAATTTCAGATAGCGGATGGGCGCTGCATCTTGTTTAGGGTTCAAGAACAAATCCCATTCGGTTTGGCCGGTGTGGAGTCGGTAGTAGTCGACCCGGTAACTTCTCTGCCTGTGACTTGTTTCCCGGACCTCTCTGCCGCAGTGGAAACACTGCATTCCCATCCTTATACCCGGTTTATGAGGCCCGCCGCAAATCCCGCGCCGAACCCGTTATCGATGTTGACCACGGTAACTCCCGCGGCGCAGGAATTGAGCATGCCCAACAGTGCCGCGAGCCCGTGGAAGCTTGCCCCGTAGCCGATGCTCGTGGGCACCGCGATCACCGGCTTATCGATCAAGCCGGCGACGACGCTGGGGAGCGCACCTTCCATCCCGGCAACTACGATTAGCACCGCAGCCGCATCCAACCGCGTGCGATTTTCGAGCAAGCGGTGAATCCCCGCCACGCCGACATCGAAAAGCTTTTCCACCCGGTTGCCCATCAGGGTCGCCGTGATGACCGCCTCTTCGGCGACCGGAATGTCCGAGGTGCCGGCGCAAACCACCAGGATGGTTCCCTTGCCCGTAATCTTGATCGGTTTCCCGATCCACGTTACCGCCCGGGCGTCGGCATGGTATTTTAATCCCGTTACAAGTTTTCTTAGCCGCGCATTTTTTTCGCCGTCAACGCGTGTAACTAAAACATTGGCTCGGCGCCGGCGCAGGGCGCGCACGATGCCGGCGATCTGTCTGGGCGTTTTTCCCTGACCCATGATCACCTCGGGAAAGCCCTGGCGCAGCGCCCGGTGATGATCGACTTTGGCGAAGCCGAGATCTTCGAAAGGCAGGTGGCGCAGACGCGCCACCGCCTGGGAGACACCGACATTACCGCGCCGCACTTGTTCGAGTAATTCGACCAGCCGTTGTGAATCCATGGGTGCCGTTTTTCGGTCTTCCTTATGCCTGTCTGAAGCTCATCATAGTCGTTCTTGATTCGGCCGGCCACTACTTTTTGAAATGGTCGTGGCCCGCGGCGCGAGTCTCGACGGGATTGCCGGCGGCGTCGAGAACGACGATGCCGTTTTTTCCTGAATCGCAGCTGCCGATCCTGGTGATCGCCACCAGCGCGCGCGCGTGTAACTTCTCAATGCGCGCGCGATCTCTCTTACGCGCGCAAAAAAGCAGCTCATAGTCTTCACCGCCGCTGAGGGCGTAGCGGGTTCCCGCCGTTCCGGCCAATTTTCGATAAGCGGCGGACAAGGGCAATCGATCCTGCGAAATCCGCGCGCCAATTCCACTAGCTTTACAGATGTGGCCCAGATCCTGAATCAAGCCGTCGCTCACGTCGATCATCGCGGTGGCCAAACGTTCGCGCGCGAGCAGAGCGCCCGCGGTTATCCTCGGCGTCGGCCGGTGATGGCGAGACAATAAATTTTTGACGGAATCACGATTGGCTCGCAGCGATCGGCTCT
>ORMF010205625.1_pt1 | contig 23723 bp, 20 predicted proteins | sample 1779871 | NCBI WGS metagenome assembly ORMF01 (sample SAMEA104232316, study PRJEB22302) | groundwater metagenome | biome: forest; feature: aquifer; material: groundwater | place: USA | collected 2011-08-07 | depth 5.4 m | reverse complement strand
TTTTTATGGTATTTTGCCATTGGCGTATCTCCTTCTTGGGTTTTAGTGGTTTAGAATGCACCCCAAGATACAGATGCGCCGCTTTATTTTCCACCCGATCCCAACCGGATCAGAGTTTACACACTTTTTCAATATAACTCAGCGAGTGGGTTTTAACCCCATAAACGGCTTGATGAATGGGCTAAAGCCCCATTTGTTTCTTGCGCATGATCCACGACATAAATGTCGTGGCAATTCATACACGCAAACGCTTCTTAAGGGTCTGATAGAGCTGAAGGTGGGAGTTTGCGCCGTAGGTCGACGACTCGACTCGTCGAGCGCATCCGCCTCCGGCGGAGAACCCATCCAGCCCGAGGCGGGATGGTTTATCCCGATGCCCCTCAGAGCTGAAGGTGGGAGTTTGCGCCAAAGGCGCATCAGCCTCCGGCTGAGAACCCATCCCGCCTATAGGGCGGGACGGTTTATCCCGACAATTTCGTTTCTCCCGTTCGAGCTGCGGGTCGGATTTGAACCGACAGCCTGTGGTTTACGAAACCACTGCTCCACCGTTGAGCTACCGCAGCATGGTCGAAATTGTCGGGACTGCTCTACCATCCCGCCTCGAATCGTCTCGACGGGATCCTCAATCCGACTTGAGAACTTAACTCCGTTAAGTTCTGTCGAATTGGGACTGTCCGATCGGACGGCAACAAGGAAATCAAATTGTAGGTTTATTCCCGTAGAACACCGTCGGGAAAAAGTCACCGACTTCCGCATCCCCTCCTCGCAGCCATTCTTTTTCAGGCATGACGGTCCGCTCTGTCCATTCCCTGGCCACATCGGAGGCCTCCTCGCTGTTGATCATGTCGATCGTTTCCCACGGACAATATTTTACGCAGAGTTTACAGCCGATGCAGACGTCAAGATCGATCTCAACGAGCTTCTTGTGAACGTCGTATTCCGGTCCGGCCACCACATAAATGCAGTCCACGGGACAAACTTCCAGACAAACTTCGCAGCCGGTACAGCCCGCCTGGTTGATGACGGCGAGCTCTTTGGGCCGTTTTTTCCTCCCCGGCGGCGCCGCCGGTTTTGCAGCGGGCGGTGCGACAGGTTGTGGCGATATGGCCGGTGTTTCCGACATTCGGATTCCTTAGGGATACGCTTTGGAGATGATGAGATATTGAGATGATGAGATTGTGAGATGATGAGATGATGAAATCTTGAGATGCTGACCATGAATCTCATATACTCATAATCTCATATACTCATAATCTCATATACTCATAATCTCATATACTCATAATCTCATATACTCACATACTCACATACTCCTCTAAATAAACGAAAATTCTGAACGATTTTCAAGCGACAATTACTTATGTATCCCGGGCTCCGTCATTCCTCTCAGATCAAACACTTTGTCGAGCTGTTCCTGTGTAAGCAATCCCTTCTCAAGCACTAGCTGCCGTATCGGCTTGCCGGATTTGATATACTCTTTCGCGATCTCGGCCGCCTTCATGTATCCGATGTGCGGATTCAGCACGGTGACGACGCTCGTGCTGTTTTCCGCATAGTGTTGGCAGCGGTCAGCATTGGCAGTCAATCCTCTAATGCAAAATCTCATGAACACGTCGACAGAGGTGCGGAGGATTTCGATTTCGTGCAGGAGATTGAAGGCGACAACCGGCATCATGACATTGAGCTCGAGCTGGCCTGCCTGGGCCGCCATCAGGACGGTCGTGTCGCATCCGATGATTTGGAAACAGACCATATTCATCATTTCTACCATCGAAGGGTTGACCTTCCCGGGCATGATGGACGACCCGGGCTGAACGGCCGGCAAATTGATCTCCAGCAATCCGGTTTTCGGTCCAGAGCCAAGAAGGCGGATATCGTTACAAATCCTCGACAAGTCCTGAGCAAAATTACGAATGGCATTCGAAAGCTCGACCATCGGGCGCAGGCTCTGCATCGCCTCAAAATAATCTTCGGCCATCTTGAATTTCATGCCGACGCTCCGGGAAAGTTCTTCCACCATCATCGGACGATAGTTCGGATGGGCATTCAACCCTGTCCCGGTGGCTGTACCACCGATGCCGAGCTCCTTACAGGACTCGGCTGCATTGGCGATCGCCTGCCGGTGTTTGCGTACATTGACACCGTACGCGGTGAACTCCTGCCCCAGTCGGACCGGGACGGCGTCCATGAGATGCGTGCGGCCTGACTTCACGATGTGATCGAATTCCTTCCCCTTGGAGAGGAAATCCTTTTCAAGCAGTTCAAGAACCGGCAGCAACTTCCGGAGTTCGAGCAAGGCGCCGATGCGGATCGCGGTTGGACACACGTCGTTCGTCGACTGCGCCATGTTCACATGATCGTTCGGACTGAGCACCGAGTAGTCCCCTTTTTTTCCGCCGAGAAGCTCGATGGCCCGATTCGCGAGGACTTCGTTCGTATTCATGTTGTGCGACGTTCCGGCGCCGGCCTGGTACACATCGACGACGAACCATTCACGCAGTTTCCCTCCCAATATTTCGTCGGCAGCCTGAACGATCGCGTCGGCTTTTTTTGCATCGAGCAAACCGAGCGTTTTGTTGACAACTGCCGCTGCACGCTTGATCTGCACCGTGGCATCAACATATGCGCCCTTCGGTTTCAGGCCGCTGATTGGAAAGTTCTCGATCGCCCTGTCCGTCTGAACGCCGTAATAGGCATCCGCAGGAATTTGACGATCGCCGAGTGAATCTTTTTCAATTCTGATATCCATGGGAATTCTCCGTTGTCATTGGAAAAAATGAGATGAACTTCACCAGATAACCGCAGAGAATATACGAAAATGGGCAGGGACTTACAAAAAACGACCGGAGTTATTTGCCGACCCGGCTGAGATGCACGGTGCGCGAGAGCGTGTCTGCGACGACTCCGTTCGCAAGTGTATCGTACACCGTCACCGTGATCACGTCGTCTTCCTGTAGATAGAATTCGGGATCGGTGATCCATTTGCCGACCGCCGGATCAAGCGGGTGAATCCTTTTATCGATCCTGCTGAAAAAGAACGTCGGGAATTTCCCGGCCTCCCGTCCGCCGGAGGCAACGGTGCTGAAGACGAAGAATCGCGAATCGAGGGACCATTTGGCTTTGATGACCCCAAAACCGTGTACATGATCTTTCGACGTAAATCGCTTGAGCCCGATGAGCGCGCCCGCGGCAGTTCGCAATTCGACGTTGCTTTCCGGGCCCAATTGCTCATCGTTGACCGTCATGACGATCGCCATCAGCGACTTGTCGGGCGAATCGTACCGCTTGAGACTCCTGCGCCCCGCCGGCGCCGGAGAAACCGCCGCCATGATGAGGAGGAAGACGAGCAGAAATCGAATCGGGGAATTGAATGAAGGCGGCATGTTCATCGATTTACCGGACCGTCCGTTTCTTCGGCCAGCCGAACTTGTCAAGATCGATGGTCCCGCTCTGGAATCTGATCCCTTCGCGGAGCAGCAATTTCTTTTGGCGAGCATGCGCACCATTGTTGCTTGGGAGCGAAATCTGCCCGCGAGCATTGATGACCCGATGCCACGGGACAATGAAACCGGGCAGCGTGTTATGCAGCGCATATCCAACAAGCCTGGCCTGACCGACGAAGCCGGCGAGACGGGCGATCTCACCGTAAGTCGCAACCTTGCCGCGAGGGATATGGCAAACCGCCTCCCAAATGAGGCGATAGGTGTCAGTGTGGCGTCTTGTCATCAGAGAAATATACAAAGAACGATCCCATATCCGAAGATGACAGACACGAATGTCTGTCCTACCCTCCATTTTTTCTCAGATGAAGAGCGGGGCCAGCACCAGCGTGAGGGTTGAGAGGAGCTTGATCAGCACGTGCAATGACGGACCGGCGGTATCCTTGAACGGATCGCCAACCGTGTCGCCTACCACCGCGGCCTTATGGGGATTGGATTTCTTCCCGCCATAGGCGCCAGTCTCGATGAACTTCTTTGCATTATCCAAAGCGCCGCCGCTGTTATTCAGGAAGAGCGCCATGAGAATGCCCGTGATCGTGCCGGCCATGAGGAATCCTCCGACAACTTCGGCGCCGCTTGCGCCCGATGCCTGCTGTCCGCCCGCATAATAGATCCATTTGAACAGAACGCCGACGCCAACAGTCATCCCTACGACGAGCAAGCCGGGAAGCACCATCTTCTGGAGCGCCGCTTTTGTCGCGATGTCGACGCACTGGCCGTAGTCAGGTTTGGATGTTCCCTGCATGATGCCGGGATTGTTCTTGAACTGCTCTCGCACGTTATTGATGATCGCGTACGCCGCGCGGCCGACCGCTTTGATCGCGAGCGAGGAGAAAAGATAGACGAGCACGGCGCCGAGCAGGGCGCCGACAAAAACCTCCGGCTTATTCAGATTAATGACCGGCTGAAACGACGGCATATAGTTGCGCACTTCGTCGATGTACGCGCCAAACAGGAGAAACGCCGCAAGCGCCGCGGAACCGACCGCATATCCTTTCGTGAGCGCTTTGGTCGTGTTTCCGACTGAATCAAGCCGATCCGTTCTTTCGCGGATCGCCTGTGGCTGCTGGCTCATTTCGACGATACCACCGGCATTATCCGTGATCGGGCCGAACGTGTCCATTGCAAGAATATAGGCGGCCGTGCTGAGCATGCCCATCGTGGCAACAGCTGTTCCGAACAACCCCGCATCGGCCAGGCCGGAATGTGTTCCCAGAAAATAGGCGCTGACGATCGCAGCGCTGATGACGAGAACCGGATAGCCGGTCGATTCCATCCCCACCGCTATTCCGGCTATGATGTTCGTGGCAGGGCCGGTTTGCGATGCCTCCGCAATCGATTTCACAGGCCGATACCTATATTCGGTGTAGTACTGGGTGATATAGACAAACGCGATCGAGGTGACGACCCCGATGATCCCGCAAATGAAAAAATTGAAATAGTGTTCGGCGCCCAGCAGCCACCGCGATGCGATGTAGAATCCGACCATGGCGAGAGCAGCAGCAACGGCGTAGCCGCGGTTGAGCGCCTTCATCGGATCTTCGTTTTCATGTGCCTTCACCGAGAGGATGCCGGCAATGGAGGCGATGATACCGAAGGCACGGGCAACGAGAGGAAAAAGGATCACTCCGAGAAGGGCAAGTTGATTCGATTCAAAGTACGCCGTGTTGGCGCGGTAGAGTCCTGCTGCAAGAATCATTGCGCCAATATTCTCCGCGGCAGTCGATTCGAACAGGTCGGCGCCGCGGCCCGCGCAGTCACCGACATTGTCACCGACGAGATCGGCGATGACGGCGGGGTTCCGGGGATCGTCTTCGGGTATGCCCGCTTCCACTTTTCCGACAAGGTCGGCGCCAACGTCGGCCGCCTTGGTATAGATGCCACCGCCAAGTTGAGCAAAGAGTGCCACGAAACTTGCGCCGAAGCCGTAACCGACGATGAGGAGAGGAATCTTGGTGACATCGGTGGCAACACCGAGCGCTTTCACGACGGCGAACAAGCCGGCGACACCGAGCAGGCTCATCGCGACGACAAAGAACCCTGACACCGCTCCTCCGCGCAACGCGGGCTGAAGGGCGCTGTTCATGTCTTTCGTGGCCCCCGAGGCGGTCCGGATGTTCGCCCGGATCGCGACCCACATCCCCATGTAACCGGCGGCCACTGAACATGCCGCACCGAGGACAAACGAAAGCGTCGTCCAGAGCGCGAGATCGGACGTGCTTGCAGGATCGTGCTCGTTATGAGCGCGGACAAATGCGTACAAGATGTAAATGAGACAGGCGAGAGCTGTCGCCAGGAAACCGATCGTCCTGTTCTGCCGACGCAGGAATGCTTCCGCCCCCTGCTTGATGGCATTTGAAATTTCCTGCATCTTCGCGGTACCGGTGTCGCGTCTCATGACATCGCGGATCAAATACAAAGCGAACAGCAATCCGAGTATGCTCATTCCAAAAATAAGTGTTAGCTCCATGGCGCAGTTCAATCCCTTTCAAGATTCGTGACTGTACAAATGAATTGAGAAAACAAGAAACATGTGGCTTCCAAATCCCACAAGATCACCGCCGAACACCGTCCTGTCGCAGCAGTGGCGGACGACAAACGTTGCATGCACAACGAAGGGAACAACCAATTTGGAAAGCGGACTCAAGATAGGAAAAAAAAATGAAAAAGTCGAATTTTCGTCGACTTTCTCATACTGCACCTTCTATTCTTGTGGTGCGGAAATAGTTTGAATAAGTACGGGTACAGAGTCCAAGATTTGAATTTGGGCCATTCGAAATTCGGATTTGTTTCGGATTTCTCAGCCAAAGGCTGATGCGCCTCTAGCCAAGACATTCGGATTTCGAATTTGCCGAGGTAGAGTTGCACACATATATTCAAGTTGCCGGCGAGGCGCGACACGAGCAGATCGGGCTATTCTTCGCCCAGTCCCTTCAGGCCTTTCTTCGCGTCTTCACATTCTTTGGACTTTGGGCAGGTATCGCAAACTTTATGGTAATACTTCTTGGCCTCATCCTTTTTGTTGATGTTCTGATTCGCCTGTGCCACCCATAAGAGAACGGAACAATCTTTCGGATTGTAGAGCAGTGCCTGTTCCAAGTACTTCAGGGATAATACGAATTTTTCCTTGCGTTCCTTTTCCTGGGCGACATCGATTTTGGTCGCCTCAATAAGATAGCGGATGCCGATCATTCTGTACGCCTCACCGAGGGCATTGCTGTATTTCTTCGGACTATCGGAGGTGTCCGCGTTGGCCAGCTCAATAACTTTCTTATAAGCAGCGATCTCGTCTGCTATTTGATCCATTTGTCCGACGTCCTCGGCCAGTGTTAACCAGGCCTGGACATTGTCGGGGCGCAGTTCGATGCTCTTCTTGATGTGATCTTTGGCCTCGGCAAATTTCTTCAACTGCATCAATGACATTGCTTCATTGAGATGTGAGGCAAAGCGGTAGCCGGCGCTCGTATCGCAAGCGATCTTCTTCTCGAACATCTCGATCGCCTCCTCATACTTCTTGACCTTCATGTACGTTGTCCCCAACTCGTAGGGAAGATCCAACTTGCTGGAATCTTTCTTCATGGCGCGCAAATAATACTCGATGGCTTTCTCCCACTGCTCGGTCTGACGGAACGATTTTGCAGCGTCGATAAGCGCATCGACAGAAAGCGAGTCGGGATTCACACCTGCAGTGAGCTGGGTTACCTTGTCAGGCTGCTTTGTTTTGGTATACGCCTCGATGAGCCTGGTACGGACATCGAGCTGGGCAGGATCTTTCTTCAGAATCTCTTCCGCGACCGGTATCATCTTATCGAATTGATTCGATTCCGAAAGCGCCTTGACATATTGAATCTGATACCTCAACGAATCCGGCCTAAGACTCGTGAGTCGTTCGAAGAGCGGAGCCGCATTCGCCCATTGCTTGGCCCGCAGATAAATCGTCGTCACCTCACGCAAGGCAGCGACATGCACCGAATCCAATGCAAGGACCTTCCGATAATTGTCTGCTGCCTCATTATACTGCCGTGCTTTGCGATAACCTTCGGCCATTTTGAAAAATGCCTCGATATTTTTTGGATCGAATTCTGTAACTTTCTTATACTGATCGATGGCTGCTGCGGCGATCCGCTGCTTCGTATAGACGTCCCCGAGGAGCATGTAGATATTGGCATTTGCAGAATCGAGCTCACGCGCCTGGACCAGCGCCGCGATCGCCGCATCGGTAGAGTCCGCTCTCAGCAGCGCGGTGCCAAGGAGGATATACCCCTGAGGATTTTTCTTGTCGTTCTTCACCGCCTCACGCAATGCAATGATGGCCGCCTGATAGTCACCCTTTTGAATCGCTTCCCTGCCAGCTTTCAGCTGATCATCTTCGTCGGCAAGAGCCGCAGCGGAGATAAAGAGAACGAGCACCAGAGACGCTATTTTGATAAAATTTTTCACGATGATTTCCTTTGTTTAGGCCTCTCCGGCTTGCCGGAAATACGGGCCTCTATGAGTTAACTATTTAAAAGAAATTTTGTTCCAGATGCAAATTAAAGAGGTTTAATGAATGAGCGATTTACCTGCTTAATTTGAAACGAAACGGCACGGCAACCCAAATATAGAAACACACTTTTTCATTGCAGAGGCCGGTTTGTCGTTTGAACAAGGCGCACCGGCATCGTTGCGGGGACAAGTCCGCTGCTCTGGACAATCTTCTGCCCGGGCGCGCTCGTGATGAAGGTTGTGAAACCGGCTGCAACGCCGTAATTGTCGGCACGGGAATAGATAAAGATGTCCCGCGTCAGCGGATAATAGTGCTGATAGACATACGCCTGATGCGGTGAAAAATATTTTCCCCGGGTGCCGAGTGAGTCAGGTGCGTTCGGATCCGCAAGTTCGAGGACGTTCACTTTTCCCCGATTATCGTTGAGCCAGTTCAATCCGACAAGACCGATCGCGCTGACATGCGCGGCGACATAGTCGATCATTTCCCCCGACGATCTCGCGACCGCAGCGGGAATGGCGACCGTGTCGGGCGGCGTGACCAGCTTCCCGACGGTAAACTCATATGTGCCGGTGTTGCGGCTTGGGAGGCAGACTTCGATGCGGGACGCGAGCTGCGAACCGGCGTTGTCCCATCGCGAAAGTTTTCCCGTCAGAATACTGTCAAGCTCGGTCGTGCGAAGCTGCGTAACGGCATTCGACCTGTTGACGATGACGGCGACTCCGTCCCAGGCGATGCGCCAGCCCCCCAAAACAAGATTGTTCTTCCTGGCCACGGCGCGCTCTTCTTCATTGAGCGGCCTCGACGAAACGACCATCGTGATGCTGTCGTTGAACATCCGGGCAATCGCTTCGCGTGCGCTTGCCACATGCAGCTCCACATGAGCCTGAGGATAAATTTCCTCGAAAGTTTGTTTCTCTTTCTGAATCAAAGGGAACACCGATTCCGACACGATGATCGTGACGCGCCCTTTCGTCGGCGACTCCTTCCGTTCGCTGTCGCAGCCGGTGACCATCAGGACACCAACGCTCAATGCAGCGACAAGCATCATCGTTCTATTGTTCATCACGTTCTGCATTCCTGCCCTTGATATAGATCATCGCCGGGCGATAGAGTCCGTAGAGAATCAGCACAATCCCAGCGACTATGCGAAAATTTTCCGGCACGTATGATGGAACGATAAATCCTGAAATGATAAGTATGCCCGCCACGAGGACGATCCCTCCGGTGATATAGCCGACGGTCCGGACGATCAGCTGTCCATCCATTGTTGTCACCTGTTAAGCCGGAACCGGAACGGCACTGTCGCCCACACGGCAACGGTACCTTTGTTCATCACCGCGGGAATGAACAACCACTTCATCGCTGCCTGCATTGTTGCTTCATTGAACAATTCATTCTGGCTGCTGAAGATTTCGACCTTTTGAGGTTTGCCCTCCTTGCTGATCAATAATTCCACAACGACCGTCCCTTCTACTCCGAGCCGGCGCGCTATTTCGGGATACTCCGGTTTCGCTTCACGAATCGGGATCGGATATTTCTCGATCGGTGCGCCAAAATCGTTTGTGAGATCAACTATTCCGTCCCCGCCCGCGACACCCGTTCCGCCCGCCGCCGTCGTTCCTCCGCCTTCGGAGCCTTCGGCTGTGCCATCGATGTCACCGCGGCCGGTTGGCGCCAACGGGGGCTGTTCTTCTTTGATGTCAATATCCGGGACCGGAACCGGGTTGCCGATGACACCGCCGATTCTGCGGCTGCCAACGATGATGGGTCTTGCAAGGACCGGCGGATCCTGAGGTATCCAGTCAACCAGCGGTCCCGGGACATGGGAATGCGGGAGTTCCTGGACGATTAGTGGCGCCAAAGCGTAAGTCAGTCCGAGGATCATGAAATGCAGCAAAATGGTGATGGTCGATGCCATCGTGACATGGCGATGATACAATGCACTGACATCCTTCATGCCATAACGAGCCAGCGTCGCGGTCATTGTCGATTCTCCGGTAGTGCCTCAATTAAATTAGTATTTTGAAACGCAGAGGGCGCAGAGAAATCGTCCCGCCTTCGGCGGGACGCCTCTGCGTTAAAAAACTGGAATTCAAACTGAGGCACCACCGATTCTTCGTTCCACGGTGAAATGTGGTGAATGGTGCAGACAACAGAAAAGCGACGTCGACCATCGGAGTCATATCGATCCGAATCCCGGGACGTCGCTTCTTCATCACCAGCTACTTGTTCAGCTTGAACCTGAACGGTATCGAAACCCAGACTGCGACGGGGCCGTTGTTCATCACAGCCGGAGTAAAGACATACTGCAGCGCCGCTTTCGTCGCGGGTTCATTGAACAGTTCGTTGTCGCTCTTCACAACGACCGCTTTTCTTGCTTTCCCTTCCTTGTCGACAAGAATCTTTATCCACACTGTCCCTTCCGCGCCGATACGTTTGGCGAAGTCGGGATATTCGGGCTTAATTTCTCTCACCGGCACGGGTTGCTTCTCAACGGGAACGAAATCTGCAGGATCCTCCTCGATGTTGATGTCCTGCTGAATCTGCGTCTGTCCTGTTCCCTCGTTGTTGCCTGTGGAGGGGCTCTGGACCGCGGAGAGTTCCTGTTGTGTCGCGATCGTTTGTTCGGGGCTCACCTCGGCATCGGGCACCGGCACCGGCACGCCGACGGTCGGCTTCGCCACCGGCACGGAGACCGCCACCTGCGGAGCTGCCTCGGTGTTTGTGATCGACGGAGGCGGGCCGAGGTCGCTGTATTTCATGATCCTGACCATCGGTGCCGCTTCCTCGTCCTCACCGAGGATCTGTGTGACGTAGTATCCCCCGATGACGACGAAGTGGAGGCAGATCGCAGTCGACATGGCAAAGCTGGCGTACTTTTGGTACAATCCCTTGAGCTCGCGCATGCCATAAAAGGCGGGTAATGCTTTCGCTGTCATAATTCGTTATCCTTTCTACGACGATACTTTAGACAACAGCGTTCTGTCGGCATCAAGCATCGGCGCGAGACTGAATCTTTGAATGTTCGCAAGATTCATTTCGTCCATGATATCGACCATCATGTGATATTTCCCTTTGCGGTCGACTTTGATCAATGTGATGAGCTTTGGATTCGCCGCGATCTGCTGCATCATGAGCTTGCGCAGCTCTTTGTACTCCACTTTAACCGGCGGTTGATCGGAAATGTTCCAAAATATCATCCCGTCCTCCTTCACGCGAAGGGTCAGCAGGTTGCTCTGGGCCACTTCGACGGTTGTTTTTTCGGGAGGAAGGTTGATCTCCATTGTCTGGGGACGATTCATCGTCGTTGTCAGCATGAAGAACGTCAACAGCAGGAATGCGACATCGACCATCGGCGTCATGTCCAGACGCACGCCGAGGCGGCGCATTCTCTTGTGTTTCTTTTTCTTCTTATTGTGTCCCCTGGGTGCTGCACCCGCATCCATTCCAGCCATAGTCTATCGCTCCTTTAATCCTTTTTCATATCAGTCACGAGATTAAATCGCGTGATGTTCGTTTTCTGGAGAATGTTCATGATGTCCTCCGTGATCCCGTATTCAGCGTCGGCATCCCCTTTCACGACGGTGCGCAATTTGGGATTCGCGATACGCGCGCGGATGAGAAGATCGGGGAGTTCCCTTGTCGAGACTTCGATCTCCGATCGGAGACGGGCCCCGGCCCCGAAGATCTTCTCCATGAGAACAGGCGAGTCGAACCCGAGAAAGACCCTGTTATCCTTGCTGAGGGAAAGATGCATGACATCCTTCTCCGGCAATTTGATGGCAGAGTGCGAAGACGGCAGAACGATCTGCACCTCTTCCGGCGGCCGGAACTGGGTCGTGAGCATGAAGAACGTCAACAGGAGGAACGCAACGTCCACCATCGGCGTCATGTCGACCGTCACTCCGACCCTGGGTTTTTTGAACTTGGGCATGGGTTTACCCCTTTATGGTTATTTGGTCCGGGTCGTCAAGGTCTGGACAACGTCGTAGCTCGCTTCGTCGATCATATAGGTGAAGTTATCAACCTTGTTGACGAAGAAATTGTACGCCACGATGCCGACGATTGCGGCAAACAAGCCGAGCGCCGTGTTGATGAGCGCTTCGGAGATACCGATTGAAAGCCCGATGGCGTCCGGGGCGCCCCCTGCGACGGCGAGAGCGCGGAACGCTCGTATCATACCGATCACTGTGCCGAGAAGGCCGAACATCGTCGCGATCGAAGCGATGGTCGACATGGCGATGAGATTCCTTTCGAGGATCGGCATCTCGAGGGCCGTCGCCTCTTCAATGGCACGCTGCACTTCGGCCATCTGCTTCTGAGCTTCCAGACCTTTCGAGTCGGCGCTGAAGTTCTGATACCGTTCCAGACCGGCCCGGATGATATTGGCAAGCGAGCCGCGCTGCTGATCGCACGCCTGCATGGCGCCGTTGACGTCGCCCGATGTGAGCGAGCGCTGGAGGTTCTTCAGGAATGTCGCCAGCGACCCGCGACCCTGTGCCTTGCGCAGGGAGAGGAAACGCTCGATGACGAACGTGACAACCATGATCGACAGTGTGATGAGGATCGGCACGATCACTCCGCCCGTGTATACCTGACCCATCAGGTTAGACGGTTTTTCGCGGTTCGCACCGTCCATGAAGTTGGCCGGGTTCCCCAGGACGAACATATAGATGACGATCGACGCAGCTAACGCCCCGACCACCAGCACTAGGACAAATGTTGACTGCTTCATGCTTGTGACTCCTTAAATGATGTTGAATGAAAAAATAGTTGAACCATTTATTTTCCTTTGACAAAACTATCGATCGCTTCATCGACCGTCTCATGGACGTCAAAGACGTCGATGAGCTTCGTGACGACCAGAAGATTCTGCACATTGTTGCTGATCCCGGCAAGTTTAATCTCGCCCGTCACCTTCTTGTAGCTCGTGTACGCCGAAATGATCGCCCCGATACCGGAGCTGTTCATGTAATTAACCTTGCCGAGATTGATCACAAGCGATTTGTTCCCCTGCTCAATGAAATCCTGCACGGCGCTCCGGAACTTGTCCGTGTCCTCGTCTCCAACGAGCGACCCCTTGATCTCGATGATCGCGATTTTCCCATTTAGTTCCGTTTTGGTTTTTATCGACATGATACTCCTTTTGATGATAATTGAATCTCTGCCTTCGCCGAACTACGCGGGCGGCCGATCATCTGTCTGCTCCGGAAGAGGAAATATGATGACGTGCACTCAATCGACCTGCAAACAAGGTGCCATTCCAAACCCTTGAGAATTCAAACAATTTGGCCGATTCCTGAAACCCGGCGATTGCAGAATGCAGGGGAAGGAAAGACAATCAACTCAAAATGATGACAACTGCTTGTAGAACTGCGTGATAGATAGGATTGCAGAATGCAATGAGGAGCTTGCATCGCGTCTCGCGACTAACGTGTGGCGATGTGTTACGGAAGTCTCAATCCGATTAAAGAGTACTCATCCTTAGCATCAAATTTACCAAGTGGTTCAGGATTATCAATCCTCCATATTAAATCTTTGTATAGCGTATACCGACGTATTAACCCTTTTGTAGAAACCCAATCGAAAAAGACGATATCTTCATCCCATTGCCCATTATTATCAAAGTGTGTTGAGCAAGACAAGAGTTGAGATTGAGTCACGCAAAGTATCTGTTCGAATGACGATGACGAAAGAGCGTGCAAAGATCGTTGTATCCCGTGGTGGAGTTACACTGGCTTGGAAAGGTCGAAAATTAAATGTCGAAAATAGTCTAACATAGGTCCACTCATTGCCAATCGCTAAAGGATAAATCATATCTTCGCCGACTGGTACAACCGGGTTCTGTTCTTTTGAGCAACCGACTATGAAGAATATGCAAACAAGAATGAGAAAGGTTTTCATTGTTAATACTTCAGTAACACATATCGCCTGATTTGGTAAAATTAGTTGGAATGGCACTAGAGCCCGTACTTTTTCCGTTTCCTCCAGAGCGTAGCGGTGTCGATAGCGAGAAGTCGGGCTGCTTCCTCGAAATCCTTTGCAATTCCCAGCACACGGCGGATATGCTGCCGTTCGACCTCCTCGAGCGAGAGGAGTCCGGCGGCGGGTTGGTCCAAGGACTGTAGCTCGGAAGGCAGGTGCGCGGGCTCGATCTGATGGTCCTTTGCCAGGAGGGCTGCCCGCTCGATGACATTCTCGAGTTCACGGACATTCCCCGGCCATCGATACGATGTCAGGAGCTTGAGCGCATCGGGAGAAATTTCTCCTTCCGAGCCTCCGCGGAATTTTTTGAGGAACTGAAAAACAAAGAGGAGCACATCCTCCGGTCGCTCCCGTAAGGCGGGAAGAGTGATCTTCACCGCATTCAATCTGTAATACAGATCCTCACGGAAACTACCGTCATGGAGTGAACCCGCCAGCTTCCGGTTGGTGGCGGCAAGGACTCTGACATCGACCTTCCGTGTGACATTCTCGCCGACTCGCTCGAATTCCCGATGCTGGAGAAAGCGGAGCAATTTGACCTGTGTGGCGGGAGCGATCTCACCAACTTCGTCGAGCAGAATTGTGCCGCCATCCGCCGACTGAAATCGCCCTTCCCTGTCTTTCACGGCTCCGGTAAATGATCCCTTGACGTGGCCAAAGAGCTCACTTTCGAGAAGCCCTTCGGCGAGTGCGGCACAATTCACCTTGACGAACGGTTTGTCAGCCCGCCCGCTCCGTTCATGGATAAAATGCGCGAGAAGCTCCTTCCCGGTGCCGCTCTCCCCTTCGATCAGAACAGTCAGCATGCTGTCGGCGACCTCTGCTGCCAGGTCGAGCTGCTGCTGCATGAGCGCGTTCCGGGTGGTGAGATCAACGCGCGGCTGCTTCCCCTCAAGCTGACGGCGCAGGGTGCGGACTTCTTCCGATAGCTTATGATGTTCGAGCACCTTTTCGGAAAAGAGCTGCAGCTCTTTGAGGTCAAACGGCTTCTGGAGAAAATCGAAAGCGCCGTTCTTCATCGCTTCGACGGCGCTGTCGACCGACCCGTGCGCGGTGATCATCACCGCCGTCGTCGAAGGGGATTTCTGCCTGATCTGTCTGAGCAGCTCCATGCCGTCGATCGGCTGCATCATGAGATCGATGAACGCGATATCATATCTGACACGGCGAATCTCTTCAAGCGCATCGACAGGATTGGCGAAGCCTGTGACACGAAAACCGATCGCTTCCAACCCCATCGTCAGGGTCTTCAGAATATTCGGCTCATCATCCACAACGAGCACAACGCCACGCTCGCTCATACGGACTGCACCTGCGCAAATGGTAATTGAATGGAGAACGTCGTCCCTTTATCGACCTGGCTTTCCACCCAGATTTTCCCACCGTACATCTCCACGATCTCCTTGGCGATGGCGAGGCCGAGCCCGACACTCCCGGGAGTGGAATTCAGAGAATGTTTCACCTGCACGAACTTATCGAATATCTTGTCAATGTATTCGGCGGGGATTCCTCTGCCGGTATCGCGCACCCGCAGACGCAGATGATCGCCCTCTGCCGCCGCGTCCACTTCAACGAATCCGCCGCTCCCGGTGTAGCGCAGGGCGTTATTGACGAGATTCGAGATCACCCAGGAGAATTGCTGCTCATCGCCTGTCAGCATCGGCAGATCCGGGTCGATGTTGATCCTCAGCTCGACCCCCTTCTCTTTGAACGGCAGTTGATACGCCTGCAGCGATCCCTCGATGACCTGTCGAACGGCTACAAGATCCTCGCGCATCTCAATTTTACCTGATTCAAGCTTCGACAGTTGAAGAAGCTCCCGAACCAGCTTGGTGAGCCGATCGCAGTCCTGCTTCGACGCCGTGAGGAGCTCCTCCTGCGCGGCGGTGAGAGGGCCGACGAGCTTTTGACGCAGGATGTCGACTCCCATGTTGATCGACGTCAGCGGTGTTCTAAATTCGTGAGACACAGCCGCCATGAAATCCGATTTCAGTTTATCAAGTTCCTTGAACTGGGTGACGTCCTGCAAGACAAGGACAACTCCGCTTCGGCCGCCGTGGGGAGCTGGAATAATGGAGACCCTTGGGCGCAGATAGATCTGGCGGCCGCGAAAATGGAATTGAAGAAACGGCTGTGTCGTCAGCGAGGGATCATCCGGATGTCTGAAGATCTCAAGCAGACGGTCATCACCGATCATCTCGTTCGCGCTTTTGTCGAGGACATCGTGTTCCCGGACATTGAGGAGCTCTTCAGCCGACTTGTTGATGAGCTGGATATTTGATTTGAAATCGCAGACGATGATGGCGTCCGAGATGCTTTCAACGATGGTTTCGGATTTCTGCTTTTCAGCGAGGATGTTTTCGATGTTGAGTTCCTCGAATTTCCGCAGCCGTTCGGTCATCTTGTTGAACTGGCGGCTCAGCTCGCCGATCTCATCGTTCGTGGAAATGTCCGTCTTGAGATCGAGCCGGCCCCTTCCGATCTGGGTCACGGTCTCGGTGAGACGTTCCGCCGGTTCGATGATCCTCTTCGTGAACTGGACCATCGTCATAATACTCAGACCTGCCGCCAGGAGCGAAGCGAAGAGCACCGCGATGATCGCCTCATCGGAGATCCCCTTGGCGCGGGAGGCAGCCGTGTTCATGTCCTTCTGGTTCTCCTCGATCAGCCAGAAACAATTCTCGGTGAGCCGTTCCGAGAACGGTTGAACCCTCGATGCGTAGAAGGTTTTCGCTGCGGTAAAATCCTTTCGGGTCGCAAGGGAGAAGAGCGAGTCGGCGATGATGAGATATCCCTGGTATGTGAGATTGATATTGTCGAGAATCGGGCCTGCATCAGGAATCTTTCGGTTCTTGTTCGCTTCCTGAAACCATTGAAAATATTCATTCTTGGCCTCTGCGAAAAGGGCTTTGCCGCTATCGACATCCCGGCTCAGGGCGAGGGAGATTGCGAGCTCGTGGTGCTCGATCGAGCGTGCCATATTTTCGACCGCCACCACGTTCGGATAATTCTCATTGAGAACGTTGTTGAGGGCAAGGGTCAGCCGGCCAAAATTGTAGATGATCCAGGCGGTGACGGCAATATTGATTGCGACAAGGACGACGTAGCCGAAGCCGACTTTGAAGCGAAGACTATTAAAGAAAGGTATTTCCATGAGCGGAACTTGTCCTGATGTCAATATATTGAGAAAAGGGAGAAAATTCAAACATTTGACTTTTGGGGATATTTGTGCTATTATGAGCGCTGCCTTTTTCACCCACTGACTTCAAAGAATTCAGCACCCTTATGGAACTTTCCACCAGCCGGCCCCGGGTTTTGGGCTGGCTGCGCAGCGCCGCAATTCTCGACGGAGATTGGGGCACCAGCATCTGTTATGTCCTCGGACTGGCTTTCTACCATGCCGGATACTTCAGCGGCTGGCACCTCCTGATGATGCTTCTTTTCACGACGATGGTGGCGCTCAATTATACAACGATTTGCCGTCTCTATCCGAACGGCGGAGGCGTTTACAGTTCCGTAAGCCACCGCTCCCGTAACCTGGCCGTCATTGGCGCCCTCCTCCTCAGCGCAGATTACGTCATCACCGCATCGCTTTCAGTATTGGACGCCTGCCATTATCTGGCGCTTGACATGCCGGAGGCCTGGGCGATCGGCATTATCCTTTGTATCGGGGTGCTGAACTGGTTTGGACCGCGCCACGCAGGGACACTCGCGATCGGCATTTCAGCGGCGACACTCGTCGGCCTCGTCATCGTGATCTCGGCGGCTTTCCCCTCTGTGGCCAAACCTGTCTCGTTGAATCCCGCTCCGGGCGGAATCATGACAAACTGGGGGTTCTTTGTCGCGATCATTCTGTCGATCTCCGGGATCGAAGCCATCTCCAACATGACCGGTCTGATGAAGGATCCTGTGCGAAGCTCGCGCAAGGCGATCTATACCATCCTGGCGAAGATATCGATCGCTACCGTCGTGTTGAGCCTGGCGATGCTGGCTCTGCCTAACCTTGATCCGTCCGCCCACAAGGAGGAGATGATCCGATACCTCGGAGAAGTCTATGTCGGCAACTGGTTCGGCCCAATTCTTGGTTTCGTGCTTGGATTCCTGCTCATCTCCGCCGGAAATACGGCGATCAACAGTCTCGTTTCGATCCAATTCCTGATGTCGGTTGACGGGGAACTCCCGAGCAACCTCCGCCGCTTGAACAGGTACGGGGTGCCAGTGGTTCCGCTCATCATTGCAACGTCGATGCCGATCATCGTCCTTCTCATCATCCATGATGTCGTCACTTTGTCGGATCTATACGCGATCGGTGTCGTAGGCGCCATTCTTATCAATGTCGCTTCCACCGGCACGGACAGAACCTTAACGCTGTCGGTCTGGACACGGATCTTCATGATCCTCTCAGCGATCATCCTTTTCCTTGTGGAGACGACCATCGCGGTCGAAAAAAACAAAGCATTGATTTTTGCCTGCACGGTCCTTGCCCTCGGTTTATCGGCGCGATACATCACCCGCCGCCGGATTGCACTCGCCCCGCCGGTGCCCGTCCTCGAAGCGATCCCGGCCATCGTGACGAGACCGGTGACGGCAGAATTCACATCCAAAATGATGGTGTGCGTGCGCGGCCGCGGCGAAAAGCTCCTTCGCCAGGCATGTGAGGATGCCAAGTTCCGGAAGGCATTGCTCTTTGTTCTCAACGTCTACCAGGTCGCCGTCTCGGGCATCCTCCCCGAAAAGGTCCCGTCGGAGACATTCGCGGACAACAGCTGGATGGAAAAGATCTGCCAGGAATACGGCATCCCCTACCGGGTCATGACGTTCCTGTCGCCGGAGGTGGGATATACGATTGCCGAGCAGGCGGCAACTCTTGGAGTCGATAGGTTGGTTTTGGGAGCTTCTCAGCGAAGCCTGGTGGAAGCGGCGTTGCGTGGAGATGTCATCCGAGCCGTCTCGGAACTTCTACCGGAAGAGATTCAGCTCATCATCTATCGGGCTTAGGATCCCGACTTTCCCATGAGATCTTTGAGGCGATGTTCGATCTGTTCGATGTCGATCGGTTTCTTGAGGATCCCGAAGATGCCGATTTTCCTCGCCTCCGCGAGCACGCGGTCATCCTGAAAACCGGTAATGAAAAGAAATGGTATTTTTGAGGTTTCGGGTGATGCCTTGACTTTCTTGAACATCTCGAACCCGCTGAGCCGGGGCATCACAACATCGGCGATGATCGCGTCCGGCATGAATGCCTGAAGTTTCTCAAGCCCCTCCTGGCCATCGTGCGCTAGCTGCACCTCGTAGTTATCCATTTCCAAAAGATCCCGGAGCAATTCTGCGAATCCTGCCTCGTCATCCACTAATAAGATTTTGCGCGCCCGTTTATCTTTTCCCATGCATTACCCTTTTTTGTGTGTAAAAGCACCGGAAATATAGGCAATGCAAACCGAAGAATCAAGTCAACAAACTGTTCTCTCCGGTACCGGTGGTAATTACCAGGCAGTCCCGGAGCGTAGAAAAGCCACGACAACGTAGCCTGCAAGGAGCGCAAGAACGACGATAATTCTCAGACGAGTTTCTTTTGACATGGAACAAATGTACACAAAATTTCGCAATTTTCAAGAAGAGAAGCGCATAGGCGCCATGCTTTGCGTTCCTCCTTACCGGGACCATTCTACGAATCTGCGATTCGTAGAATCGTAGATAGGTCGGCGATCTCTGCGTTAAAGAATATCATAATCTGAGACGCAGAGACGCCGAGTACGCAGAGAAATCGCAGAGAGGAATGCATCGGTGTGATGCTCTGCGTTAAGGAACCAGAAGTCAAACTGAGGCACACCGATCGGATGGGCGAGTTGCATCCATCCGCCAATCTCCGTATCTTTGACAGCATTTTTCCCAACATCAAAAGGACCATCTTCCCATGCCGCTCAAATCATTAGCAAGAGTCTTCACGATCGCTGTCATCGCTCTGCTGAGTCAGTTGGCTAATGCGCGCGCCTTCCAGCCAGACACGACCGCATCGAAAGATTCAACAAAAAAATGGGACGTCACGGCAAAGCATGGACCGACAACCGACATTGAATTCGAGACCGATGAAGGAACATGGATCGCGTGTGACGTCAGCCCTGACGGCAAGCGGATCCTTTTCGATCTGCTTGGCGATATCTACATCATGCCGATGAGCGGCGGCAGCGCGACGCTTCTTTCGGGCGGACCGGCGTACGACGTCCAGCCGCGTTTCAGTCCGGACGGCAAGAGAATCTCCTTCACAAGCGATCGCGACGGATGCGACAACATCTGGATCATGGACACGGACGGGAAAAATCCAAAGCAGATAACGCATGAAAAGGAGCGGCAAACGAATAACGCTGTATGGTCGCCCGACGGCGAATATATCGTCGCAAGGAAGCATTATCGCAACACGCGGTCTCTCGGCTCGGGGGAAATGTGGATGTACCACACCGGCGGCGGTGATGGATTACAGCTGACCAAACGCCGCAACTGGGAACAGGACGCCGGGGAGCCGTGCCTCTCGCGCGACGGCCGTTACCTCTACTACAGTGAAGACGTCAGCGGCGGCGGCGGCTTTCAATACAACAAGGACCCGTACGGCGTCATCTATGTCGTCCAGCGACTTGATCTCCAAACAGGGAAAACGGAACAATACATCAACGGCGCCGGCGGGTCGGCCCGTCCGCAGGTCTCGCCCGACGGCAAGACCATCGCCTTTGTCCGGCGCGTGCGGCTGAAAACCGTGCTCTATCTCTATGATGTTGAGAGCGGGAAAGAGACTCCCATCTACGACGATCTGAACCGGGATGCTCAAGAGACCTGGTCGATCTTCGGCGTGCATCCCGGTTTCTCGTGGACGCCGGACGGCAAGAACATTGTCATCTCAGCGAAAGGCCACCTTTGGAAAATCGCGGTTCAGACAAAGGCTGCAGCGCAGATACCTTTCAACGCGCACGTCAAACAGACCGTCACGGACGCCGTTCGTTTCCCACAGGATGTGGCTCCCGAAAAATTCGAAGTGAAAGCCCTCCGCTGGGTCACCGTCGCCCCCAACCAGAAATCAGTCATCTACAACGCTCTCGGCAAACTTTGGGTGAAATTGATGCCGGACGGCACGCCGCGGCGGCTCACCAGTGACGAAAAGAATTTTGAGATCTATCCGGCTTTTTCAATGGACGGCAAATGGATCGTCTATGCCACATGGAACGACAACGAAGAAGGCGCCCTCAGAAAAATCCCGGCCGAAGGGGGCACATCGGTGAAGCTGACCTCCGCGATGGGACATTACGTGGAACCGAGTTTCTCGCCGGACGGAAAGAAAATCGTGTTTCACCGCATCGGCGGCGATGGGCTCCGTGGCAGAACGTACGGCAAGGACCAGGGGATTTACTGGATCTCGTCCGAAGGGGGTAAAGCCACCCTGATCACCGAAGAGGGTTCAAATCCGACGTTCACAAAAGTTGGAGACAGGATCTTCCTTGCAAGCGGAGAAGGAGATAAGTCGGCGCTCGTCAGCGTCGGCCTGAGCGGCGAGAAGAGGCGAATTCATCTCCTCTCGGACAATGCGCAGCAAATTGTCCCGTCTCCTGATGAAAAGTGGGTCGCCCTTGTCGAGCGGTACAACGCCTATATCGCCGTCTTTCCACACACGGGTCAGCCGGTAACGATCGGTCCGAACACCTCAGACTACCCGATGAAGCGCATCACGCGCGATGCGGGCACCTATTTGCACTGGTCGCCCGACAGCAAAACGGTTCACTGGTCGCTCGGCCCGGAATTGTACTCGCGAGACCTGACCAACACCTTCAAATTCGTGCAGGGCGCCAGGGACAGCGTTCAGGAAAAGCCCGACACGAGCGGTGTGAATGTGAGTTTCTTCGCCCAGACCGATGACCCCGCAGGCACCATCGCTCTCACCGGCGCGACGGTGATCACGATGAAAGGTGACGAAGTCGTCAAGAACGCTACGATCGTGGTTCAGCGGAACCGCATCACTTCGATCGGTCCTTCGGAGAAGGTAACGATCCCGTCCGATGCCAGAAAGATCGACGTCTCGGGAAAATTCATCATGCCCGGCATGATTGACGTCCACGCGCATATCGGCCCGGGGAGCGACAACATCACCCCGCAGTCTCACTGGGGATACTACGTGAACCTCGCGTTCGGCGTCACCACCGCTCATGATCCGTCTTCGAACACTGAGGAAGTGTTTGCGAACTCGGAGCTTCTCAAGGCAGGATTGATGACGGGACCGCGTCTCTATTCGACAGGCACAATCCTCTACGGCGCAGAAGGTTCGTTCAAGGCGGTGATCAACAGTTTTGACGATGCGATGTCCAATCTGCGGCGCCTCAAGGCGGTCGGCGCATTCAGCGTCAAGAGTTACAATCAGCCCCGCCGCGATCAACGCCAGCAGATCATCGAGGCGGCACGCAATCTCCACATGATGGTCGTCCCCGAAGGCGGATCGACGTTCTTCTGGAACATGGGAATGATCCTTGACGGGCACACAGGAATCGAGCATTCTATTCCCGTGTCGCCGCTCTACAAAGACGCAACAACGCTGCTCGCGAAAAGCAAAACCGGGTATACGCCGACGCTCATCGTGAGCTACGGCGGGCTCTGGGGAGAAAACTACTGGTACATGAGCACAAGGGTGTGGGAAGATGATCGGCTCCTGAAGTTTACGCCGCGGGAGATCGTCGATTCCCGTTCGCGGCGCAGGTTGATGGCGGAGGAGGATGACTTCAATTACATCGACAATGCGAAGGCCGTGAAGACGACGCTCGACGCGGGCGCCAAGGTCCAGCTCGGCGCACACGGCCAGCTCCAGGGACTCGGCGCACATTGGGAACTGTGGATGTTCGTCCAGGGCGGCATGACGCCGCTCGAAGCGATCAGATGCGCAACGCTCTACGGGGCACAATACATCGGACTGGACCACGACGTCGGATCCATTGAATCCGGCAAGCTCGCCGATCTCATCGTCATGGACAAGAATCCCCTTGACAACATCCGAAACAGCGAATCGATCCGATATGTCATGAAAAACGGACGCCTGTACGACGGCTCGACTATGGACGAAATAGGAAACCATAATGTGAAGAGAGGAAAGTTCTACTGGGAGCGGTAATGTCTTGGGTACTAAATGAAATATCAAGAATCAAAGATCAAAAGAAGCTTATGACAAAGCTCGATACTGGGATTGCACCCTTTCGTTAATATCCAGGACACCTTATGGCTCACCATCTTAGAATGCTTGTCGTCGACGACAACGACGATATCCGAAAGTCCCTCGCCCATCAATTTACGATGGAGGATTTTGATGTCGAGACGGCCGAGGACGGCGAAATTGCGCTGGAGAAAATCAGGAACGGCAACTACGATATCGTGCTGCTTGACATCAAAATGCCCAAGATGGACGGGAAAGCTCTTCTCCTGGAACTCAAGAAGATCGCCAAGTATCCATTCATCATCATGCTCTCAGGTGTGGACGATCTCTCCGTCGCGCACGAATGCGTGAAATTGGGCGCAAAGGATTATATCCAGAAACCGTACGACCCGGAAGAACTTCTCCACATCGTGATCAAAGTTCTCGGATCTTAGCCTAAGTTCGACAGTTGAAAAATATTTTGGATGGTATTGTTGCACTTCGGAATTGCATTGTGCGCTTTTGATCTAAAAGTTGATGTAGTGCCTCACCTATGCTCTTGCGGAGTCGCCTGTTGATGTCGTATATTGCA
>ORMF010150924.1_pt1 | contig 23767 bp, 14 predicted proteins | sample 1779871 | NCBI WGS metagenome assembly ORMF01 (sample SAMEA104232316, study PRJEB22302) | groundwater metagenome | biome: forest; feature: aquifer; material: groundwater | place: USA | collected 2011-08-07 | depth 5.4 m | reverse complement strand
GATTTCTTCAACGCGCCCAACCATCCGCTGGACGGCAATCCGAACGCGACCACGGGGCTACAGGATCTCAGTGCGCAGCCGAATGAGCCAAGGATCATTCAATTCTCGGCTCGTGTAAGCTGGTAGCCTATGCGAAAACTCGTCGCCCTGGTTTGGGCCGTCATGGCGCTTCCATTGACGGCGCAAGCGCCGAACGATCTGAATTTCCTCACCGGCCAATCGGATGGACGGGACCTGCGCGGGATGCTCTCGCGCTGGCTGCACGAAAGGGCGGTGACCCAGATCGACCAGCGCCGCGAGGCGGTGGCGAAGATCACCAGCGCGCAAGGCCTCCAGGCGCGGCGTCAGTACATCCGGGAGCGGATGACACGGGCGCTGGGTGGATTCCCCGAGCGCACTCCTCTCAACGCCCGCGTCACGGCGGTCATGGACCGCGGCGATCATCGCGTTGAGAAAATAGTGTTCGAAAGCCAGCCGGGTTTTCATGTCACCGCCAACCTGTATTTGCCGAAATCGGGACGCGGGCCGTATCCGGCGATTCTGTTCCCATTGGGCCATGAGCAAGGAGCCAAAGCGCACGCCACCTGGCAGCAATTGCTGGTTACCTTCGCGCGCAAGGGCTATGTCGCTTTGGCCTGGGACACGATTGGACAGGGCGAGCGTATACAACTCTGGGACCAAGATGCCGGGGAGTCCAAAGTGGTTCGGTCCACCACGGAGCACACCATCAACGGACTGCAATGCCTGCTGGTGGGCGATGCGCTGGCGCGCTACACCATCTGGGACGGGATGCGCGCGCTCGACTACCTGCTGTCGCGGCCGGAGGTGGATCCCAAGCGGGTCGGGGTAACCGGGAATTCCGGCGGCGGGACACATTCGGCATACCTGGGGGCGCTGGATGACCGCATACAAGTGGCCGCTCCCTCTTGCTACCTGACGAGTTGGAAACGGTTGCTGGAAACGATTGGACCCCAGGATGCCGAGCAATGCATTCCGCCCATGTTGGCTGATGGTCTGGACCACGCCGATTTCGTACTGGCTTTCGCGCCAAAACCATACTTGATGTTGTCGGCAATCCGTGACTTCTTTCCGATTTCTGGTGCGCGCGAGACATTCGCCGAAGTGCAAAGGGTCTACGACACTTTGGGGATGGCGAACCGTATGAGCATGGTGGAGGCTGACGATGGTCACGGATATTCTGGTCCGCGGCGCGCGGCTGCCTACAAGTGGTTTTCGAAATGGCTGAAGAATGAGGAGGATTCCGCACCGGAGTCGCCCGCGCCGATTGCGAGCGAAGAGGAGCTGTGGGCCACCAAGAGCGGACAGGTGGCAACCGAGTTTCACGCGGAGACCGTATTCAGCCTGAATCAGAAGCGGTTTGCCGAGGTGCGTCAAGGTGGGGCGACGGTGGATACGGCGCGACAGATGACCGGATTCCGGCGCGGAACGCAAGCTCCTCCGGTGCGGAACTACGGCACCGTGACAGCGGCACAGTACCGTTTAGAAAAGCTGGTATACGAATCCGAGCCTGGTATCAGGATCCCGGCGCTGCTGTATGTGCCGGAAGGCTCCGGAAAACGTCCGGCTGTGATCTTGGCGCATGGAGAAGGAAAGTCTGCTGCGCACACAAAGGCCGCGGAGATGGCTGGTGGCGGGCAGGTGGTGCTCTCCGTGGATCTGCGCGGGCTGGGTGAGACGCGCACGGAGAGCGGGCGGAATGGTTCGGACTGGCCGCGCTATTTCGGCGATTTTGAGAGCGCGATGACGGCGCTGCTCACCGGGAAGCCGCTGGTAGGCATGCGAGCCGAGGATGTGAGCCGCGGAGTGGATCTGCTCGTCTCTCGCGCAGAGGTGGACCCGGGGCGCATCAGCGCCTTTGGTGTAGACCTTGCGGCAGCGCCGGTTCTGTATGCCGCGGCATTCGATGATCGCATCGGCGCAGTAACTCTGGAGCGGATGCTGGTGTCCTACGAAAGCATCATCCGCGGCCGTCTGCACCGCCAGCAATGGGAAAACGCGGTTCATGGCGCGCTCCGGCATTATGATTTGCCGGACCTGGCGCGATGGATGGGTTCGCGCCGGGTTCGCCTGGTGGAACCGGTGAACGGGCTCGGCCGGGCGATTCCGCTAAGTGAGGCAAAGCAACGCTACCCCGCGGCGGACATCGTAGCCGGTAGTCCGGCCATCCCCATGCGCTGAGAGCTCGGCGCTGAGCTACGATATGAGCCGAGGCAACAGATGACAACCAATCTTGGAAGACGAGCGTTTCTCGGTGCCGCTGGGTCCGCTTTTTCATTCGGGCAGGCTTCTCAACGCCCCAATATTCTGTTGATCAGCACGGACCAGCAGTCTAACGGTGTGATGTCGGCCGACGGGAATCCTTTTCTCAAAACACCGGCGATGGATTCCATCGCAGCTAACGGCGTGAGCTTTTCTGAATCCTACTGCACTTATCCTGTGTGCTCTCCTTCGCGCAGCAGTTGGTTCACCTCGCGGATGCCGCATGAAACAGGGGTGCGCGTCAACTCCCTGCCGATCAAAGCGGGCATGCCCACCATGGGCGAGTTGTTCCGGGAAAGCGGTTATCAGACTGTGTATGCCGGTAAATGGCACCTGCCCGATAATTCCACCAGGATTCCGGGATTCGAAGTGCTCGCGGCAAAAAAGGGAAATGGGGGATCGGGCGATCCGGGTGTCGCGGATGCCTGTTCAAATTTTCTCGTAAGCAAGCCGTCGAAGCCGTTCCTCATGGTCGCCTCGTTTGTGAATCCACATGATGTCTGCGATTGGATTCGCGATCACGAAGGCTCTCGCACCTACCCCAACCTTTCCGGCTACCCGCCTGCTCCAAAAAATATGGCCTCAGACCCGGACGAGCCGGAGTACTTGCAGTACCATCGAACCGCCAACAAGGGCCGCATGTCGAATGCGGTTTGGATCGCGTCGAAATGGAATCGTGATGATTTCCGTTTCTATCTTCATTCCTACTACCGGTTGGTGGAGAAGGTGGACAGTCAGATCGGCCGCGTCCTGGAAGCGCTGAACAGTTCCGGACTTTCCAGCAATACTCTTGTTGTTCTGACGGCAGACCATGGTGAAGGAATGGGAGCGCATCGTTGGACGCAGAAGGCCGCCTTCTGGGAAGAGACCGTGAAGGTGCCGTTGATTTTCGCAGGCGCAGGAATCAACCGTCAAAGGGTGAGGGACGAAAAGAGCTTGGTTTCCGGACTCGATATTCTGCCCACTATCTGTGACTACGCCGGGGTCAGCGCGCCATCCCTCATCCGCGGGGCAAGCCTGCGCGGAGCCTTGAGCGGGACTCCGTTGGAGCGGCCATTCGTGGTCTCCGAGATCTCCGACTTCGTCGAAGAGGGAAGGCAAGGACGGATGCTCCGCACATCCCGGTACAAGTATGTTGTCTTCAACGGCGGCCAGCGGCCGGAACAGCTCTTCGACCTTCTATACGATCCTGGCGAGACGGAAAACCTTGCCAGGCGGCAGGATGCGGCGGAGGTTCTGGGGCGTCACCGGCAGATCCTGCGCGATTGGATCGCAAAGACTCAGGACGATTTCAGACCGCCCGGAAGCGCTTGAACCCCCTCGCGAGGGCTACCGATAGAATGAGAGAGTGCATTTCAGGCTCTATCCGCTACGGTTTTCCTTCGTCGCGCGCGAGCCTGTTCACTTTCCGGAGGGTCAGCCTGGTAATCTGCTCCGCGGAGCGTTTGGCTCTCTTTTCCGGAAGCTCGCCTGCGCGCCGGAGTGCCCGAGCGCCCGCGAATGCCCATCCAGAGGGACATGCGCTTATGCGCGAATGTTCGAGCCGTCAGCGCTCGGCCGCGGGCCGAGCGGGCTGGCCGACTGGCCGCGTCCGTTTGTGTTCCGCGCCACTCATCTGGACGGCAGGACCATACCAGCGGACGGCGCATTTTCCTTTGACCTGAACCTCTTTGATATGGGCAGTCCGGCGATTGCTTATCTGGCGCTAGCGTTCGGGCAGCTAGCGCGGGAAGGACTGGGGCCGAGCCGTGGGTTGGTCGACTTACGGAGCGTGGAATTATTGGACGAGGAAGGGATGAGTACCGCGCGAATTCATGACGGCAAATCGTTCCTGATGAGCGATCCGCCGCTGCCGCTGCGATTGAATCTCCTGCCTGCCGGTGAACAAGTGGAGCGTTTGGTGGTGCGGTTTGTGACTGCGACGGAGTTAAAGGGCGGGCAACAGTTGGCCGGGCGCCCCGAGTTTGGAGTACTGGCTTCACGAATTCGAGACCGGCTGAGTACGTTAAAGGAGTGCTACGACGACGGTCCGTTGGAAATGGATTTCCGCGGCTTTGGAGAGCGCGCGGAACGCGTGCGGATGACCCGGTGCGAACTCCGGCGATTGGATGTGCAACGGCGGAGCAGCCGCACCGGTCAAGTGCACTCCCTGGGAGGGTTCCTCGGAGAAGCCGAGTATGAGGGCGCGCTGAGCGAATTTATGCCCTTCTTGAAGGCAGCTCAGTGGACTGGAGTTGGACGGCAAACGGTGTGGGGGAAGGGTGAGATCCGCTACTTTTCGTTGTAGAGGTCAGGCAGGTCGTTCTCAAAAAGGATCACGTCACCAGGGCGTATCATGCGCTGGAAGAGGACGGTGGCCTCGGAGAGATCTCTCACGATGTGAAGATTTTGACTGGGGAACCCGCCTCGCCGCAGGCCTTCCGCAAGTGGGCGTGTCTGTTCCGGTCCCACCAAGACCACAACATCACAGGTCTTCGATGCCTGAAACCCCAACTCTTCGTTTTTCTCGTGCTGCAGGACACCGAGCTCGATCATGCCGGGTGTGACCAGGACTCTCTTGCCTGTAGTGAATTCAGAGAGTACACGCAATGCTTCGGCGGCCCCGTCAGGATTCGAGTTGTAGGAGTCGTCGATGATAATAGCTCCGCCCTGACCCTTCTTCACTTCCAGGCGGTTGGGCGCTGGTTTGAGCATGGCGATGCCGGCGGTGATCTGTTCGGGATAGAGACCAAGGTGGAGCGCGATGGCGGCGGCGCCCAGAATATTGAGGACGTTGTGGCGGCCCACCAGAGAGGTGACGGCGGGGATGCGCAAGCCTTGGCGCGTCACAATGGCGAACTCGAGGCCATCAACTGAATGCCGCATGTCTTCCGCCCAGATGTCGTCCCCGTTGAGAGAGTAGCGTATGACAGGGACGTGCCTGGTGCGATCGGCCAGTTTGCGGCAGTGGGCGTTTTCGCAATTGAATACGGCGAGCCCGGAAGGCGGCAGCGGGTCGATCACTTCGTAGTTGGTATCCTCGATGTTCTCCATCGTGTGGAAGCGCTCGAAGTGTTCCGGACCAATGGAGGTGATGATGCCGATGTTGGGCGGGGTAACATCAGCGACATCCTTCACCTCCCCGCGCTGGTAGGCTCCCATCTCGACGATGAAGACCTCGTGTTCGGACGTGAGGGTGTCATTGATGACTCTCGTGACGCCGAGTTGCGTATTGACGCTGCCAGGCGTCTTGAGGGTGCGGAACCTCTGGCTCAGAAGCGTGTCAATGAAGTACTTGGTGGAGGTCTTTCCGTAGCTGCCGGCCACCCCGATGACCGTAGGCTGCAACTGTCGGATCTTCTTCCTGGCGGCTGTGACGAAACCGTGGTTGATGTAGGCCTGGACCGGCCTGAGCAGTTGATTGGCCACCAGTACTGCCGCGGGCGCCAAATGCGCGAGAAGGAGGGCGGCGGCCACAGCGGCCGCTAGCGAGGGTTGCGCCACGGCGATCCCGATGGCGGTCAGGGTGAGCAGGCATCGCGCCGTATGGAGGATGCGTTTGGCGCGCGAGGTATAGTCGAGCTGCTTTTTCGCAGGCCCTGTCTCGCGATGCCAGGGTGGGGCGAACAGGCGCTGCATCGGCTTGGCACGGAGCCATTGCCAGTAGCGGGCGCTGGAGTAGCTATCCATCTGGAACATGTGCAACGCGGTGGTGACGCGATAGAGCGCCAGTAGCAGAGCCGGGACCAGTAACAGCGCGGCCGCCATCAGTTGGCCTCGCGGAAAAAGCGCATGGCGTGCATGTGAAACTTATTCATTTGATCGAGGAAGGGAAAGTGGCCCGCCCCGGGCAGAACGATCAGTTCAGCGTTGGGAATGAGGCTGGCCATTGTTTCCCCGCTGGATAGCGGCGTTTCGCGGTCCTGGTCGCCCCAAAGGAGCAGTGCTGGCGATTGTATGGAGGACAAGTAGGAGGTGAGGTCTTCGGAGACAACGTTGATCAGGGTTTCGCGCAAGGGCCCGGCTTGCAGATAGTCCCGCGAAGCGAGCTTGGGCAGCAGGCGGGCATTGATCCTGCGGATGAGTGGCTCCGATGCGGGAAACCGGGTGCGGGCCGCCCGTTGCAGGTTGCCGGCAGTGGCGCCCAGCAGTTTCCGAACGCGGGTGCGGAGCCTTTGCCGTGTTGGGACGCCGGCGGAGGCGGTGAACAGCAGTTTGCCGGCACGATGTGGATGCGAGGAAGCCAGCTTGATGGTGATGCGGCCGCCAAAGCTGTGCGCGACGATATGCGGCCGATCCAGGCCTGTGGCATCCATGAACTTGAGGACCAGGTCGAGATAGTTCGAGACATGCCACGGTTCGGGCGGCAAAGAGCTTTGGCCGTGACCAGGGAGATCCAGCGCGATGGCGCGGAAGCCGTGTGAGAGGGCTTGGAAGAGCGGCTCAAAGGTTTCCATGGACGCGCCCCAACCGTGAAGCAGCAGAATCGGGACGCCTGATCCAGCCGATTGATAGCGGATACTCAGACCGTCGATTTGGAGGAGTTCCGTGGGCATAGCAGGTTGACGTCAAGCGAGAACATGGTGGCCGCCTTGTGCCGGAAACGTTCGAGACCGTTCTCGACCAGGATTGTGACGAGCTGGTCAAAGCCAAGCCCGGAGGCTTCCCATAGATAGAAGGATAGAGAGCCAGGCATGGTGTTGATCTCGTTTACATAGACCGTCTGGCCGTTTTCGGCAAGCAGGAAGTCGATGCGGGCAACCCCTTCGCAGCCGAGAGATTGAAATGCGCGCGTGGCAAGTTGTTGCACTTCCGTAGTGAGTTCGTGACTGATGGGCGCGGGGATAATGCGGCTGAGGGAAGCCATGCCGGACTTGCCCATGCCGGCCACGGGACCCTTGGCACCGGCTTTGGAACCGGTCTTGTACTTGGCATCGAAGGTGAGCAGATCTCCATCGACGGAAGGCATCTCGCATACGGAAGCCTGGTAGGGCGGCCCGATGATGGAGCAGTTCACCTCCTTGAAATTAACCAGCGCGGGTTCCACCATAACGCGATCATCAAACTGCATGGCGAGGTTGATGTTCTGACCGAGTTCATTGGAATTGAGAGCACGGGTGACACCAATGGAGGAGCCCAGCGACGCGGGTTTGACGATGACAGGATACGGGAAGCGAGCCTCGACGGACTTGACGAAGGCTGCCCCGTTGGCGATCCACTCCTGACGGCTGGTCCAAAGGCAATCGAGAACGGGAAGTCCGGCGGCGCGGTAGATCTCCTTCTGTCGGATCTTGTCCATGCCGACGGCGGAGGCCTCGACGCCCGCGCCGACGTAGGGGACGCCAGCCAGTTCAAACAGGCCTTGCATGCGGCCATCTTCGCCATGAGAGCCATGGAGGACGGGAAAGAAGATGTCGGCCCAGAGCACCGGAGGTTTGTAGAAGAAGCCCTTGGCGCCGTTGGGATGAAGCACCAGCTGGCGGGTGGAGGTGTCCGGGGAGAGACTGACGCGATGGGAGTCACGGACCCGGTCCGGGTCAAAGCCGGGAGCGGAGTACTGCTTGAGGTTGTAGAGGCCGCGTCCGGCAAACCAAGCGCCGGATTTGTCAATAAAGATAGGGAGCAGGGAGAAGCCCGCCACCTCGAGCGCATCCATGACCTGATGGGCGCTGATGACGGAGACTTCGTGCTCGACGGAGCGGCCGCCAAAGAGGACGGCAACGGTGGTGTTAGGCATTGAGTGGGAGACGATTCCATATTGTAACAAGCGCCCGGATCTTCAGAAATTCAGGCGGCCGGAAACCACGATGATACGATTACCGCCGGCTCCGGTGATGCGGCCGAAGTTCAGAGAATTGATATCTGTGTTGGGATTGGAAAATTGCGGTTTGTTGGTAATGTTCTCGGCATCGGCGCGGAGCAGGAACTCGTAGCGCTCTGTAATTTTGATGCGCTTGATGAGGTTGATATCGAGCCGGAATGAGCCCGGGCCTTCGAGAAAGCGCGGAGCAAGGCTGCCGAGTTCGCCCGGGGCGGGGTTGCGCACCAAGAGCCGGCCGGATGAATCAGCCAGGGCCAGCATGGTGCTGCGCGAACGCAGGCCGGCGTCGGCGGTGATATTGGAAAGGTAGGGGTCCGGGATGGATCGTAGGCCGGAGAAATAGATTACGCCGTTGCCGGTCTTTTCCACCTTGCCGAGACTCTTCGAGATATCCGTGACGGCCACCGGCGTGTTGGCGCCAAAGTTGTTGAACGAGCTGACGGCGCTGAAGCCGATGGGCGAACCCGAGAACACGTTGAAAATTCCGCCCGTTTGCCAGCCTTCCAGGATCCTTCCGGCGATGCCTTTGCGGGATGCGAACCAGGTACGGCCCGGCCCGAAGGGGAGTTCCCAAATGCTGTTTATCCTAACTGTGTGCGTCCGGTGATAGGAAAGCAGTTTCTTGTCGATGGCCCTGTTTCTGAGCGTGCGGAAGTTACCCGAGAGATCGATCGCGTCGCCTTCCTCCTCGCCGAGGGTCTTGCTCCAGGTGTAGTTGCCCTGGAAGAGCCAGCCTTGCGCGAAGCGCTTGGATAGCTCCACCTGGAGTGAATGATAGGTGGAAGAGGCGAAGTTCGAGGTGAGAGTGGCGGCGGCAAATTGAGGATTTGGAAAAACGAAATTCTCAGCAAGTCCAACGCGCCGCAGGAGGCCTCCGTTTTGACCGGTAAATTGATTCGAGTTGCTGAGGTAGGAGGCGATGGATCCGGGGTTGTTATTGACCAGCGCGCCTTGCGTAGTTGGGTTTTGGCGCAATACCTCAGAGCCGGTGAGGCGGACGCCGTCGACCACGCCGAGACCTGGAATGTTCATTCCCTGGAAGATGGTGTTGAACAAGGGCGCGGTGCCACCGGCCTGGGTGATGCGGAAGGCTTCGAGAATGCCATTCTCGAAAATGTTGGCTTCGTTGATATTGGCCTGGCGCACGAGCCTGGTGGCTTTGCTGCCGACGTAGCGAACGTCCAGGACAAAGTCTTTACCGATGGCGCGCTGGAGGGAGAGGTTAAAGTTCTGTATGTAGGGAGTGCGCAGGTTGTCGTCGTAGGTGTTCACGGTTTGGGTGCGGTCCGTGACGGGAATCAGATCCAGGGGCTTGCCGGTGGGCGTAAGGGGCAGCTTGAAATTCGCGGTACTGATCAGGGAGGCACTGAGAAATGTGGGCGCGGTAAGGTAGCCTGGCTGGCCGCCGGAGACGTCGTGGACGAGATAGATCGGCGGGCGTTCATACCCGATACCATAGCCGGCGCGCAGAACTGTCTTGTTCTTCCCGAGCCAGGGGAGGGACCAACTGATGCCAGCCGACGGAGCAAGATTATTCCAGTCGTTGCTATAGAGCCTTGCGCCGGGATTGGCAGTTCCCGGGCCCACAGGAATGATGCGAGTGAGTGAACCAGCCTGGCGCGCAGGCTGGAACATGTCGGCGAAGCTGGATCCTGTGATGCCGAAGACCCCCGCGGCTCCGCCGGCCAGGGCGAGCCCCTTGCCTTGCGCCTCATGGGGAACGGCATACCACTCATAGCGCAGACCGATGTTGAGGGTGAAATCGCGATGCAGCCGGAAGTCGTCCTTCAGGAACCAGCTCATCTCAGGCTGGCGCCAGTTGCGCTGTTTGTTCTCGCCAGGGACGAACTGAGGATTGGAACCACCCGGCGAATGGAAAGCTTGACTGGCTCCATTGAGGGAACCGGCCAGCTCGTACAGGAGCTGCTGGACAGAACCGAGGTTCTGGCCGATGCCGGGCAGAGTTTGAAACACCTGCGTAGGTACCGCCCCAGCGCCCAAGGTGGCGCGCGGCATGACGAGATTGGCATCGTAGCCGGCAGAGGAGACAAAGCGCACCTCTGCGCCGCCCTTGATCGAATGCTTGCCGCGGGTGTAGGACAGTGTGTCGGAGTATTGATAGACGGGAGTGATGCGGAAACTCGGGTCGGCCGTGATGGCCGGATAGAGTGGGCTGGTGACGAGATTGAAACTCACCAGATACGGATTACCGCCGGAAGCCGAGGTAGGCAGTGTACTGGTGCCGCCGTTTTCCCAGGGCGCCATGAGGCGCTGCGCAGGGCGGAAGATTCCCGCGCGGACTTCATTGAGCAGGCTCGGGCGGAGGAGGCTGATGAAGGTGAGCGAGTAGGTCTTGGTATCGTTGGGGCCGCGGCCCGCCGGAGACCCAGGGAGTGCCTGCGGACCCGTGACGTTCAGGCTATCGTAGGCTTGCGATCCGAAGATAAAAGTAGCCCGGTGTTTTTCGTTGAAGTTGTGATCCAGGCGGACGTCGTATTCTTCGAAATCGATGGGAACGCCGCGGATCCAGGAATAGCCAGCCGTGTTGAGACCGTCGCCGGCCATGAAGTGATTGGGCAGCGGCATGAGAGCCATCTGTTTTTGGATGACGCCGCTCGGGTCGGCAGCCGGGCGAAGCGGGTCGCGGCCAAACACGTTGACGGACTGGAGTTCTCCGGCGCCGGGCGGGCGGACAGGGTTTCCCTGGAGATCCACTGTGGGAATGCTGGCAAGAGCATTGGCGTTTCTGGCGTTTGGAAAGTAGCGGAACAATCCGCGGCGCGCGGTGTCAGTGTAGACCGTGCTGTTCACCGAATTCCGGGCACGCTGATAGCGGCGCTCATAGTTGAAATTAAAAAACGTTTTGTTCTTCCTGACCGGACCGCCGATGCGGCCTCCGAAATAGTTTTGGAGGAGGATGTTGCGCGGCGAAATCGGAGCGCCGGTCCGGGCGTCGTTGCCGCGCTGGTTATTGAACCAGGTGTTGGCGTTCAGGACTGTGTTTCTGTGTTGGTGGAAAACAGCGCCGGTGTAGCGGTTGGTGCCGCCACGGGTAACAGCCTGGATCTGGCCGGAACCTCGTCCTAATTCGGCGTCGGTTGGGGAGACTATGACGCGAAACTCTTCAATGCGATCCACGGTGATGGTGGAGGCGATCTGGGCGAAGCCGGCGCCATTGAGGAGATTGTCCTGTTGGTTCACACCATCGAGCGTGAAGTTGATGGAGCCGGAGCGGTTGCCGGCGAAGTTGTCCCCTTGCACGCCGGCCTGGGTGGAGACAAGATCGTAGGCGTTGCGGCTGGTGAGCGGCAGCTCCAGGATTTTTCTCCCAGTGATGACGCTGCCGACCGAACTGGTGAGGTAGCCGAGTTGCAGATCGGCTGCGGACGCCCGCACCTCGACGGTCTCGGCAGTGTTGCCGATCTCAAGTTTGAAATCGAGATTGATGCGCGCACCCACTTCGATCAGAACCTGAGCGTAGAGGACCCGGCGGAAGCCCGGCTGTTCACAGGCAATCTGGTAGTCGCCCGGCTGGACAGCCTGAAAGATGTAGACGCCGGATTCATTAGTGGTGGTCCGCTGGAGGATGCCTGTGCGGGAATTGGCGGCTGTGACGGTGGCTCCGGAAACCAACGATCCCGAGGCATCCGAGACGGACCCCGAGATCACTCCATCCGTGCTCTGTGCGAAGGCGCAGACAGCGAGCAGAAAAAAATACAGTAGGCGCATCACCCCTCCCCAGATCAGGACTGTATTCTATATGGAATTCTCATGGAAGGGAAGCTTGTTCGCCGCCAGTTCGTTTCGTGAAACTGGAATTGTCCTCCTGTCCTGGCGTTCCGAAGAGAACAGGCCCTGAGGCCTGTTCCACAGCGAAGGGTGAAGCGACAAGTGGTTGAGAGGTTGGAGTTTGTGGGTGTGGTGGGTTCGTTTCGCCATTTTTTGTAATTGTGTCCGGCGGAGGCGCAGAGGTTTGAGACTGGAGGCGCAGTTGTTGGATTTTGAGAAGGTCTGAGAGGGCGCGCGAGAAGTGGCGTTGGAGACGGGATTCGATGCGGTGGTAGAACTGGAGGCCTTGTGAATCCGGTTGCGAGGTGAAGTGGCTGATGGCGCAAGAGAGGCGGGCCGGTTCGGAGTAGGACTCGTATTTTTCATCCAGGTCAGGCTGTTGGCGCGCCATCTCCATATCAATGGTGGCGGATTCGGCGAACCAATAACGGCGAATGCGCCAATGGGCAGCGGCCATTACCTCGACGAGCCCGAGCTCGGCCTGGCCGATGGGCTGGAAGCGGGAAACAAAGTCGCGGAGAAGGGCTTCCCAGGTGGCGGGATCTTCATTGCCGAGGAGGACGGCATTGGCGTAGCAGCCGTGCCGGATGGCGTTTTGGGAAGAGCGTGCTTTTCCGGCGGGCGAGAGCGGGCCCTGGGATTTGGCACCGTTGGCGCGCGCGGCGGCGGCCTTTTTGGACGAGGCTGGGCGAGGGGTCCGTTTTTGGGACATTTTCAGGGAACCTCCGTTGGAGTGATTGGGAAAAAGAAAAGGGTGGGCAACGGCATGACGACCGTTGTCCACCCGTATTGATTATGGCATGCGGGTTAGGGGGGAAATGGAGTGGAGCAGGTGAAGTTATTGAAAACGTGGAGAAGATATTGCAGGAATGGCTGTGAAGAACAAAGTCTCATCAGTAGAAATCCGCAGGATCGCCCATCAACGGATCGGGGACTACCCTAGGAACCGTGAGGCGACATGCGTTGGGCGAGGGACCTTGGGAAATGATATTGTGAGCGGAAGCCTCGCCAGCAGCTTTTCAGCAGGAATCGGCTGATATGGACAATCAATTTTTCGAGAAGCCGATACTCAACTCACCCTATGAGTATCCGTCCCGGTATTGGGAGCTGGACGAGAGCGGGCAGCCGACGCAGCGGATCATCGAGAGCCGGCGGAAGGCGGAGTTCATCACGCCGATTCCGAAGCCGCGAAAGCGGAAGGAGAAGGCGGCCCAAGCGGAGTTGGTTTTTGATGAAGGCAAGGGTCTTTCGACGGAGCAGCAACAATACGAAGCGACTTCGGCTGTCATCAACGAGTTGCGCTACTTCGTGGAACAGTGGCGGGGGCTGGTAAATCCCAATGATTGGAAGGTGACGCCGGATACGCAGCGTCTGCTGCAGCATTGGCGGCACCACAAGTTCAATGATATTCGGCCGTTTTTCTGCCAAATTGAGGCAGTAGAGACAGCCATTTGGCTGACCGAAGTGGCTCCGCAGATGGGGAAGACGGGGAAGCGTTTTCTGGAACATCTTGCGGATGCCAACAAGGAGGCAAATCCAGAACTGATGCGTTTGGCGCTCAAGCTGGCCACCGGCGCGGGCAAAACGACGGTGATGGCGATGATCATCGCGTGGCAGACGATCAACGCGGTGAGGCAACCGGGCAGCAGCAAGTTCACGCGGGGGTTTCTGGTGGTGACACCGGGGCTGACGATTAAGGACCGGCTGCGGGGCTTGCAGCCGAACGATCCGGACAGCCATTACAAAGATCGGGAGCTGGTTCCCGGCGATATGTTGAGTGAGCTGGATCGCGCCAAGATTGTGATCACGAACTACCACGCCTTTAAGCTGCGGGAACGAATGGAGGTATCCAAGGGCACACGCGGACTGATCCAGGGGCGGCGGGGAGAGGAGCTGAAAACGCTGGAGACGGAAGGGCAGATGATCCAGCGAGTGATGCCGGAGTTGATGGGGCTGAAGAACATCCTTGTGTTGAACGATGAGGCGCATCATTGTTACCGCGCCAAGCAGGAAACGGATGAGATCACCGATTTGAAGGGCGAAGACAAGGAAGAGGCGAAGAAGAACAACGAGACGGCGCGGCTGTGGATCTCCGGCCTGGAAACAGTGACGCGCAAACTTGGCATTGCACGGGTGATTGACCTTTCCGCGACGCCCTTCTTCCTGCGCGGCTCCGGCTATGGCGAGGGAACGTTGTTCCACTGGACTATGAGCGATTTCTCGCTGATGGATGCCATTGAATGCGGGATTGTGAAGTTGCCCCGTGTACCAGTGGCGGACAACATTCCGGGCGGGGAGATGCCGAAGTTCCGGAACCTTTGGGAGCATATCCGGGCGAAGATGCCCAAGAAAGGGCGGGGCAAGGCTGCGACACTGGATCCGCTCAGCCTGCCGACGACTTTGATCACCGCTCTGGATGCGCTGTACGGGCATTATGAGAAGACATACGAAGCATGGACGGCCCATGGGGTCAGCGTGCCTCCCTGCTTTATTGTGGTTTGCAACAACACGTCCACATCGAAGCTGGTCTATGACTACATTTCCGGCTTCCTGAGGGTAAATGAGGATGGAACAAGTACGCCGATCAACGGGCGGTTGGAGCTATTCCGCAATTTCGATGAATATGGCAATCCGATCGGCCGGCCGCGCACGCTGTTGATTGACAGCGAAGAGCTGGAATCCGGCGATGCGCTTGACGACAGATTTCGAGAGATGGCTTCCGATGAGATCGACCGATTCCGGCGGGAGATCATCGAGCGGACGGGGGACCGGCAGCAAGCCGAGAAGATCACCGACCAGGATCTGTTGCGGGAGGTGATGAACACGGTGGGGAAACCGGGCCGACTGGGCGACTCCATCCGGTGTGTGGTTTCAGTTTCGATGCTGACGGAAGGGTGGGATGCCAACACCGTTACGCACGTGCTTGGGGTGCGCGCCTTTGGGACGCAGCTATTGTGTGAACAGGTGATTGGCCGGGCGCTGCGGCGGCAGTCCTACGAGCTGAACGAGGAGAACCGGTTCAACGTGGAATATGCGGATGTTCTTGGCATCCCCTTCGATTTCACGGCCAAGCCGGTGGTTGCGCCGGTGCAAAAGCCCCGGGAAACGATTCAAGTGAAGGCCGTGCGGCCGGAGCGGGACGAGCTGGAAATCCGTTTTCCACGTGTTGCTGGCTATCGTGTGGAACTGCCAAAGGAGCGGCTGGAGGCTGATTTCACAGCGGACTCTGTTCTGGAGCTGACCCCGGATTTGGTGGGACCATCGATTACCAAGAACGAAGGGATTATCGGCGAAGGGGTTGAGTTGACGATGAAGCACCTGGAGGACATGCGGCAGTCCACGGTGCTGTTCCATCTGACCAAGCACCTGATTTACACGAAGTTTCGCGACGCGGGCGAGGATCCCCGGCTCCATCTGTTCGGACAGCTCAAGAGGATCGCCAAACGGTGGCTGGATGAGTACCTGGTGTGCAAGGGCGAGACGAAACCGGCGCAACTCATTTACAAGGAATTGGCGGACATGGCGTGCAACCGGATCAACGATGCGATCACGCAGACGATGATCGGGACGAATCCGATCAAGGCGGTGCTGGACCCCTACAATCCGACCGGGTCCACCGTGTATGTGAAGTTCAACACATCGCGAACGGACCGCTGGCAGACCGATGCACGCCGCTGCCACATCAACTGGGTGATCCTGGACAGCGACTGGGAAGCGGAGTTCTGCCGGGTGGCCGAATCACCCCCGCGGGTAAAGGCCTACGTCAAGAATCACAACCTGGGTCTGGAGGTTCCGTATCGGTACGCTGCGGAGACGCGGAAATACCTGCCGGATTTCATCGTGCTGGTGGAGGACGGCCATGGCGAGGAGGATCTGCTGCACCTGGTTGTGGAAATCAAGGGCTACCGGCGCGAGGACGCCAAGGATAAGAAGTCGACGATGGATACGTATTGGGTGCCGGGAGTGAATCACAATGGCGGGTATGGGCGCTGGGCGTTCGCCGAGTTCACCGATGCCTACCAGATAGAAGCTGATTTTGAGTCGCGGGTGGAAATGGAATTCAACAAGATGATTGCGTCTGTCCAGGCTCGGGCGCTTACCGCATAAGGCTCCACACGATGAAGAAAACAGTGAAACCAGAGAAAAAGAAGACAGTGGAGGCACTCACACACGAGGAGGCTTCGCGCAAGAATATTCCGACGGCTGAATTCCAATCCGTGATGCACAAGGAGGAGCAGAGCCCCATCCGCGTGGCATATGAGCGCCGCAACCGGGACCTGGACCCGCAACTGGTGTGGCGGGGCAAGGACGAGCAGGACTGGTCCGACCTGGTGACGCACGCGCCTCCGATTTACATCCAGGAAAAGGTACATCCGAAGGTTCTGATTGACGATTTGCTGCGGCGCAGCGCGGCTGAGCAGAAAGCGGAGGAGGGGCAGTACGACCTGTTCGCCGATTTTAATGGGGTGCCTGAGGGGAACGCGAAGACCGAGTTTTACCAGCACGACGCCAATTGGACGAACCGGATGATACTCGGGGACAGCCTGCAGGTGATGGCGTCGCTGGCGGAGCGGGAGGGTTTGCGGGGAAAGGTTCAGTGCATTTATGTTGATCCGCCGTATGGGATCAAGTTCAATTCAAATTTTCAGTGGTCAACGACTAGCCGCGACGTGAAAGACGGAAATGTTGACCACATCACGCGCGAGCCTGAACAGGTGAAAGCTTTCCGGGATACTTGGCGTGACGGCGTCCAATCATACTTGACGTATTTACGCGATCGGTTAACGGTCGCAAGAGATCTGCTCACAGGCACAGGATCGATCTTCGTACAGATCGGCGACGAGAACGTCCACTTGTTGCGATGCGTGCTCGACGAGGTCTTTGGAAGCGATAACTTCGTCAGCCTCATTGCAGTGACCAAAACCAGTAGCTCATCCGGTAGGCTTCTCTCGGCTGTGAATGATTACATCGTGTGGTACGCGAAGAGCCGAGACCAAACGAAGTATCGGCAACTCTATTTAGCTAAGGAGTTGGGCGGTCCAGGAGGGGCTCAATACACGTGGGCCGAAGACGATTCCGGACAGAGGGAAAGCTATGGCAAGTCTGGGCTGGAGAGCGGACATGGACGTGAACGTCGCGTTTTCCGGCCAGACAACATCACGAGCCAGCGACCTGCCGGCGACGGAGATGTTCGTGCTTTCGAGTTCGAAGGCAAAGACTACACCCCTGGTAAGGGAACATTCAAGTCCGATCTGCGAGGACTAACAACCCTATCGCGTGGAAGGCGCTTGATCGGGATTGGCAACACCCTGTGTTACGTCCGGTATCTCTTCGACTTTCCAGTGTTTCCGATCGTCAACAACTGGGAGGACACTGGAGTCTCGGGCTTCGGTGATCCTAAGATCTATGTAGTTCAGACTCTTACAAAGATCGTAGCGAGATGCATTCTCATGGCATCCGACCCCGGAGACCTTGTCCTCGACCCAACCTGCGGTTCTGGTACCACCGCCTACGTCGCCGAGCAATGGGGCCGCCGTTGGATTTCAGTCGACACTTCCCGTGTAGCTCTCGCGCTAGCTCGCGCCCGCATTATGGGCGCTCGCTATCCCTACTACTATCTCGCCGACAGCAAGGACGGTCAACAGAAAGACGCAGCCACCACACAATCGCTTCCCTCGGAGGCTCCCACGCACGGCAACATCCGACAAGGCTTTGTCTATGAACGTGTGCCCCACATCACGCTCAAGTCCATCGCCAACAACGCAGAGATCGACGTGATTTGGGAGAGGTTCCAGGGCACACTCGAGCCACTGCGCGAGCAGCTAAACTCGATCCTCAAGGAGAAATGGGAAGAGTGGGAGATCCCGCGTGAAGCCGACGCCAAATGGTCAGAAAAGGCAAAGAAACTACACGCCGAATCGTGGCAGCAGCGGATCGCACGCCAGAAGGAGATCGACGCCTCGATCGCGGCCAAGGCTGACGTCGAATACCTTTACGACAAGCCATACGAGGATAAGCGCAAGGTCCGAGTGGCGGGACCGTTTACGGTCGAGAGCCTGTCGCCGCACCGCGTGCTCGCTTTCGACGAAAACGATGAATTGATTGACGGCGCTTCGCATTCGAAGGATACCGACGAGCAGGGATTTGTCCGGATGATTCTGGAAAACCTGAAGACGGCCGGGGTACAGCAGGCGCATAAGGAGGATAAGATCGCCTTCACCAGCATCATTCCCTGGCCGGGCGACCTGGTTTGCGCGGAAGGCAAGTATTTGGAGGGCGCGACTGGGAGCGGGGCGGAGAAACGGGCCGCGATTTTCATCGGGCCGGAGTTCGGGACGGTTTCGCGTCCGGATTTGGTGGCGGCGGCGCGGGAGGCGGGCGACGCTGGTTTCGACGTGTTGATCACTTGCGCGTTCAACTACGATGCGCATTCGGCCGAATTCGACAAACTGGGCCGCATCCCAGTTTTGAAGGCGCGGATGAACGCGGACCTGCACATGGCCGAGGATTTGAAGAACACGGGCAAGGGCAACCTGTTTGTGATTTTTGGTGAGCCGGATATCGACATACTGGAGGCTGGAAACGGGCAGATCCGGGTGAAGGTGAACGGGGTGGACGTGTTTCATCCGAACACGGGCGAGGTGCGGAGCGACGGGGCGGAGGGGATAGCGTGCTGGATGGTGGACACCGATTACAACGAGGAGAGCTTTTTTGTGCGGCACGCGTATTTTCTAGGGGCGAACGATCCGTACAAGTCGTTGAAGACGACGCTGAAGGCGGAGATCAATGAGGATGCGTGGGCGACGTTGAACAGCGACACGTCTCGGGCATTTGAGAAGCCGAAATCGGGGCGGATCGCGGTGAAGGTGATCAATCATCTGGGGGATGAGGTGATGAAGGTGTTCCGGGTGGCGTGATCATGATTCCCCGCCTTACGGCTATCCAATTTCACCGATTCATGAGCAGCGGCCGTACCTCGCCCGCGCTCTGCCGTTGCAAGGGCGATGCAGGTAGTGGCCTCGGGGATTACGTTGTGAAATTGCGCGGTGGGATAGACCGTGGAGAGCGTGGCCTGTTATGCGAACTGATAGGGTCACAGCTTGCGACGCACTTCGGTATTTCTACGCCGGAATCGGCGCTGGTTTCGATCGTGGCCGGTTTTGCAGAAGAGATGGCACTGGCCGAACCATCACGGGCGGATCGTTTGCGAAACAGCGTCGGCTTGAATTTCGGTTCCCGCTTGATGCCGGGCATGAGCGGGTGGCCTGTGGATAAAACGATCCCAGAGGGGATGTGGGGGGCTGCGGTAAACATCTTCGCCTTCGATGCGCTCATACAGAACCCCGACCGCCGGTTTAACAATCAGAATCTATTGGTGCGCGGCAATGACATCTTCGTATACGATCACGAATTGGCATTTTCCTTTCTGGAGGCGATCTTGCCCTCAGGAACACCGTGGAAGCTGATGGAGCAGCCATACCTGAGTGAGCACGTATTCTACAGGCAATTGAAGAAGAAGCCGTTTGATCTAAGTGGATTTGCATTGGCGCTCAGCGGCTTGCTTGGGCGACGCTTGGACAGTATCCTGGCGGAAGCGCCGGCGGAGTGGAACAATGAAGTATTGGGAAGGATTGGGCAGCACCTTCGGCTTGTCAACGGCCACGCCGAGGAGTTTGTGGAAGAAATCAGAAGGAGCCTTGCATGACTACGCCATATAGTTTCAGCATTTTGCGCTATGTGCATGACCCTGTCACCCAGGAGTTCGTCAACATCGGTGTAGCGGTTTACTCGCGCGAAACTGGATTCCTCCGCGCCAAGTGCGCAAATCATTATGGGCGGATCAGTAGAATGTTCGAGAAGATCAATGGCGACCGCTTCAGACAGTTGACTTCTTTTATCCAACAGCAAATCAACGCGACCGGCGCAAGCCTGTCATCGAAGCTGCCTTTTGAGCGGGGGCGGGATATTGAGACTCTGCTGGCCCGAGTGCTTCCACCGGATGACAGCGCGTTGCAGTTTTCCCACGCGGGAGTGGGACTGGCCGAGGACTTGGACAACACGGTTGAAGATCTATTTGAACGCTACGTTCAGTGTTATGCCAAGACGGAGGAAAACAGCCGCCGAAACGACGAGGATGTATGGCGAACAGCTTTCCGCGCACCTCTGGAACGCCGGCACGTCACCGCCCATCTCGCGCCCAAGCGAATTGTCGCGCCAAACTACGAGTACGAATTTCAGCGGGCATGGAAGAACAATATCTGGCACCTGTACGAACCGGTGTCTTTCGACATGGTAGATGGGAGCTCGATCGTCGAGAAAGCAAATCGATGGCTTGGCCGGGCATTCAGCTTAAACGAAAGTCCGGAACAGTTCCAGCTTCATCTGTTGCTGGGGGAGCCTTCAGACAGCCAGCTTCAAAGCACGTTCGTCAAGGCGCAGAACATCCTCCGGAAAATGCCCGGCAAGTCAAAACTGATTCCCGAAAACGAGGCGGAAGCATTTGCGGAAGAGTTTGAGAAAGAAGTGCGGCACCACGAGAATGTAGGCTGATGGGGCGGAGGAGTCAACCGTCAAAGAAACCTTGACAGTTCAAGCCGGAGACCGGCATCAAACCGGGCCGGCCGAATTTTCGAAGTCTCCGGCCCAACAGGCACATTGACCCGTTGTGGATTCCGGGGTGCACAGCTCGAAGGTTGAGCAGGGGGCAACAGGTGAATGTGGAGTGCGATTGATGGAATTCCGGATTGCGGATACGTTTACAGATAGCCTCGGGAAGTTGGCGGGGGAAGAGCAGAAGGCTGTAAAGACGGCGGCGTTCGATCTTCAGTTGAACCCGGCTCATCCGAGCCTTCAATTCCACAAGCTGGAGAAAGCCAAGGATAGGCGGTTTTGGTCGATTCGGGTGTCGAGCGACATCAGGCTGATCGTGCACCGGACAGAGACCAGCTTGTTGCTATGTTACGTAGGTCACCACGACAACGCGTATCACTGGGCGGAACGGAGGAAGCTGGAAACGCATCCGAAGACCGGCGCGGCGCAGTTTGTGGAAGTTCGGGAGACGGTGCAGGAGATCACAATCCCGAAGTACGTGGAGGTGGGACAGCCGACGCCCGCGAAGCCAGCCCTGTTCGCAAGTATCGCGGACGAGGAGATGCTGGGGTACGGGATACCGGGCGAATGGCTTGCCGATGTGAGACGGGCCAATGAGGACACGTTGCTGGAACTGGCGGATCACCTGCCAAGCGAGGCTGCGGAAGCGTTGCTGGATCTGGCCACGGGCGTTGCGCCGAAAACGGCCAAGCTGGCAGCCGTGGGCGCCGATCCGTTCGCGCATCCTGACGCCCAACGCCGCTTCCGTGTGATGGCTAATGTGGAGGAGCTCGAACGGGCGCTCGACTACCCGTGGGACAAGTGGACCGTGTTTCTGCATCCGGCGCAGCGGGCTTTGGTGGAACATGATTACAGCGGCCCCGCGCGGGTGGCGGGTTCGGCAGGCACGGGCAAGACGATTGTTGCGTTGCATCGCGCGGTTTTTCTTGCGCGGGCGAATCCGGACGCAAGGGTTTTGCTCACGACCTTTTCGGACACTTTATCTAACGCACTGAGAACGAAGCTGCGGGGGCTCATCAGCAACGAACCTCGGCTGGGAGAACGGCTTGAGGGGCATTCGATGAACGCGATCGGCCGGCGGTTGTATGAAGTGAACTTCGGCCGCCCGCGAATCGTTTCCCGTGAAACGCTGCGAGAGATTCTGGGCGAAGCCGCCGGGGCAGTGGAGGGGAACAAGTTCTCGCTGCATTTCCTGCTGACGGAATGGGAGCAGGTGGTTGACGCGTGGCAATTGCACTCCTGGGAGTCCTACCGCGATGTCGTGCGGTTGGGGCGCAAGACGCGGTTACAGGAAGCTCAGAGAGTGGTGCTTTGGTCGATTTTCGAGCATGTGCGGTCACGCCTTGAGGCTCAAGGCCTGGTGACCTACTCGGACGTGTTTGGCCGCGTGGCCTCGAAACTTGAAGAAGGCAAGCTTCCGCCATTCGAGTACGCGGTGGTAGATGAGGCCCAGGACATCAGCGTTGGCCAACTACGGTTCCTGGCGGCTCTGGGGGCGGGCCGCTCGAATAGCCTCTTTTTTGCCGGTGATTTGGGGCAACGGATCTTTCAACAGCCGTTCTCCTGGAAAGCGCTCGGCGTGGATGTGCGGGGGAGGTCGTCTACACTGCGAGTCAATTACCGGACTTCGCACCAGATCAGAAAGCAGGCAGACCGCCTGTTGGGTCCCGAGGTATCTGACGTGGATGGTAACGCGGAGGAACGTAGGGGCACGGTCTCCACGTTCAACGGCCTACCACCGGAGATCATGGTGCTGGATACTCCGCAGGAGGAAATCAAGGCCGTCAGCCGATGGCTCTCGGAACGAATCAAGGATGGCGTCGTGCCGCACGAAATCGGCGTCTTCGTCCGTTCTCCCGCCGAACTGGACCGCGCTCGTGCGGCTGTCGAAGAGGCAAAGCTCCCCTACAAGGCGCTTGATGACAGCGTTGAGACCACCACTGGCCGTGCTTCGATCAGCACCATGCATCTAGCCAAGGGTCTGGAGTTTCGTACGGTTGTGGTAATGGCCTGTGACGATGAGATCATTCCGCTGCAGGAGCGGATTGAAACGGTGGCGGACGACGCGGATCTCGAAGAGGTCTACAACACGGAACGGCACCTGCTCTACGTCGCCTGCACGCGGGCACGAGATCATTTGTTGGTAACGAGTGTTGATCCGGCGTCGGAATTCCTGGATGACATGCGGGTGTGAGGTTCTGGGCTGAAGTGCTTGCAGTGAAGCCCACAGAGGTCCGGGAACGGGGTGGGCTGAATCAAACAATCAGGTGATTTTTGACGATTCGCCATCTTGCCGGTCACAAGGGAAGAAAATAAAGTTGAGATATTTCTTAAGTTGTTGCTAATACATATGTTACATGTGTTTCTAGCCGTCTTGTATAGCGACGTTTCCGCGGTTTTTGTTCGGGTTGGCTGATAGGTTTGGGGTATGTTCAGGGGAGATTTGCTGTATCAGACGGTGGACAAGAGAATTGAGCCGGGGAAGGCTCGTTCGATGGAGGTGTTGGGGCGGGATATCGTTACGTTTGTGCGAGGGCGGCTGGGGCTGGATCTGGATTTGCAGCAGGAGGAGCTTTTGCGGGTGGGAGGCTCGCGGGGGCTTGTGAATTGCACGCGGCAGTGGGGCAAGGCGACTGTGACGGCGGCGAAGGTTGTGCACAAGGCCTGGACTGAGCGTGGAGTCACGGTGGTTGTTGTGAGCCCGAGTGCGCGGCAGAGCGGGGAGTTTATTCGGAAGGTGAAGGGGTTTGTGCGGGAGTTGGGCGAGGTGCCCGTTGGGGATGGGCATAACCGGTTGTCGGTGAAATTGGCGAATGGGTCTCGCATTGTGGGGTTGCCGGGGGTGGAGGCGACGGTGCGGGGATTTTCGGCGGTGTCCCTGGTGGTGGTGGATGAGGCGGCGCGGGTGTGTGAGGCGATGTACACGGCGGTGCGTCCGATGCTGGCGGTGAAGGATGGGGAGTTGTGGCTGCTTTCGACTCCGGCGGGGCAAAGCGGATATTTTTGGGATGCGTGGAGTTTTGGGGGAGAGGTTTGGCGGCGGGTGCAGGTTCGGGCGGATGAGTGCGCGAGAATATCGCCGGAGTTTTTGGAGAAAGAGCGCGCGGGGATGACGGAAAGGGAGTTCGGGCAGGAGTATCTGTGCGAGTTCAATGAAGTGGATGACGGGGTGTTTGATCCGGCGGCGGTGCGGGACATGTTCGATGAGAGCGTGGAGGAGTTGGTGATTTAGGGGAATGGGGGAGCTGTATGGAGGAGAAGCGGTATTTTGTTGGGGTGGATTTGGGG
>ORMF010247864.1_pt1 | contig 23770 bp, 24 predicted proteins | sample 1779871 | NCBI WGS metagenome assembly ORMF01 (sample SAMEA104232316, study PRJEB22302) | groundwater metagenome | biome: forest; feature: aquifer; material: groundwater | place: USA | collected 2011-08-07 | depth 5.4 m | reverse complement strand
GCCAGCCGCGTGGCGACGGTGGCCCAACGGCTCGAAGCATCCATCTGCCGGAGGTCCAATCGGCGGTCAAATATCTCAACCGCTTTCGCATCCACCATGCCGGCAAGCATGGGTGGCAGCCCGGGAATGGAAACGGTCCGCAGTTTTGGCTGCCTGCGCGCGACGCCCTCCACCAGCGCCTCAGCGCCGATGCCCAGTGAGGAAACCACGCCACACGCGGTGACGACGGTCCGCTCGTGCGAAGACTGAACCGGACTTGTCTGGGAGGCTGCCACCGGCAACGAGAAAACCGCACTCGCGTTATGCCCGCCGAAGGCCGAATTGTTGCTCAGGAAAACTTGCGGCGCTGGCCAGGCCCGTCCGGCCTCCGGCACGCAGTCCAGCGCGCAACCTTCGCGCGGTCCGGCAAAGTTGGCGGTGGGCGGCAACACGCCCGACTTTGCGCACACAATGCTGGCGATGGCTTCCACCGCCCCGGCCGCGCCAAGACAGTGACCGACCATGCTCTTGGTGGAACTGATCGGCGTGTGTTCGGCGTGCGCGCCGAACACTTTGCGCACGGCCTTGGTTTCGGCTTTGTCGTTGGCCTCGGTGCCGGTGCCGTGGGCGTTGATGTAAGTGATTTGTTCCGGCGCCAGCCCGGCGTCGCCCAGCGCGCTTTTCATCGCTGTTGTCAGGCCGCGTCCCGCCGGTTCGGGTGCCGAGCAATGGAAGGCGTCGTTGCTCATGCCGGAGCCAAGCATCTCCGCATGGATCGCCGCCGCGCGTTTCTGCGCGCCCGCGAGTGATTCGAGAAACACAAACGCCGCCGCCTCGCCCAGATTCAAACCGAACGGTTTCGAGAACGGCGCGCACCTGCCTTCGCACGTCGCTTTAAGCCCCTCGAAACCGGCAAGCGTGCTGGTGGAAAACGCGTCGGCGCCGCCCGCCAGCGCCGCGTCGAGCATCCCGCAGCGGATCAAATCGGCGGCCAGCGCCATTGCCGCCGTGCTGGCGGAGCAGGCGGTCACCACTGTCGTGGAAAAACCTTGCAGCCCAAGCACGCGGGCCAGCACTCGCGCGCCGGTGTGATACTGCTTGGCCAGCCACTCGTCTTCGGTCAACCGCAGATCGCCACCGATGATGCGTTCGTAGTGCGCCTCAATCAGCAGCATCGGTCCGGAGCACGTTGCGAAAATGAGTCCCAACCGCCGGCCCCAATCCGCCGGTCGCACGCCGGCGGACGCCAGCGCCTCGCGCGCCGCCACCACCGCCATGTGAACGTGTCTGTCGAAGCCGGCCAGATCGGGCGGAGTCTCCAGTGCGGCGGCAGCGGTTCCGGTCAGCAACCCGGCGCACCGGGATTTGAAATGCGCCGCCCGCGGGTCGGTGATGGGCGACAAACAACAAACGCCTGCCGTGATGTTCCGCTGGAACTCGGCGACGTTCGCGCCCGCGCCGGACAGCACGCCCAATCCCGTGATGACAACGCGCCGGCTCATGGCGAATTCACTGGAAAGCAGTTCGAGTCAACATGGGCACAGTTTGATATGCCTCTGGGAAGAGCGGCGGAGGGCCGCCGCACTCCAAGACGCCGCGCGCGACATGATGATTCCTGAAATACGCGAAGTGTCTTGGAGTGCGCCAGTCCTCTGGCGCTTTGCAGGCAGACGAAACCTTTTGACATCACGGTTTCCACCCTTTTCGCAACACCACGGCAAAGTTGTAACCGACATCGCTGCTGGCGAGCGCGAGGATGTATTCCGGCGTCCCGCGTCCTTCCCGCTGGTCCAGTTCGCTGACGCCCGTGCGCTGCGGCCACAGTTTGCCGCCGGTTGCCAGCGCCTCCAGCGCGGCGGCCAGGCTCACCAGAATCGAGGCCGACTCGATGTAGCCGGTGTTGAAGGTGGTCGTCACCAGCGGCAAGTTCTTAAAATCCGGCCCGAACAATTCTTCGCCGACGGTGAGCACCTTGAGGTCCTGGCGATTGCCCTGCGGCGCCCAAACGATGAGACTGATTTGCTCCGGTTTCAGACCGGCGCGGCAGAACGCGAGTTGCGCGGCATGGTGCAAACCCGCGGTGCCATTGTTCGGCGCGGTGAATCCCTCCGCATCCATGCTCATGCCGTAACCCAGTACTTCCGCAAGCACGGTGGCGCCGCGTCCGAGCGCATTCGTGGCCGTTTCCAGCACCAGCGTGGCCGCGCCTTCGCCCAGCACTTTTTGTTTTTCGCGGTCAAGCCGCAGACGGTAATCCGCCTCCTCCACGACCGCGTAGAGGAAGCCGATGCCGTCGTAGTTGTAAAACGTCTGCGCGTAAACCTCGTCCGCCGCGCCCGCCAGAATCGCCTGGGCGCGTTTCCCGGCCAGCGCATCGAACGCGTAGGCCAGACTTTGCAGCCCGGCGTGCGGCCCGGCGGAGAGCGAGGCATTGACGCCTTTGAGATAAAGCGCGTTGGACACCCAGCCGGCGGTCGAGTTGGCCACGATGTTGGAGAAGCTCGTGACGTTGGCTTGAAACGAATCGCTGCTGAACACGCTGTCCATGTGGCCCATCTCCGACGGCCCATTGCACGCGCCCATCACGACGCCGATTTCCTCGGCATGGCTCGGCGAAACTTTCAACGCGGCGTGCTCCAGGGCCAGCCGGCTGGCAGCCACGGCAAACCGGCTGATTTGGTTCAAGCCCGCGAAATCAATCCGGCGGTCCACTTCAGCGGCTTTGAAGGACACGACTTGGCCCGCCAATCGCGAGCGTTCGGCCCGCAGCGGGAAGGCGGCCACGGGTGTTATTCCCACAACATGGTTGCGAAGCTGCGCCAGCGTTTTCTGAATGCCCAACCCCAGCGACGTGACCGCGCCAACGCCGGTGATGACGACGCGTTCGTTGATTTCTTTGCGCGCGGGCACGGGCGAATCCCACTTGGACACGACCACGGCAGCGTTGTTGCCGCCGAAGGCGTAGTTCGCTGAAATGAAGGCGTCGTATTTCTTGGAGCGCGCTTCGTTCGGCACAAAATCGAGCGCGCAACCCGGACGCGGTCCGCTGAAGTTGAGCGTGGGCGGAATGAAATCGGCGTTCATCGCCAGCAATTGCGCGGTGGCTTCCAGGATGCCGGTCACGCCCATGCAATGGCCGAAGAATGATTTGGTCGAAACCACCGGCAACGGATGTCCGTCCATGAACGCCGCCATGCCGTGCGCTTCGGCCTTGTCGTTCGCCTCGGTGCCGGAGCCGTGCGCGTTGATGCAGCCGAGGTCGCTGATCGAAAGGCCCGAATCCTCCAGCGCGGCGCGCAAGGTGCGTTGCGCGCCCGAACCGCGCGGATCCGGCGTGGTGGGATGATAGGCGTCGGACGTGGTCGCCTGACCGGCGAGACGACCGAGACAACGCGCGTGGCGAAGGATCGCTTTCTCCATGTTCTCGACCACCCAGAAACACGCGCCTTCGCCGACGTTCATGCCGTAGGGCATGGAGAACGGCGCCATGTGGCCGGGCGCGGTGGCCTTGAGCGCGTCGAAGCCGGACATGTTGGCCACGCAAAGAACATCCGCGCCGCCCACGAGCACGGTGTCGTAATAGCCCCGGTTGATGAGCGTTTGCGCCATCCCAAGCGCGACGGTAGTCGAAGAGCACGCGGTGGTGATGACCCAGGTTTCACCGCCGAACTTCAACGCGCTGGCCAGTGCCTTGCCGAAACCGTAGAGCTGCGCCTGCAAATTCATGCGCTCATCGAAGGCGCGGGAACTGCGCCCGTGCTTCCAGGCGTATTCAGCCTCGGCGGAACAAAGGCCGCCGTTGCAGGTGCCGAGCACCAGCGCGATGTCGCGGCGGATTTCGCCTCCGTCCCGTTGCAGTCCGGCATCGCGCAACGCCCGCCGCGCCGCGGCGATGGCGTAACGCAGGTAAAGGTCTTCGTATTCTTCGTGCTCGGCGTCCGTGAGCCAGTCGCGCAGGTTGAAATTCTTCACCTCGCCGCCCAGGTTGGAACGGAAGTGACGCGCGTCGAAGCGCGTGATGGGTTTGATTCCATGCCGGCCGTTGCGCAACGCTTCCGTCACCGTTGGCGCGTCGTGCCCGATGGGGCTGATGAGGCCAAGGCCCGTCACGACCGCCTGCTGGCGCACGCCCTGGCGTTGCAGCGGCTTGCCGACCACCTGCACGCCGTTCTTCCAGGTCGCGGGTTCGAGATTCGCGGCATGTTGCGTTTTCTGCCGGCCAAAAAACTCGCGCCACAACCGGACGAATTCTTCGCGCAGCCGTTCCGGCGTGAAATTTGCGGGCCGCGCAACCACGTGCGCGCCGTTGTAATGCGACCATTGACGGTCGAAGATGCGGCCCTGCCGGCTCATGCGGTCCCAGTGGACGGAGCCGGGATAGGGCGTGAAAATGAAAAACTCCGCCGTGCGAATGTCCGCCTCCGCAAACAACTCCAACACCCGGTCCACGACGTCCGGTTCGTCCCAGTCCCGGCCGATGCCGCACGAGCCGAAAAACCGGATGCCGCGATCCTCCAGATTCCGGACGAGGTCCTTGAGCATCTGCCGCTCGCGGGCTTCGCCTTTGATGGCGCGAATCGAAACCGGGTCCACGTTCATGGTGCAGTAGAAATTCCGCACGCCGGCGCGGGTGGCCAGATCGAGAAAGCCGGGATCGGTGTTCAACGCCATCGTGGACGAGACAAAATACTTTTTGCCCAGCGGCGCCACCGCTTGGAACAGGGCGCGGGCATAGTCGTTGATCTTCCGATGGGGAAAGAAAAGCGTATCGTCGGCCAGATACACATTCTCGTGCTTGAGCGAACGCAGTTCCTCGACCACGCGGTCAATCGGCCGGAACCGGATGCGCCCGCCCATTTGCGCCGGGAGCGAGCACATGCCGCAGGTGTAGGAGCAGCCCCGCGTCAATTGCACGAGGTCCTCGTCCCAGTCGTAGAAATCGTTCCGGTAAAAAATCTCGCGCCAGGGAATCGGCTGCACCGCCAGATCGGCGGAACAGCCGCCGTGGTAAACCGGTTTCAAGCTGCCGGCCTGGCAGTCCGCCAGAATCTGCCGCCAGGTGTCCTCGCCCTCGCCGACATTCACGGCGTCGGCGTGCTTGAGACATTCCTCGACCATGAACGAAGGGAACAGTCCGCCCATGATGACCTTTTTGCCGTGAGCGCGAAAGCCGTCGGCGATTTCAAACGCGCGGGTGGCCTGCGGCGTGAAGCAATTGATGGCGACCAAGTCCGTGTGAGCGTCGAGGTTGAGGGCCTGGCCACTGTTGTCGTCGATCAGTTCCGTTTCGATCTCTTGCGGCGTGAGTGAGGCGAGGATGGGGATGCCCAGCGAAGGTGGAGTCGTGAAGTTGCCCAAGAAGTAATCCACCAACCCCCGACCTAACTCCGGCAGGCCAGTGAGCAACTTTTCAAACCTGGGATAAACGAACGTGACTTTCACTTAGTGACCAGGAACTCGCGGCTCTGCCTGACTTTCCGAGCGCGACGAGCAGGAATCACATTAGTGTCCAGACAAGACTGGACAAGAAATTTCTCTCCCACCACGACTTCGCTTCCGCAACCCACCGCGTGCGCCGCGACGATTTCTTTCCTTGGCGTTCCTTGCAGCTTCCCGTCGCCCGCGATGGAGACGACCATGCGTTCGTCCCGACCGAGATCAGCGTGCCTCGCGCCTGAATTGTATGACTCGCTCGCGCCGTCAAGGTGGAACGCCCCTCGGAACGCTTCGATCCGGCACAAGATTGCGCTTGATTCACTCGCCGAATCGGGCCAAGAACCGCCACGTTCAACGTGGGCCAGGCTGACCGGCCACGCTTCGCCATCGCGCTCAGACGCAACAGAGAGTCAACGATTTGAACGGCGCACAGGTGTCCGGCAGCTGGGGCAGCGGTCGGGGGCGCGTGGCTTTTGACGGCGGATGCGGCGAGGGGCGGGGGCGGACTTATCGCCGGCATTAAGCAAACGGAAAACTTTCAGCGGAGGGGGAAGATTACGCGCAGGGCGGACATGCTGCGCTAGATGGTCCAAGCCGAAGACGTGCCCGTTCTCGTGCGCCGCCAGATTCTGCACGTCGTACCACCGCTTGGCCGATGGCTAGAACACACATCAGTGCCCCACTTGATCAGCGAGTTGTGGACGACATCCATTTCGAGAAACTCCTCACCGGCGTCCATGGAGTTATTGTCGTTGGCATCGTCCCACGTGATGAATGTGGAAGCGAGCACGGCGCCATCCGCTAGGTTGCGCATCGAGTAGGTGTTGAGCCCGTCGCCGAACGCCACGGTGGTGTTCGCGTACGCGAGCGTTCCGACCAATTGCCCCTCGGTCTCGTTCTCTCACAGGGCGAACGCGGCTTCGATCGCCGTCTGCGAACCAGGCGGAAACGCTCGCAGGTCGACGACGAAGTCCAATTGCGGATCAACTTCAGGAGTCCCGGCATCAGCGTCGGCCCACACGCCACCGATCAATTCGTAATGGCCGATCTGGTTTCCCGCATGGAGCGTGTTTGGGGTACATTCTCCGCCGCGACCACCTCCGCCATGGCCCGGCTTATGGCCGTCGAAGGATTCGACGTAATCAATAATCACAGTGGTCTTCGGATTGCGATGCGGCAACGGTTTGCCGTGGACGGGACCGCCGGCTGCCTTGGCGGCGCGGAGCGTAGCGAGGCGTCGTGACGGCGCAGGTGCTTTCGTTTCATAAACCTTGGCGAGGTCGTTGCGCAGCGTGGGCAGGCTCATGCCAAACACGCGGCGCTTGCCGAAGCTGCGGAACAAATCAAAATCGGCCCGGCCGAGCGGACTGCGGGTGAGGATGCGGACGTTAATAGTTGAGTGATCGCGGATCAGTTCCAGGGAACGTCGAACAACGAAACGCAAGTGCTCCTGTAGTTGCTGTTGGCGAGCCGGATCTTCATGGTGGATCACCTGGTAAGCGTCCGTTGTGCTGCAGTAACTCACCGCGCGATTTCCATCTGGGTTGAGCTGGTCAATGGGCGTATTCTCGGCACGGCGGAGCGAGGCCAGAAACAGTCGTTCATCCAAGGGACGGAGCAGCACGTAATTGCCCCACTCCGCGTCGGGCTCGCCGACCCTGTAGGCCTCCAGTTTTGCCGCTAGTTTGTTGGTGGCGACCGCCACCACGTAACAAAATGCTCAGCTATGTCCGCAGCCGACCGGGATGTTGAAGGCCGAATTCGACAGGCTTTTGTAAACGAAGTTGTTCGGCGCAATGACCGCGGAGCGGTCCCAGTAATCACCGGGCGATTTCGGCTGCATCGCGGTCCGCGGGTAGGTTTCAAGAGATGGCGCGAGCAAAAATGCCGCGACGGGGTTTGCTGAAGTGCTGTTTGTTGTCACTTGTGTGCAGATAGGAGGAGTTGTTGATGTAAGTGTCATTCGCACGTGGTGCAGCCGCGTCGAAGGTCGTTGTGCTGTTTGCAATTCTCCGTTGTCATGTCATGCATCGCGTTTCCAGAGTCGCGAGTCGACTCCGGGCTACCTGAGTTCAATCGGTGGCGGAGGCGGAGGGTTGTTGGTGGGTTCACTGAAGGAGGCTGGCCGGGCACGGCCTTCTCTCTGCCACTGGCGGGCCTTCGATGGCTTCGCGCTGGGATCGGGCCTGCGGCACGAGGGCGTGCAACGCTGCCAAGATGTCTTCGGTGGTAAACGGACGGGGACGGTCGTCGAACGCAATGTGCATCGCGTCAATGACGGCCGCCTGAATCTCGGCTCCGACGTAGCCCTCCGAGGCGCGGGCGAGCCGTTCCAAGTCGAATTCGTGGGATTTGCGCCTGTGTTTCTCCAGGTGAACCTGGAAGATTTCTCGACGCTCGGCTAACGTCGGGAGGTTGAGGAAAAGGGTCTCGTCGAACCGGCCCTTGCGCGAAAGTTCTGGGGGCAAGGCCGAGATGTCATTCGCTGTGGCCACGACAAAGACAGGCGCGGTGTTCTCCGACGTCCAGGTGAGGAACGAGCCAAGTACCCTTTGACTTGTCCCTCCATCGAGATCGCCGTGGGCAGGGAAGCTTTTTTCGATCTCCTCAATCCAGAGGACTATGGGTGCCATTGCTTCGGCTCGGGACAGGGCGTCGCGGAGGTGTTTCTCGGACTCTCCTACCAGGCTGTTGAAGATCGCGCCGACGTTCAAGCGCACCAGCGGTAGTCGCCAAGTGGTCGCAATCATTTTGGCCGCGAGGCTCTTGCCGGTGCCTGGAATGCCGAGGAGCAGAAGGCCTCTCGGCGACGGCAAGCCGTAGGCCTGCCCTGCTTGCGTGAAGGCGCTTCCGCGCTGGCGCACCCACTCCTTGAGGGCTCCCAAGCCGCCCACGTCCGCGGCTCGCTCAGGAGTAGAACAGATCTCGAGCGCACAGCTCTGGGCGATGATCCGCGTCTTTTCCTGGCTCACGAACTCGATGGCGCGGGGATCGAGCACGCCCGCCTTCACGATCGCGTTGGCAAACAAGATTCTGGCCTCGGTTTCGTTAAGGCCGACCGCTGCCCGGAGCAATTGATCCCGGTCAGGCGGGCTCAAGGTATCACGAGCATTGGCGGATCGCACCACGAAGTCGAGCAGATGGCCGAGCTCAACGGTTGTGGGAAACGGCAGGTTGAGGGAGGCGCCCAGATGGTTCAGCTCCACCGGGAGCTTGCTGAAACTTGAGCAGGGAATGAGGATGCACTTGCGCGTGGATTTGAGACGACAGGCGACACTCCGGAGCTTGCTCTTGGCTGGCGGTTTATCTAACCAATCCTGCGCATCGGTCTGCACGTAGAGCGCGTCAGCTTTGCTTTGGTCAATGTGGTCGAGAGCCGAGATCTGGTCTTTCACCGCGGGGGGAGCCCCATTGGTCCCCCAGAGAGGTTTGAAGCCTTTTCCGAGATCGAAGGTCCAGCCCTGGCGCTGGAGCCGCTCGCAGACTGTCTTAACTTTTCGGACGAGGCGCTCCTCCTCGCAGGTCTCGACGACGATCAGGCTGGCGCATGACCTCACTTGGAGGTCGAGTGCGTCTTCGAAGGGATCAGGGTTCATAGGCGTTGGGTTCAGGTTTCGCGGTACTGGAGCTGGGGGCTTGGCGGCTCGACCCCACTCACGACGATCTCACCATCCGGATGAACAATGACCTCGCCACCGGGCACTCGCGCGAGGTCCGATGCTCCATATCGGTCGGTTAGAAAGTGCAGGGTCTTGTTCGCTGAACCGCGCAACCCTTGGGCCAGCCGTTGACTTTGGTCATACCGGCCAGCGATGAGTACATCGACATAGCTCAGCAAGTCGGCCCCGGGCAGTGTTGGGTCGGAGGCCTGGTTCTGGCCGTGTTCGGATGTGGCGCGGTTCACTGTCGCGGGCTGCCGCCCGACGATTGGTTGAACCTCCTCCCAGCCAAACCCGGTCAGCAGGATCACCGACAGTGGCGTTGACTGCTTCACTCTTCGAACATATTCCTGGACTGCAGCGACTTGCACGAGGGGTTCGCCCCCACTGATCGTGATGCCTTCAATTCGATCCGCGATGGTCTGCACACGGTGAAGCAGATCGTCGATCTCGATCCACTGACCTTGGGCGAAGGCATGAGTCTCGGGGTTGAAGCAACCTGGACAGCTCAGCGGACAGCCCTGCACCCAGAAGACGGCGCGGCAGCCGGGTCCATTGGCGCGGCTAAATGGAAGGTAGCTGTGGATACGCAGTTTCATCTCGTGCGCGGCTAATGGCGACCTGACAAGTGCTGACGCTCGGGGATCTGCTCCTCGGCGGTTTCAAAGGCTTCCGCGGTCATTTGACGCGAGGTGATCTGGCTGCCGAGGGTTTCCTCCACCTCTTTGGTGAGCGCCAGGCACTGCGGACCCTGAACGCCACGGACTTGTAGCGTGACGTGGCCGTTCGCATCGATCGTGACTTCAATTTCTTCGAGTTGCATGGCTGGCTTTCCCTTTCGATGGCGCGGTCGAACGCGCCGGATTTGGATTTTCGATGTTTGTTCCTACGTGACTCGACGCAGGACCAAGTGGATGGCGCCGTCCTCCTGGACTTGTTCTGACGCAAGGCTGAAGCCCTGCTCTGCGAGTTTCTCGCGTGTAGCGTGATAAGCGTAGGATTGATTGAGTTGCTGCAGGAGCGTCGTGCGGTCGATCCCGGAAAGACCATACCAATCGGCCACAAGTTCGAAGGTGCCGCCCTTCTTCCGGAACCCTAGATCGTAAGCTGGGTTCTTGGTGGGTACTCGGATCTCGACGCGCGTCTGGGCTCCGGCAAACCCCGTGACGAAGACTCGCCCTTCCTCGGGCTGATAGCCCAGGCTGCGAAGCGCCTGCAGCAAGTGTTTTTGCTCTGTGATTGTGGTTTTTATCGACGTGAAGTGCGACATGTTGATAAGTTGTTTGATGATCTTGGTAGAGGAACGAAATTCTCCGACCGGCTCGCTGCATTTTGGCGCAGTCGTGGTTGTTGAATACCGCGTTCATGGTGCTCACGGGTTGCGCCTCCTTTCCCGCCGATCGAGGTCCAGCGGTATGGGCGGTTGACCTGCGAAGGGATTGTTGCGATCAGGCCGGCTGTTCGGCTGGCCAGGAGGAAGGGGGCAGGATTGAGGGACGATCCTTTCTGGCGACGGGGCGCGGCTCGCGGCAGGAGGATTGGCTGGCGGCGGGATTTGCCGCGCGCTCGTCGGTGCAGGCGATCGACGTGCTGAGGAACTAACGCGGTTGGTTCTCGGGCGGGCGCGGGACAGCGTTGACCAAAACGAGAGAGAGCTAATGCGACTGAGGAGCAGCAGTGGAATGCAGAGCAGGCCGAGCGCACCGGCCGATAGAAGCACCGCAATGTCGACGTTTAAGAGGCCAAAGAACGCTAGGCCCGCTGTGCTTGCTGCAAGCAACGTTGGACTTCCGAAGCTGCAATCTCTCAAAACTCGGCGAGAGACAACAAACACTGCGGTGGCGCCTGCGAGAGCGACGCCAAGAGCAGCGAGAGTACTGATATCAGTCATGATGGCATGATCAGGAATGCGTGGATGATTCTGTCCTCGGCTTTCCCTGAGCTGGTTGCGCACGCGGCGTGGGACCGCCGAACAGGGCACGCACGGAAGCGTCGGTGTAGCAGGCAACATTCACGCCCACGAGGCAGCGGCGGAGCAACCCGCGGGTTTCCAAATTGACGATGGTCCGGTACGACAGGCCCGAGGCCGCAATCAGTTGTCGGCGGGTCCAACATAGCCGTGGTTGTTCGAACAAGTCTTTCACTTGCCACCTTCCCATCTATGATCCAGGGGAGTGCACAGCAGCAGGCGCAGCGCGGCGAGGCAACGCACCACGATTTCATTCTTCCGGTCGGCTTGCATCACTCGCTGAAGCTTGTGACTCACGCGTTCCATAATCTGTAGATCCGGGGCGACGAGGATGCCCCCGAGGGAGCCGAGTCTTTGGAGGCTGTGACGGAGACTCTCGGTCTGGTGAAGAGCCCCAATGACGTTTCGCATTCCGACCGTCGGCTTCATCTGGAGTCCGGACGCGGTTGGCCCGGGACTTTACACGCCGGGCAATCCAAAACAACAGGAACAGAATCAACAATGTAATGGCCAGCGCCTCGTGCGGGATCAGCAAGGCTGAGGCAATACCCTGGCCCCCTGTCGTGAGGCCCAGGAAGGTGAGGCCCGCGACCAGCGCGGCCAGCAGACTGGGCGAGCCAAGCTTCAGTTCGTTCTGGAAGATCCGGCGGGCGACGAAGAAAGTAATCAGGGAAGCCGCAGTGGCGATGATCGTCACGAATGTGGATTTCATAATTGGATTCCTCGATGTTCAGGTCACTTCCTCCACGACGCCTTCAACGTCCCCCAGGCGCAGACGGTCGTGTCTTTGCAGGATGGCCTCGGTCTCAAGGCGCTTCCATTGGTTTCCGTTCCAGCGATAGGTTCCATTCCGGCCGTGCGACTGGAGTCTGGTTTCCTGGCCCAGCTTGCGGACCACGGCATGGAGGCCGCTGACCTTGGGGCTGGGCAATTCGGTCCGCCCGATGACCACCGCCGCGGTGTCACAAACGATTTCCTTGCGCAGTGCGGGGAACACCAGTTTGTAAGTGGGAAAAGGGCGGCCACAGATGGGGCAATGAGTTTTGCCCGGGTCAATGAAGGAAGGGCCTTGACAGCGGGGATCGACCCAAAGCAGCCGGAAGTGCTCGCTGAGCACGCGCGTCCATTCCATCGGCGAAGGCCGCTCCTGGCGGTTGGCGCTCAGGCCGCGGCGGAACAGGCCGGCCAATTCGGCGTTGAGAATGGTGCTGGGATAACCGCCGCTGTCAGGCGGGCTAGGGCCCCGCACCGGATCATGCGGCCAACCGCCGGACATCGCCCGCTCGAATTCCTCGGGGGAGTTGTCAAAGCCGCTGGCCACGCTCTTGGCCAGCAGCATGTCGTGGACAACGGTCGTGATGGCGTAGCGGTCGGAGTATTCGTCCGGGCAGGCGGGCGGGCCGCCCCGCAAGGCGCACCGCAATTCGGGCGCCATGCGGTCGTCCTGGCCGAAGGCGGTTGGTGGCGGGCTGCCGGCGGCGTGGAAATTGTCGAAGTCGAACAGATGGATCTCCATTCCGGTCGCGGCGGCGTTGACATTCGTGTTCGTGAGGCTGGGATCACCCTGGGCCACCCCTCGCTGGTTGAGCAGGGCATGGGCGTGACAATAGGCGATGGCTAGTTTGTAGGTCTCGAAATAGACGCTGCCGGGGGTTTCGAGGTGCTGTTCGAGCGAAGTGCCGGGCGCCCAAGGGGAGAAGTGGCCCAGATGGCCGTTGTCATAGTAGTCGGTCGGCGCGCAGAATAACTCCGAGGTGTCGCCGAGGCGCAAGTCCACGAGGAATTGGGTCCGCCTGGTCTTGTCGGGCGAGACGTTCTTAATGACTTTGTAAGCCCCCGGTTGGCCGCTTTTCTTTTCGACGGCCTCATGGACCACTCCCTCTCCGCCGGCACCATACACGGAGCCGATGCGAATTTTGTTCCCATAGCGCAAGGTCAGTACCGTGCCCGGCTTGATCATGATTGTCTCCTGACTGAGGGCTGACGCACATCACTCGCCGGAAGAGGCATGGCGGCGGGGAGCAAGGGTTCAACCGCGCCAACCCCTTTGCCCCCTTGCCCCTGTGGATTTCCGTGCGAATCTTTCGTGGCCCAAAATCCCGGCGCGAGGCGCGGTGGACTGCCATCCCCCGCCAGCGCCAGGGTCAAATTGTCGTCGAACAAAAATCCATACTGGTCCTGGGTGGAGTTGAGCTCCTGCAGCACATGCCCGACGGTGCGCTGCAAATCGCCTCGAAAGTGGAACGCCGCCCGCAATAGGCGTTTCAGGTAATCCGGTCCCAACTCGACAGACTCGCTGAAGGCCCCGTCGGTTCCCACAATCAGCAGGTCGCCGGGTCGCCGGGGCAGGGTGCCGGTGACCGGACAGCCGAGCAGGGTGGGGCCGAGGCAGGCGGCAATCACACAAGGCGCATCCGCTGCCGCTCGCTGGGGGATGAGAAAGTGATCTTCCGCCCCGGTGGCGCGCAGGATGCATCCCTTACCATCGCCGATGTAGGCGTATCCGTAAGTCTTGCGCGCTGCCACGACGACAATCAGGGTTGTCTTCAAGCCAGTGACACAACCGCAGCCGGCGGCGATGCGTGCTAATCCGTTCGCTGCGGCTCGCAGCGCCTGTGCGGCGATGGCCATCGGGTCCGGGCGCTGCCAGAGCCGCGCCGATCCGAGTTGTTTCATCACCGACCAGGCCGCGCTTTGGACGGCCAGAAATGCGGCTGGACCGGCGAACGGCTCGCCGCTCACGCCATCGGCGACGAGCACGACCTGGCAGCCCGCGATTTCGAAGGCCAAGGCATAATCTTCATTCTGGGGACGCAGGGGCCCCCGGCTCGTTGCGTAGCCGATCGTCCAGGAGCCTGCCTGGCCGGTGGACGGCTTGGCTCGAATGCGCGTGGATTGTTGGGCCAGGATGATCATGCGCCGCAGCAGTTCCACAGGTTCGGGCCGCGGCTCGCTTAGGATCGCTTTCCGGGGTTGCTGCGGGATTGTGGCAGCAGTGCCGCCCCCGTTCGGTCCGTCGATTGAACTCTCCAGGGAATTCAATTCAGCGGTGATTGCAGAAGGGGCCGAACCAGCCATGCCCGACGCTTGCTTAATGGATGGAGCTTCTGGATCAGAGCCGGGCGTCTCGCAGCCCACTGACGAGCAGGCTGTGCCCTGCGATGGAGAAACAGCCTCCCAGGAGGGGTTCTCCCGCACACGTTCCATGCAAAAAGCAAGCCGTCGGATTCGCCGGTGGAAATAGCCCGCCGCCACGCCCAATGCCGCAATCGAGATCACCGCGAAAGCCGTCAACGCGGAGATGGCACGCCAGACCTTTTGGTCGCGAACCGCCAACGCTTGGTCCGTTTGGTTTGCGCACGCCTGAAGATTCCGCCAGCGAATCTCGCTGTGGCTTGCTCCGGACTGAAGCTCACGCTGCAGTTGGGCCAGTGCAGCTTCAACCGTGGCGACCCGGGGCGCGAGCTGGCGGTGGGCGGTGCCGAGTTGCTGCTGCTCCGTCGCCAGCCCTTGAATTGAAAGGGCGAAAGTTTTCTTGCCGCGTTCGATTTCTTCAGTCAGCTCGCGGGCGGTTGCCGTCAACGTTGATTCCGCAGCGTTCAATCTTGCGGCGGTACTGGCCCCCTCCTGGTCGCAGCGCTGTTGGGCCGATTTCAAAGCGGCGACGTGGTCGGTGGTCTGCTCAAGCCGCTGTTCCAAACTGGCGAGTCTCACCGCCAGCCGCAGGAGGTTGGTTTCCAGCGAAGAGACGGACACTGCTTGCGGAGCACTGGTATCCTGAGACCGCTTGAAGTCATGCGCGTCGCCGGCCTGGACAAGCCCCATGGTGCTGCCCCACAAGAACACGAGCCAGAAAACAAGAGGGACATGACGGCCAAGATGCTCTTTGAGCCAGGTCCAGCGGTCTTTAAACCAACGGACCGAAGTTGCGCGGACTCCGGGCAGATCAATGCCGGGCACCAAAGCCAGATGGGCTACGACCCAAAGCACGAACAGCGCATAGAGCAAAGGCAGCGAAATGTTCAGCACGGCCAGTCCCCCCAGCACACATAAACCCACCCTGGAAATTTCCAGTGTCCAGCGGTCTAAATCCGGGTCGTCATTGCCGGCGAGGCCGAGCAGTTCGCGCAGGATCAAGCCCCCGGGCAACGGGAAGCAGGGGGCGAGAGAAAACAGTCCGAAAGTTGACAGCAGTTGTCCGCAGGCGTCCAAAACAGGCCCCGGCAATGACGCCAACAATGAACCACCGACCCCATTTACCAATGGTCCCGCCAACCAGACCGCCAGCTTGGAACTGGTGGTTAGTGAAGCGAGACCGTCACCGATCAGCGGGCCAAAGGGGAACAATAAGACGACCGCCGGCTTGGCCCCCAGGCGGCGGGCCATGAACACGGACGCCGCGACCTGGACGAAGACGGCCACTCCGAGCATGGCAAGACCGATCACCGTCGCGACGATAGGCGCGCGCATGCCCGGTGTCGTCAGGAACGGCGGCAGGAACACCAGCAGCGGCAGCAGTGGCCAGCAGGTGCGGTGAACCCGGATCTGGAGGCCGGCGATCGGCGGCCCGATTGGGCGAGACTTGTGGACGAAGGTTTTTGTTAGATTCATGGGAGTTTTTTGCGGGAAAGAGCCGTTGGTTTCAGAAGATTCTTGCCAGGAAGTCACTCAGCCAATCCGAAATCCCCGCCGGCGGACGGCTGGCACACGGGCTCACTGACCGCCGACTGGAGGATGCGCTACCGGAGACGAGGGACGGTCGGGCCGGCTTGGCCGCCGCCTTGGCCGCCGCCTTGGCGGGCGGCATCGGGCGAGCCAGCGTTGCCGGCCGGCCACCGCCAAAGCCCGGCACCCCGAGTCGTTGCAGGTAGGCTGCTTGTTCCGTTGAAGGCATGAAGCGCATGGCGAACTGATTCCAGGTTCGAAGGGGTTATGGTTGAGGATGGGCCAGTGCCACCGTGGCATTGATGCCTGCCGCGCGGGTCACGGTCAGCGTGCGCCCGATTTCCGCGAAATAACCCCGCAGCTCGGCGCCGGTGCGACAACGCACACTGAGTTGTTCCGTGGCGATGGCTTGCAGCATTTCTTCGTCGGCATCGTCGCCAAAAGCGACCGCCAACACGTCCGCCAATTCTTTTAACCGGTTCGCCGCCGGGATCGGTCCCGAGCCACGGTTGTGCATTCCATCCGACATGACCACGACCAGCGGTTTGATGTGCCGAATGGCGGCCGCTGACGGTGCGACGGCTGCGGGTTCGAGAAGTTTGTGGGCCAATTCCAGTCCGGCGGTCAGGTTGGTTGCCCCGTCCAGAAAGCCGACTTTGAGCGGCTGCAAATGGCCGGTCAGCGAGGACGCCGGTTCGAACGGATGGATGACTTTGGCGCTGTTTGAGAAGCGGATCACCGCGACCTCGAAGGCGTCCTTGTTGACGGGCAGCGCCAGTTCCTGACACAGCCCGGCGGTGGCTGCGGAAGCGTCCCGGGCCTTGTTGTTTTCATTCATGGACCCTGAGCCATCCAGGACGATCACCACGCGCTGATGGCATTGGGAATTAACCTTGGCTCGGCGCAGACCGCCGCTGATGATCGTGCAGGGATTGTTTACGAATGATGTTTGCGTATTCATAGATTTGGTACTGTTCGAGTTTGGAGGAGGGGATTGATTCGTTATGGTGAAGCTGGTCTAGGGTGCCGGGGTGGTCGCCGTCATTGGCCGCGTGGCCCCGCCCGCGGCGGTGATGAGGATGGACTGGCTGATGCCGGCGGCGATTTGCTGCATCTGGACCGGGTCCGGATCATTGCTAATAACGAAAAACAGCCCTTCCGCCGCCGCCGCCAGTTCGCGCGCAAAAGGATAATCTTCGGCAACCAGATAGACCAGGATACCGCGGGTTTTCAGGGCCCTGCCCAATTGGCGCGGTGTGATGCCCGAGCGGGCGGGTTTGCTGTCGGCCGTCAGAAAAATCATCAGCGCGTTGCGCCATTTTCTTGCGTCCAGCTCCCAAGGCGTGGTGGTCATGACCGTTTCCACGGAGTCGGCATGGGTTTCCGGTTCGTCCCCACCGCCGCCATAGTGGAGGCGCGCCACCTCGGCAATGGCCTCGGGGACGCTCACCCCGTTGCAGAGCAACGTGCATTGCTGGCCGCAGTCCAAGTCGCCGCCGGTATGCACGTAAACCTTCGTTTCGCGGGCCTTGGCGCTGATGGGTTCGAGGATTTGTTTCACCGCCAGCGGGACGCCTTTGGCGAACTTGCCGGTCGAGCCGGTGATGTCGATCAACAAGGAAACGAGGACCGAGGCGCTGATCTTGTGGAGACGCCGCGTTGGTTGAACGATCGCGGGGGCCAGCGTCAGGGAGACCTGGAAACCGCAGTTCGGACAGGAGGCGGTGTGCGTGGCATCGAACTCCGCCGAACAGGAGGGACATTTAGTTAGAGTCATAATTCAGTCGTGTTGTGTTGGGTGGGATTTTGTGGTTTTGCAACCAACCGGCTGCCAACCGCTGCCCTCGGCCACCCCGCCGATGGCAGCGAAATTGAACTGTGCCCGGGGCCGCCCGGGGCGGTCTGGCGGATGGATATCCGTGGGTCCGGTTTGCGGATTGTTGTCATCGAGAAAAAATTTCTATTTTCGATCATTGCGGACCACCAGGCGGACGATGGCGACGAGGCAGACGCCTACAATTCCGAGCGTGATCAGTCCCAGGGTTTTATCTTCGGCACTGTTGCCGGGGCCGATGGCCTGCATGCTGGCCAGCGCGACGGCGAGCGCCGGTCCGTGTCGGATGAGCAGGACCACCACGAGGATGGCGAGGGCCAGGGCGAGGATGTTGTTCCATTTGATCATGACTTGCTCCTTTCGCGGGTTGAGCCAGCCAAGAAGCGCGCCAGACTGGCCGGAATGATTTTGGGATTTTGTGACAAATCAGATAAGGACCTGCTCACAAAATCGTTGATTTGCCCAAGCTGTTGGCGCGCCGGGCCGACGGGCAGAATTAATATGACGGGGTCTGTGGGCGCCGTGAGGCCGTTCCGCCGCCGTCGTTCAAGAATCCGGGCCATGGCCTGCCGTGCCTTCTTGCAACTTGACCAGTTTGGAACGAGGACCAGTAGGAGGTGGGCTGGAAGGGCGATTGCCTTCAGCAGGTCGTTATCCAGAGGTTTGGTTCCCAGCTCGGCTTCAGCGGCAATGCGGACAGGCCCAAGATCAATCCGCAAGTCTACGTAGCCAACGGTTTGAGCCAGCCTGACGGTGTGTTCCGGAAAGACGGTTGCGCCCAGTGCGCGAGCGGTTTTGGCAACTGGCGCGATCAGGCAGTAGCGGGTCAGATATCCACCTTGATTCATGGGTTGCTCCTCTCAGTCATGTGGGCCACGGCTTCCAAGGCCGCTGGTAGCGGTTCAAGGATCTGGGCCGCCCGACCGCGTTTGCCCGTGACCACCAGGTGTTCGCGCAGAAAACCTGCGCGGACCAGTCGCTCACGAATCGCCTTGGCCTCGGTCCCGCTGAGCCCAGCCGCTTTGGCGTAACCGCGCGAGGGCTGGCCCGGTTGGGCCATCACCGCTTTCACATAGCGCAACTCCGCCGCCGTCAGCGGGGACATCGCAGGCGCCGCCGTCGCGGACAATTCCACCAGATGATGCGGTTTCCAGTCGTCATACTCCGTCGCCGGCTCGACCGGCAGATGACTCAAGGCCTTGACCGTGGCCTGGGCGTCCAGATCGGAAACCACTTGCGGAAGTTTCGGCTCCTCAATCCTGAACGGAAAGGGATGCCGCCAGTCCGAGTCCGCCAGTTGCGCGATGAACCACCCCGGTCGCAAATTCATCTTGGCCCATTGAATTTGTTCCGGTGTCATCCCCATGTCCGCGCCCAGCGTGGCCCAGTCCGCGTGGGTGTTGAGGATGCCGGCAATGCGCGCGTTGCAGTTGCCCGTGAATCGCCGCGGCAGTTCGCTGCCCGTCTGCAAACTGAAGCCCAGGCTCCGGCCGCATCCGCGGATGGTCTCAATCAGTTCCAGGACCGGGGAATGCCCGCCGTTCTCGCGACCGTGAAACAGCCACTGGCTGTCGTCGCAAAAAATGCAGTGGTGGAAGGGCAGATTGAACGCACCGTGTTCGTACTCATACTGCATGAGCGAGAACAGGACCGGCCCGACAACGAGTTGTCTGGCTTTGCCGGGGAATTTGCTCAACTCCCAAACCAGTGACTCCCTCCCGAGGTCGATGGGGTGCCACCCCAAGCGGTAGAATCGTCCCAAGTCCGGGATCAGGGCGGCCAACCGGTCGAGCATGGCCTGGCGAGCCGCAGGATTTGCTCCGCTCCGGTCATAAAACCACTGGTACACATCCGGAAGCACCGGCCACTGATCCTGGTTGCCGGTCCAATTTCCGAATTTGCCGTAGAGGTCGTTGAGGGCCTGGGTCAAGAGGCTCCGTGATCTTTCACCCGGTACTTCCAGGACATGGAGCAACTGGTCCGTGATCATCGCCTGGTGGGCGCGCAGATTGCAGCGGCCGGCCTGGAGCGGATTTACCTTGATGGTTTCTTTTCGGAGAACGATGAGCTGCCGGCGAAGGAGCGCAAACAGCGGGACCAGGTGCCTAAACTGGAACTTGGAAAATTCGAAGAACCAGGTTGTGATCTGCCAGAAAGCAAACTGGAGACTCCAGTTTATCAGCAGAGAGCTTTTACCGGCCCCCGTAGAGCCGGGCAGAAGAATGTGCTTGCCCAGGCCCGCCACCCCGAACTTCAGCCACTCCCCAGTCAGGGTCTTGACTGTAATTTCGCCGCCGCGAAATCTCGGTTTCAGGAAGGGCGGGAGCCGGCCGAATAGCTCCTGAATCTTCAGTGGATGCACCAAGTCATGCACCAGCTTGTTGGTGAGTTCGTTGCCCACACCATGCTGATAGATTTTCAAGAGGCTCTGGCCTGCAGGATTGTCAAAGGCGCCGCGGGGTTCGCCCCAGAGAATGCCCTGGAACACCGGCCCGAGTTCAGATGGGTTGTGATCGTTCATGGTTCCTTGGGCGCTTCCAGTTGGACAAACAGACCGGCGACCGCGCGGAGCAGGCGCTTCCGTTTCCACTGCCCCAGGCAGTGGCGGCACAGCACCACCACCTTGCCGCCGACGCGGGCCATTCGTTGATGAACCACGCACAGGCCGATCAGACAGGATTCACATTTCCTGAAACAGCGATGGCAATTGACTAGGCCACAGCCCTCCTCGCCGCACCGGCCGCCGATCGCTTCTTGGGCGTTGCAATTGCACGGATGAAATCGGTCGGCGACATACTTCAGGTGCTTGATCGTCCCTTTGTCCGAAAGCGACACAGCGTCCCCGTGAACCAGTTCCATGACCGGATTGCCGTGCGGATCAACTTTGATCCGGACCTCGGCTTCAAGCCGAAGCTTCTCGGCATCGTCTTCAGAGAAATCGGCAAACGGATGTTTCATGGCAGTTGGGGGGTATTCACCAGGGTCCTGAGAACCAGAGTTTGTCCAACCACTGCGCCGTCCAAAAACACAGCTTGACGACGATGTACGTCGCGGTGAACGCGCAGGCGATGGCGCAAATCAGTATTGCGCCGCGTGCGCAGAACCTGAGGATGTCTGCCAGCCGGTCGGTGATCGTTTGATGCCAAGCCATAGGAAACCAGGGGAGTTCACGGGGCCGTCGGGGTCGAACTTGGCCGAGCCGCTACTGGGAGCTCAAACCGCCCGCCACAATCGAGGCACTGCGCGTTAGACCGGGACCGCCCCCCGCGCACCTTGACGCCGCACAGACACTCGTAGAGCTTGAGCTTCGAATCGACCGGCACACCGAGGCCGTTAGTCAACAACGCCCACCGGACCCGGAAGGCCATCGAATCTGCTAGGGTATCCGCAACTGTGTTTTTCCAGTTCATACTATCGCTGTCTCTGCAAACTTGGTTGCGACGCCGCCCGTCTGCCGAGCATGCCGCCCGATTAAGCCCACGCTAACCCTGAACCCTTGGATGGCCACGTACAAGGGGCTTACATTTGCGGGTAAGGCGCTTACCGGAGACCTACATGAGAGCAGAGCGGCGTGGGGATTGGCTCCTGGCAATCGCTGAGTACTCCATTTGCCAGGGTGGAAGGAGGTGAGACCCGTCTTTACCCGATCGAATCTGTGGTTCACTTGAGATCACTCCCCAATGGCTTACACGCGCCAGAGGACGGAATCCGGGACATTCGGTTCGATGGCTCAACGGCTGGCCGACTTGGCTTTGAAATGGGCTCCAGCCCGCATGACGGATGGCGGGAGGCGCGCACGAAGTTAAGCATCAGCTCATGCCTTGCGGCCCTGCGGGACTAGCTGATTGTATCTTGAAGGTCCCGCAGCAAGGTACTGTCTTCAGGGTTTTCCGTCTCGCGCAGCCAACAGAACGACCATCCTTGCTGCCGAACTGAATAGACCCGATTTTTTCCCGGCCCGAACATCCTATCACTCAGACTGCCGAACATTTTGTTGAACCGGTTGCGCGTGCGATGGATCCGATTGTCACGGGAGTCGGCTTCTGCGCGGCCGTAGCCCAGTTTCTCGGCAATGTCCCCGTAGGTAAGCGGCCTACCGACATTGGTGAGCACAAGCCACAAGAAGACCTTAATATGCGCAGGCATCAGGTAGAGCGGCTTGTTGCTCGGATCGCGAGGCGTGTCAACGATCAGGGCGTCAGCGGCTTCGTCGAGGACCAGATTAAATTTGTGCTTGGACAGAAGAGCGGCCTCTTCGCCCGGTGGGTACCAACGCCCCGGTTGATGAACGCCATCGGCTAGCCACTCGATGTAGACCTCATCTCCGTATGCTTTCTCAGCGGTCCGGGCACTAGGGTAACCCAGTTTGCGCGATCCGTTATGCCTCGGGCGGTCCTGACCTGTGTCTGGCGCGATCAGTTCCGGGGGAAAGGGTTTCTCGTCGGTGGTTCCTTCAGACGCGCCAGTCTCTGCAAAACGGTGCGCCGTCGCCTGTCCCCAGTTCTTGAGCGTCTCGGCCAACCGCTGCACGCGGCGTTCCAGCACCGCGATACGCTCCCACAACGGACCTGCTTTGTCGTTCGCGTTGCCCATGGTCAGGAACTGGTGAAACGAAGGGCGTGATGTTCGTACCCCTCGCCCCGACTGGTCAGCCTGAGTGTGGCACACCCTTGAGAGCAGACGCATGGTTTAGCGTCGGGGCCGGACCTGCTGATCACGGTACAGCGTAACGACGGCTGCTGCCGGGCAATGGCGATGATGTCGGCGTCCGGCTTCGGACAGGGCAACAGCCCACCTGTGGTTCGCGCCGGCTGAGAACGCACTGGGACCAACCGCAAGAATACTCGCAGGGCACGGCCTCGGAGCGTATACGATTTGACTTGCCCATCTCCTCGGACCAGCAATGTCCGCGTGATCTCATTGAACAGCACATCGCGACATTCGGGCAGGGTTAGTGACTCCGCCTCATTACGAGAAACCCTTCGCCGCTCACAGTCTCCTTCCTCTATTTCGTCAACCCAGACTTGAGGGCTCTGACTTTCGGTATCCGGGCAATGATCGCAGCCGACTGCCAGAGGAGAGTCTTGAGATCTCGCCCCCTTGATGTTCACTTCCGCCATTTCCAGATGTGCGAGGAATTCGGTCGCTGCGTCTCTGAGCCTAGTCGCAAACCCTTTCAACGCAGGCACGATGACGCGCTTCTCGCCTTCGAAACACTGGCAGTTGCGGCGCATAGTATATGCGAATGACTCCTGACTTTCAAAAATGTTCGGCCAATCCGCGTTACTTCCAAACATCTACGTTTTACAATGGCGTCGAGGTCTCTCTTCAACCGTTTCTTCGTTGAGCGCTTTCTCTGCGTGCTCCTGCGCGTGGCCTCTAGTCAGCAATCTTGTTGGGGACTGAAACGAAGCACCTGGACACAGAGAGGGAAACCATGGAACGACTGACGGGAAGGCAAGCTGGTCTTCCACAACAGTTTGGAAATCGCAGTCGAATCGCTCGAAAGGGTTTTCACCTTGCCGGCGCTTTCGTTCTTTGGTTTGGTGTTGCATTTGAAGTCGCTATGCGGGAATAGTATCCTAGGCACGGGTGCGCACAACGGACAGTTAGAGACTGTAGGAGACAGTCAGTAACGAGAAGTCCTTGGTGGCGACTATCGGTTTTGAAAAGAAGACACTAGGCTTATAGGTCTCCATGAGAGCCTATCTGAAAATGTTTAGGGTTGGACCGTATTTGTCCCAGGGGGTGTGAAATCATGGCGGGATGACTGAAACAAAGTATCCGACGAACCTGACCGACGCCCAATGGCAACTCATCAAACCGCATTTGCCTCCAGCCCACAAGCGGGGCCGCCCGCCCACCGACCGACGAAACATCCTCAACGCCCTCCTCTATTTCGTGCGGGCCGGCTGTCAGTGGCGAATGCTGCCCGCCGACTTTGGCCCGTGGCAGACGGTCTATCACTACTACGCGACCTGGCGACGCGACGGCCACTGGACCTATCTGCACGACCGGCTCCGCGCCCGCGTCCGCACCGCGGCCGGCAAGGAGGTGCGTCCGACCGCCGCCATCCTCGACAGTCAGACCGTGCGCTCGGCCGACCATCCGGGCGAAACCGGTTTCGACGCCGCCAAGAAAACCAAGGGGCGCAAACGCCATCTCTTGGTGGACACCTTGGGACTGCTGCTGGCGGTCTGCGTCACTCCGGCCAGCACGCCCGAACGG
>ORMF012156415.1_pt1 | contig 23778 bp, 25 predicted proteins | sample 1779871 | NCBI WGS metagenome assembly ORMF01 (sample SAMEA104232316, study PRJEB22302) | groundwater metagenome | biome: forest; feature: aquifer; material: groundwater | place: USA | collected 2011-08-07 | depth 5.4 m | reverse complement strand
GGGGCGGCGTCCCCATCCGGTATGGGGAGCCGCTCGGAGATTCCCACCGACTGCCCGGGATTAATACCCCACGTCACCGTCGGCTCGATGTCCTTTCCCTCCATACTTATGACATCATCGTATTTGGCGGCGCTATCCGATGCCACGGACTTCCAGTAATTGACGGCGCGCTCAAACGCCGCTCCCGAGGGAATATAGCGCCGGCCCTTGAGATAATCGAAAGTCGTCTGGTCCGGATTGACGTAGCCGACCAGCGCGCCGCCCTCGATGCTCATGTTGCAGACGGTCATACGCTCTTCCATGTTCATCCGGTCGATCACCGCGCCGCCGTACTCGTAGGCGAAGCCCTTGCCGCCGCTAACGCCCAATTTTCGAATGATGCTCAGAATCACGTCCTTGGCGTAAACGCCGGTACCGAGAGCGCCGTTGATGTTGATGCGGCGGACTTTAAGTTTGTCCATCGCCAGCGTCTGGGTCGCCAGCACGTCGCGCACCTGGCTGGTGCCGATGCCGAACGCCAGCGTGCCGAAGGCGCCGTGGGTGCTGGTGTGACTGTCGCCGCAGGCGAGCGTCATCCCCGGCTGGGTGAGACCGAGCTGCGGCCCGATCACGTGCACAATGCCCTGGTTCATGCTGTCCAGGCCAAAAAACTCCACGCCGAATTGCTTCACGTTTTTCTCGAGGGCCTGCGTCAGTTCTTCAGCCTCGGGGTCGAGAAACGGCCGAGTGCGAACATCGGTCGGCACGATGTGATCGACGGTCGCGAAGGTGCGCTCCAGGAACGCTACGTCCATGCCCTTCTCGCGCAGCATGTCGAAGGCCGGCGCCGTGGTGATTTCATGAATGAGATGCAGCCCAATGAAAAGCTGCGTCTGTCCCGTGGGCAAAACGCCGACGCTGTGGGATTCCCAGATCTTATCGTAAAGTGTCTTCCCGACCATGCGCAATAATCTCCTTCGCGGGGATAATATCGACCCACACTCGTGACTTCAAGAGCGGTATGGGGCGACGAGATGATGAAAGATAGAAGATGGAGGATCGATAATCGATCTTCGATCCTCTATCCTCGATTCTCTATCCTCGCTTCTCAGCCTTGGCGTAGATCCACTGCCCCGGATTCTGCGCGTACTCCTCATACGAACCCGCTGACGTGATCCCAGGAATCTGCGGAATCCAGTCTTCCCGCAAAAGATCGTCAGGGTCGCCATACTTCTTCGCCAACTCGCGCACCTCGGGGTCGTCAAGCGCGGTGAGCCGGCCGTTGCGAATGATCGTATATTCTTTACCGGTCTTAGTCGTGATCGTGAAGGTCGCAAACAGTAGATGAATATGCAGGTGGCCGTAGAGAATGCCGTTCTCGCCGGCCCACTTCTCCTCCGCCGAGCGCCACAGCGTGCCGAAACCCATGTGGATCACGCCCGAGCGGCGCCGCTCCCATTCGAAGCCGCCGGAGGAATGTTTCTCGATGCCGCTCGGGCGCATGATTTTGGGGTTCGTGCCGATGGCAACTTCCCAAAGATAAAAAAGTCCGGGCCGCGGAAAGCAGGGATACTGGGTGCGCCTGCTCTCTTCGAGAAGCGTGCGCCAGGCATCGCCATAAGCGGAGCCGCCGGCGACCTTGACGATCTGCCCGCCCTCCAGTTCGACTTTGACTTGCGGGAAGGCGCGCGAAAAATGGCTCGTGGTTCCGGAGACGACGCCGGCGGCGTCCTCCTTGGCGATGATCGGCGGCACCGGATGGCCGAACAAGTGGCCGTTGCGCGGCGTCGAAGCAAAGCCGTAGCGCGTGCCGTCGTAGTACTCGTCCCAATAAGTCCAGCTGATGTCCGTGCCTTCGGCGTCGGTTAAACGCGCGCGACCGCCCCTGCCATGCTCCCAGATCGGGTCCCAGGTTTTCTTATTGATCAACAGGTGCAAATCCAACGGATAGGTCGTCGAGCGCTGGAGGAAATGTTCGGGCCGCAGCCAGGGAATCTGCTCGTAGCGGAAATCGGTCTTGGGGATCGGTCCGCCCTTGCCGTGAATGAGTAAATTGTAGCCGCCACGCAGCGCAAAGTCTTCGATGTAAGGCATCCCTTCCCAACGGCGCGGATTTTTTTCCCAGGGCTCGCGCCGCATGATTACTTCGACTTCATCTAAATAATCGAACTCCCGGTCGGGGTTGCCCATGTCGGCGATGAGAATATCGACATGCGCGCCCTTTTCGCGCAGCGCCGCGGCGACGGCATGCGGCACGTCGAGGTCGTACTCCCGGTCGATGGCGATCAGCACCTTGTTGCCCGCCACCGTCTTGTTGTAGCCGACGAAACCTATGTGGCTGTCGCGGTTCTCCCGCGCCTCGGCCAGCGCGCGGGCGAAAGGCATCAATGGCGCAATATCCGCCGAGCGCAGCCCCGCGCGCTTCAACCGTTCCTGCTCGGGAACTGAATTGCTTATACCAACGCCATCATCCGCTGTGTCGCACATGGCCGCTCCTTTTTTACGCCTGACCGTATCGTTCTTGTATCTCTTGGCGTGTTTTACGGTATCAACCCGACTCGTCGAAGCTTCCCCGCTCTGTTCAAAGTTCAAGGTGTGGGCCGAGGACGTTGAACATTGAACGTTGAACCTTGAACGGCGTCTGTACCTGTTCGCGCGAAGGCACTCAAACCTTTGCGCTTACAGGCAATGGCCCTTCACCCACTCGACGATCTCGCCGCGCTTGGCGAACCAGATATCCGGAAACGACTTGGCGTACTTGATGCAATCGTCGTAAACTTTCCCCGTCGCCGGAAACGCCATCTGGCAATGCATCGCCAGCGTCAGCATCTTGGGATCGTCCACCGACTCCTCGTAGAGGATGTCGAATTCGTCTTTGAAAGACTGAAAGATATCCCGCGCGATGATGCCGCGCCGGTACATGCCCGTGTCGTTCAACCCGCTGATCGCGTTTTTATACGGCACGATGATCATTGTCTTGCCATTGATCATCGCCGGATAGGGATTATCGTCGTTCACGGCGTCGCCGTGCCAGGTGAAACCTTCGTCCGCCAGAATGCCCAGCGTCCGCTCCGTGTGGCGCATGCCCGAAGTCAGCCAGCCCGTCGGCTTGACGCCGACGAAGTCCTGGAACATCTTGGCACAGGTGCGAATCTCGTCGCGCTCCTGCTCTTCGGTGAGATGAATGAGCTGCAAATCTTCGGCGTAGGAGTGGCCGACAATCTCATGGCCACGATTGTGCACCGCCTTAACCGCTTCGGGATAACGATAGATGCAAAGCGCATTGGTATTGAATGACGCCTTGACGCCGTATTTGTCCAAGATGCGCAGAATGCGCCACACCCCGGTCCGTCCGCCGTAATCGTTCTCGCTGGCGGTCCGGCAATCGTACTGCGAGACGACGTCGTCTTCCTTGATCGGATTGGACCCGCCGACATGGTGCGTGCGTCTATGCTTAGGACTCGGTGTCTCAGTCCACGCCTCCAAATTCCCCGCCAAAGCTACCGCCAGCCTTGCCCCATGCGGCCATTTGATCTTGATCTTCTTGGCCTTCGAGTAAACATCGTAAAAATTATCGTGTTGCGGCATCATGGTGGCCATTCCTCCTTGGATCGAAACAATAGATTTGATTAAGGATATATGGAAATCGCCCGGCGGTGTCAAACAACGATCATCCCGATTGCTTTACACATCAATCCTGTTCTTATACAACGCCGGCCAGAAGAGATCGTGCCGCAAATCCATTATGGACGAGTCCCATTACCGCCGCAAAACCAAGCTGCTGTGGGCGCTCATTTTGATCGCGGCGGTTTATATCCATTGGTTCAATCAACGCCAAAGGCTCACCGGCAACCCCATGGTCGACGGCACGGTCAGCGTCGTCCTCGGTCTTTTCATCTGCTCCCGCCCCGCGGGCAACGCCATCGACTTGCTTTTCTTCGAACGCACGGCATTTCACCGGATCGTATCAGAATGGTCGAGCATCAAATGGCTCGCACTCAATATTCTGACCCTGCTACTGGGGTGGATTGTCATTTATCTCGGCACGACCCACCTGACGAGCTCGGGCGACTAGGCTGGAACAAGCGAAACGTATGCATGTACATGCTGTTGACCTATCGTAAAAATTGTCAGGGAAATTTGACCCTAATATTCCCCGAGTTCAAAATTGAACGCCGCCGTCAGTTGCAGGACATGTAAAGTTACCAAAATGAATATTATGCCAAAAATCCCAGCGAGTATCAGTTTCGCGCCCCTCTTCTGCTCCAGCGCTGCAGTGCCGAGGGCCAGGAAAACAGCGAACGCTGGGATCGAATTGAGAAGATAGGACGGCTTGACGGAGCTGAATACCGGCGCGCGGAGTGTGAGGAGGACAACGCCGGTCAAATTGGCGAGCAGAAGCACCGCAAATACTTGGAACCGGACTGCCCGTTCGCATGGCGAATCGTACCCACAACCGATCCTGTTGACGAGGAAAAGAACAGAGCCGTAGATCATGAGCACGAGAGGAACAAGGCCAAGAGTCAACAGCGCCGTTGCCGACAACCGCGTCACCCCATCGATAGGGATTTTGTCGCGCGGGAATGGCGTTTCCCCAGGGACCAAGCGTAATAACGTTTCCACCAGTCGGCAGCAAGTACGTACTAAGGGCTACCCCCAGGTAGGAAATCGTATCCTTGCCGTGCATGGCGGACATGTAGATGTGTCGGGGAAGAAAACATAGTTCAAGGTGATGTGATTGAGAAAAACTTTTGGCACGTAGGTTTATGGGAAGAGTCTCACGCCGCGCCGATGCCACGACGGCGAAATAAGAAAACACTTTTGACCCCGCCTTTCCCCAATTACCTACAACCCGTCTACCTGGACCAGCACCAGCGGTGCGTCGCCCTCGGGACCCGCTCCCGCGCTTTCTAGGAGCGGCGGCGGTAGTTCGTGGCTCTGCCGCTGGATTTTTTCCCAGCTCCGCCGGGCCATGATGATATATACTTTGCCCGGGCCGAGTTTGCCGGCGACCGCTTGGGCAAAGTCGTCGATCTCAGCGATAAGGCCGCCGCGGTAAAAAATCACCGGATCGCTGTTAAATCCCCCGAAAAGATAAAGCTTGTCATATGGCTCGACACGCCTGTTCACCTCTTCCATGAACGCGCGATAGCTCTTCGATTCTGCGATGGCGGGAAGAATCATCGACCAGCCGATGAAAGCCACAAGAACCGAAATCGGCACCAGCCGCCGCGCCGCCGAGCGCGCCCGCGCCAGCCAAAGTGAATGCGCCGTCGCCAGCCACAAAACTCCCGACAAACATGCCGCGGCGGTAAAAACGACGCCGAAACCGGTGATCGCATTTTTGACCACCAGAAGATTGGCGCGATCCTTCGGTTTGAGGAGGCGTTCGATCGGCGCAAAAAACCAGCCGGGGTCGTGGTTCCAAAGCGCGCCAAGGGTGACGATCAAGAGCAGGAAGCCGGTAACACCGGCGAATAAGGCTATGGAGCGATAGATGACAAGTGTTCCTCCCACGGCGCTCGCTTGATCGTAAATCCACTTGGCCGTGAGCAGAGCGAGAGCGGGATACAGCGGCAAGAGATATACCGACCGTTTCCCCATGGCGATCGAAAAGAAAAGGAACATGACCAGAAACCAAAGCATCGTAAAGAGACGATCGTCGTCGGAGAAGAAGCCCTTCTTAAATCCGTCCCACAACGCAAGCGGAAGAAATAGACTCCAGGGCAGGCCCTGGGAGAACAGATAGGGAAGGTAGAAATAAACCGGGTGACTATGACCGGAGCCACCGGCGAACCGTTCGAGATTCTCCCTCAATAGTTGGTGGTCGACAAAACCTTCGCCCCCCCGCATGGCCGCGAGACCGTACCACCCGACGGCCAGAACTAGCGTAACCAGGACCCCGGGGTGGAAACAGAACTTGGCGAAGAGATCCCAGCGTCGCATTAGAGCGAGAAAGGATGCGATCACGAGGCCAGGCAAAAGAATCCCCAACGGCCCTTTGGCCAAAGTCCCGATCCCGACAAGGGCGTAGAAAACAAAATACCAAAGCTGGTTTGTGAGAAAGCCACGGTAGAGATAATAAAAAAGCACAAGGCTCGCCGTGACGAAAAAACAGAGCGTCATATCGACCCGCGCGCTTAACGCCTGAGTCTGGTAGATGAGCGTCGTCGCGAGCACCGCGCCAGCGAGAAGTCCGGCTTGAGCGCCAAAAAGTTTTCGTCCCAACGCGTAGATGAGCAACACGCCCAGAGTCGCGTACAATGCCGACGGAAAGCGAATCGTCGCTTCGTCCAGTCTGCCGGTGACCTGATAGGTCAGCGCCGCCGACCAGTGAAACAGCGGCGGCTTGGACGGGATCGCTGTGGCGCGCTTGAGCGGAAACAACCACTCCCCGCGCTGGACAATATCCTGCACCGCCAGCGCTTCTCTCGGCTCGCCTTTGTCGAAGAACGGCACTTGGCCGAGATAAGGAAAGTAAAGCACGCCGCAAAGAGCGATGAGCAAGAGGGTATGAAGAAGCGCCTGCGATTGAATCGGTTCCGGTCGGGTCATCAAGTCAACTAGATAACCTTTTCGTGGAGCTTCTTAAAGGGACTGGGCAAGACCGGTCATCCCGAGTGAGTGCGAGGGATCTTAAATTTCTCGCTGTGCTCGAAATGACAATGCGCGTCGATTTGAGACTTTGCGCGAGATCATCCGGCTTGGATGCGGCTCTACCGCGCTGGGTATGGCAAGTATCTATTTTTTTCCCAACGCCTCGGGATTTAGCACATGGCTCGGCTTGCCGGCGGCGAAAGCGAGAATGTCCTCGACCACAACGTCATAGTACTCTTCGTAGCTTTCTCGTGTGACGTAGCCGAGATGAGGCGTGCAGGTGGCGTTGTCCATCTTGAGCAGCGGATGATCCGCGCCGACGACCGGCTCGTCTTCATACACGTCTATCGCCGCGAACCCAGGGCGCCCGGCTTTGAGAGCCTCGGCAAGCGCGCCGGCGGCAACGAGGCCGGCGCGGCTCGTGTTGACGAAGAGCGCGCCCGTTTTCATCGCCGCGAGATCGTCGCGCGTCACGATTCCCCGGGTTTCCTTATTCAGCGGCAAGTGCAGACACAAGATATCCGAATCGGCAAAAAATTCGTTGCGGCTCTTGGCCACTTCAAATCCGGCGGCCTTGGCGCGCCCCGTCGAACCCTCGCGCCCCCAGCAAACCACGCGGGCGCCGAAGGCTTTGCCGACCCCGGCCACAATGCTGCCGATCTTTCCGTAGGCGTAAATGCCGAGCGTTTTCCCGTGAATGGCGATCCCGAGCGTCGACTGCCAATGGCCTTCTTTTAACCGCCTAACTTCGAGAGGAAGATTGCGCGACGCGGAAAGTATGAGTCCCCAGGTCAGTTCCGCCGTGGCGGTCGGATTGCCGGAGCCTCCGGCGGACACGACAATCCCCTTCTCCGTGCAGGCCGCGAGATCGACGTGGGTTGCCGCCCTCCCGGTTTGGCCGATTAGCTTTAGCTTCGGCAGCCGTTCGATCACCGCGCGGGGAAATGCGGAACGCTGCTGCGTGAGCAGCACCACGTCGGCGTCTTTCAATCGTTCGGCGAGCCGCGCCGGATCCTTTTCGGTGTCGGTATAAACGGTCACTTCGTGACCGCTCAGCTTGGAATAGCACTTGAGCGTCTTGAAAGCGTCTTGATAGTCGTCGATGATTGCGATCTTCATATTGTCTCTCCCTTTTCAAACTGACTTCCGCAGAGTGAGCACGTCGTCTCTACCGGACCGGGCAAGTTCAAGCCGTTTGACAGCGCGGCTTCGAACCGGATATTTTGCTCATGGTTCAATCTTCTATAACATCGGAGGCGCCGATGAAAGCTATTCGCATCCATCAGTTCGGTCCGACCGAAGAGGTATTGCAGTACGAAGACGTCCCGACGCCGGAGCCGGGGCCCAGCGAGCTGTTGATCAAAGTCGAGGCGGCTTCGCTGAATCGCGCCGATATCGGCTTGAGAAAAGGCACCTACCGCATTTCGGCCGATGCGCTGCCGATTATTCCCGGCCGGGAATTCGCGGGCGTTATCACGAAGGTCGGTACCAGTGTCACCGAGTTCAATCTAGGGCAGCGCGTCGTCGCCTACCCGGGCCTCGGCGGCTACGCGGACTACGCCGTCGCGAAACCATCTGAAGTCCGGCCAGTGCCCGATGGAGTCACCGCCGTGCAAGCCGCCGCCCTGCCGACGGTGTTTCTCACCGCCTGGTTCGGTCTGTTGGAGGAGGGAAGACTGAAGGCGGGGGAATGGCTGCTCGTGCAAGCCGGAAGCAGCGGTGTCGGCAACGCCGCGATCCAAATCGGTAAGCATTTAGGCGCAAAAGTCATCACGACTTCCGGCAGTGAAGAGAAATGTCAAAGGCTGCGGCAACTGGGCGCGGATATGACCATCGATGTTTCACAGAATGATTTCGTTCCCGAAGTGATGCGTGTCACGGAAAACCGCGGCGTCGACGTGATCCTGGAAATGATCGGCGGTGAAGTTTACGACAAGAGCCTCAAGGCGCTGGCGCCCGGCGGACGCTTATTTTCGATCGGCGGAGCTTTCGGAGCGATTCCCGATCCGCCGCCGACCTTGACCGAAGGACGCAGAGCGAGTCGTTTCTCCATCACGAATCATCTCAAAGCCAAGCCCCAGGATTTCCGGCAGCTCGACGTGATTCTAAAATTGGTTCAGGAGAGAAGGTTTCAAGTCGTAGTCGGCAAAACCTTTCCCCTGGCGGAAACCCGCGCGGCGCAGCGCTATCTCGAAGGCCGCGAGCACTTCGGCAAGGTCATGCTGACGATGTAAGATCGGTCGGGAGGTATCCTATGGCGTTTAAAATCCGACGGGTCGGCCACCTGGTTTTGCGAGTAAAAGATCTCGAGCGCTCGCGCAAATTTTTCACCGATGTTTTGGGTTTCCCGCAGGTCGGCCAGAACGACCGCGGCATGCTTTTTTTCAGCACCGACGTGGCGAACAACCACCATATGCTCGCCATCCGACAGGCGAAAGAAGGTTCGGGGATGCCGGACGCCGAGAGCGTGGGTATGGAGCATGTTTCGTTCGAGCTCGGCGGCTTTGCCGAGCTTCAAGATGCCTACCGGCGATTCAAGGAGCACCGCGTCGTCATCCACCACACTGTCTATCACGGTGTGGCCAAAAGCATCTATTTTCTGGACCCCGACGGCAACATGCTGGAGGTTTACTGCAACGTGCCGCCCGAGGAATATCGCATAACCGCGCCTAACCCCTATTTCCGATACGGCAGCATCGAAGACGAGCTGGAGGGCAAAGTGCCGCAGCGGCCGGGCACGGTGGCGCCGTAATCGGTTCAAGGTTCCGGGTTTAAAGTTCAACGTTGACCTCGGAACTTTGACCCGCCCGCGCCAATGAATCTCATGCCTGGACATTTAATTGCCCGACGCATGTTTGCGCTCTCTACTGTTATCCTTGGAATGGCTCTCGCCAGTTCCAGCGCCAGAAGCCAGCCGCCGCGCGTCTTCGTATTGCAGCCTGACGATCTCGTCGAGACGCGAAGACGCCTGCAAGCGAACGACGCTTCCCTTCTCCCCGCGGTCAATACGCTGAAACGCGACGCCGACAACGCCCTTGGCGGCGGCTCACCGTCAGTGGTGCACAAAGAATTTGCGCCTCCCAGCGGCGACAAACACGACTACATGAGCCTCGCTCCCTACTGGTGGCCAAATCCCAACACACCGAACGGGCTTCCATACATTCGGCGCGACGGCGAGGTCAATCCCAAACGCGATCAGACTTCGGACCGAAGACGGCTCGACAACCTCGTTCAAGGCGTCAAGACCCTTGCTCTGGGGTATTTCCTCACCGGCCGGGAGGATTACGCGTCGCACGCCGCGAAGCTCCTGCGCGTCTGGTTTCTCGATGACGCCACCAAAATGAATCCCCATCTGCGCTTTGCCCAGGCCATTCCCGGGCGAAACGTCGGCCGTGCCGCGGGCATCATCGAGACTCATAATCTGCCGGAGGTGATCGACGCGGTGGGGCTCCTTGCGGGGTCAAAGAGTTGGGGCGATGAAGATCATAGAGGACTGCAAAAATGGTTCGATGCCTATCTCGCCTGGCTGCGCGAAAGCCCGGAAGGACGCGAAGAGGCGCAAGCGCCAAACAACCATGGCAGCTGGTACGACGTGCAGATCGCCGCGTTCGCGCTTTTCGTTGACAAGAGCAACATCGCCAAGAGCTGGTTGAGCGAAATGGCAAAAACGCGCATCGCCAAGCAAATCGGACCCGACGGCAGCCAGCCCCGCGAACTCGACCGGACGCAGGCGTGGAGCTACTCGCTTTTTAACCTTGAGGCTCTGTTCGACGGGGCTTCGATGGCGAGCCGATTGGGAATCGATCTGTGGAGTTATGAATCGCCGGACAAGCGCAGCATGCGCAAGGCGTTGGATTGGCTTGTGCCCTATGCCACGGGTGAAAAGAAGTGGAACTATCGGCAGATTTCAGGGCTGCGGCCCGAGAAACTCGCTCCGCTGCTCAGGCGAGCCGCCGTCCGCTACCGCGAGCCGGCTTACGAGCGCACCATCGACAAATTGCCGAAGGGTTCTGAAGCGGAGGGTTGGAGACTCCTGTATCCCTCGGCTGCTGCCACGCAGTGGCGGGAGGACAAGAATCGATAAGGGCCGATCTCACCACGAAGTTCACGAAGGACACGAAGGGTTCGGGGGTTATCAATCCTAAACTTCGTGCTCTTCGTGTCCTTCGTGGTGAAGGTTAACCTTGCGTCTACGGAACCTGCGTTACTTCCTGCCGATCTTGGCGAATTCCTCTAAGAACGTTCCCGCTTTGAAGTTCGGATTGATCTTCGGCTGGTCGCCCTTGTAGATTATATTAAGCTCACCCAAATACTCCTGGATCGGCAGAGGCTTGATCGCGAAGACCATCGCCGGCTCGTCGCTGGTGATATGATGCTGGTGCCAGACCCCCTGGCCGATATACATCGTGTCGCCCGGCTTCCAGTCGATTCGCTCGTCGTCCAGGAGGCTGTAGCCCTGACCGCGCAGCACAATAATGATCGCTTCGTTGTGCTTGTGAGTCACCGAATTTGAATGGGGCGGGTAGATGTGGCAGTCGACCTCGATGATGCGGTTTTGAAAACCGAGTTCCTGGGAAACCAGCGGCCCCATCCACACCCCGTTCTGCGCCTCCCACTCGACCTTCACGTCTTCCCCTTTGATCGCCTTGCGCCCCGCTTTGCGCTTAGCGATATCGGCCTTCACCCGCTCCGCCCGCGATTTGAAAAGCGCGCTTTTGCCTTCAAACCATTTCTCGTTGCTTTCGTGGTCCGCCATCTCTTATCCCCTTTCGTTCCGCTAAAAGATTTTCCATTCCCGACTTTCGGTATTCGCAAACATGCGCCATGCAGAAGGAGGAATGGCTCTATTTTTGTTAGCTGGCGCACCTCGCGATGTCAAGGAAGGTGGCTGCACCGAAGTAGAATAGTGAGTAGAATAGTGAAACGGTCTAAGCTAGAGTGCGCCTCATGGAAACTAACGAAGACCGGCGGATGCGCCATCGGAGGACGGAGATGCTAAAATTAGCGATCTCGGGACTGGGTTTTTTCCTGCTGATCTCCAGCGGAAACGTTTGGGCGCAGCTAACCAAGCTCAACGTCGGCTACGTCGGCATCAATTCCGACAACGTCATCGCTTTCATCGCCAAAGAAGCCGGCATCTTCGCCAAGAACGGGCTGGACGTGGAGTTGATTTATTTCGGCGGCGGCACCACGGCGACGATGGCGCTGGTCGCCGGTGAAACACCGATCACGCAAACCGCCGGTCCGGGCGTCGTCAACGCCGTCTTGGGCGGCGCCGACGCCGTGATGATCGCCGGCGGCGTGACAACGCTGGATTATTGGCTGCTCAGCCGTCCCGAAGTGAAGACCGCCGAGCAGCTCAGAGGCGGCGCCGTGGCGATCAGCCGCTTCGGTTCGGCCTCCGATTTTATCGTGCGCTACGCGCTGCAGCGCATCGGACTTGTGCCGGTCAAAGAGGTCGCCATCCTGCAAGTGGGAGCGCTGCCGGAACGGCTGGCCGCGATGGAAACCAAGCGGGTGCAGGCCACCGTGCTGGCGCCGCCGGCGATGTATATGGCGCAAAAGCGCGGCTTCAACATTCTCGCCGACGTGGCGGCGCTCGGCCTGGCTTATCAGGCGACGGGCGTCGGCACCACGAAGAAATTCATCCGCGAGCATGCCGACATCGTCAGGAGATACGTCAAGGCTCAGGTGGAAGCCGTGCATCGTTTCAAAACCGACCGCGAATTGAGCATTCGCGTATTATCGAAATACCTGAGCGTCAAGGAAAAGGATATCCTCGACAAAACCTACGAAGGCGCGATCGCGGAGAACAAACTGCCGGCCAAGCAATACCCGACGTTGGAAGGGATCAAAACGATTTTGGAGCCGCTGAAAAACGACCCGAAAGCGAAGGCCGCCAAGCCCGAAGACTTCGTCGACATGCGCTTCATTAAAGAACTGGACGACAGCGGCTACATCGACAGACTGTATAAAGGGAAATAAGCGTTGACGCCCGGCGCAAAGAAGGCGGGCAGAACCGACTGCCCGCCTTCTTTGTATTGAATCGGCGGAATTCGCGAGGGGCTTCAAAGTCGGGTCAGTTCAACCACTCTTTAACGTTGCCGGCCATGATCACATCGAGGATCTCTTTGCAGTCCTTGATCGCCTGATCCATAACTTTGGGATCGTTGGCGTGGGACACGCCCTGTTTGACCGCGCCGTGGAGCGCGCGCACGACTTCCAGGAGATGCTCATCCATTTTGTCCGTGTTGGGTGCTGTTTGCGCCATAGAACCTCCCTGCCGATTTATATGTAAAGACGGCCCTTGTTTGGGTCTGGAACCTTCAACCCTATCTGCGTCAGGATCGGGCCAACCTCGTTCATGTAATCCTGCCGTGCCTGCTCATTGGTGCGCCGTTTGAGGCCCCAGTAGCGGTAACGCTCGGAGCGCTTTGAGTTGTTGCGGCCGAACATATCGAGCGCCTTAACGTACCAGTAATCTACCGCCTTCTGGGCTCTTGCCTTGCCTGCGTCGCCGGACTGAATCAATTCCAGCGTTTTGTTGTAGCCATATTCGATGTGGCCGAGCTCTTCGTTTACGATATCGGGCAGAATTCTCTGCAGCGGCAGATAACTGCAATCGTAGAATTCCTCCAACTGATAGCGACCGACCCGATCGATCAAGAAGCCGAACACCGCGTTGTCTTCCCAAGTCGAGATCGAGCCGCGAAAGGTTTCGACGAAACGCTTCTCGTTAGGCTGGCTAAGCACAAAAGAAACGTCTACGCCGATATCGCCGGCAACCCGCGCGACTTTGCGATAATGGTCGATCTCCTCCGCCGCCGTGCGCGCGATGATCAATTGATCGAGCTTGGTCGGCGCCGCCGGCAGCATTTTTTCAACATAAAGGTGCGGCCCACCGATCTCGCAATCGGCTTGGATGGTCAACACATGGCCCAGAAGCTCTTTGTACTCCTGGTCCATCTTGTCGATGCCTTTCAGTTCAATCTTGTCGGTAAACATGACGCTCTCCTTCTGCTAATTCGATTTGCCTTTATCAATTATAAATAACAAAACCACAAGAAAAATTCCAGCGAGCCGCGGAAAATTGCCCAGACATTGCGTCTTGAAGATCAAGAACAAACTCCCTTGCCCGGTCGCCGAAGACGGACAACGCCGATGGATTTTACCGCCCGCGACAACCTCAGAGTCCGTGATGTGAAGGCCGAAAACATTTTGGATGCCAGCGCAATGCGGGAGTTGGATGAGAGATGCTATATTATCTGGTTTGGATTGAAATAAAGCTGCGGTTTCTATTCGTACGGTTCAGGGATGGTGGATTGCTGAGCGGGGATTTTAGCCTCGCTCCAACACAACCGTCTTGTTAACGAAATCAACCCGCAATGAGTATTCACGGATCAAATGCGTACCTATTAGAATCTCAGAGCCAACAACGAAAGTCGCTTCTGCCTGTACTGTCTGGCCGTCAAACGGAAAATCGACGATAAAAACATCTTCCTCGACACGTTGACCCCCAGCTAACGCCGCAGTCGAACGGCCGATATATCGACCATTGAGGAAGTCACGCAAGCCTTCCGGCAATTCCAGATCGCCGTTGAAGCCCGTATCTATAGTGGCCGGCCAATCTTTCCCGCCTATTGTGAGCGTAACCGTCGGCACTCCCAACGCGGACACGACGCCGCGAAGCACTAATGCCGTCCCTTTCGATAATAAGTATCGGAACCGATCCGTTGAAAGAATAAGGGAGAATCCAATCCTTCGGCATCTCTTTGGGCAACTATGTCGCGGATCGAGTCGCCAAACCAGATGCGACCGCTATGAGGATCGATACCCGCGGTCCGCCCGAGGCAGTCCGAGACATCGTGTTTGCTCAGGTATTCGATCCAGATTTGTTTGGCTCTTTGCGAATCAGAGTCGCTCCATTGTGCAACAGACATAGCTCAATCCTCCAGTCGCGGTTCGTGCAATCATTTTCTGAACCATCCGGTTTTGAGCGGTACTCCCCACCATCGCAATCCTACAACACTCTTGGATGCGCAGCAAAGTCACCTACTCGGTCACCAAAGGCTAGAAGCCGCTCCTCGGCGTCACCGCCGGAGACGACCCCAAAGGCCGCGACATAAAGATCGAAGAAGTCTCGGACGACAGTATCATCCGCGAGTAGGACGAACATGGTTTTGTCGAGTCACCGGGAGTAGAGTAAATCTTTGGTTGGTTAACGATACAGCAGAACTGATTCGCGCTCGCTCGGCCACGCGGCTTCGTCGGCTGCGGCAAGCGCTTCGAGGTCGGCAGGCGTTGCGTTCGAATCATCCACCCATTGCCGCAATAGCTCGCTGCCATTGATGAGATCGATGGCAAGGCGGTCACGCTCGTACTCGTAAGGGAAGTCACGCCAAAGATCGTAGTCGGGTCGGAGAGCGCGCAATGATTTGAACGCGAGCGTGATCAATCGCCACGGATGAAAAGCGTCGTGGTTGTACGCCGGGTCCTCGACATGGATCTGTATTCCCGCGCAGAGCTTGCCAGCATGCTTGTTAAACGTCGGCTCGAACCAACACTCGCGCAGCCGGCAGCCTGCGAGCCATTCGGGCGCGAGCGACTGCATCTTCTCCAATACCGCGCGCGCGTCGAGATCGGGCGCGCCGAAAAGCTCCAGCGGCCGCGTCGTGCCGCGCCCTTCGGACAGCGTCGTCGCTTCCAGCATGACCGTTCCGGGGTAGCAGCGCGCCATCCAGAGACTGGATGCGTTGGGACTTGGATTTACCCATGCGCGTTCGCCAAGCGGCCAGCCGAATCCAGGTGCGCTCGCGGGCTTCCAGCCGTCCATCGTTACGACATCTAATTCGACATCGAGGCGCAGCGTCTTCACAAACCACTTCGCGAGTTCTCCGAGTGTCAGGCCGTGGCGCATCGGCAGCGGCCCGGCACCGACGAAACTTTCCCAACCGGAGCGCAAGCACAATCCTTCTACCGGGCGTCCGACTGGATTGGGCCGGTCGAGCACCCAGACGGCTTTCTTGTATCGCGCCGCCGCTTCGAGAACGTAACGTAGCGTCGTGACAAACGTGTAGACCCGGCAGCCCACATCTTGCAGATCGACGAGCATAACGTCGAAACTGTCCATCATCGCCCCAGTGGGCCTGCGCACTTCGCCGTAGAGACTGTAAACCGGAATCCTATGCACGGGGTCGTGGAACTCCGGCGACTCGATCATGTTGTCCTGCTTGTCGCCGCGGAGTCCATGCTGCGGGCCGAAAGCCGCGACCAACTTGATTTCCTTCCACGCCGCCAACACGTCGAGCGAGTGAACCAAGTCGCGCGTGACCGAAGCCGGGTGGGCGAGCAACGCCACGCGGCGCCCGGTCAGGGGTTTTCGAAGCGCTGGATCTTCGAGCAGACGGTCGATGCCGAACTTCATCGCTTGCCAGTATAAGCCGTATCGTTTAAAGCATCCACTTGTGGCGGTTCCATTTCCAACACGAAAGAATCAGGGTGATGAAAATCGGGCTTGCCCGAAGGATGCTTGAGCGCCCAATAGGAGAGCGTGCCGTCATTCTCTTCTATTACTGCAGATAGTCCCATCCGCAGTGGCATCTGCGGGTTAACAGCGAGAAAACGATCCAAGCGGACAAAGGCCTCAAGCTTAAAATTATTTGCCGCCCTCCGCACCACGATCTCCGGGTCTAGCCTATCGTCCTCAATCGGTCCACCGTCGCGATAACTTTTGAACACATACGCCGCCCACTCGCCTGACGGAGCAAAGTTAAACTCGTAGTACGTCGGCTCTCCTTTCACTGCGATGAACACCTCGAAACACGTGCGCTGCCATAGTCCATCGGCCCTGCGCGGCAACCGAGTCGGTGGAATCCGCAGACGGGGGACGTCTCCTTCGAGAGAATATGTAAGCGCAAGAAACCCTCTCTCCGTCCAAACCATCCGTGCTTCGATACCCTGCACCCACTGGCTGGATACCCCAGTATGACAACTGAGCACTGCGGTATGCGGGATGGATTGCATCATCATGGTAGGCGTTTGCCTTATTGTACTTGATCTTGATGAAAAACATCTAGCGCAAAGCGAAGCTGGCTCGTTACCTAACCTTGACAACCCGGCGACCCGCGACTAAAACCGAGTGACGAACTACTGAACGCGAAGGAGCATGAATGGCTAGCCCTACCTTCGCAAATCGGGCGTCGTTCGGAGAGCAAGTTTCACGATTTTTCATAGGCGAATAATGTCTCTTGCCCCTCGCAAAAATGCTAGTTGAAAGAAGAGGCTCAGTCAGATGTTTCGAACGCGGAGTGTCGTGCCGCTTAATTCCTGGATAGCTATGAAAACTTATACGCACTACTTGGCAGCGCCGCGTGTTCAATGTGCAAATCGCAGAAATGAACGAGCCGCCATTCGGAGCTGAATCGGTCGATTTGGGCCGTATTTTCAACTAGGTTCCAAACGTTCCATTTTCATAGAAGAAAAGCACCCGTTTATGTCCAAGAAATGCGAAGGTAGGGCTAGCACTCCTTACAACGGACCGGCTTTCGACTCTGGCGACCTCAAAGAGCTCAAGCAGAAACTCGTCGACGGCTGTCACATTCTCGATCGCGAGGGCATCACCGACGGGTTCGGTCATGTAAGCGTGCGCGTGCCTGGAAGCGAAGCGTTTTTGACGCTCGCCGGCGTGAGCCCCGGCTGCGCGACGCTGGAGCGGCTCGTCATGCTCGACTTCGACGGCCGCTATCTTGGCGGGGAAAAATCGCCTCCCTACGAGTGGCCGATTCACGCTTGCATCATGCGCGCGCGACCCGAGGTCATGAGTGTCTGCCATACGCACTCAAAGTGGAGTTCGCTTTTCAGCATCGTGAAAGGCGGCCTGCGCCCGGTGCACATGTACGCGAAATTTCTTCCGCCGGCGGGGCCGCCGCTTTACCCAGCCGCCGGTCTCATCGGGACCGTCGACCGCGGTCAGGCGCTGGCTGCTGCTTTGAAGGACAGCGCGGCGGTGTTGATGCGCGCCCACGGCGACGCGGTGGTTGGGGCCAGTCTCGAACAAGCGATCCTGCGCACCATTCAACTCGCCTTCGTCGGCGAGCTTGCCCATATGGCCGTCGCCCACGGCGAGCCGCATTATTTGACCGAAGAGGAGATGGCGACCTTTGCCGCCGACCAAGCGTTTCCCGCCCGCCCGTGGGAGTATTACTTGAGCCGGGTGCGTAAGCGCCGCTCTCCTTGACAGTCTCGCAACCGACTAATAGATTCGCGGAGATAGGTATTCTGTTCTTTGATCCCGATCACCGAGGAGTTTTCATGGCTTCCGACCGCAAGAACGTGCCAGCAATCGATTCGTCCGAGCTGAAAGAGTTGACGGAAAAGCTGATCACCGCGTGCCACATCCTCGATCACGAGGGCGTCACCGACGGCTACGGCCACGTGAGCGTGCGCGTGCCCGGCGCGGACGCGTTTATAACCATCGCCAACGTCAGCCCCGGCTGCGTGACGATGGACCGGCTGATCATGCAGGATTTCGACGGCAATTACCTCGACGGAGCGAAAACGCCGCCCAATGAATGGCCTATTCATGCGTGCATTTTCAAGGCCCGGCCCGATGTCGAAAGCGTTTCCCACACGCACTCCAAGTGGAGCACGATTTTTAGTGTGCTGCCGATCAAGCTTAAGCCGATGCACCACTACGGCAAATTCCTCTCCGCCGACGGACCGCCGATCTATGAAGGCATCGGACTGGTGCGCACCGTGGAGCGCGGCAACGATTTAGCGAAAGCTTTAGGCAACGGGCCGGCGGTCTTGATGCGCGCCCACGGCGACGCTGTGGTCGGAGAAAGCGTCGAGCAGGTCATCGAACGAACGACGCGGCTCGCGATGCTCGGCGAGTGGAATCACTTGGCGCTGCTCCACGGCGAGCCGAGATACTTGACCGCGCAGGAACTCGAGGTCTACAACGCCGACCAGCGCTTCCCGATGCGAGGCTGGGAGTATTACGTGAGCCGATTGAAGGATCGGCGCTAATGCGCGCCTAGAGTGTCGCGTCCAACTGGTCAATTGACGGATTCTAATTTCACTTGACGCCGCAATGGAGAAACTGACTCTAGCTTTTATCTCCGCGTTCAACGAGCGCGTCGAACCGCTGATGAACGGCACGGTGCAGGCGGAAGGGATCGAATTGATCCCTACCTACTCGCATCCCGCCGAGACCTTTTGGCGCCAGCTAAAGTTCGGCGAGTTCGAAGTCGCGGAAATGTCGATGTCGTCGTACCTGATCGCCCGCTCCCAGGGCGCCGACATGATCGCCCTGCCGGTCTTTCCCAGCCGTCGTTTGTTTCAAACCGAGCTTTCGTACCATGCGGATTCCGGCATCGCCAAACCGGAGGACCTCGCCGGCAAACGGCTGGGCGTGGCCGAGTATCAACAGACCGCCGCGCTCTGGATACGCGGCATCCTGGAACACGACTTCGGCGTGTCGCAATACAAGATTCACTGGTACATGGAGCGCAGCGAAGAAATGAGCCACGGCAGCGCCACCGGTTTCAAGCCGCCGCCGGGAATCTCATTTAACCGCATCGCAGCGAATAAAAGCCTGGCCTCGACGCTCCTTGAAAACGAATTGGACGTCGCCCATATCGCCAGCCCCTGGGTGCTTAAGGCCAACGCCCTGGATCGTTCCAGCCGCATCCTGGGCAAGGGCGATTGGAATAAGATCAAGCCGCTGTTTCCGGACCGCATGGCTGAAGGCGCTCGCTTCTATAAGCAACACGGATTTCTACCGGTCAACCACGCCTACATCATCCGTGGCGACATCTACAAAAAATATCCTTGGGCCGCATTCAATCTTTACACCGGCTTCGTCAAAGCCAAGGCGCTGGCCCGCGAGAAATTGCTCGAACGCATCCCGACGGCGCTTTTCTTTGGGCCGGAATACCTGGCCATGACGCGGGAAATAATCGGTGACGATCCGTTTCCCTACGGTATCAAAGCGAATAAAGCGATGATCGAGACGATCACCGGCTACTCCCACGAACAGGGACTTACGCCGCGGCGAATGCGGGTCGAGGAGCTGTTCGCTGAAGAAACGATTGATTCATGACGTAGAGGCCGGCATGCCGTGCCCCTACTTGATCGGTGGCAACGAGGACCAGAGGAGAAACAATGGCTAAACTGAGATTGAGCTTCATCTCCGCGTTCAACGAGCGCGTCGACCCGTTGATGAAGGGGATTGTTGAAGCCGAAGGGATCGAGCTTTTCCCGACCTATTCGCCGCCGTCGGAAACTTTCTGGCGGCAGCTTCGATATCAAGAGTTCGACATTGGCGAGATGTCGATGTCCTCATATCTAATCGCCCGCGAGCGCGGCTACGACATGATCGCCCTTCCGGTTTTCCCGAGCCGCCGCCTTTTTCACACCGAGATTTCCTACCACGTAGATTCCGGCATCGAGAAACCGGAGGATCTCCTCGGCAAACGGCTCGGCGTGGGCGAGTACCAGCAGACCGCAGCCCTCTGGCAGCGGGGCATCCTCGAACACGACTTCGGCGTGTCGCAGTTCAAAGTCCACTGGTATATGGAGCGGACTGAGGAACTGAGCCACGGCGGCGCCACCGGCTTTGCGCCGCCGCCGAAAATCTCGTTTCAGCGTATTCCGCCCGACAAGAGCATGGCTTCAATGCTAGTGAACGGCGAACTCGACGCCGCAGCCATCAATAGCCCGTGGATGAGCACGCCAAGCATTATCGGTCGGTCCCACGGCGTTCCCGGCGGGGGCGGCGATTGGAGTAAAGTGAAGATTCTCTTTCCCGACCGCATGGCTGAAGGGCGGCGCTTTTTCAAGAAATGGGGTTTTCTCCCGGTGAACCACGCCTACACGATCCGCGGCGACATCTACAAAAAATATCCCTGGGTTGCCTTTAACCTCTACACCGGTTTCGTCAAGGCGAAGCAGTATTTCAATGCCAAGCTGGTCGACAGTATTCCCACGGCGCTTTTTTTCGGCCGCGAGTATCTAGCGATCACCCGAGAGATGTTCGGCGACGACCCCTATCCGTACGGCGTCAAAAGCAATCAAAAGATGATCCAGACGCTAATCGACTTCTCCCACGAGCAAGGGCTTACGACGAAAAAGATGAAGGTCGAGGAACTGTTCGCGGAAAGCACTCTCGCACTGTAGGACGGGAAAAGAATGCGACGAATCCTTACACGATTGGCGTTGGTTTTGGCGTTAAGCGCTGCGGCCGGCCCCACGCCGGCCGCAGCCAAGCCCGTGACCTTCGCGTACCAGACTCCCACCTTGAACGGCACCCTGCCCTTGATCGTCGGTGTCGATTTCGGTTTCTTCGCCGCAGAGGGCTTGGAGGTCAAAACCATTTTTATCCGCGGCGGGCCGACGGCCATCGCCGCCCTGGTCGGCGGCGACGTCGATTACACGGTCGTGGCGGGCGTGCCGGCGGTGCGCGCCATCGTCCAGGGCGCGCCGGTTACCATTGTCAGCGGCATGCAACCGTATATGGACTACACGCTGATCGGCGCCAAAGGGATCACCCAGCTCAATGACCTCAAGGGAAAAATCGTCGGCGTCACCGGCGCCGGCGGCATCGCCGAATACGCCGCCGTCGAAGGGCTCGCGAAAAAAGGACTGGTGCGTGACCGCGACTATAAGATCCTTTACGGCGTCGGCAACAGTCCGGCGCGCGCGCAGTCCTTGGAGGCGGGACGGATTCACGCCTCGCCGTTTTCATTCCTCGAACGGATCGAGCTGGAGCAAAAAGGCTTTCCCGTGCTCTTCGAAATCGGCAAGGTGCTGCCGGGGTTTCCATTCGTCGTGATCATCTCCAGCAAACGCAAGGTGGAAACCGATCCGGAAGGGGTGACGGCCCTCCTGAGAGGCATGAAGCGCGGGCTCGATTTTCTTAGGAGCGACAAAGAAAAGGTCGCCGCGGCAATCATTAGAAAAAACCAGTTCGGCGATCCCGTGACGGTGCGCAAGACCGTTTACCAGTTTTCCGATCTTTACTCGATTTCAATCGCCAAAGAAGATATCGACGCCGTCATCGCCGCCGCGCGCATCGAAGCGGAAGCAAAAAAGTTCGGCGGCGCGGAAAAGTTTTTTGCCGGAACTATATTGACCAAGGCTCTTAGCCAAAGCCGCTGACCCTGGAAAGAATCGTTATGGCAAGAGATTTAGAATTGACCCTCATGCTTGCGGACTATCACCGCACCCGCCCGCTGCTCAATGGAGAAGTCCAGGCCCAAGGAATCAAGTTACAACCGCGCCGGGCCGAGACCGGTGAAGCCTGCCTGCGCCCGGTGTACGAAGAGTTCGACATCGCCGAGATGTCGATGTCCTGGTATATGATGGCCCGCTGCCGCAAAGAACCGGTCATCGCTCTGCCGATATTTCCGCTGCGGATGCAAATCCACCCCTACATCTTTTGCTCGGCTTCCTCTGGGATCGAGCGGCCCGAAGACCTCAAGGGAAAAAGAATCGGCATGGATCAGTACCGGCTCACCGTCGGCCTGTGGGCACGGGGGATTCTGCAAGAATATTACGGGGTGCGCCCCGAAGATTGCCATTGGGTCACATCCGAGCCTGAAGGGGCTGGCTACCAACTGCCGGCGGGCGTGAAAATCACCGTGCAGAACGAGCCGACCGAAGCGCTGCTGCTCCGCGGCGAGATCGACGCGCTTATTCCGCCGAACGTCGTGCCCTCGTTTCGCGCCATGGACCCGCGTATACGACGTGTTTTCAAGGACCCGCGAACCACGGTCAACGAATATTTTCGCAAGACCAAAATCTTTCCGATCACGCACGCGCTGGTCGTGCGCCAGTCGCTCTTCGACCAGCATCCCTGGCTGGTCTCAAGTCTCCTGAACGCCTTTACGGAAGCGGAGAAGCTCTGCCGGAAATCCTACGACTACGCCAAGCGGCTCGCTTTCCCGTCGGCGGTTCTGATTCTCGAAGAAGAGGAAGAAACCTTTGGTGCAACCCCCTGGGCTCACGGCTTGACGCCGGAGAATCAGGTGGTTCTGGAAAAATTCGTCCAGTACGCAGAAGAGCAAGGCTATATCCCCTACCGCCCGCAGTTGGGCGAACTCTTCGCGCCGGTGGGAAACTAGGGCACCTTGTACCCCAGCTCCCTCGCCACCTCGATGGCGAATTTCGGCTCCGCCACTTCTTCATAGGCAATGTTGCGGTCGGTGAAGCGGCCTTCGGCCTTAAGCGCTTTGATGATGTTGCCCATGCCTTCGGGCGTGGGGATGCCGGTGTCGTTGAAGTTCGATTCCACCAGCTTATAAGTATCCGCGGCGGTTTCCTTATCCATCTTGAGCACCCGGATAATCACGTCCAGGGTTTTTTCCCGCGACTTGAGCATGACTCCCTTGGCGATTTGCAGCGCCCGGATAACCCGCTTCACCTCGTCCGGCCGGTTCCTGATCGTCTTGAGCAACGCGGTCATTCCTCCGGACGGCATTTCCACCAGCGCGCCGATGTCCAACAGCCTTTTGAAGCCGCGCCTCTCGGCAAAAAACATCGTCGGCGGATTGAGCGACGCAGCATCGATGAAGCCCGATTCCAGGGCCTCAACCAGTTGGGCATTGGGAATGGAGACCGCGGCATAGTCCTTTGCCCGGAGGCCGCTTTTTTCCAGCGCCGCCGCCAGCGCCGCATGGCTCGTCCCGCCGAGACCGGTGACGCCGATTTTCTTGCCCTTCAACTCCGCCAGACTTTTGAATTTCGCCGGCGCCATCAGCCAGTAGGCGATTTTGTTGGTCGACGACCACAAGGCGCGCGTATCCAAGCCGCTCAAGGTCGCGCCCACGGAAGCCGGGCCGATACCGGACACATAGTCGATGTCGCCCGAGGCGAGGGCCGCCGCGGCGGCGAATGAGCGCATGAGGATGATCTCGAGCTCCAAGTTTTGCTGCTCGAAAAGCCGTCACTCACGAGCGGCCACGAGCGGCAGCGCGGTAAAACTGAAATTGGCGTTGGAGACTCTGATCTTGCGCCGCTCCTGGGCATGACTAGGCGCGGCCGCGGAAAAGAAAAGCAAAAGGAAAAACAGCGACAGTTTTTTCATACAGAAATCTTTTCTCTTACAAAAACTAGCCAAAAGTATTTGAAATTCGGAAACGAAGAGAAGATCGGAAAAACCATGTCTCCCGCAATGACGCAAAGTGACGTGCCGTCGGCTCG
>ORMF012388555.1_pt1 | contig 23780 bp, 18 predicted proteins | sample 1779871 | NCBI WGS metagenome assembly ORMF01 (sample SAMEA104232316, study PRJEB22302) | groundwater metagenome | biome: forest; feature: aquifer; material: groundwater | place: USA | collected 2011-08-07 | depth 5.4 m | reverse complement strand
TCCGAACCCATTCGTGGCCGGCTCGAGCGCGAGCCCCGGAGGGGAACACGGCGGCGCGACGGGCCCCGCCGGCGGTGAACCGTTACTGCGACGCCCTCCTAGCGCGCGCCGCGCCCGGCCACGACGACGGGCAGCGTGCGGGCCAGGATGTAGATGTCGAGCCAGACGGACCAGTTGCGGACGTAGTACGTGTTGAGCTTGACCCGCTCCTGATAGGCGAGGTCGTTCCTGCCAGACACCTGCCACAGACCCGTGATGCCGGGACGCACGCGCGAGTAGAGGGTGATGAGCTCGCCATAGAGCGGGACCTCGCCCGGCGGCAACGGCCGCGGGCCCACCAGCGTCATCTCGCCGCTGAGCACGTTGAAGAGCTGCGGAAGCTCGTCCAGGCTCGTCTTGCGCAGGAGCTTGCCAACCCGCGTGATTCGCGGATCGTTCTTGAGCTTCTGTGTCTCGTCCCACTCCTTCTTCGCCGCAGGATTCTTCTCAAGGTACCTCGGGAGGATCTGGTCGGCATTCTTCACCATCGACCGGAACTTCCACATCTTGAAGCGCCGGCCGCCGTGACCGACGCGCGGGTTGCCGTAGAAGAGCGGCCCGCGAGACTCGAGCTTGATCGCCAGGACGATGAGCGCGATCAGCGGCAGCAGGCAGAGCCCACCGAGCCCGACGAAGAACAGGTCGAGCACGCGCTTCGCGATGCGCGGGCCCACCATGAGCAAGCGCTGGCGGATCTCGATCCCGAGGATTCCGGCCACGTCACGCGCGGCAACACCCAGGCTGGCCATGCCCACCGGATCCGGAATGACCAGGAGGTGCCGAAACGTCTCGGAGTGGCGCTCGAGAAGGCCCAGCAGGTTGGGGCCCTCGACGCTCGGCATCGCCACGATCGCATAGTGGATGCCGTTCTCCTTGGCGATTCGCTCCGCAAGGTGTATCGGCCCGCACACCGGGACCCCGGAGATGTCGCCCCGCTTCAGGGGATCGTCATCGAACGCCAGCGTGGGTCGCAGCCCGATGGACGGGTGCCTCTGGAGGGCTTGCACGAGCAACTGGGCGGTGTTGCCAGCTCCGAGGATCGCTACTCGGTAGCCCCACCACGGCTCCTTGGAGAAGAGCACACGCATCGCCCACCGACCCACAGGCACGCCTGCCAAGGCGACCACCCACGCGATGGTCACGACGTAGCGCGCGTTCAGTCCTGGCTCGTTCAGGGACGCCGCCGCAGCACCCAGGGCTAGGAAGATGCAAGTGCTCGCCAGGGTGAGCCGACGGAACTCCTCGGCGGGCCCCGTTCCCACACCCGGATACAGGCCGAACTTCGCGTACGCAACGGGGAACACCAGGAGCAAGGGCCAGAAAGGGACGTAATGCTGAAGCTCCTTCGCACCCAGCCAACTTGCGACGAAGATGCCGATTTGCAGGGCCAAGGCCAACGCGGTCAGGTCCACGCCGAGGAGCAACAGGCCCGTGAGGATGGGCCGGCTGGGCTTGCCCGCGTCGACCACGATCGGACGCGGATCCGCTAACGGGACATGCGCCAGTCGGCCATGAGATCTTCGCGGATCGTTCTTTGGAGCCCTTGGCGTCTGGCCCAGGCCCCCGCGCATAGATTGTGGCATCAAGGCTAAACCCCCCCGAACACGAGCTGCAGCCGGCATGACACGAACGGCTCAGTAAGGACCCGTTTATAACCCGAGCGCCCCACGGTGGTCAACCCTGCAGAAGGTGCCGAAGTGGGCGCGGCCACTCCGGGTTTCTGTTGTGTTTCCTCGGGCTTGGATGCCCCTGCGGTGAGGGATCACGTGGCGGCGGGCAACGGCGAGCCGGCGCCTGCCGTCTGCATCAGGCACCGGCGCTCGATGCAGGAGCCGTCAGCTTCGCCCTCGCGAGGGTCGCCGACAGGGACGCATGGAAGTAGTAGACCGTCACCAGCAGGCCCATCCCTGCGGAGATCAGGCTGGCGATGGCGGCTCCCATCAGGCCGAACCGCGGGATCAGGACCAGGCCGAGGACCACCGTGGCGATCGCGGTCACGCAGGCCTTCACGAATGCGCGCCCCTCGTAGCGCGTGGCCATCATGGCGAACGTCAGTGGACCATCGAGGTAGCTCAGCGCCACCGCCACCGAGAGTAGGCGGAAGCAGTCCACGCTTTCCTCGTAGCCGGAGGTATAGATGGCGTGGATGATGGGCCGCGCCAGCACGAAGGCGCCCACGCCCACCCCGAGCCCGATCAGCGCCGACATCACCCGGAAGATGCGCAGAACCCGTGAGAACTCATTCAAGTTGCTCGCGTAGAGTCGAGAGAGGAGGGGGTAAAACGACATGTTGAGGAGCTGGCTGCCCTGGTAGAAGACCCCGTACGTCAGCTTCTGGGCCGCCGTGAAGAGGCCAACCTCCTTCGGCGTCGAGAGGAACCCGAGGGCGATGATCCCGAAGCTGATGAGGACCTGCTGCAGCAGCAGCGATGCGCCAAGGGGGATGCTGGCTCCGAGGATCCGCCCGCTACCCTCGAAGGTCCACTGGATCGGCGCTCGACGACGCTGGCGCAGCAGCAGGCCGAACGAGAGCACGGCTCCGACCACAATGGAGAGGGTGAAGAACACCGGGTAGCGCAGGACCTCCGATGCCTCACGTACGCAGAGGAAGACCGTTCCGAGCAGCACGATCTGCATCGTGCTCTTGATCAGAAACTGCGCGCCGAGTTGCTGCCGCCCGTAGAAGTACCAGTCGACCAGAAACGGTGTGGCCGCGACGGAGAGGCTGAAATGAACCAGCGCGAGCTTCGTGTTGGACGGCGCATCGATGAGCGCCGCGACCCCTAGCATGGCGACGAACGCCAGCAAGCACGTGACGCCCCGAAGAACGAGGATCCGACCCACCTGCCCGGATCCGTCATCGTCGCGCGCGACCACCCGGGCGCCGAGCATGTCGAGCCCGAACTGGCCGAAGAACGTGAAGTAGGTCAGCAGGCCCTGGGCGAACCCGATGACCCCGAAGGTCGCGCTTCCCGCGATGCGCGCAATGTGTGCCGTGGTCGCCAAGAGGACGACGCCCTTTAGGCCCTCGGTGGAGCCGACCAGGAGGAGGCTCCTCGAGATGCCCCCGTGGCGCAGCCGCTGCGTCATCGAGCTCAGGCGTCGAAGCAAGGTTCCCACAGCGGCGCGGCAGAATCGATCACCCGAACCGGGGTCGCAAGGTGTTTCCATCGCTCGAGCATCGAAAGTCACCGGATCTCGGCTCCGTTGGAGCAACGCGGTGGACATTTTCCTCGAGGTCGTTAGTATTCGCTCGCATCCTGAGAAGAAGGCCTTTGATGATCGATCGTGGAGAGGCTCACGTGTCCGATAATGCCCGCCAGTACGAGAACTACATCAGCCATCAGTTGCGGCCCCTCGATGACCGCGCGCGCAGAAACCGGATCGACTACTTCATCCACAACTACCGCCGGCACCTGCCGGTGGACAAGGATGCGCCGATCCTCGATTACGGCTGCGGTCGCGGCGAGTGCATCCAGTTCCTGCAGGGGCAGGGCTACCGGAACATCGATGCGGTCGACATCTCGGCGGAGGTCGTAGAACACGCGTCTCGCCTCCTGCCGAACCGGGTTCGCCAGGTAACGGATCCGGCTGCCTTTGTCGGTGAGAAGGCCGGCTCGTACGACCTCGTCACGTTCCTCGAGGTGGTCGAGCACATCCCATCGGCGGAGGTCGTTGATTTCCTCTCGGGGCTCAAGAGGCTCCTCCGACCCGGCGGCAAAGCGATCATCGAGACTCCCAACGGGGAGGCGCCCTTCGCGAATGCGCACATGTATCACGACGCGACACACATTCGCCTGTACACGCTCGAGAGCCTCCGGCATGTGCTGGCGCTGGCTGGCTACAAGAACGTCGCGATCTACGGCCTGGATATTCCGCTGACTCGGTCCGGGCGCTACGTGCAGCGGCTGACGCAGCGAACGATTCATGCTGCGGTGACGCTGCTCCGGGCGATGGAGGGGGCTTTGCCCCCCACCCTGCTGACGCCGATGTTCTACGCCGTGGCGAGCTGACGAGGGTTCGATCGGAGCCGCGAGACGCGCGGGACCCTGTGCGGAATCCGCGGGCAGTAGCACTTGCTCTTGACTGGACTTGCGCCCGAGGACGGGGTAGCTTGTCGGTCCTCGGTGCCGGGAATCGGTCCCGACTCGCCCAAGACGCGATATTCATTGGTCTCGGCACGATCTGAGCCGCTTACACGACGGTCGCGCAAACACGCTGGCATGATCTCTTCGCCGGGCTCCGTAGACATCAACCGCAACAACTTCGATATCCTGAGGTTGCTGTTCGCGTCGATGGTCGTGTTCTTCCACGTCGGGATTCTCTCCCAGCTCCCGGCGTTCGCTTGGACGCAGCGATTCGTCTCGGCGACGTTCGCGGTGCAGGCGTTCTTCGTGGTGAGCGGCATCCTCGTCACCATGAGCTGCGAAAAGTCGTCGTCGCTCTGGTCGTACGCGTCAAAGCGAATCCGACGGATCGTGCCGGCCTACGTCACGGTCGTGGTCGGGGCGGCCTTGTGCCTGTCGATGCTCTCAGAGCTGCCGCTCGAGGAGTACCTCACCAGCCCAGCCCTGCTGCGGTATCTGGGGTTCAACCTCATCCTGTCCAACTTCGCCGCGCCGACCCTGCCCGGCGTCTTCGTGCACAACCACGAGCACGACGTCAATGCCTCGCTCTGGACGATCAAGATCGAGGTTGCATTCTACTGTAGCGTGCCCCTCATCGTCTACGCGGTCCGCCGCTGGGGTTACCGCCCGATCCTAGCAGTGTTGTTCGTGACGTCCCTCGCCTGGAAGGGCGGCTTCCTGATCCTCGCAGCCAAGACGGCCCACCCGATCTACGCGAAGCTTGCCAAGCAGCTCCCCGCACAGCTGGCGTTCTTCATGGGCGGTGCGTGGCTCTACTACCAAGCGCGCGAGAAGCGGCGAGCGCCGGCGCTCGTGCTGGCACTGCTCGCCCTGCCTGCCTACATCCTCATTGAGGACGAGCTGGCCCTCGTGGTGGTGCAGCCTGTCGCAGTCACGGCCATCATCGGGTGGGCAGCGCTCAATGCGCCGAAAATCCCACCCATTGCGCCCGGCAGCGATTTCTCCTACGGGATCTATCTGTACCACTTTCCATTCGTGCAGGCCTTCGTTGCTTCTGGGCTGCTCGCGAGGCATCCTGTCCTTTCGCTTCTGGCACTGATCTGCATCGTCGCCACGATTGCCGTGCTCTCCTGGCGCTTCGTCGAGCGGCCCTTCCTTCCTCACCGAAAGGCACCCGCAGGGGGCGCCCCAGCAAGTGGTTGACGATGGAGGCGCTGGCCGTCCTGGGTGTGTCGGTCCAAGTCGTCGGGACCTACCTGATCTGGCCTAGTCGCAGGAACATCCCAGCGCACCTTGGCCTCGGCTTTTGCATGAGCGCCTACATCGTGCCGGGCCTCACGACGAACCTCTGGGACGCGTTCGATCCGGCGATAGTCGGCGTCTACGCGATCATGAATCTGCTCGGTGCGGCTTCATTGATCGCGGGCCTGTTGCTCGGGGCCCGCTCGACCTACGTGCCGCGATTGAAGGGCATCTTCATGGCTCTATTCGACGGTCGCGTGGACCTCGACGGCGCACGGAAGCGCTTGGAGATACTCGGCGCCATTGGCGTCATCGGCATGATCGTGGCATACATCATCATGGGCTTTGTTCCGATGTTTGCGGACGATCCCCTGCAGGCAAAGCAATTCAAGGGGCCCTATCACGAGCCCTACTACCGAGCCGCCTACCTGTTTCGCTTCAGCTTCTCTACCCTCGTGGCGGTGCTGCCGATCCTGTTGCTGGTCGGCTGGCTCGACCGGAGAAAGCGCCCCGTGCTGCTGGCCATCCTGGCGGCGTGTCTCATCAGCGTGTCCTTGGCGCGCGAGGCGTCGGCAAAGGGTGTCATCACGTTTGCCGGCTTTCTGTTGACGCGCTACAGGGGGGCGGCACGGTGGTATCTGGCCTTCGTCGTCATCGTCTACCCGCTAGGCAGCGCCGCGTACTTGCTTCTTGGCATCCTCATGGGCGCCGAAAGGCTGACAGCCGTCTATTCCGTCGACTCGCTCGGCGACATTGTCGGCTCCGGCATGCCCGACATTCGCGATCAGCTCGGCCTCTTGACAGGCTTCTACGACTCAGACGGACACACCTGGGGACGGACCATCTACGGAGGTCTCATTCCCGGAAACTACCCGTGGAATCCGTCCGTCTGGACGCTAACGTACGATGATATCGGCGCAGACATCACCGAGACCGTTTCGGGCGGCCTCCGGCTCACCCATGCGATGTGGGGCTACTGCAACTTCGGATGGATCGGCGTGCTCCTTCTGCCCTTTCTTTCGGGCTTCGGATCGGGGTGCATTGTCGCCGCCGTCAAGGATCTGCCTCACGAGCGTTCGACACTCAGTTCGGCTCTGTGCATAGTTATCCTGATGACTCTGGGCCGTCAGGTCACCGAGTTCTACTTCCTCAGCATCCACAACATCCCAACGATCGTCGCCATTCTGTACGTCAGCTTCGGCACACGACTCCGCCCTCCAGCAGGGTCCAGTGCCTGACCGTGACAGGGTCGTGCCGATTCCCGCTCTTGTCCCGAGCGCCGCACGATCTGCCTGCCGCCCCCTGCTCGGCAAGATCTTGCGCGTGGTGGCGCGGAAGGCTTGGAGCGAGCGCATCGTGAACGTGCTCAATCTTCGGGCATCCCGTACGCGCCCAGCCTTGCCAATTCCCGTTCGGTCGTGGGTGCGGACCGTGCGATGGGCTGACGGCGCCTGGGTCCCGCGGCTCGGTGCAACACGGATCGTCCTTTCTGCGTTGGCCCTGTACCTGGCAGGGGGGGCGAACGCCCGCGCACAGCCGACCGTCCGAAAGCGCACCCTGCCAGAGGTAGCGGCGCTCAACGGCGTTACCAGCACCGGTGACGCGGGTCGGCTGGATACGAGCACTGCCGTCGTGTCACCTCTCGGTCGCAATGGATTCTCGATGCGAATTGACTGGCTGGACCACCCCCGGCCGCCCCACTATTGGAGCATCCGTATCCCGATCGGTGCAGAGGTGCCGATCGCCCGTGCGCAGGGCCTGGAGCTCGACGTCTATGTGGAAGAGGCGTCCCGCGACGCCTCTCTCGCCGTGTACCTTACGGAATCCGACGGAGATCGGTGGGTGGCGCTCTCAACGCCTCTCGCGGAGTTGCCGCCCAAGCGGTGGCACCATGTGTCGGTTGGACGCGCGGCGATGAAGAGCTGGCCCCTTGGCGATCATCGCCTCGATTGGTCTCGAATTGATGCGGTCGTCATCGAGCCCAGCCGCGGTCGGGCAAGTTTCTTCATCGACGCGTTGCACCTGGCGGCGACCGATGGAAGCCGGAGCCAGATCTGGACGGCACGGTGGAGCGATCCTTTCGTCGGAGGAGAACGAGGCTCCGGTGCGAACCCGCTTCCGCCGCCTGGCGGCCTCTATTTTCCAGGTCTCTGGAATGGCCGACTCGGAGACACGGCCCAGCAGCTACTGCGGTTGCTGGGCGGGGTTGGCACGTCATCCCGGCTGCCGCTCGAGAGCACGGGGATTCGTGCGGCTGGCCTCAGGGTGATCCACTACTCCCCTTGGGCGGAAGGGTACGAGAAGCTCGTCACGCAGCAGGGGGGGTGGGATGTCAATCTCTCCGGGCGTTCTTCCAACGACGTACCATTTGGGGTGGATGCCCTCAATGGAGTTCACGGCCTCGCACTCGCACACCCGGTCGTGGCCGAGATCGCTCGGCGTCGCATCGACGCGCTCGTCGCCGCCGGGATCGGTGTGTGGATGCTCGTCGACTACGTGTTTCCCTGGTCAGACGGGCCCTACGGCTATGCACCGGACATGGTGGCTGCATACCGACGAGATCTGATGCGTACTGACGAAGGGCTCTTCGTCCGCGTGCGCACGGAGAGCAGGCGCGTGGACTTCGCCACCTACTTCAATGACTATTGCGGGTTCTTTCCGCAACCAGAGCAAATGGGCCTGCGTGGCTGGCACGAGTACGTCCCGCCCAGAACTGGAGTGCCGGGGCATGGGCAGGCATGGGTCCTCTTCCTGTACTTGAGATCATACGAATGGCTCAAGGCCGTGGACAAGGCGGGGCGCTACTTCCAAGGTCGGGGAGGAGATGGCATCTGGGTCGTACCCAACCCGGAGGCTCCGTGGGCGTCGAGTGACTACGTCTACTTGCTGCGCTCCGCCGGCGTGATGAACCTCTTCGGGGAGTGGTTCGGCCGCATCGCGGACTCGTGCGAGGCGCTATACGCGAGCGGCGGCTGGCTTCGTGCCGAGGCAGATCGAAGAGGCGGACGCATCTCGATCATGACGGAGTCGGGCGTCATGGGTCACGGACCTCCTTATTGGGATTGGCGCATCGCATTTGGGGGCATCTACAGCCTGGCAAGCGCCATCGGAGCGGACGACCTCGATGCCGACTTCCTCGACGAGACGCCCTTCGACCAGATGAGCAAGCCCGAGCATGGCCCCCCCTTCGATCGTTTCCGCGACGCCGTGGCCAAGGCAAAGGCGTTCCGCCTCGCACGCCAGGACGGATTTCGACGACCCCGTGCCCGGATCCTGGCCATTGCCGACCGTCCGCCGGCGCGCGCGGAGGCCGGGAGCATCTTCTATCACTTAGACCAGCCCCATTCGCTCGCCCGCGCGCTCTCGCGCGCGCACTTGCGGTTCGACTTGCGGGATTCGCTCGACCTCGCGCGCGTGCTCGACGAATACGACGTGGTCGTCTATGCCCCGACGGCCCCGAGAGTCGGAGATCTCGCCCTGCTCAGGCGCTGGCTGGAGGCCAAGGCGGGCCGGACCCTCGTGACCCATAGCTTCGTCCCGACTCGCGCGATGGACGAGGGTTGGGGCGCGGACAAGGGCGCTCGTCTGGGGGCCCGTCCCCAAGGCGGGCTGCTGGGCCTGGGCCAAATCAGCCAGGGAGAGGCGGCCGAGATCACGGTAGACGTCGCCGCGACTGAATGGGCGTCGGCATTTCCCCGAGGGAAGCGCATCGTGGTGCCGTCGCCGCTCGTGCGTGCGACCGAGGGAGAGGTGCTGGTGGGAGGCCGTGAGGGGACGCTAGTCACGGGCGCACGCGTGGGGCGGTCGAGGGTGGTCTACCTGCACTTCCCTCCCGCCACCGCCGGCGCGGACGAGTTGGCGCGGCGCGCGGTCTCGGTGGTCGCATCTAGCATGGGCATGCGGCCATTCGTCGTGGCGGATCCGGACACGGCGGTGCAGCTCTACGAGGCTGGCGGCGTGGCAGCCGTCTCGGTGTGGGATCGCCCGACGATGGCGAAGTGGCCCTTTCGCTACGAGCAAGGCGTGCCCCGCTTGGAACTGCGCGCGTCAGGGCTTCACCGACGGGTCGAGCTGCCGGTGACGCGGAGGGGACGATGGATCGTCTATGACTTCTTCGGCGACGAGCAACGCGCAGTCACGCCGGGAGCGCGCGGCGTCACTCTGGACCTGCTCGATCGTTGCGCTTCGCTCAGCTATGTGGGGCCGGAGACGCCAGCGACGCGTCGTGTCATCGATCGGGCAAGGCGCGTCCGGGCCTGGCTGCGGGACCTCGGATTCGATCGGGCGCCATGAGCAGGACCGGGGACTCCTGAACAGCGTGGACGCGCCCTGATCAGTGCACGTCCCCCGTCGAGCCCAGCAGGAGCGCGATGCCTTCGAGCACGTCTGCGGGCTGGATGGCGAACATGCAGCTCTTCTCGACGCCGAGTGGGCAGGTGCCGAGCCCGCAGGGGCGGCAGGCGAAGCCTTCCTTGATCACCACGTGGCTGCGCTGTCCGACGGGGCGAACGACGTGGGGGTCGGAGGGGCCGAAGAGCGCCAGGGCCGGGCTGCCGACGGCGCCGGCAATGTGAGCGGCGGCGCTGTCGAGGCCAATCAGCAGATCACAAGATGCGAGAAGGGCGGGGAGCTTGCCGAGCGGCGGCTGCACGACGTGGAGACGGGCGCGGCTGCGCTCGAGGATGCTCGCGCCGAGCGCCTGGTCCGCGGGCCCCAGCACGAGGAGAAGCGCCGCCCCGTAGCGCGCCTCGAGATGCTCGGCCAGGAGCGCGAAGCGATCCGGGAACCAGTGCTTCGATTCCCGGCTCGTTCCGGGATGGATCGCGAAGATTCGCTTTCCAGGTTCGACGAGCTCGGTGATCGTCTGTCGAGCCCACGTCCGATCGGCCTCGCTGATCGCGAGGCGCGGCTCGGACATGATGCCGCCCAGCGCCTCGAGCACGAATCGGTTGGACTCGACCAGGTGCTTTGCCGTCGCGGGGGCGCGGAGCGGGTGTGTCAGCAGGTAGTCTCCGCCGGTTCCATCCAAAGCGACCCGATAGCGTGCCCCAGTCGCATAGAGGAACGCGATGTTCCGCAGGTCGCCTCGGAGGTCGATGGCGAGATCCCAGGACCGCCGGCGCAGCCTTGCCAGGAGCAGGGCCATCTTCCGGAGGTTGCCGGCGGAGTAGTCGAAGGCCCGCCAAGGGCAGCGGAACTCGAAGAAGGCATCGTAGTAGCCCTGCCCACCAAGGAGCTCGTCGAGGAACTTCTGACCCACCACCGCAATATGGGTGCGCGGATATCGGCGTCGTAGCCCGCAAAGGAAACCCGACAGGAGCACGACGTCGCCGATGAGCTGTGGGTACAGCACGAGCACGGTCTTCGGATCGATCGCGGCGAGTGGCGGCTGTGGCCCACGTGGGCGTACGAGGGGGCCGAGGGTTCGGCGCAGGATGCCGTCGACGATCAGGCCCTGGCGGACCTTGGCCGCGTTGAGGCCGAACTGCGCCTCGTGGGGGCCATGCGTGCTCATGGGCCCGGAGTGAGGAGCGCCGCGTCCGCTGCCGCGCAGAGCAGGTGCCCGACGAGGATGTGACACTCCTGGATGCGCGCGGTCTCCGCGGCCGGAACGACGATGGGTAGGTCCACGACCTTGCGGAGCTTTCCACCGTCGCGCCCGAGCAGGCCAATTGAAGGGATGCCGAGGGATTTCGCGGCGGCCACAGCCTCGAGGACGTTTGGAGAGTTTCCAGACGTGCTGATCGCGACCAGGACGTCGCCGCGCTTGCCCAGGCCCTGCACTTGCCGGGAGAACACACGATCATAGCCGTAGTCGTTGGCGATGGCAGTCAGTGCGGACGTGTCGGTTGTCAGCGCAATGGCTGGCAATGACGCTCGCTCTGTGACGAAGCGACCGACGAACTCGGCCGCGATGTGCTGTGCATCGGCCGCGCTACCCCCGTTGCCGCAGAGGAGGACCTTTCCGCCGCCGCGGAAGCACTGCACCACGAGCTCGGCGGCGTCCTGGATGGGCCGGACGAGCGTTTCTCGAACTGCACTGACGACCGCGGCGTGAGTGTCGATGTCATGCAGGATCTGTTCGGTCGAATTCATCTCGATTCCTATTCGTCCTTCGTGTGCCGCCCGATGATGCGATCGACGATGCTGCTCGTCGAGTTGCCCTGGACGATCTCGATGAGCTCGACACGCCCGCCCCAGGACTCGACGAGCTCGTGTCCGACCACCTCCTCGCGGCGATAGTCCGCACCCTTGGCGAGGATGTGGGGTCGGATCTGCCCGATGAGGCGCAGAGGCGTATCCTCGTCGAACAGGACCACATGGTCGACGGCTCGAAGCGCAGCGAGAACCGCACCGCGCTCTCGCTCGCCGACCAGGGGGCGGGAGGGCCCCTTGAGACGCCGGACCGACGCATCGCTGTTCAGACCGAGGACGAGGCAGTCGCCGAGGGCTCGAGCCTTCTCGAGATAGGTGACATGGCCCACGTGCAGCAAGTCGAAGCAGCCGTTCGTGAACACGATGCGTCTGCCCGATCGATGCAGCTCGTCTGCGAGCGTTGCGGCGTCGGAGACGCCATAGACGTTCTGGCCCTCGGCGAGTGCGCGCGCCAGCTCGGGCCGAGACACCGTTGCGGTCCCCGCCTTGGCCACGACTAGACCGGCCGCCTGGTTCCCGAGGCGGGCCGCGTCCGCAAACGATGCACCGACCGCCAGCGCGGCAGCAAAGGCAGACAGGTAGGTATCACCGGCGCCCGTTACGTCGAACACCTCACGCGCCTGAGTCGGCATGGCATGCACCGCGCCGTTGGCCTCCACCAGCAAGACCCCTTCGGGGCCGCGCGTGATGCAGAACGCCTCCAGGTCCAGCTCGCGGACCATCCGCTGCCCAATCTCCACGAGCTCTTCCCTCGAAGAGGCGTGCCGACCGGACGCTTGAAGCGCCTCGTGCTCGTTCGGCGTCAGTACGCTGGCACCCCGATACCGAGCGTAGGAGCTGCCCTTCGGATCGACGACGGTCCGCTGCCCGGAGCGACGTCCGTGGGCGATGATGCGCGAGAGCATCGATGGGGACAGCGTTCCCTTGGCGTAGTCGGACAGGACGATCGCGTCGTGTCGCGGCCCTCCCTCGAGTAGGCGGAACAGGGCATCCTCGGTCGCAGGATCGAGGGGGCCGGTGTGCTCACGATCGTATCGCGCCAGCTGGTGTCGGTCGGCCACCAAGCGCACCTTCTGTACGGTGGGGCGGCCGGGATCCGTGACGATCCCGCTCGTGGTGGCTCCGAGGCGAGTCAGCTGGCCCCGAATCTCCGCTCCGGCGGCGTCGTCCCCGACGACGCCGAAGCTGTCGACACTGCAGCCGAGCGCCCGTAGGTTGGCGGCCACGTTGCCGGCTCCGCCCAGCGTGCGCTCCTCTCGCTGCAAGTGGAGCACCGGCACGGGGGCTTCCGGAGACACGCGGCTGGCGTGGCCAATCAGGTACTCGTCGAGCATGAAATCGCCCACCACGGCGATGCGCAGATCGGCGAATCGATCGAGGATTGCATGCGGACTTGCCGTCATGAGCGGGAGAGACGCGAACGAACGGCGTGGAAGAGGAGGGGAACCATGATCTCGTGCTGTCCAGTCAGCTGGTATCCGGTGCCGTCGCGCGACCCGCCGGTGGGTCGGCTCACGACGTTCTGGTTCGGCCTGTAGTGCTGGATCATGTCCAGGTTCGCAGTGATGATCTCGTGTGCGGGGAAGCCAAGGTTCCGGACCACCGACAGAGCCTTGAGAAAGACCTCCGGGATGATGACCGCGGACCCCACGTTGAGGAAGACGCCGCCCGACCCCAATTCCTTCACTACACCTGCGAACAGCCGAAAATCACGCAGGCTACCCTCACCGATGGCAGCCCCGCTGGCTTGCGCAGGCATGTGGATCGTGTCGCAGCCGACGGCGACGTGCACGGTCATTGGCAGGCCGAGCCGCGCCGCGGCCGCCACGATGCTGTGCTGGAGGTAGGCAGGACGAGGCTCTCGTGCAAGGAGGTACTGCCCCATGGCGGCCCCGAGCCCGAGCCCCTTCCCGACACCGTCGTTGATGGCCGAGTTCATTTCGATCAGGGTCTCACTGACCATTCCGAAACTGCCGTCGACCAGACTCAGCGCCACTTCCTCCGAGGTCTCGCCGATCGTAGCCACCTCGTAGTCGTGGATGATGCCGGCGCCGTTCATCGCGACAGCGTTGATCCAGCCTTCCTCGAGTGCCTGAACGATGAGCGGCGAGAGTCCGCACTTGATGACGTGGGCGCCCATGCCGAGGACGACGGGCCGGCCCTTGCCGACCGCTGAGACGATGGCGTCGACAAGCCCGCGCAGCGTGTTTCCGCCTAGAATAGCGGGGAGGGAACCGAGAAAGTCCGACAGGCTGGCGTCCGTCTGCAGGGGCTGCGCGAAGTCTCTGACCGAAACCTTGTTCTTGCGCGACGCGAGCGGGTACGTGCGAAGCCCGCTCACGTCGAGAGGGGTCAAGGGTTGAGGGGTGGCCCGTTGCATCCGCGGCACTCTATCAGAAAAGGCTCATGATTCGCCGAGCGAAGGGTGTGATCCGGCCAGCAGGAACGCACAGAAATCAGCGAGATCGACGAACTTCGGCACGCCATGCGCGAGCCTCAGGTTTCGCGTGCCCTTGCCCGTCAGCACGAGCGCTGGACGGCACCCAGCCCTTCGCGCTGCCTCGATGTCTCGGAGATCGTCTCCCACGAGCCAGGTCCGGGTGGGGTCGAAATCGAAGGCAGCACGGGCCTCGAGAATAAGCCCGGGACTTGGTTTTCGACACATGCAGCCGGCGTCGGGCGCGTGCGGACACAAGAAGAACCGCTCGATGCGGCCGCCGCAGACGGACAGCTGGGTGCTCAGCGCCGCGTTTATTTCGTCAACCTCAGTCCGTGTCACCAGACCTCGCCCGATGCAGGACTGGTTGGTGATGACGGCTGTTCGGACGCCCGCCGCGGTCAACAGACCGAGCGCCTCGGCCACGCCGCTGAGTGGTTCGAGCTCCGTCGGCGACTTCACGAAATCCGGCCGATCAGCGCAGAGCACGCCGTCGCGATCGAGGAGCAAGAAGGACCGATCGAGGCTCGACATCGGCACGGCTCTCACGGCAACGAAGTTGGCCGCGATGCCGGGTCGAGTTTGACAGACTCGAGGATCGGCTGCTAGCCTCCGCGCACTTTTGGACGAGCGAAGCACCGCGTGCCCCGGGGCGAGCGCGCGGGGACCTGCGCGCAACTGTCTCTTCTTGCCCCCTGGAACCCACGGAGCTCCCACGATGTCGCTACGAATCCTGGTGACTGGCGGCGCCGGCTTCATCGGAAGCCGGACGGTACTGCGTCTGCTCGAAGAAGGGCATGAGGTCACTGTCTACGACAACCTGGCTCCGCAGATCCACGGCGCGGATCCGTCGACCTCGTTCACTCTCGGTCTCCTTCGCGGCAAGTGCGAGCTCGTGCGCGCATCGGTCAACGATGCGGAGGCGCTCGCGGGTGCGGTCAAGGGCAAGGACGCGGTCTTGCACCTCGCGGCGGAGACCGGCACCGGGCAGTCGATGTACCAGGTCAGCCACTACGTCGAGACGAACGTCGGCGGGACGGCGCATCTTGCAGAGGCAATTCTGACCGCTGGTCAGAGCGTCGGGCGCGTCGTTCTCGCGTCGTCGCGATCCATCTACGGTGAGGGCGCCTATCGCTGCGCGACCCACGGCGTGGTCTACCCGAAGCAGCGTCTCGCCGAGGATCTCAGCGAGGGGCGCTTCGAGCTGCGCTGCCCGGTGTGCGGGCAGTTTGCAGTGGTGGCGCCCACGACCGAGGACGCGGCGGTCAATCCCCTCTCGGTCTACGCGGCCACGAAGCTCCAGCAGGAGCATCTACTCCGCACCGCGCTCTCCCAGCACGACTCGGCCCTCGTCACGCTGCGTTACCAGAACGTCTACGGTCCCGGGCAATCGCTTCGCAATCCGTACACCGGGATCCTGTCCATCTTCTCGGGTGCGATCATCGCCGGCAAGCGGGTGTCGATCTTCGAGGACGGGCTCGAGAGCCGCGACTTCGTCTACATCGACGACGTGGCCGAGGCCAACGTGCGCGCACTTGTGCGGCCGGTCCAGGCGGACGTCGAGATCAACATCGGGATGGGGCTCGCGACGTCGGTGCTCGACGTCTACAAGGGCGTCGCGCGCGCCCTCGGCAAGGCGGAGGACTTCACCATGAGCGGAGAATACCGGATCGGCGACATCCGTCATTGCTTTGCAGACGTCAGCGAGATGAGGAAGACACTCGATTTCTCTGCGACGGTGAGCTTCGCCGAGGGTACCCGCCGCGTTGCAGAATGGGCGACGGCGCGGATGGCGATCGAGGGGGACGAGGGCGCGGGATACGAGCGGTCCATCGCCGAGCTGCGCCGACGGAACCTCCTCAAACGCTGAAAGACGGGAGCCTCGAGTGAGAATCGTCATCCATGATTTCGGAAGCTACAGCTTCCCCGTCCAGCTGGCCCGCCACATGGCCAGGGATGGGCACGAGGTGCACTACCTGCACTCTGACTTCTACGAGGTCAAAGGAGCCATCGAGCAGCGGGCGGGCGATCCGAAGACCTTCTTCGTGCATCGAATCTCGCTCGGCGAGAAGCACCAGAAGTACCGCTTCGGCCAGCGCGCGCTCCAGGAAGGGCGGTACGTCGCCGCGTTCAGGCGCGTGGTGGACGAGATCAGACCCGACTGGGTGATCAGCTGCAACACCCCCATCATCGTGGCGTTCGGCCTCGCACAGTATTGCCGGTGGCGCGGATTCGGCTACGTCCATTGGGCGCAGGATCTGCACACGACTGCGATCACGTCCATCCTCGCGAAGCGCAACCGTGTGCTCGGGCAGGTCGCCGGGGCGGTAGCCAAGAAGCTCGAACAAAGCGCCATCGAAGCCGCCCGCGCTCTCGTGGTCATCTCCGAGGACTTCCTGGACGAGCTCCGCAGCCACGACGTGCGGCCCAAGTCCTCGCGTGTCATCCCGAACTGGATGCCGCTCGACGAGATGGTGCCGACACCCAAGGTGAACCCTTGGTCGCAGCGCAATGGAATGGCCGAAACGCTGAACCTCATGTACGTCGGCACCCTCAGCCTGAAGCATGAGATCGAGCCCTTCGTCGATCTCTCGCGCCACTTCACCAGCGAGCACAACGTGCGCATCGTCGTGGTGGCCGGCGGCATCTCGTTCGACGAGCTCGCGAAGGAGAAGGAGCGGCTGAACCTGTCGAACCTCGTCCTGTTCGGCTGGCAGAAGTACGAGGAGCTGTCATGGGTACTCGGCAGCGGGGACGTCCTGTTCGCGACCATCTCCCCTGATGCCTCCAGGTTCTCGGTGCCTTGCAAGGTTCTCACGTACGCGGCGGTCGGCAAGCCCGTGCTCGCGCACATGCCCAAGGGCAACCTCGTCAGTCGCATCATCTCGGACAACCAACTCGGTGAGGTCGTCGAGTGCGGCGACCGCGAAGGTCTGCTGCGCGCCGCCGACAAGCTCGTTCATGACGCGGCCTATCGTAATGCCTGCGCAACTCGGGCTCGAGCGTACGCCGAGCGCACGTTCGACGTCGGCGAGAAGGCGCGCGACTTCTACGAGATCCTGAAGGCTTCTTGATCAGGCCACGGTCGAGCGCCGGAGGCGCCGCCGTTCCAGGTAGTGCGCCAGCAGCGACGCGAAGAGGCCCGAGATGGCCCCCGCGACGAGCACGTTCAGGGTGACGAAAGGCCTGATCTTCTTCTCCGCTGGCAAGCCCGCATCGAGGATCACGACCGTCGGCGTGTCGCGCGCTTCTGTCAGCTTGGCCTGCTCGAATTGGCTGTTGAGCATCAGGTAGACGGTCTCCTGGACCTTGAGGTCACGCATGAGCCGGCCGTAGTCGAGCAAGAGCGCGGGGACCTTGTCCAAGCTGGCGCGTTTCGCCGTCGTCGGGGCCTGTGAGCCACCCGACTCGAGCCTGTTCAGGTGGCTACGGAGGCCGCCGACCGTGCCCTTGAGGCGCATCAGCTCCGGGTTGTCCTCGGACAGATAGCCCTTCATGACCTGGAGCTGCACCTCGGATGCGGTGATCTGTGCCTGCAGGGACGCGCCCGCGTCGATCATCGCCTTCGACTGAGCGTCGAGCGATACCGCGCGATTCTTCGCCTGGAAGTCGCGGAGCTTCTCCTCCGCCTTGGTGAGGCTCTCCTTCGTCTCTTGCAGCCGCTTCTCCAAGAACAGGCGCGCCTGGACGGCCTTGGTGACATTGACGGTGCGGTTCAACTTGTCGAGGTGGGCGAAGTAGTGGTTTGCGATGTCAGCGGCCAACTGCGGCGATTCAGCGTCGACGGTGATGGTGATCAACTTCTCCTTGGAGAGTTTGATCTGCGTGTCGCTCTCGAGCCTCTTGCGCGTGGCTTCGAACGTCTTGCACTCGAAGCGCCGCTTGAGATCGAACTTCTGGATGACCTCGTCCGCCATTGCGCGGGACTTGAGCATCCCCATGAAGAGGTCCGAGGTCGACGGTCCGCCGAAACTGCCCGTGAAGGGCGAGGCCAACTGGGCCATCGGCACGTTCGCCATCAGGTTGCCGAGGCCGGACCCCTCTCGCGCATCCGCGGGCGGAAGGATGGCCGCCGTGGACCGGTAGACCTTCGGCAGGAGGAGGCTGACGACCATCGTCGCCGTCGAGACGGTGAGCGTGATCGCGATGACGAGGGCCTTTCGTCGGGCAGCAGAACGCACGATCCCGTGTATGTCCGAGGACGGGGCCTCGGAAAGGGGCGAAGCGGTCCGCACCGGTGCCTGGGCGGGGGCGCTCATCAGTAACTCATCCGAGCAAGCCGAGACGCTGCCCACGGTAGCGCCCGGTGCGGATCTCTTCGCTCCAGGCCGTGTTGTCGAGGTACCAGCGGATGGTCTTCTTGAGGCCGGTCTCGAAGGTCTCGGTCGGCGCCCAGCCCAGCTCGCGCTCGAGCCTCGTGCAGTCGATCGCATAGCGTCGATCGTGGCCGGGACGGTCCTTGACGAACTGGATCAATCGCTGCCTGGGACCTGCGTCGCCGGGCGGGCGGAGCTCGTCGATCAAATCGCAGAGCCTTCGCACGAGGTCGATGTTGGCCCACTCGTTCTTGCCACCGACGTTGTAGGTTTCGCCGACCTGCCCCTTGCGGACGATGCGATCCACTGCGGTACAGTGATCGTGCACGTAGAGCCAGTCGCGGACGTTCCTGCCATCGCCGTAGACCGGCAGCGGCTTTCCCTCGATCGCGCTCGAGATCATGAGGGGAATCAGCTTCTCCGGGAACTGGTAGGGGCCGTAATTGTTGGAACAGTTCGAGAGCGTGACCGGCAGTCCGTAGGTGCGATGCCAGGCACGCACGAGATGGTCGCTGCCGGCCTTCGAGGCACTGTAGGGGCTCGAGGGATCGTAGGGAGTCGTCTCGAGGAAGGACCCAGTCCCTCCGAGAGAGCCGTAGACCTCATCGGTCGAGACGTGGTGGAAGCGGACGTCCGCCCGGTTCGACCAGGCGCGTCGTGCAGCATGGAGGAGCGTCGCGGTGCCGACGATGTTCGTCTGGACGAAGGCCATCGGACCTTCGATCGACCGGTCGACGTGGCTCTCTGCCGCGAAGTGGATGATCGTGTCGATCGCGTGTGTCTCGAGGAGCCTGGTGACCAGCGCATCGTCACAGATGTCTCCGTGGACAAAGGCAAACCGCTCGCCCAGGGCATCGAGCCCCGCGAGGTTCGCGCGATTGCCGGCGTAGGTCAGTGCATCAAGGACCACCACCTTGACCGTCGGATCCACCGCGAGGAGGTGGCGAACGTGGTTTGCTCCGATGAAGCCGGCGCCCCCGGTGACGAGCACCGATCTGGGGCGGTGCTCACCCTGTGGGGTGATCTGAGAAGAAGCGGCCAAGAGCGTCCCTCCAGTGTGGCATTGGACCGAGATTAAATGGCCGCGGCGCGCGCTTCTAAAGCCGCGAGTTCGCGGGCCGCGGCGCGGGCCGTGGGTACTCGGCGGTGGTGCAGGGAAGTCGATCCCGCCGGGCGGGCCACAGCTCGAAGATGGCTTGGGCGAAATCGTACCAAGACGCCTCTCCCTCGCAGGTCGCGTGAACGATCCCCACCGCAGGTTCATCGAGCATCCACGCGATGCAGCTCGCGAGTGCATCGGTAGATGTCGGATTGCCAACCTGGTCCGCGACGATCTTCAGCGGGGGACCGTCGGTCGAGCCGAGCTTCATCATCGTATGCAGGAAGCTCGGACCGAGGGTGCCGTACAGCCACGCCGTGCGAAGAATGGCGTGGTCCGGACAGTGCTGGGCGATCGACTGCTCCCCCGCCAGCTTGCTCGCGCCATAGGCGGTGCGCGGATCGGGTTTGTCCCATTCGTGATAGGGTCTGCTGGCCGACCCATCGAATACGTAGTCAGTCGAGACTGCAATGAGCCGCGCGCCCACTCGCTCAGTTGCGATGGCCACGTTGGCCGTGCCGACGGCGTTGACGCGAAAGGCGAGGTCGGATTCCACCTCGCATTGATCGACGGCCGTCATCGCCGCGCAATGGATGACGACACTCGGTTTGATCTCCGAGAAAGCTCTGCGAGTCTTACCCGGGGAGGTGATGTCGAGCTCGGGGAGGTCCGTCACGACCAGCTCGTGTCGTGAGAGGCGCTGCACCAGGGTCCTGCCGAGCATCCCGCGTCCGCCCGTGAGAAGGACCTTCAAGGCGAGCACTCCGGCAGATCGGACGTTGGAGCGGAAGCCAGGGTCGGGTAGAGGATGTCCCTACTGGAGAGGATCGGCTCGATCCCGCTCGCGAGCGGCCACGGGATGCCGAGCTCGGGCGAATTCCAGAGGATCCCTCGCTCTTCTGTCGGTGTGTACAAGTCCGTGCACTTGTAGAGGATCTCGGCCACCTCGCTGAGGACCAGAAACCCGTGGGCAAAGCCCTCCGGCACATAGAGCATCCGCTTGTTGTCGGAGGAGAGCCGCTCCCCGACCCAATTGCCGAAGGTAGGGCTACCCTTGCGCACGTCGACGGCGACGTCGAAGATCTCTCCGGCGAGCGCGCGCACGAGCTTGGCCTGTGGACGGCCGAGCTGATAATGCAGGCCCCGCAGGACGCCCCGTCTGGAGTGCGACTGATTGTCCTGAACGAACGCCTTCGTGATCCCGAAGGTCGCGAATTTCTCCTGGTGATAGGATTCGAAGAAATACCCTCGTGCGTCACCGAAGACCGAAGGCTCGATGACGAAGGCCCCCGGGATCGCGGTGTCGATGCGCTTCACGGCTCCATCTCCCGGTGAATCAATGTTCGAAGGTAGTCGCCGTAGGTGCTCTTGCCGTGTTCATTGGCTTCGTGCACGAGCTGCGCATCATCGATCCACCCAGAGCGCCAGGCAATTTCTTCCAGGCACGCCACCTTGAGCCCCTGTCGCTCTTCGATGGCCTCAATAAAGTTCGTGGCCTCGAGCAGACTGCGATGCGTGCCGGTGTCGAGCCACGCTGTGCCGCGTCCGAGGCGCTCGACCTGAAGTGAGCCTCGTTCGAGGTACAGGCGGTTGAGATCCGTGATTTCGAGCTCACCCCGGGGGCTCGGCGCGAGGCTAGCCGCGAGGGTGCAGACCTGGCTATCGTAGAAGTAGAGGCCCGGAACGGCGAAGTTGCTGCGAGGCAGCTGGGGCTTCTCTTCGAGGGAGATCGCGCGCCCCTTGTCGTCGAACTCCACAACGCCGTAGCGCTGCGGATCACGCACCCAGTAGCCGAATACCTTCGCCCCGCCCGTCAGCTGCGCCGCGTCGCGGAGCGTCTGCGTGAGACCATGTCCGTAGAAGAGATTGTCGCCGAGGACGAGACAAGCGGGCCCGTCGGCCAGAAACCGACGACCCAGGACGAATGCCTGCGCGAGGCCCTCGGGCCGAGGCTGAACCACGTACTCGAACCGCATGCCGAGGCGAGCCCCGTCGCCCAGCAGTCTTTCGAACTGCGGGAGATCGTGCGGCGTCGAGATGATCAGGACTTCGCGGATGCCCGCCAGCATGAGGATGCTGAGCGGATAGTAGATCATCGGCTTGTCGTAGATGGGCAGCAGCTGCTTGCTCACCACCCGCGTCAGCGGATGGAGCCGCGTGCCTGCTCCGCCAGCCAGAATGATGCCCCTCACAGAATCACCTGCAGAATGGACCGATGTGATAGAGTGTTGGTATCGCAGCGTCAAGCTCAAACGCCTGACCCGTAGATGGGCCTGTACCCGATCGTGCTAGGGTCTGGCCCTCTAAATGGCGCTGCACCGACTGCCACTACTTCTGACCTGTGCCTCGCTCCTCGGTGCGCGCCCGGTGCTCGCGCAGCCGACGGAGTCGAGCCCGACCGTCGAGGGCTACACGGGCATCCTCTCGGTTCCAACGGGTGAGGTCGGGGCAGACGGCACCTTCGGGTTCCTCTACGGCCACCACCGGGCGGGTCCGAGCCTGCCAGCCGTGATCGACTCCTTCGTGCTCACGCTGACCGCCTTGCCGTACCTCGAGCTGTCTGCTCGCGCGACGGGCGATCTGGAGCCTGGACACCGAGACCTCTCGGCGGGCTTCAAGGTGTCGCTGCCGATGCGACAGTTGAGATGGTGGTTGCCCGCGATCGGCGCTGGGGTGATGGACATCGGCGGGCACTCACCAGCTTCGTTCTTCGAAGCGCGCTACGTGGTGGCGACCGAGCAGCTGGGCCCGGTCCGACTGACGTTCGGTCGGGGCTTCGGTCCCGACCGCCTTAAGGGCTGGCTCGGTGGAATCGAGCTGGCCGCGGCGCCGTGGTTTCACCTCTTGGCCGATCACGACGCGCACGAAGTTCACGTCGGCGCACGGGCGCTGGTACCGATGAGGCTGGGAGCCTTGCCCATGGTCGTTGGCGTCTCGGTGGGCGTCGCTCCAGAACGGGAAGGCGCCAGCCTCGATTTTTCCATCCACGCGCGGGGTGCGCTCGGGACAGCGGACGGTGCGGGAAGGCGGTGGGCGTCGGAGCACGGGATGGTGCCAGAACTGATTCCATCGGGACGGACCGTCGACGCCGCCCCGGTGCGGGTGGATCAGGCGGTCCATCAGATCCTGGCGCGGCTCGCAGCGATCGGCTTCGAGAACCTGCGAGTCGGACAGTTGCACGCGGGGGGGCCCCTGGTCGTCGAGTACGAGAACAGCCGGTTCACGCATAGCGAGCTCGACGGACTCGGGGTGGTTCTCGGCGTCGTCGCTGCCGAGTCTCCGGTGGACGTCGTCCAGGTCGCCGTGTATCCGCACCGGTTCGGTTTGGCGCTCGTAGAGGTCAGGGCGCCGGTCGCAGCGCTGCGGGATCTGTTCTCCGCGGACGCCGGGCTCGCGGCTCGCGGTCGCGTGAAGGTCGCCGAGTCGCTCGAGCTGTCCCCCTGCCTCTCCGACCTCTCCGACGTGGACTGGGCTCGGGATCGCCCCACGCGCCCGGGCTTCCTGAGACCGCGGATCATCCTCCAGCCGGGCATCTCCACCGGCCTGGCGACCGACTACAACATGTTCGACTACGCGCTCACCCTTCAGCCGGAGCTCCAGCTGCCACTCTGGACGGGCGCGACCGTGAGTGTGCTCGGGGAGTTGCCGATCGCATGGACCGATGAGTACGAACGTGGGGGATTCCGGCCCGATCGCCCACGCGTCCGGCTGCTTCACGCGCTCGTCTACCAGGCTGTGCGGCTACCGCTCCCTGCGACGGCCCTGCTCGGTGCCGGCGTGGTGCCGCCCGATCCCAGGCTTCCGGTGCAGGACGCCGAGGCGCGACCCGGGGCATTGGGCGAGCTGATCTTCGCACCGCATGATGTCATCCGCTTTCGGATCCAGGGCGCGCTGTCGCGATCCGAAGGACGGCTGGTCGACAGCGAGATCGGCAGCCTCAGGGTGCGCCTGCCGCTCGACGCGTTCGTCGAGGGGGCTGCAGGCAAGTTCTTCGAGGGATCGCGGGGCTTCCGCGTGGATGTCGGGCGGCATTTCGGCGATACGCTGGTCTCGGGGTTCTACGCGCACACCTCGTATCGGTTCGGTGGCATCTCGGTGAGCCTTCCGCTGACATTCCGGCGGGACATGCGTGTGGAGGGCGTGCAGGTGCGCGGATCCAGCCGGTGGCAGTATTCGCAGGGCAGCGTCGTCGGCGAGTTCAACGTGCTCACGAGGCGAAACGGGCTTCGACCCGAGACAGGCCACAACCTCGACCGCGTCTTCTACGACAACGATCGCCTGCGGGGCGACTACGTGCGCTCGCGACTGGACCGCCTTCGCGAGGCGTTCCTGCTGTTCGGCAGCGGCGGGGGGGGGAGGTCCAGGCGGGGGGCGCACCCACTCCGCCGCCCGCGCCCCCCCCC
>ORMF010540072.1_pt1 | contig 23788 bp, 20 predicted proteins | sample 1779871 | NCBI WGS metagenome assembly ORMF01 (sample SAMEA104232316, study PRJEB22302) | groundwater metagenome | biome: forest; feature: aquifer; material: groundwater | place: USA | collected 2011-08-07 | depth 5.4 m | reverse complement strand
CTGGGCATTGATCAGGAACTCTCCATAGAATTCCTTCGCGCCAGTCCCCGGGTTCCGCGTGAAGGCGACGCCGGTGCCCGAGCGATCGCCCGTGTTGCCGAGCACCATCCTCTGCACATTGACGGCGGTGCCGATGTGATCGGGGATGTCATAGATCCGGCGGTATTCGCGCGCGCGGGGGTTCATCCACGAGCGGAACACAGCGTTCCGCGACATCTTCAGCTGATCGTCAGGCTGTTGCGGAAACGCCTTGCCCGTCTTGGCCTTGACGAGGACCTTGTACCGGTCCACGACCTCGCGCAGCGCGGCCTCGTCAAGATTGGTGTCCAGGGCCGCTCCGCGTGTCTGCTTCACCGCCTCCAGCTCGTGCTCGAACGCGTCTTTCGGGATTTCGAGTACGACGTTGCCGAACATCTGGATGAAGCGGCGGTAGCTGTCGAAGGCGAAGCGGCCGTTCTTGGTGCGCGCCTTCAACCCTTCAACGGCCGCATCGTTCAGACCGAGGTTCAGAATCGTATCCATCATGCCGGGCATCGAGAACTTCGCGCCCGATCGCACCGACACCAGAAGTGGATTCTCGGTCGACCCGAGCGTGGCGCCGGCCGCCTTTTCGAGCTTGCGCACGTTTGCCGCGATCTCGGCCTCGATGGATGCGGGAATCTTGCCCTTCTCGGCGTAATAGAGGGAGCACGCGTCAGTGGAGATTGTGAAGCCCGCAGGTACCGGAAGACCGGCGTTGGTCATCTCAGCCAGGCCGGCGCCCTTCCCGCCGAGCGTGTCGCGCATCGAGCGGTCGCCGTCGGCCTTGCCGCTGCCGAAGAAGTAGACGTACTGCTTCGGCTTCTTGACTGCCCTTGCCACCGCCTTCACTACCTTCACCGCTTTGGCCACCTTGCCAGATGCCTTGCGTTTCGCCGATTTCGCCGCTGTCCGAACCGTTTGACGTGCAGACTTCTTCGCCATGAATTCTCTCTTCTCCGGCGGGTCTAAAGAACAAGACCCGCCCTACGTACGTAGCCCTATATAAGTAGGCCGGGTCCTGCTCTATGGACCCGGCAAAACTCTCATGATTCAGGAACAATTTCCGAGATATCAGCAACGTCCATGATGACGTCCCGCACGCCGGCCATGAGCTGCAGCCGTGTGACCCTCACCCCTTCGTCGTCGGTCATGACCATGACGTCATCAAAGTATCTGGCAACAAACGGTTGGAAACCGGCGATGCGCTTCAGCGCCGCCGAGAAGTCTCCCTGCTCCTTTGCGGCGTCAATCGCCGTGGCACTCCCGGAGACCTGCTCGATCAAGGAGCGTTCGGCCTCGTCGGGAGATTCGCCCGCGTAGGCAACGAGCGCAGGCCATCCGGCCGTGAATTCGACACCCTTCGAGATGTTCTTCACGCGCTTGAACGCATTGGCAAGCTGCAGGAACTCGGGCGCCTCGCTGAATCCGCTGAGCACGGCCAGTTTGCGTTTGGCTTCCGCGACATCCAAACGATTCAGGGCACGCCCAGCGACCGCACGCACGTTCCGAACGTCGGCGCCGCGCTGCTCGAATAGATACAGCACCCGCTCGGCCATAAAGGCGAACAGCGCCTGCCAGGTGTCCGGCGCGATCTCCCAGGACCCACCCGCCCTTACCAACAGCGAGCCGACCGTCAAGCGTCTGGAGATGCCGGTGAGCTCCGTGAGATCGGCAAGGATCTTCACCGCACCCTGGGCCTGCCGCCGCAGACCAAGGGGATCCCGCGAGCCCGTCGGACGTTCGCCCGCTGCAAACATCCCGACCACCGAATCCAGCTTGTCTGCCAGCGATACGGCTGCCCAGGAGATTGCCGCGGCGCCCAGCTGGGCCCGCGACGGCGGCGCCTCGGCCTCGACCCCGATCGGGAGATAGTGGAAATACACAGCCTTCCAAATCTCCTCCGGCAGGCCTTCTTCCCTCGCATACACCCCGCCCATGGCGCCCTGGAGCTCGGTAAGCTCTCGAACCATGTCGGTCGCCAAATCGGCTTTGCTGAGCCTGCCGGCGCGCTCCGCCGCGGCGGCGGCATCTGGTCGTCCGAAGCCCTCTCCCGCAATCCACCGGGCCAGCGCCCCGACGCGATCGGCCTTCTCCCGATAGGTCCCGAGCTTCTTGTGGAACAGGATCGTCGAGAGTCCCTCCACACGAGATTCGAGCGGCACCCGTCGATCCTGGTCCCAGAAGAACCGCGCGTCGCGCAGCCGTGCCGTCAGCACGCGCTCGGCATTGCGCGCGATGACCTCCGGCTTGTCTGCCTCCATGTTCGTCACCGCGAGAAACGCCGGCTTCAGTTTTCCTTCCTCGTCGACGACAGGGAAATAGTGCTGATGATGAATCATCGTGGTGGTCAGCACTTCTTCGGGCAACTGAAGGAACTCGACGGGAATATGGCCGGCGACGACGGCCGGGTACTCGACCAGGTCCGGCACTTCCTGAAGCAGCGACGATTGGGCGGCGACTTGCTGACTGACGCGGCCCCCGAGACGACGGGCGTGCGCCTCGAGCTCGCGCCGGATTCGCCCCTCGCGTTCTGACCGCTCCAAGATGACGAAGTGCTCCAGGAGCCGGGCACGATAGTCGTCGAACGTCTTCACCTTGATAGCCCGCCCCGCGCGGCCGCTCGTCGTGAGAAATCGATGACCGTAGGTATTCGCGGCCGACCGCACGTCCTGCACCGTCGGTCCCTGCGCTAGCTCGGTCCGGCGAATCACGAACGGCACGACCCGTCCTCCGTACAGCAGGACGATCCAGCGAATCGGGCGCGCAAAGACGAGATCGCCCTTGCCGTCTTCGAGAAAGGCATCCCAACGCATCTGCTTCGGAAATGTGAAGTCCCGAAGCACTCCGCCGAGGACGTCGGCGATGACATCCGAGGCCGCCTTCCCGCGCTGGTGCAGCCGATACGCCAAGTACGTCCCCTTGGCGGACTCGTGGCGCTCGAGGGCCGTTATCTCCACGTTGTACTTGCGGGCAAAGCCAGTCGCCGCGGGCGTCGCCTCTCCGCCCGGCTTGAACGCCGCGGCGAGGGATGGACCGGTAACAAGCTCCTCGAGATCGGTCTGATGATCGGCCAGGCGCGCCACGCGCGCCGTCAGCCGGCGCGGCGTGCTGAACGTCTCGATGGCCGCCGCGGGGGCCAAGCGGGCATCCTTCAGCCGCCTTTCGAGGTGGGTCGCCAGTTGTACGGTGAGGCCCGGCAGCCAGCCTGCCGGAATCTCCTCGCACCCGATCTCAATCAGCAGCTCGCGGTCCATCGTCTCCCACGTAGGCTTTCGCAATGCGCACGGCGAGCTGCCGCACCCGCAAAATGTAGGCGGTGCGCTCGGTGACGCCGATGCTACCGCTCGAATCAAGGATGTTGAACAAGTGCGAGCACTTCAGACAATGCTCGAACGCCGGCAAGACGAGATTCGACGCGAGCAGCCGCTCCGAAAAACCATAAAACTTGTCGAACAGATCCCGGTGTAGCGCCGCGAACTCGCCGGGCGGCATGTCCACCTGGCCAAACGCGTACTTGGACTGCTCCACTTCTTCGCGCAGTCGCACGTCGCCGTACGTCACCCCGCCGCCCCACTCGAGGTCGTACACGTTGTCGACCTTCTGAAGGAACATCGCGATTCGCTCCAGCCCGTACGTAATTTCGCAGGAGACGGGCGCGAGATCCATGCCGCCGACTTGCTGGAAATACGTGAACTGCGTGATCTCGAGGCCATCCAGCAGCACCTGCCATCCAATGCCCCAGGCGCCAAGCGTCGGCGACTCCCAGTTGTCCTCTTCGAAACGGATGTCGTGCTGGCGCGGGTTGATTCCGCACGCCTCGAGGCTGTCCAGATACAGCTGCTGTACCTCGTCGGGTGATGGCTTGAGAATCACCTGGAACTGGTGGTGCTTGAACAGCCGGTTCGGATTCTGCCCGAACCGGCCGTCGTCCGGTCTCCGCGACGGCTGGACGTACGCAACGCTCCACGGCTGAGGGCCGAGAACGCGGAACAACGTCTCGGGATGGGAGGTGCCGGCGCCGACCTCCAGATCCAGCGGTTGCTGAAGCAGGCACCCGTGCGACGCCCAGAACGCCGAGAGCTTGAGAATGAGGTCTTGAAGTGTCAAGGGATCGTTGAAGCTGACAATGCTGAGTGCTGAATGTTGAATGCTGAATTCAGTGTCGCTTCAGCGCGCTTCAACATTCGTCATTCCATTCAGCATTCAGCATTCGATATTCAGCATTGTTAACCGTGTCGCCGAAGCTCACGGATGACGCGGTCGGATTTCAGCGATTTTTCCAGATGCATTGAAATCAGCGTCCGGTGAATCCCTTCGAGCTCCCTCAGTACGCCGCGGCCCGTGGCCAACTCCCCTACGCGCTGCGGAGCCATTGCGCGGGAGGCGGCGAGAAACGAGACCGCCCCCTCGGACAACGTTCCGCGAGATTCGGGATAGACGCCCTGCAGGCGGAGAAGCCAGTACTCGAAATATCGCGCCAGCGGCTCCACCGGCGCGCCGGCGTTCAACGCCTCGAGCATCGACGTACCCAGCCGATAGAGCCGTTCGTCGGCGTCCGCCTCCTGCGCCCACTCGTCGAGCAGCTCCGCGAAGTAACCGACGTAGCCCAGCGCATCCGCTCGTTGTCCGTGGGAACCGGCTTCAGCGGGCCCGACCGTCAGCGGCGAGCGCACGGGCTCCGCGTAGTTCAAGCCAACCAGCTCACGCCGTTCACTTTCAAAATATGCCGCGCGCACCTCGGTTAACGGCTCGAGGGCGCCCATGAACCGCGACCGGGTACGCCGCGCCCCCTTTGCCACCCCGCGCTTCTTCCCGCGATCGCGCGTGAGAAACACGACGATACGATCGGTTTCCCCAAGCTTGTAGGTGCGCAGAATCAGCGCGTCTGCGGTGTACAGCGGCAACGTCTGATTCTACAGCGGTTTCAGAACGATGGAGGGAACGAAGGCCACGGAGGGAACGGTTTCACACGGAGCAACGGAGAAACGGAGATTCGTTTCAAGAGTGCTCCGTTACTTCGTTTCTCCGTGTAAGACCGTTACCTCCGTGGCCTCCGCTGTCTCCCTATCCAGTTTCCGTGAGGTACCGGAGGAACACCGTGGCCAGTCCAAGAAACGACGCAAAGCCAAACACGTCGGTCATTGTCGTGATGAACACCGACGATGCCAGGGCCGGGTCGACGTTCGCAGCGCGCAATCCGAGCGGGACCAGCGTGCCAGCGGTGGCCGCGACAAACATATTGATGATCATGGCGGCACCCAGCACGAGGCCGAGCGTCGGGTTCCCGCGCGTGATCCATGCCACCACTGCGGCCACGGCGCCGAGCACGAGGCCGTTCCCGATTCCAACAGCCGCCTCCTTCATGAGGGCCTTGCGCGAGTTGCCCCAGGTCAGCTCCCCGAGCGCGATTCCGCGAACGATCACGGTCAGCGTCTGAGTGGCGGCGTTGCCGCCCATGCCCGCGACGATCGGCATGAACACCGCGAGCGCGGTCACCTGATCGATCGTGTCCTCGAACAAGCCAACGACCGCCGCCGCCAGGAACGCGGTCACGAGGTTGATGCCGAGCCAGGGAAGGCGCTTGCGCAGCGACTCGCCCGCGGGAGTAAACACCCGCTCGTCTCCGGCGACACCGGCGAGTCGGTAGATGTCCTCGGTCGCCTCGTCCTTGATGACATCGATCACGTCATCAACGGTGATGATGCCGACGAGCTTGTTCTCCTCGTCGACCACAGGGATCGCCAGCAGGTTGTAGGACGCCACCAGGCTTGCGACCTCTTCCTGATCTGTCTCGACACGCGCGCTGATGATGTCGCTCGTCATGATCCGCTTCAGAGGCGTTTCAGGCGAGACAAGCAGCAATCGGCGCAGGGAAACCACGCCCACGAGGTGCCGGCGGTCGTCGACGACGTACAGATAGAACACCATCTCGACGTCGCGCGCGGCCTGCAGCTCCGTGATCGCTTCACCAACCGTCATGTCTTCGCTCAGCGCGAAGACATTCGGGTTCATGATGCGGCCCGCCGTCTGCTCCTCGTACTCGAGCAGATTCTCGACGACGCCAGACTCCTTCGGGCGCATCAGATCCAGAACAGCCGCCGACAGATCTTCCGGGAGGTAGTCGATCAGGGCGGCCGCGTCGTCGGATGGGATCTCTTGGGCGAGGCGTGCGATCTCCTCCGCCGATCGCGTGGCGAGAAGCGACGCTCCTCCGTCAGGGCCGAGCTCGGAAATCGTCTCCATCGCGAGACGGCCGTTCCGCTCTGCGAGAAGACTGAAAGCCGCTTCGCGATCCTTGTCTGGGAGCTCGCTGAAGACTTGGGCGAGATCGGCTGGATGCTGCTTCTGGAGCAGATTTAGCAGGTTGGCGGTGGCGCCGATCCGCAGCAGCCGCTTGACGGAGTCCTGGACGAGATCGATTCTTCGCTGCGCCGACATGATAGAGGTCCGTCCGCCACTGTGAAAACGGTTAAATGTAGCACGAAGCCTCGTAGGGGCGAACCTTCAGGTTCGCCCAATCTCGCGGCTGAACGCCTGCCCTGAGCCTGTCGAAGCGTCGCCGGGCTACGCATGCCGGGAAATCGCGCTTCGACTCGCTGCCCTGCGGTTCTCGCGGCGACTATCAGCTGACTCGTGACGACGTCCATCAGGCGCAATCGGACCTTCAGTGGTGATCCGCGCGCCGGCGTGCACACGGACCGACGTCGCCGCGGAAGACTGGCTTCGCGCGATTTCCGGATCTCAGCGCGGCATGCTCCGCACGGCGACGCTTCACCAAGCTCAGGGCAGGCGTCGCAGCCGCCCAACGTGCTCAGCTCTCAGTGAGAGGCACGCATGCCACGATCCGCGAACGAGCTTATTCGAGATGATGGTGCGCGGCCGCCGCAGGTGAGCCGCAGAGCGCTAGGTCCGCCTATGGCGCTCGAGGCCCATCTCGTCGAGCACGCGCTCGTCATTCCGCCACTCGGACTTCACCTTGACGTGCAGGTCGAGATACACGCGCGTCCCGAAGAACCGCTCCAGTTCGGCGCGGGCACCCGTACCGATCTCCCGAATCATCGACCCGCCCTTTCCCACCACGATCGGTTTCTGGGACTCCCGCTCGACCAGGATGGTGCAGTAGAGCCGGAGGATTGAATGCTCTCCTGGTTCCTGAAACTGATCGACGATCACTGCCGTCGAGAACGGCAGCTCGTCGCGCGTCAGCCGCAGCACCTGCTCCCGGACGATCTCCGACACAAGCACACGCTCGGGCTGGTCAGTCACATAATCCGGCGGGTACATTGCTTCGCCGTCGGGAAGATATTGGAGAAAGAGGCGCTCCAGGACGTCGACGTTCGTGCCGTCGGCAGCGGATATCGGCACAATCTCCTTGAAGGGATGTGCCGTCCGGTACCGGTCGATGATCGGGAGAAGCGTCGCCTTGGCCACGAGGTCGACTTTGTTGAGCGCGAGCAGCACCGGAGATGCCAGCCCGGCAATCAGCTTCAGCAGAAACTGGTCGCCGGCACCAAGGTTGACCGACGCATCGACGATCAGCGCGATCACATCGACGTCCCGCATGGCCTCGAGTGCCGCATCCACCATCCGTGCGTTCAATCGATGCGTCGGTTTGTGAACGCCCGGCGTGTCAACAAACACCACCTGACCTTCGTCATAGTTCTTCACACCGACGATGCGCGTGCGCGTGGTCTGCGGTTTGTCAGATACGATGGCGAGCTTCTGACCGACGATGCGGTTCAGCAGCGTCGACTTCCCGGCGTTCGGCCGGCCGAGGAACGACACAAAACCTGATTTCATCGGGGCTAGAGATCCCGAGGCCCCTCACCGGGTGCCGGGACGGCCTCGGACGGTAACGGCGCCTCGCGCAGGAGCGATTCGAGCTCGAGACGGCGGGTGAACATGTTGAGCGTCCCGTCGGCGGTTCGGGGCCACTGCGCTTCGGGACGGTCCCAGTACAACTCGACGCCGTTCTCATCGGGATCGCGAAGGTACAGCGCTTCGCTGACGCCATGATCAGCGGCGCCGTCCAGCGCAATCCCTGCGGCAACCACGCGCCGGAAAGCATCGGCCAGTGCCGTCCGCGTCGGGTAGAGGATGGCGAGGTGATACAGGCCGGTGTGGCCGGGCGGCGGAGGCGGCGCCCCCAGGCTCTCCCACGTGTTCAACCCGATGTGATGGTGGTAGGCACCGGCAGCCACGAAAGCGCCACCAGGCCCGTAACGCTGTTTCAACTCGAATCCGAGGATGCCGCAATAAAAGCCAAGCGCTCGGTCGATATCGGCCACCTTCAAATGAACATGCCCAATGCGCACGCCAGGGTCAATCGGTGTGTCAGCCATAGCCGTGCGAGTCCTTCACCTCAGACGCCTTACCCGCCCTACCCGCCTTACCCGCCTCACTCACTCACCCTACTCGCCCGCCGCGGCGCGCTCGAGCCGGCGCAGTCGCACCTTGTTGATGCGACGCCGCTCGACCTCCAGGACCTCTGCGTCGAGGCCGTCGACATCGAACCGCTCCCCGAGATACGGCATGCGGCCCAGATGCGACAGGAGATACCCGCCAACGGTCTCGAATCCCTCCCGCTCGATTTCTACGCCCATGCGATCGGCGACCTCGTCGACGCTGACCTTTCCGCTGAACACGAAGGTGCCTTCTCCCTCGTCAGTCACCGTGTCAGCCTCAACGTCATATTCGTCGCGAATCTCACCGACGATCTCTTCCAGCAGATCTTCAACGGTCACCAGGCCGGCGGTGCCGCCGTACTCGTCGACCACAATCGCCATATGGGCCTGCTTGCGTTGCAGCTCCTTCAGCAGTTCCGACACGCGCTTGCTTTCCGGCACGAAGTACGCGCTCCGCATCAGCGTCGTCAGCGGCGGCTCGACACCGGGTGCGAGCGCCACAAGATCCTTCACGAAGACGATCCCGACAATGTGATCCAGGTTGTCCCCATAGACTGGCATGCGCGAATACTGCTGCTCGCGGAATACCTCGCGCAGCTCTGTAAGGGAGGCGCTGGATCGGATTGCAACGATGTCCGGCCGAGGGGTCATGACCTCGCGGACGACGGTCTCGGTAAAATCCACGATCGATTGAAGCAGCTCGCGGCCTTCCTCGTCGGAGATGATGCCCTCTTCCTGTGGCCCCTCCTCCACGCCTGACGGCTCGGACGCGTCGGCGGCGGCAGGCGCGGCGCCTGCGTCACGATCGGGCCGTCGCGCTTCGAGCAACCGCTGGAGCGCAGCCGTCAATGGCCGCACCGTCTTTGCGAGGACCTCGAAGGTAGGAAGCAGCACGTCGAGGACTTTCTCGGGATCTCGGCGCACGATCACCATCGGTACGGCGTGCTGACACAGCACGACGAACGCCGCGATCGACAAGAGGAGCAATGACATCGATCTGGCGTCATGGACGTCCGTGATCCGCGCGATCAACAGGCCCGTGAGCAATACGCACGCGGCGATCAGAAGCCGGACCGGGATGAAAAGATCGAGCGGATCGTCGAGGTACCGGCCGAGTCGGTCCCCGCGCCCACCGCGTTCGGCCATCAGCCGCAGCGATAGACGCATGAGCGACGTGAACGCCACCTCGATGCATCCGAGAAATATCGTGGCGCACGCAAGGAGGAACAGCACCAGCGGGGTCATCGTGGCCCGCGCCCGCCGCGCTCGATCAGCCTTTCGCACAGGCCTCCCTGCCGGCGCAAACGCCGCTCCAGCCGGAGCATCTCGCCGCGGTCCGATTCGTGGTCGTAGCCAAGGAGATGCAGGAGCCCGTGGAGCGCGAGGAGGCGCAGTTCGGTTTGAAAAGAATGGCCCACTTCCCTGGCCTGGCGGCGCGCCACGCCGGTGGCAATCACGACGTCGCCGAGATAGTTGGGGTCGGGAGTCATTACATTTTTCGCCACGCCGGGCTGAGGCGAAAAATGTAACGACTCCCGACCCCAGGGAAACGAGAGCACGTCGGTGACGGCGTCCTTGCGGCGGTATTCACCGTTCAGCGATCGGATCCGCGCGTCGGAGACCAAAGCCACGGTCACGCCGCCACGGGCGGACGCTGGGGCGATGTCGCGCAGCCAGGCAGCCAGGCCGGCCGCGCCCGCCGTGCGACCGTGCACGACGGCCACCTCGAGCCGGTGCGGCGCCCGCCTTGGACCACGCCTTCGACTGTCGCCGTCCGTCATGTCAGGAACGGCCTGGCACCCGGCCGTTCGTCCATGCCTCGTACGCCTTGACGATCTGCTGCACCAGCTTGTGCCGCACGACGTCCTTGTCGTCGAAATGCACGAACCCGATCCCCTCGATATCCTTGACGATCTTCAGCGCCTCGATGAGGCCGGACATGCGGCCAGTTGGCAGATCGATCTGGGTGATGTCGCCAGTCACCACGGCCTTCGAGCCGTAGCCGAGGCGCGTCAGAAACATCTTCATCTGCTCCGACGTGGTGTTCTGCGCCTCGTCGAGGATGACGAACGCATCGTTCAGTGTGCGCCCGCGCATGAAGGCAATCGGCGCCACTTCCACCGTCCCGCGCTCGATGAGACGCGCAGCCTTCTCAGCGTCCATCATGTCGTACAGCGCATCGTAGAGTGGCCGCAGGTACGGGTTGACCTTCTCCTGCAGATCGCCCGGGAGAAATCCGAGCTTCTCCCCGGCTTCCACCGCCGGCCGCGCTAGGACGATCCGGCTCACTTTCTTCGCGAGCAGATACGCGACCGCCTGCGCCATCGCCAGATACGTCTTCCCGGTACCGGCAGGCCCGACGCCGAACACGATGTCGAACTGCTCGATGGCATCGAGATACCGCCGCTGGTTGACGCTCTTTGGACTGACACGCCGGCGGCCCGCCTGCTTCTGCCCACCCTTCAGGAAATAGTCGCGGAGATCCAGATCCGCGTTCTCCACGAGCAGCTGCGCGGCCGTCTTCACGTCACCAATCGCGAGGACGTAGCCTTCGCCGATCAGCACGCGCAGCTGATCGAAGATCAGCTCCACGCGCCGTTCCGCGTCCTTGTCTCCCTCGACGATCAGCTGATCGCCGTGGGTGCTGAGGCGGACATCGAGCAGCGCCTCGATGTGCTTCAGGTTCGCGTCGTGCGACCCGAAGAGCGTCTCGACGCCTTCTTCCGGGAGAGCAATCTTCTTCATCGAAGAACAGTTCTGCGTTCTGTGTTCTGGGTTCTGGGTTCGATAGCGCTGGGTTCGAACGTGGAACCATCGAACTCTGAACCAAGAACAAGGAACACTGAGCCTGAAGTGTGTTTCATGCCTTCGGCACCAGGTGGAGCTCCTTCAGCTGGCGGGCATCCACACGTGATGGCGCTCCGGACATCAGATCCACGGCCGCCGCGGTCTTCGGGAAGGCGATCACCTCGCGAATGGAGTTCTCGCCAGCCAGCAGCGCCACGGTGCGGTCGAGGCCGAGCGCGATGCCGCCGTGCGGAGGCGTTCCGTATTCGAGCGCCTCGAGAAAGAAGCCAAAGCGCATCCTGGCTTCCTCGTCGCTGATGTTCAGCAGGGAGAAAATCCGGCTTTGCATGGCCGAGTCATGGATTCGAATACTCCCGCCGGCAATCTCGCTTCCATTGAGCACGAGATCATACGCCTTGGCGCGCGCACGGCCGGGATCGATGTCGAGAAGGTCGATGTCCTCGTCGATGGGTGCCGTAAAGGGATGGTGCATCGATACGTAGCGCTTGTCCTCGGGATCCCATTCCAGCAAAGGAAAGTCCACCACCCACGTGAAGGCATACTCGTCCGTCTTGAGCAGCCCTTTCCGCCTGGCTAAATTCAACCTGAGCTGCCCGAGCACTTTCGACGTACTGTCCGGCTGTCCGGCGGCAATCAGCAACAACTCGCCAGGTCGCGTGGACGTGGCGTCGAGCATCTGGCGGATCGCGTCCTCTCCCATCGCCTTCATCACCGAGCTGGTGATGGCGCCGTCGCCGGCTCGCCGCGCCCAGATCAATCCCGTGGCCCCGAGCTGTTTGGCTTCATCGACGAGGCCGTCGACCTCGCTTCGCGAATACCCTGCCGCGTCAGGCACAACGAACGCCCTCACGGTGCCGCCCTCGGCGACGATCTTCCTGAACACGTTGAAGCTCGACTCCCGGAAGAGCTCGCGGATATCGAGAAGCGGCATCCCGCAGCGCAGATCCGGCTTGTCAGACCCATACATCGCTATGGCGTCGGCATAGGATAGCCGCGGGAACGGGGTTCCGATGTCGCGCCCGACGACCGCAAAGATCTCGCGCATCAGCGGTTCCACGAGCCCGAAAATCGTTTCGGGTCGCGCGAACGACATCTCGACGTCGACCTGCGTGAACTCCGGCTGACGATCGGCGCGCAGGTCCTCGTCGCGGAAACACTTCACGATCTGGAAGTAGCGGTCCATGCCCGCCACCATCAGGATCTGCTTGAAGATCTGCGGCGACTGCGGCAGCGCGAAGAACTCGCCCGCGTGGACGCGGCTCGGCACGAGGTAGTCGCGCGCGCCTTCGGGCGTCGACTTCGACAGGATCGGCGTCTCGATCTCCCAGAACCCGTTCTCATCGAAGAACCGCCGGATGGCCATCGTCAGCCGGTGACGGAGGCCGATGTTGGCCTGCAGGCGGGGCCGCCGGAGATCCAGATAGCGGTACTTCAGGCGCACCTCTTCCGACACCGGCGAATCCTCGGCAATCGGAAATGGCGGCGTCTTCGCGTCGTTCAGCAGGGTCAGCCGCCGGACGACGACCTCGACCTCGCCGGTCGCGATTTTCGGATTCACGGTCTCCGCCGACCGACGCCGCACGCGTCCCTGCACCCCGATCACGAATTCCGAGCGAAGACGCTTCGCCTTCGCCATCGCCTCCTCGTCGTCCTTGTCGAACACGACCTGCGCCACGCCGGCCCGGTCGCGCATGTCGATGAACAGCAGGCCGCCCAGATCGCGAACGCGATGCACCCACCCGAGCAGGACCACGTCGGCCCCAACGTCTTCCGCGCGCAACGCGCCGCATGTGTGCGTCCGCGTCAAATCTCCGAGCTGCTCAGCCAAGCACTTCTCCCAACAACGCCTTCACACCTTCTCCGGCCCGATCCAGCGGGAACACTTCCTGCCGACGCTGCGCGAGCAGCTTGATGGCGACTTCGCCGCGCGCGATCTCTGACTCGCCCATGATGGCGACCGCCGGGATGCCACGCGATTCGGCGTATTTGATTTGCTTTCCGATCTTATCCGCCTCGGGATACAGCAGCACCCGCAGCCCGGCGGCACGCAGGCTCCCCGCCGCGCGGATCACGTCCGGCAGGTCCGCCTCCGCAAACACCGCCATCAGCACATCCGCTGGATTGACCTTCAGTGCCGGCGGAAACATCCCGCGCTCGCCCATCACGACGAGAATGCGCTCGAGGCCCAACGAAAACCCACACGCCGGAATACTCTCGCCAGAGAACATTCCTACCAGGTTGTCGTAACGTCCGCCGCCACCCAGGCTACCCGCGAGGTCGGGGACGTTGACCTCCATGATCGCGCCCGTGTAGTACGAGAGCCCTCTCGCAAGACTGGGGTCGAACTCGAGCCTGCCGCCAGCGCTCGTGTTCTGTACCAGGTCGAGTATTCGTTTCAGATTCTCGACAGCCTGGCTCCCTGCCTGATGTCCTTCGAGCCGCTGTTCGAGATCCGCAAGGCTGGCGATGGCCTTGCTACCGTGGCGCAGCGCTCTAGCGCTGTGTTCTTCGGCAGCCCTAAAGGGCTGCCCCACCGCACCCTCTCCCACTGATCTCAAGCCTTCGAGAGCGGCCTTCGACACTGCTGGCGAAACGTCGGAGGGCAGCAAGGCGTTCTTCAGGCCCTCCAGAGCCGGACCGATGCCACGCTTCTCGAACTCGCTCGGCAGCCCGTCCCAACCCACCTTGTCGAGTGCATCCAATGCGATCAGCGCCGTCCCATGGTCCTCACGCCGGACGTTCGCTGTTTCGAGGACCGCGGTCAGCAGCTGTCGATGATTCAATCGGATCGTGAAGTCGCTGAACCCGAGTGCGACAAGGACATCACTCACTGCCGCACACTGTTCCGCTTCGATCAAGGGTGACGTCGATCCAACGGCGTCGATGTCGCACTGGTAGAACTCGCGAAACCGCCCGCGGGCCGGTCTGTCGGCGCGCCACACCGGTTGAATCTGGTAGCGCTTGAACAGCCGCGGCAGCTTCGCCCTGTGCTCCGCCATCACGCGCGCCAGCGGCACCGTGAGGTCGTACCGCAGCGCAAGGTCCGCTTGGCCCGTGGCCTCGTGCTCGCCGCGCTTCAGGATTTTGAAAATGAGCTGGTTGCCCTCCTCGCCGTACTTGCCGAGCAGGGTCTCCAGGGTCTCCACGGCGGGCGTCTCGAGCGGCTCGAATCCGTACCGCTCGTACACGCGCTTGATGATGGCGATGACGTGATCGCGCCGGCGCACGTCCTCCGGCAGGAAGTCGCGCATCCCGCGCGCCGGTTCTGTGCGTGCCACTAAGCGAGGGTCGTGTCGTGCTGGAAGTCGAGCCGATAGCGCACGTAGTTATCGGCGTACCACTTGATGGAGGCGTTCTCTTCGGGGGTCAGCGGCCGGCGGATCGTGCCCGGCGAGCCCATGACCAGCGAGCCCGGCGGAATCTCCATGCCCTCCGGCACGAGCGTGCCCGCAGCGATCATCGATCCTGTGCCGATCCGGCATCCGTTCAGCAGGATGGTCCCCATCCCAATGAGACACCGGTCCTCAATCGTGCAGCCGTGCACCACCGCGTTGTGACCGATCGTCACATCGTCGCCAATCATGGTGGGATGCGAGGGTTCACGCATGACGTGCACGATCGTCAGGTCCTGCACATTGGTGCGCGCGCCAATCCGGATGCAGTTCACGTCGCCGCGGATGACGACGTTCATCCAGACGCTGCTTTCAGCGCCGATGTGGACGTCGCCGATGATCTGCGCGCTCTGATCGATGAAGGCGGAAGGGTCGATGCGGGGCGAGATCCCCCGGTAGAGACGGATCACGAACTGATTATAGCGGGTCAGGTGACAGGTAACGGGTGACAGGTAGCAGGAGGTTCAAAGCGATCGTCGCCGACGAAGACAGCCCCGACTTAGGCGCCGTCCTGTCACCTGTCACCTGTCACCTAGTCTGTCGACATCCCGGCTGCTGCAGGCCGCTTGGGAGATGGGCCGCCGCGGAAGGTCAACAGATAGTCGCGTATCGCGCGAATCTGGCGCTCGCCGTCGCCGCCGAACTGCGGGAAATCCGACTTCGGGTAATTCGGCCAGAAGCCGGGCATCCGCGTCCCGGGCTGAATCCGGAGCGGGGCGACCATCCAATCGGCGATCCAGTCGGGATGGAGGCGTTCGGGCGCCATCCGCAGATCCGGCGCCAGATTCGCCGTCGGTTGATCGGCCGGAATCGCGCCAAGCACGTGGCACTGCTGGCACCTGAGGAGCTCGAACAGCTCCTTGCCAGTCGCGGTCTCGTTCGAGGCCCGTACGGCGTCGTAGGTGCGGAAGGGCCGAATCTCGTTCGGAATCGCCTGGAAGTACTGAATCGCCTCGTTCCAGTGATCGTCGGCCAGACCGAACGTCGGCATCCGGACTTTGAGCCACGGCCGAATCGTGATCGGACCCCGAAGGAACGCATAGAGCCAGTCGGGCTGGACCTTGTCGCCCTCGGGCGTCAGCGGCGGTGGCGCGAGCGTCTCTTCCGCGACGAGCGTCTTGTAATCTCCGCCGTTGCCTTCGATCATGTGGCAGCCCACGCAGTTGCGGCGCTGCGTCAGGTTGCGGCCTCTCCGCAAGAACTCCGACCTGGCGTTCTGCGGCGGCAGCGCGGCCCGCGGCTGGATCTGGCGCTGGAAGCTCATGATGGCCGTCCGGAGCCGCTTGTTCTCCTGATCGCTCAGGTGGAAATCGGGCATCCGCAGCTTCTCACTCGCGAGGAGCACGCGACCCTGATCGAAGCTCCGTGGGTCGCGCAGCTTCTGCTCAAACCAGGCGAGCTTCGTGTGCGGAATGTGGACGAAGGCGAAGTCGAGCCGCGTCACGAGCTTGCTGGCCTCTTCCGACAGCTCCACCCCGATGGCCTGGGTCTTCTCGAACCCCTTGATCTCGTGGCAGCTGAAGCAGCCGTAGCGCGTGATCACACGCTCGCCCAGATCCTGCTGCTTGGCCGCCGCGTCCATGGAGGACAGCCTGGCCTTCGCCTGCTCGACCGGCATGACCGACCTCAGGTAGCCGAGCAGCACCTCATCGATCACCTTCTGATCGGCGGTTGCTTTCGCCGCCGTTCCGTCCCCACCCTTCAACCCGACAAGGAATGTCGCGACGTCCGACACTTCACTATCGGTGAGGCGAAGGTCCGGCATGTAGGTTTCGGCGCTGTAGTGCTTCGGATCGCGCACCCAGTTGAAGATCCAGGCGTACGAGGTCTTGCCGCCGACGCTCTGCAACGGCTGGCCGAACGTCCTGCGCGGACCGGCGGCCGTGCGATCCTTCTCGTCAATCACGTGGCAGCCGAGGCAGCCGACCGATTCCACGATCTCCTTGCCTCGGGCGGCATTTCCCTGGGCAGGCGAGCTCACCGCCGGCGTATAGACGTCTGACTTCGCAAAGAGGTATTCAACAGCGGCGTTGATCTCTGCCTCATTGCTCGGGGCGTCCTCAGGTCCGTTGGAATTCGAGGTGTACCAGACCTGCGGCATCCACGTGGCCGGCTTGATCGCCCGCGGCTCCCGGATCCAGTTCTTCACCCACTCCGGCGTCAGCTTCGATTTGATTCTCGTGAGGTTCGGCCCGGGCTTGCGCAGCCCCTCGAACCCGCGGGTCTTGTGACAGGCGTAGCACCCGGCGCGCTCGAAGGTGGCGTATGCCAGCGTGATTTCGGGCCCGGTCGGGATCGCTACCTCCTCGCGATGGCACTTCGCGCACGACGCTTCGGTCATGCCGGCCGGCAGCATCGGGTAGTCCCACATGTGCGGTTCCTTCCAGCCGTGCGTCTCCACCCACTCATGCTCCTGCTTCTCGTCGCGCGGGGTGTGCGAGGCATCACGGAACGTCACAGACTGCCCCATGCCATCGTGGCACGCCGTGCACCCGATCTGGTTCAGCGGGTGTGGCGAGTCGCTGCCCAGATAGGCGCTGAGGTTCGGGTGCGTGCGGAACGGCTGCGGGTATTTCTCGTACCCCACGCGATCGGCCGCAAGGTGGCAGGTCGTGCAGCGGTCCATTTTCGGCACGCGCATGAAGTTCACGTCGTCCATGATGTTCGGCAGCATGATCTGCTGCACCTTGATCGTGGGCGCCAGGAAGTCCGTCATCGGCGCGTTGAGCAGCAGCGTCTTCGTGAGGCTCGGGGCAATCGTGGAGAGTCGTGCCTCGAGGCGCTTGCGTTCCGCCAGCATTGCGTCGATCTGCTTCTGAACTTCGGCCACCTGGCCTGTCAGCTTGGCGAGTTCGCTCACGAGCGCGTCGCGCTCCGCAGTGGTTTTCTCCACGGTCAGGTTCAGCTCGTCAACTCGCTGCCCCTGCGCGACAATCTCCGCAGCGTCGTCTTCGTCGGTATCGCCCGCCGTCCGCGCAGCCTCGAACGCGTAGCGATCCGCGTCGTATTCGGCCTTTGCGAACTGGTAGTCCTGGGTCTCCCGGTAGAGCCGGGCGTTCAGATCCGCGATCCGGTCCTCGAGCTCCTCCACCTCTGCCGCGTTGCCGGCGACGGCTTTCTGCGCCGCCGCGCGTTGCTGCTCGAGCTGTGTCAGCCGTGTCTTGTTGATGCCCTTCTCGGCGGCCTGGAGCTGCTGGCGCGTGACTTCCATCTCGAGCTGCGTGAACCGCCGCTGCGTGTTCTTCCACTCGCGGTCGAAGTCGTCCCACACCATCCAGATGGTGCACACGAACAGGAAGATGCTCGACGCCGCAAAGACGACGTTCAGGAAGTCGACGTTGTACGCGTGCCCGATCGATTTCTTTTCAGCCATATCCGCCCGTAACGGCCGGCGTCAGCCGGCACCGTGTCGCTAGACGTTGAAAAAGAACTCCCCAATCGCCACGATGTACTTCAGGTTGAACAGCCAGCGGAGGAGCATCTTGATCGGCAACGACATCATCGAGAGGAAGAGGAACGCGCCGACGTAGTACCGTGCGGGCCCCATCTTCTCGTAAAAATGCTTGAACGGTCCTCGCGCCAGGATCACTGGCAGGGCGAAGATGTAGAACAGCACGAACAGGATCCCAAACGCCTCGCGGACCAGCCAGAACTCGGGCAAGCCGGTGCCCAGCCCACGCACCCAGATGTATTCCGAGAGGTTGACGTTGGTCAGCGCTTCGACCTTGTGCGTGTCCCAGTATTCGAACGGGCCGAAGAAGTTCCAGTTCGGGCCGCGCAGGAACGTGCCGAGGATGATCAGCGAGCACCAGAGGATGACGAAGCCGAAGAGGAAGAGCGTAATTTCCGCCTTCCGCTCGGCGATCGTGTAGTAGCCGTTCCCCTTCTCGTTCTTGTCGATGTAGGGGATCGCAATCAGCCCCACGATGATCAGGCTGGGCAGGACGACGCCGGCCAGCCACGGATCGAAGTAGACGAGCATCTCCTGAAGACCCAGGAAGTACCAGGGAGCCTTGGATGGGTTCGGCGTGGCCGACTGGCTCGCGGGCTGCTCGAGCGGTGCCTGCAAGACGATCGACCAGACGATCAGCACGACCGAGCAGAGCACCAGCGAGATCAGCTCGGTGTAGACGAGGTCCGGCCAGACCCAGACGCGGTCGGATTCCTCCTTCTCGATTGGCCCCTTCCCGGCCGCGATCCGCTGGTCGTTCAGAACGCCTTCACGGATCGAATACCAGGTGAAGAAGATGAGCAGGAAGATGAGGCCGACGATCGGCACGTTGTCCGGCTTCAGGATGATCAGCTGGAAGTTCTCATCGAAGTAGCCAAACACGATGAACGCCGCGGCGAACGCCAGCAGACCGTAGCCGACGGCGTTCTTCGCGAACAGTTCCCGCTTCCAGATCATGAAGACAAGCGCCGCGACGGTCAGGAAGAAGAAGATGCGCGGATCCGCAAGGGCGTTGAAGAAGTCTTTGATCAGCTGCATAGGGATCCCTACATCGGCCCCGAAATCCCGCCGTCCTTGCGCACGCGCCAGAAGTGCACGGCCATGAGCACGGCAATCACCAGCGGCAGGCCCACACAGTGCAGCACGTAGAACCGGAGCAGCGCACCTTCCCCCACGAAGGTGCCGCCGAGGAGTGCGAACCGCGCATCCGATCCGGCATGAACGAGCCTGACGTCGCCGAGCGCCAGCAGCGCCGCGCCGGGACCTTCGTACCCGAGGAACGGCGTCGCGCGGGCCATGTTCGAGCCGACCGTGATGGCCCAGATGGCCAGCTGATCCCACGGCAGCAGGTAGCCGGTGAACGACAGCAGTAGCGTGAGCACCAGCATGATGACGCCGACGCTCCAGTTGAACTCCCGCGGCGGCTTGTAGGACCCGGTCATGAACACCCGGAACATGTGCAGCCACACGGTGATGACCATCGCGTGGGCCCCCCACCGATGCATCTCACGCATGATGCCAAGCGGGACGTGCTCCCGTAGGCCGACGATGTCCGTGTAGGCGTACTCGAGGGTCGGCCGGTAATAGAACATTAGGAGCAGGCCGGTGAAGGTGAGGACGAGAAACAGGAAGAAGCTGAGACCTCCCATGCACCAGGTGTAGCGGAGCTTCACGCCGGACTTGCGGATCCGCACCGGGTGGAGGTGCAGGAACACGTTCGACAGCATGACCAGCACGCGGTTGCGGTCGTTGTCGGGCCGGTTGTGCCGGAATACCGACGTCCAAATCTGGGTCTCGGTCAGCCAGTTCCAGAACCGGGTCAGCGCGGGTTCTCGTGGCTCAACGGTCTTGGTCTCTACCATCGTTTCCTCAGCTCATTGGGAGATTGGGGAATTGGGAGATTGGGAGATTGGGCTCGCCTCAGACCCCATTTCTCAATCCCTCAATTCCTCAATCCCCCAATCCCCCAATCTCCCAATTTCCCAATTCAGATCTCGCCTCACGCCTGAAGAAACGCCTCCGGGTCCAGCCACTGCCCGAGCTCGAACTGGAACTTGCGGCTCTTGTCGACGAGGATCTGGCCGTCGTCCGCCAGGACAATCCGCACGCGCTCGAGCGGCCTCGGCGCCGGTCCCTCGAAATTGATGCCCGTGGTCCGAAACCCGCTGCCATGGCACGGGCATTTGAACTTGCTCTCCGCCGCCAGATAGTTCGGCGTGCAGCCAAGGTGCGTGCACGTGACGAGCAGCGCGTAGAAGCCGCTCGCGTTGTGAACGACATCTTGCGGCGTACGGACAATCCACACGGCCATCGTTTCCTTGAAGCGCTCGTCGACGCCCATGCCGTACTCGGATGGGAGCCCGATCTTGAACTGCGCGGGCGGCTCGTTGATGACGTTGGGAAACATGAACCGGCCGGTGGCGGCGAGGGCGGCTGCCGAAGCGGCGGTGAACGCCCCCCAGGCGACGCCCATCCACGCGCGCCGTCCCATCAGGGGTGAACTGTCGTCGGCGGCCCGGCCCGTAGGCGCAGCGGACGGCTTCTTGGTCGCAGTGGCGGCCGGTGTGGTCAGCTTGCCCGCCAAATCCGCAGCCGGGACGGCCGGCGCGGCTGGACGCGGCGGCGTCGCGGGACGGGCGTGAGCGGCCGCTACAGGCGCGGCGGGCGCTGGCGGCGGCGTGGAAGGCGCGCCCGGCGCCGGGGGAATCTGAGCCGCCGAGGTCCGCGGCTCGGAGGCCGGTCCCACCGGTAGCGATGACACCGGGGTCGCTGGCTCCGCCCTGTGGGCCCCGGGCGCCGGAGCGCCGGGGGTTGGCGGTTCGCCAGGTTTCGGATCGTCAGCCATTACAGGTATGTCCTTCCCAATCCCCTACCGGGCGCTTCGTTGTCGCGGCCGGCCATTCGCGGCAGCGGGCCGGTTTGTGCGGCATTCATTCGGTTGAGACAATCCACGAGATGTCCTTCAGTCGGCCTTCGACTTTTGGCGTTCGGCTTTCGGCCAGGAACCGCTGTCAATCAGAAGCCACGAACCTACCAAAGCCGAGAGCCGAAAGTCGGAAGACGACCCGTTGACGTCTCCCATGACTTTCAACGCTTCGAGCGCGGCCTGACGGACGCGCATGCTGAGGTCCTGACGACTGAGCACTTCCACAGACCCGCGCAATGACTGCTCCCGAAGCGCGGCCGCGGCCTGCAGCCCCGTAATCACCACTTCTCCTGCGGGGTCGGCGTCAGCGCCGGACTGCGGATCAGCATGAACCCATTGCGCCAGGTAATTCCGATCGAGCATCTGACTCAACACCGGGACGCCCTCGCGATTCCCATGACGCGCCAGCGCGACGGCTGCATTCCACCGCACGTCGGCTACCGAATCGTGCAGCCCGGTTCGCAAAGTCCCGGTCTGATCGTCGCCCGGCAATGCACCCAACGCATACACGACCATCTTGCGAATTCCATCGTCGGTTGATCCGTAAAGCCGTTGAATCAGCGGCACGACCGAGGGATCACCCGACGATCCCAGGGCCCAGATCGCGGCAATGCGCGCTTCGACCAGCGTGACCTCATTCCATCCGGTCATTCGATCGAACAGGTCCGGCGTCCAGACCTTCTCGGGCTCCTCCAGCGACCTGCTGAGCGCCGCGATCGCGTCGGGCGTCATCGGCGGATCCATCCGGCCGATGGCCAGCGCCAGGTATCGACGGACCCGCGGATCGCCATCTCTGGCCTCTTCAAACGCCCTCACCAGGACGGGGACAAACGCCCGATCCGCGCGCACTTCCGGGTCGAGCATCCGCTGTGACAGCTCGTACGCGGCCGGCCACTGGTGCTCCCGTGCCCCATAGCGAACGTCGGCGAGGTACTCTTGCGCCGAACGGTCGTCGGCCAGCAGCATCCGGAACCCGAGGTAAATACCAGCGGTGATCGCTACGACGGCCAGCGGGATGAGGAAAAATTGAACAGCGAGCGCGGGCGCAGTGACCAGCGGACTCCGAGCCTCTGGCGTACGCTCGACAAGTTTATCCATCGACTGGGTTTGGACTGACCGTACGGGACGCCGTAATTTCGGCGTCTTTTTTTACTACGAGTTCGGGGCAAAGGTCAAAAAAGCCCCAGGTCGACACTCTCATAGCCGGGGCAACGTCAGCCCCTGCTGGGCCTGGTACTTTCCCTTCTTGTCGGCGTAGGACACCTCGCAGACCTCGTCGCTCTGAAAGAACAAGACCTGCGCGATCCCTTCGTGTGCGTAAATTTTCGCCGGCAGCGGTGTCGTGTTCGAGATCTCGAGAGTGACGTAGCCCTCCCATTCCGGCTCGAAGGGCGTGACGTTCACGATGAGCCCGCAGCGGGCGTAGGTCGATTTGCCAACGCACACAGTGAGCACGTCCCGTGGAATCCTGAAGTATTCGACCGTCTTGGCCAGCGCAAACGAGTTCGGCGGGATGATGCAGATCTCCGCCTTGACGTCCACGAACGAGCGCGCGTCGAAGTTCTTCGGATCGACGACCGTGTTGTTGATATTCGTGAAAATCTTGAACTCGTCGGCGACGCGGATATCGTAGCCGTACGACGACAAGCCGTAGGAGATGACTCCCTCACGTATCTGTCGATCCTCGAACGGCTCGATCATTCCGCGCTCGAGGGCCATCTTCTTGATCCAACGATCGGCTTTGATTGAAGGCATATGCGATTCGGGCGTCGTTGGCCGGGCGGACCTCGTAATACGTACGTGTACGTAGGGGCGGGTCTTTAGACCCGCCCTATTTGCTATTTGCGCGACAGGAAGAACATCAGCAACGTTAATAGGACGCTCGCGAGGATCGACGTCGCGAGCGGAAAGTAAAACGTGAGATTGCCCCGCCGAATGGTCATGTCGCCCGGCAGCCGGCCAATCGGCACTCCGAGGTTGATCAGCAACCCGACCGCCACCAGCACGACACCGAGAATGATCAGGGTCCGTCCCAACTAGACGAGTTCCAACCCGCGGAAAAAGTAGCCGAGCTCGAACGCCGCCGTCTCTGGGGCATCGGAGCCATGGGTCGCGTTCCGCTCGATCGACCCGCCGAAATCCTTGCGAAGCGTTCCGGCCTCCGCATTCGCAGGGTTCGTCGCGCCCATGAGCGCGCGCCATTTGGTGATGGCATCCACCGCCTCGAGAGCGAGCAGCACGCAAGGGCCGGAGGACATGAAATCCGTGAGACCGCCAAAAAACGGCCGCTCCCGGTGCACAGCGTAGAACCCTTCGGCTTCACGCTTGGTCAAGTGTTGAAGCCGCATCGCACGAATCGTGAAACCCGCCTCCTCGATGCGCGCCAGAATTCTCCCGATCTTGCCCCCTTCCACGGCGTCGGGCTTGATAATCGCAAACGTGCGTTCCATGGGCCGCAATTATAAGCGGTCTCATTTGCCCGTTTTGGCACGGTTCTGGAATAGTTCAGTCCTCCAGAGGCCAACATGAACGCACCGGTGCCGTCCCAACGTGACCAAGATCTCGAAAAAGGCGCGACCGAAGGTCCGCCAGATAGCGACGCTCAGGGCAACCTGAATGCGCCCGGCCTCGACGAGGAAGGGTTGCCAGACGATGAGCTAGCGATCTTCGAGGACATGATCGGGGCCAACGAAGACGAGACGCAGGGTTAACGAAGCGATTCCATGATTTCGTCGAGCGCCGACTTGGGCGGCCTGACGCGTTCGAGTGGCAGCGACGCCAGCGG
>ORMF010706809.1_pt1 | contig 23799 bp, 15 predicted proteins | sample 1779871 | NCBI WGS metagenome assembly ORMF01 (sample SAMEA104232316, study PRJEB22302) | groundwater metagenome | biome: forest; feature: aquifer; material: groundwater | place: USA | collected 2011-08-07 | depth 5.4 m | reverse complement strand
GGAAGCACCCCGTTGGCGTCTGGAATCCACTGCGAAGCCCTGCCGTGCGCCTCATTCCAGCCGTTTGTGAATTCGTGCCGCAGCCCGACGCGCGCTGAAAGATTGGATCGCAATTGTATGTTGTCCTGAACATACCAGGCGCCTTCCGTTGACCTCCAGGAGAAGGGAGTGGGATTGGCAACACCAGTTAGGTTGACGGTCCCTTGCAAGAAGGTTAGGAGACTCGAAAACTGTGCTTGCCCATGCAGCCGTGACCCCTGGAGCGAATTCTCCCGAAGTTGCTGCATCCAGCCCCCAAAACTGATCTGGTGCTTTCCTCGGATGAGCTGCACATCATCCGACGCCGTGTAGAGGTTTTTGAAGATGAAGTTGTCGGTAGCCGAACCTGTTCCGGTCGTCGTTATCGCAGAAGCCTGCGAGGCGGTCCCGCCCCCGATTACGATGGGTCCCGGTGTTCTGGAATCAAAAAAGGAAAGGTTGGACGGAATCGGAATCACTGCAGGCGTGAAGATAGCAAGCGCCGACCGAGAAAATCCCAGCCGGGCTGTGTTGATGAGTTGAGGGGAAAAGACGTGAGTTTCCTGCGCGCTAAAGATCAGGCTGCGAAGCGGCTGTTGGTCCGCGAAAGCGGCGGACTGAGTCGGCGTGAACTGGCGCCCGTCATCCCCCGTCGCCGAAGCGGTGAGCGTGTTCTTCTCCGAGATGTTGTAATCAAATCGCGCCGTGCCGAAGTCTTCTCGAATGGACTGTTTGGGATTGTTAAAGTTCTCGGCCACGCCGCCGCCCACATTCGGGCCATTGGGCAGCGGCCAAAGGCCCATGAAGGGGAGCATACGCGAGTCCAGATTGGGAACCTGAATCAAGCTGTTGTTGGGCCCGATCGGCAAAAACCCCCGGCGGGCATCATTGTCGGGGACAAAGGCCACGTTGCTAAGTCCCAGGCGTTGCCGGAAGCCCTCGTAGTTTCCGAAGAGGAACATTTTATCTCTTATAATCGGCCCTCCCAGCGACCCGCCAAATTGATTTCGCCGAAATGGGGGAACCGAACCCTTATCGAAAAAGTTCCTGGCATCCAACACGTTATTGCGCAAAAACTCAAAGACCGAACCATGCAGTTGATTGGTGCCCGACTGGGTGACCACGCTGATTTGCCCGCCCGCCCGCTTGCCGTATTCGGCCCCATAGGTGTCGGTCACCACATTGAATTCCCGCACGGCGTCAATGCCCAACAGTTTGCCGCTGACGCCCCCCGGTGAATTCGAGTTCTTGCCGGTGCCGGTGTATTCAATCCCATTCAACAGGATGATGTTATCGAGCGGCCGCCTACCAGCCACGCTGAAAACGGCTCCGGTCGTGTTGCCGCCGCCGCTTCGGAATGCCGAGGTGTTGATGGCGCCGGGATTGAGTGTGATCAAGCTGTCGAAACTCCGGCCATTCAGAGGCAAGTCTTTCACTTGTCGCTCACCTACCAGCCCCGAGACCGAGGACGTGGTGGTGTTCACCAGCGGCGCCTCCGCCGTGACCATTACTTGTTGCTCAACGCTTCCCACCTCCAACGTCAAATTCACCACTGCTTGCTGACCTACTACCAGGTTAATTCCGCTTCGCACCTGCTGCTTGAATCCCATTTTTTCAGCACTCACCGCATACCGGCCCACCGGAAGCGACGGCATGCTGAAATTTCCAGCCGCATCGGTCTGCACCGCACGCGTTAATCCAGTCTCAAATTGTTTGGCTGTGACAGCGACCCCCGGTATGACCGCTCCTGTGGGGTCGCGCACGACACCGGATATGGCCGCTGTGGAGCCTTGCGCGAAAAGCATCGAATTCACCTGCACGATCAGTACAACGATCCCTGCCAATAAGTTACCCAGCGCGCAAGCGCTTCGTTGTGTTCTGCTTACCATAACCCCTCCTTTGGAGATGCGACTCAGATATCCGGATGCAGATTTGCACCCTAACTTCCGTTGCTCGGCGAAAACCTACTATGTCAACTTGCTATCGGTTATAAGCGCAGAACTATTTGGCGAGTCCGCAATTCACTCGCCGTATATGTTTGAGAGGCTGAATGCTGTCTCATAAATGCGCGCAATGATGCAACCGGCGAAGAGGAAGAAACCCTCAGGGGCTAAAGCCCATGTTTTTAGGGCGTTCTAGCGGCATGGCTGAAGCCGTGCCTTTTCGGTTGCCACAAAACTTCCATTTATGGGACAGCTTCTAGTCCCCAGCCAGTAACAGAAATTACCTTTTCCCCGCCTATGGATTCGCTCCCAATTCTGGCAACATCCGCCAGGTACTTACATACCGGCAAGTTAGTATTTCCGTGCCGATTTTCGAGTACGAATCGCCCTGGTCCCCAGCGTTTAACCCGTCACAAAGCATGCTCAATTTGGCATTTAGAAAAGGACCTTGAGGCCAAACTGGATCTGACGCGCGCTGGTAACAGTCCTGGTAATTACGCCCGCGCTGCCCACCACGCTTCCGCTGCCACTAAACACGATGGTGGCTGGTATTCCGAAATTGGGGCGATTTAGAATATTGAAGAATTCCCCCCGAAACTGCAGCTGCCAGCGTTCGGTTATTTGCGTATTCTTGGTGATGCCCATGTCCCATTTCGACAGTCCTGGTGCTAGGAGCGTGTTTCGTCCGACATTGCCCAACTCACGCGGTCCCGGCGCCGAATACGCTCCCGGATTGAAGTATCTTCCTTTTCCGCTGGGATCTTTGGAGACATTGGGAGAACCCCAGGTAATTTGGTCAGTCGTAAAATCGGGTTTCAAATTCGGCGACCCAATGCCGTACTGCAGGGCGCTGGCGGCGGAAGGCAGGGTGGCCTCGACCGTAAACGGCTGGCCATCCTGAAGCGAAACGATCCCGGTCAGTTGCCATCCGGAGAGCAGATAACCTAAGGCGCCGCTAAGGTTTTTACCGAACGGCAGATCATAGGAGTAGTTAAGACTGAAGACATTCGCCAGGTGACTACCATTTAATGACTTGTCGGATCTCAAATCGTGTGGATATTTCAGTTCGCCGCCGCTTGATCCGGTCCGGTCCACTTTGGAGGTAGAGTCGGATGTGCTGATATTTCTGGAATAAGTATAGGAGACCTGTGCCTGGAAACCAGCCGCGAACCTCCGCTGGAAGGCGACCGATCCGCCGTTGTACCAAGAATCGGCGTTGTTGGCGTAGTAATAGATCGCCGGCATGTTCGGATTGAACGTAGTCGCCCCTTGCGGTATCTCCAAGGAGACTCCGTTGAAGAAGGCGAGCGGCTCGTTATAATTCCCAAAGCTGGTGAGATTCAATCCTCGACTGCCACTGTAGCCGAGCGTGAGCACGTTGCTCGCACCCAACTGCTGTTGTAGATGCAAGCTGTACTGCAACGCATGCGGGCTTTTCATGTTATCGAAAGGTATTGCTTCCGCACTGCCCAAAGAAGTGAGTTTCTGTGAGGCTATCTCCGCCAGAGCATTCGGAAAGTGCTTGGGATTGCTGAAGCTGAACTCCGGCAACAGCGGCGGCGTCCGAAGCGGCGCCGAGCGATAGACCTGGGGATCGTTCGGCGTATAGAAAAGGCCAATTCCGCCCCGCAAAGATGTCTTTCCCATGGCAAAGGGACTCCAGGCGAAACCAAAACGCGGACCAATGTTCCCCCAGGATTTGTTCTTCCAATAAGGTTCGCCTACCGTGGGCGCCGCATCCATAAGGTGTCTTTGGTTGGCCATAAGCCCGTTGACTTCAGTCGGAACGGTATAAGGTTCCCACCGCGCACCCAGATTCAAAGTTAGGTGTGGCGTTACCTGCCAGTCATCTTGCACGTAGAGGTCAAACATCCATTGCCGCATGCCACGGATGGAACTGCCGGTCTGCGGTGGAGTACCGCGGTAGCGTCTGGGGTTTCCCAAAAGAAAGTTCTCCAGATCCCGGAACGTCCATTCCCCGAACGGCCGGTTGGGCTGGTCCTCATTGAACTGGAGGCGTTCCACCATCCCGCCAAACTGGAGCGAGTGCCCTCCGCGCGTCCAGTTCACATCGTCCTGGAAATTGAAACGATTGGTCAGCCAGCGGTCCAAAGGTTTGGGCGGACCCTCCCAGTTGGTGATGCCGCTTCCGGGCTGGAGTCCCGGAGGCGGCTGTCCCGGAACCGAGAGTAAGTTGGCCGGTATTTGTGGATAACTTCCCCTGTCTTGCGGATCTACGCGATTGAATGAAAATGTAGCCCGGTTCAACATCCGAGGAGAAAAAATCCGTGTCTCCGACAGCGTTAGCAAACGGGTATTCATTATGAAAATCTTCCGGAAATCCGGATAGGCATCCACCTGCGACTGATTGGAATTGTCCCCAGTTCCTCGGACGAAGAGCGAGTCGCTATCGGATATTTGATAGTCTATGCGCGCCTGTCCGAAGTCATCCCGCGTCTCCTGATCCTTCTGAAATATGAATTCGGCCGTGCCATCGCCGAAATTGCGCCCTTCAGAACTCGGCAGGGGAAAGAATTTCAGATAAGGAGCGATGAGCGGAGAGACCGGAACTGTTTTGTTCGGCAGTATTCCTTGGCGTGCCTTCAAGTCCGGAACCACATTCGCCTGCGTGGAGTTCAGCCTTTGCCGCAGTGCTTCATAGTTGAGGAAGAAGAAGGTCTTATCCCGCTTGATGGGACCGCCAAACGTGGCGCCAAACTGATTGCGCTCGAATTCCGGCTTTCCCTTTCCGAAAAGATTATCCTCCCACTTCGCCGCGTCCAGATTGTCGTTGCGGAGAAACTCGTATATATCGCCGTGCCAGTCGTTGGTTCCCGACTTGGAAACTGCGTTAAAGACGCCTCCCAGCACGCGGCCATACTGCGCGCTGTAGGAATTGGTCACTACTTTGAATTCCCTTACAGTCTCGGCTCCCAGCAGAGCCCCTCCGGGCCCGGCGGGGATAAACCGATTCATATCGTTGATGTAACTGCCGTCCAGCAAGTAGGAGTTTTGATCCGGCCGCATGCCGGTGATGCTGATCTTCTTTCCAAATCCCGCGTAAGCGCTGTTGGTACCGGCATTCACGGACTCCGTAACCCCTGGATTGAGCAAGATGAGCTGGCTCAGATCCCTTCCGTTCAAAGGCAGATCGCGGATAGTCCGGTCTTCCACGAGATAACCGACGGTGGCGTCCTTGGTCTCGATCAGGGGAGCCTCGCCGGTGACTTCCACACTTTGGCTGACCGCACCAATGTTGAGCTGTAAGTCTACAACCGCTTGCCGTCCCACGGTCAGAACAATTCCGGTCCTGGTCTCTGTCTGAAAGCCCGGCAGGGTTGCCGTCACGCGGTATCGTCCGAGACTGAGCAAAGGAGCCAAGTACCGCCCTGACGCGTCAGTGAAAACGGTGCGGGGAATGCCCGTCTCTTCATTGAGGACGACTATCTTTGCTCCGGGCAATACAGCGCCAGTATGATCCGTCACCATCCCTGAAATGGTGCCCGTGGTTACTTGCGCATAATCTGGAGTTCCAATCGCCAGGAAAAGAAGCAGAAACATCATCATGCGGTTGACATACTTCATGTCACACCTCCTGTCGTTTCACCACGCCCTTCCGCCAGAATTGAATCTGGCGAGGCTCCGGATCACCAGAAAAATTTGTCTCGAACTGGATCCGCCGTACGATCAGAACAAAATCTTCAGGCCAAACTGGATCTGCCTGGAGGTCGTCGTCGTTACCGAAACATGGCCCGCGGCGCCCCGGCAGGTCAGGTTATTATTGAAAACTCTGCCATCCGGCACGCCAAGCAAGACTCGGGTTATGCTCCGCCTCGTGATCCAAGTTGAGATCACACCGACCTGCTCATGGCTCGCTCCGCGAAGCATCTTGGGAACACCGGCGTGTGGCACGAACAAATGGGCCAATCTGCTAAAAAATGAACTTCAACCCGAACTGAATCTGCCTCGCATTCGTAAGAGTCTTCTCGATTCTGCCGGCGTTAGCATCGTACGTACGGTCTCGGGCCGCACCTCCGGCATCCCACTGCTCGCGCGTAGCGGTGCCGACGAAGGGATCCATATCCGGAATTCCAAAGTTCGGCCGGTTGAAGAGGTTGAAGAACTCCGCCCGGAATTGAATCCGTTTCCGTTCGGCCACAGCGAAGTTCTTGAGCAGCGAGAAATCAAACGTGGCGATGCCCGGCGACGTGACAGTTCCCGGCGCCAGGTTGCCGAAGTAGCCCGTCCGAGAAGGGGCGAACTGTCTGGCATCATAGTACTTGTCGGGTCCGCCCAGCACTGGGTTATTGTTGCCGTTCGGAATCAGGTCCGCATGGAGACTTTCATTGTCACCAATGCGATCATTCTGCGCCTCGTTTAGGTTGTCCAGAACGCTCAGAGGATGACCGCCGGAAAACGTGAGAATGCCGTTCAATTGCCATCCACCGCCCAGCGCTCCTGCCGCACCGCGAAAAGTACGCCCCGGGAAAAGATCGTATGTAAAGTTCAGAACGGCGCTGTTTCGGATATCAAATGCAGCCAGACCTCTCTTGAGGTCCATATCCCAGTAGTAGATACCTCGCTGGCCCTGGGGAAGCTCGTCACCGCCCTGAGTCACGCCGGAGCCTTGATCAATCGCTTTCTGGAAGTTGTACGCCAGTTGGACCTGAAGACCATAGCTCAACCGCTTCTGAACGCCTATGCCAAGACCGTGGAAGTAACTATTCGCATTGGGCGCCTGCATTCGCATTTCTCCGAAAGCTGCCTGGAGGAGTGGAGCGCCCGGAGACCAATGCTTTTGCCCGCTGGGCACATTATTCGGGAATCCGTCCCACCTGCGGATGTTGCCGAGCGATTGTTGCATTAGGTGAAGCGCCCGAGATCCTGTATAGCCGGCCGATACTACCCAGCTCCCACCGAGTTCCCGCTGCAATGTCGCGCTCCACCGATAAATGTAAGTTTTCTTTTGGTCGTATTCCAGAGTCCGGATGTTCGGCGTGCTGCGCAGTAGATTCGCTTGCGCCGTGAACGCGTTTGGGAAACTGACGGGCTGAGATGATGTCGCATCGAACCTGCCCACGACGACAAATGGCGGCAGTTCCTGCAGGGCTGTGCGAATGGCGTACAGCATCGGGTGTTCGTAGAAAATCCCGAAGCCGCCCCGGAATGATGTTTTCCTCGAGCCAGGAGCCCACGCGAATCCAAAGCGCGGGCTGAAGCTCTTCAGAGTGGGGTTTTTGAAAAACTGGTTGATAGTTCCGGGATAGGGATATCCCGGATATTTAGCTTTTGTAGGCTCCGGAACGGACACATAGGGATCGAAGAAATGCACGAGGTTCGCAATCAGACCGTTGTCTTCCGCCGGCACGGTAACGAACTCATACCTCAACCCCAAGTTCAACGTGAACGAGGGACGCATCTGCCAGTTGTCCTGGAAATAAGCCCCGAACAGGAGTTGCCGCAAATTGCGAGGAGGACTTTCGCCACCCGGCACCATGGCTTCAAAGCGCCTGGGGGTTGCGGTCAGCAGTGAAGGGTAATCCCGAAACGTGTAGATGCCATTGCAACCGCGGCTGCAACTATCCTGGAAATAACGGTACCGGTCAATGTCCACACCCACGCGATAGGAATGATTTCCACTGGTGAACGACAGACCATCTTTGAAAGAAAAGCTCTTCTGCTGATAGACCTGGGCCTGTACACGGAAACCGATGGAGGTCAAATCCCCGACCTGGATCTGGCCGACCAATTTGCGGGCGGGATTGAATGAGATGTTTTTAAAGTCCCTTTTGGTTAGCGCCTGATCGCCCGCGTTTTCGGTAAAACTGTACCCGAACTTGAATTCGTTCAGCATGCTGGGTGAAAAAATACTGTTGTGGCTGGCCGCCACAATATGCTTTCGGCTGACAGAACCATTGCCCCCGTGAGTAGCGTCCACGCTCACGTCGCCTAGAATCCCAAACGGCGAGCGATTACTGTCGTCAAAATTGTATGTCCCGGAAAGGAATCCGGCTCTTTGGCTGGCAAACTGGTGATTAATACGAGCTGCAACATAGTCGTCTTTCGTCGGCTGGCTTTTGCCTGCGGCGATGCGAACAGTTCCGTCGCCTAAATCTTGCGTGACGGCATTGCCCTGACCTGGCACGGGCCATAGGTCCAGGTAGGGCCGGATTGCCGGGTTTACTGTCACGGTGCGATTCGGCAGAATTCCCTGCCGCATCAGAAGAGTGGGAACACGAGCGGTGTCGGTCGTATTGAGACGTTCTCGGAGTCCTTCATAGCTTCCGAAGAAGAACGTCTTATCCTTAACAATTGGTCCGCCCAAGGAACCGCCGAACTGGTTGCGCTTGAATTCCGGTTTTGTGCCGGTGAAGGCGTTGTCTTCCCATTTCGAAGCATCGAAGTTGTCGTTGCGCACCGTCCAGAAGGTTGAGCCATGCAGATTATTAGTCCCGCTCTTGGTTACAGCGCTGATAATTGCTCCGGCCTGGCTCCGGTATTCCGCCGAATAGTTGTTGGTGATGATCTGGAATTCTTTGACGGTTTCAGCCCCGATGTAGGAACCGGAAGCTCCTTGGGCATTCCCGGAGAGATCAGAGTTGGAAACACCGTCCAGCAAATATACGTTCTGGTTTCCACGAGATCCGGCAACGGACAGAGTGTCACCCATACCGCCGAAGACGGTCTGGTCTCCGGTCCTCGGAATCTTTATCACGCCCGGTTCCAGGAAACTCAACTGAGTGAGGTCGCGACCATTCAAAGGTAGATCTTCCACCTTCTTCTCGTCGATCAGGTGCGACACGGTTGCAGATGTGGTCTCTATAAGAGAAACTTCGCCGGTTACGGTAACCGCTTGCGTGACTTCGCCGACCTGCAAAGCGATGTTTACTACAACAGTGCGCCCTACGCCCACTCCAATTCCGGTTCGGACGCTGGTTTGGAACCCGGGAACGCTAGCAGTGACATCATAGTTGCCCGCGATCAGATTGGGAGTCTCATAGCGCCCCGTGGGTCCCGTGGCGGTCGTCCGAGCTATTCCGGTATCTACGTTCTTGATTGTGATGGTCGCGCCTGGAATAGCGGCCCCGGACTGGTCTGTGACTGCTCCAGTGATGGTGCCAGTGGTGAGTTGCGCTGATATGACGTTGCTGAAGAGTAGCAAAAGCGTGATAACCGCTCCGAACCGTGTTTTCGTGGTCATAGGATTGCTCCTTAAACGAAAGGTAACCAAGTCAATGCATGAAAAACCGCCTCATGGCTTTCGGGTGATTAAAAGACGAGCTTCAGAGCAAACTGGATTTGACGAGCCGGGTTGATGGTGCTTCGGATCTGGCCTGCAATTGAAAGAGGAGTGCTGTTAGCACTGTTTGGCGTGGCCGTATAAATGGTACGCCCGGCTGTCGGAATGTTGAAATCAGGGTGGTTCAGTAGATTGAAAAACTCCGCCCGGAACGCCAAACTACCCCCCTCTCCCAAAACCCGCAGGGGCAGCTCCTTGGTCAAGGAAAAGTCCCAGGTGGCATGGCTGGGGCCTGTCATGATATTGCGTCCTGCACTGCCCAGGAACCCCGCCGCCGGAATGGTAAAACAGGCCGGATTAAAATAACGGTCCGTCCCTCCCAGAATGGCTTTGCATCCGGAGACTAGATCGGGACGATCCGGATTGTTGCTGCCTCCTCCCAGAACTCCAGAGCGCGAGCGGTTGCCGCTGAGGTAAGGGGCAAAGGGCAAACCGGAGTTGAGTGATACGATGGTTCCAATTCGCCAGCCACTCAAGAGCCGGCCCATACCTTTCCAATCGGCAGCCGGCAAAGAGTACAGTGCGTTGAACGTGAAATAATGAGGATCGTGGTAGTCGGCCAGGCCCTTATCCGTTTTCAAACTGAAGGGATCGGTACCCGTAACGATAGAACCTCCCGCCTCTCCGCCGTGTAATCCCTGAGTTGTGTCAATCAGCTTACTGAATGTGTATGACGCCTGAAACTGGAGATTGCGGCTCAACCGCCTTTGCAACCTGACTTGCAGCGAATTGTACCAGGTGTCTCCGCCGGAGGTCTTGCATTCGCAGAAAGCCCAAGAGGGGTTTTGACGAACTGCATTGGCGGGCCAGAATTTGGTGCCGCCGTGCAGAAGAGTGCCGCCTCCAACAATCTCCGGCATCAGCGGATTGCCCTCCACCGTTTGAATAATGTTCAGCCCGCGGGAGCCGGCATAGCCTACCGAAATCATCATGCTGCTAAGAAACTCGCGCTGCATGGTCAGGTTGTAGGAAAGCAAATGCGGCTGCGCTTGCCGATATTCGATGGTGCGCAGAGAAACTGCTCCGGAACTGGCCAGGGCCTGCGCCACTGTGGGTACCGCTGTACATGCCGGGAAGCACAGGCCGCTCCTCAGGTTGGAAACCGCCGAGAACGGCGGCGTTGCATTGTTGGCGATGTCTGCGGCCGGAAGGAAGGCGTTGACGTCATACAAGACGCCGAACCCGCCTCGAAGCGCGGTGCTGCCATCTCCCAGCAAATCCCAGGCGAATCCAAAGCGCGGTCCGAAGTTGCGCAGCGAGGGGTTGACGTAGAGCTCAGGAGCGAGCGTGGGAGCCGTATCGTGCGCTATGTCTCGCACCGAGGAGCCTTTGCCGGTAACTTCGTTCAGCGATGTGCTGAATTCGTATCGTAATCCAATGTCCAAATTCAATCGCGATGTTGCCCGCCATCCATCCTGGACATAAAAGCCGAACGTGTTCCACACACGGGTTCTGTCCGTGACGGAGCCAACCGAGTTGATCTGAAGCTGCTGGGGAACACCGAGCAGGAACTGCGGCAGACTAGCAAACGTCCAGGTCCCATTGAAATTGGTGGCCGTCTGAATCCATGCCCTGTAGCGGTTGATCAGAGTTCCAAACTTGAAGGCATGCTTGCCTTTGACCCAGGAAAGGTCGTCACTGAAGCTGCCGGAATTCTGCCCGCGAAAAATCGGTGCTCCACCGCCGATGTTGTTTACACCGCTGCCTGGGTTCACTGTGCCCATCGCCGGGCGATCCGGCAAGAATTTCAAATTTTCCGTGCCCGGAGGGGCGTTGAACGTGAACGTCAGAAACGGACGGGTATAGGCAAGACGCGCGGTGTTAAGGACGGATTCAGATAGCGTATGATTTTCGCTCAACGTAACGTATTGCCCGCTCGTGTCGCGGGTCCCGCTGAACTGGGGAGGATTGTTCCCGTTCGGCAATGTTTTCCTGGTATTGTCGGCCGTATACCGCACAAATAGCTGGTCACGCTCCGAGAAGTTGTGGTCCCAGCGAGCCTGTCCAAAGTCTTCGATCGTGGTCTGGTTGAACGAATAGGAGTACGTCCCGATGCCGAGGCGTCCCGTGGGATCATTGGCCAACACTCCATTCGGCAAAGGGTATAAGTTCAGATATGGTGTGACGCTGGGTGCGATGTGGGTAACCAATCCTCCATTGGTGCGGGCCAGTTGATTGGGCACGTTCAGAACCAGGGGCGTTCCCAGCAGCTCGCGCACACCCTCATAAGCAGCGAAGAAAAAGTCTTTTTCTTTGCGAATGGGGCCGCCCAGCGTCCCTCCAAAATTGTTGCGGCGGAAGGGAGGATTGGTCTTTGCGAAATAATCCCTGGCATCCAGCGCGCTATTGCGGAGGAAATCAAACGCGGTTCCATGGAATTGATTGGTACCGCCCTTGCTGACGATCACCATCTGGCTGCCCATTTTCATTCCGTATTCAGCCGTGGGATTGTTGGTGATCAGGCGGAACTCGCGAATAGCGTCCACACCGAGCATCAAGCCGCTGCTGCTGATTCCCGTGACTTGCCCGGAGACCTCCGTGAGATCCGTGCCATCCAAGGTGAGAAAGTTGGAGCGGATCGTAGCGCCGTTGCTGCTAAAGGCCAATCCAATGGAGGTCGTACTAGTCCGGGAAACAGGACGGTGTACAGTGACTCCCGTTTGCAGCAACGCGAGGCTGTTGAAGCTTCGGCCGTTGAGCGGCAATTCCGTAACTTGCTGTTCGTTGACCAACCCCCCCAGGCTGGCCGTCGTCGTGTCGATTAAGGGTGCTTCCGCCATGACTGTTACGGTTTCCTGCACGGCCCCGATGGACATGGAAAAATTCATAACAGACTCTTCGCCCACCGACAGGTTGAGCTCTTGCTGCACCCGGGTTTGGAATCCCGTCGCCTCGGACCGAAGATCGTAGACACCCACCGGCAAACTGTTAAGTTGGTAATGGCCATCCAGCCCCGACCGGACCGTGCGCGACAGACTCGTTCCACGATTTGTTGCGGTGACACTCGCTCCGGCAAGAGCAGCGCCGCTCGAATCCCGCACAGTGCCGGAAACAGTTCCGGTAGCGACTTGCGCCCAGGATAGCCCAGCCGCAAGCGCCATAGCCATGCACAACCCGGCAAACCCTGTCTTCCAATTGTTGTTCGACCGCCGAATGATTGTCACAGCATGCTCCTGTCCCAGCGCCCCGTTTTGTCTGGACTACATCGCGCCTTGGTCTGCTTCCGCCGATAGCGGCTTAGGGCGAGTTTGTAGTATTGATTTCTCCAAATCGAATGCGCCCGATGCTCCGCTGCCTCACAACCCGCAAGTCGCACTAAAACACCAGCCTCAGCGCAAATTGAATTTGCCGCGAGCTCGTCCGCGTGCCGGTTATTTGTCCGGCATCGCTGCGGCGCGTTCCGTTCTGGGTGAAAAGATTCAGGGCCGGAATGTCGAAATTGGGCCTGTTGAAGATGTTGAAGAATTCGGCTCGAAATTCCAGCGCCCCGCTTTCTCCCAACGCATGTAGTTTCACATCTTTCATTAGGCTGAAGTCCACATTGGCTACTCCGGGAGAGATCAAAGTGTTCCGCCCCAAGGTACCCTGGTAAAACGGTGTGGGAAACGCGAACTGACTTACATCGAAATAATGATCGGGATTCTGTGATCGTACAGGATTCTGATTTCCGCCAGGAATCAGGTCCGCAGTGCTTCCGTCAACGTATTGCATCCGGAGGCTTCCCCTCCTTGGCTGATCGGCCGCAATGTTGAGCGGATTGCCGCTGTTGAAGCGCAGGATGCTGCTTGCACTCCACCCTCCCAGGAGTATGCCCGGCGCTCCGCTCATATTTTTCCATGGAAATTCGTAGACCAGATTTGTGAAATAGCTATGCCGCACGTCGAATGCAGAGAGACCGGGCTCCTTTTCTCCCAGATAGCCGCGCCGGTCGGCATCGCCGAAATCAGTGCTGCCGGTCCAGGTGGAGCTGTCATCAATTGATTTGGAGAATGTGTAGGAACTTTGCAGTTGGAAGCTTCGGCCGAAGCGTTTGTTCAGACTGACGCGAAGCGCGTGATAATCGGATGTTCCATCCGTAACCCGCCAGCGCATCCGGCCCCAATGCTGGTTCAGAATCGGCTGATCGATCAAGATATACCGTCTGCCGTTGAGGAAGGTTGCGGGGGTGGCATTCAGGTTCAAAGCTCCGCGAATCAAATGAACGCCGCGGGTGCCGGAGTATCCGACATCGAGGGTAGTGTCAGAGCCAAGCTGCTGTTCAAGGTCGAAGCTCCATTTCATCACCGTGGGCTGTTCCACTTTCCACTGGAATCCGTCTGCTTGAGGCGCCGAGCCGATATTTGCCACCACCGCGCTGCGCTGCGTGAAGAAGGCATTCGGGAAATCAATCGCCAGATCACGGCCAAAAATCTCCGAAATCGAGAAAAACGGCGCCATGCGAACTCCGGCGGTTATGTAGGCATTGGGCATGATCTGGTCGTAAAAGATGCCAAAGCCAGCGCGAACTGACGTTTTCCCGTTAGCGAATGGAGCCCAGGCGATACCCACTCTCGGGGCGAAGTTCTTGAGCGACGGGTTCACAAAGTAAGGGTTTCCCACGTCGGTCTGATCCGCCGTGAAAGTGTAAAAATGTCGCGGGGACATATCTCGCACCGTCGCCACTTTTCCGTTGGCTTCGGTAGGAACTGTGATGAATTCATAGCGCACGCCGATATTGAAAGTTAAGCCGGGCCGGACATTGATGTCATCATGCACATATAGGCCGATCACGCTTTCTCTCCAGCCACGAATATCATCCGAGCCGGGCTTGATGAATCTGGCGGCGGAAACATCTTTCGTCAGGAAGTCTCGAAGGCTTGAGAATTGAAACTGCCCGGAGGCATAAAAATCGGATCGCTGATTGAATTGAAACCGCTCTCCCTGGCCGCCGAACTTCAGCGAGTGACGGCCATTCGTCAGAAAGAAATCTTCTTTGAACTGATAAGTGTTCTGGATGTGGACCTTGGGATTTGTCGTCCCTCCACCCCATCCAGCCAAGCCTGACACTGACAGGATTCCCGGAATATCGGTGACTTCACTGAAGCTGAATTTCGGAAACACGTATCCCTTCAGCGGAATGTCAAAGAAGTTAAGATTCGTGCGGCTGAAGGAAAAGTGAGTCCTGCTCAGAAACGCAGGCGACCAGATATGGGTTTCTTCCGCAGTCGCAAAACGATTTACGGTGCGCGCCTGAGCCCCAGTATTGAATCCCGATGCCCCGGGCCGGAACTGCTCCGCGTTGTCGTTCGTAAACCGGCCAAAGAGGGAATCGGAGTCCGAAAAGCGATGATCGATTCTGGCCGTCAGATAATTCTCATTCGTCGTCTGAGTGTATGCCGTCACGTATTGCGCGGTTCCATCGGGCCGGTCCGGCGTATTGGGAGTTGGATAGGCTTCCAAGAACGGCTTGACGGCCGAATCCACTCCGACGAATTGCCCCTGAAGAAACCCACTCCTCATTCCGATGCCGGGTACGTTGAAGGTCTTCGTGAGACCAAGCCCCTCGCGCAGGCCTTCATAGCTCCCGAAGAAAAAGGTCCGGTCCTTTATGACGGGCCCTCCGGCGGCGCCGCCGAACTGATTCCGCTTGAATTCCGGCGGCTGTTTGCGATCGAAAAAGTTTCGCGTATCCACGTTGTCGTTACGCAGGAATTCGAACAAAGAACCATGAAGTTGATTGGTTCCCGACTTCGTGATGGCGCTGATTACGCCGCCGGTATGTCGTCCATATTCCGCATCGTATGCGTTTGTTACCACCCGAAACTCTCGCACTGTCTCAACGCCGGCCATGGTCTTGGCCGCGCTGCCGGCTACACCAGCGGCATCGTTGATATCGGCTCCATCGAGGAGGAAGAGGTTAGAAGCGTAACGCGTTCCGACGATCGAGAGTTTTCGTCCAAAACCCTTGGTCGCACTGCTTTCGCCCGATTCGGCGAAAACCGCTCCGGCCTGCAACGGAACAAGTTCGAGGAAGCTTCGCGCATTCAGAGGAATATCCCTCATCTGCTTCGGATCAACCAAACCGCTGACGGTGGCAGTAGTGGTCTCAATGGCCGGAGCCTCTCCTGTTACCGTCACCTGTTCTGCAACATTGCCAAGCTTGAGGTTAAAATCCACCACGGCTTCCCGGCCTATGCTAAGAGCGATACCATTGCGAACGCTGGTCTGAAAACCTGCGATGGACACCTGAACCTGATACGTACCCACCGCCAGCGCCGGGATCCGATATTCTCCCCTGTTCCCGGAAACGGCAGATCGTTTAATGCCCGTCTCCACGTTCGTTACGGTGACCGTAGCTCCCGGAAGAACGGCGTCGGTTTGATCCTTCACCGTGCCCAGAATGGCTCCTGTCGTAAGCTGGCCTTGCGCAGTTTCGCCGAAGAGAAGAACCATAAATGCCATTACGAAAGATGCTGACCGTCTCATAGATATTTCCTCCGGTGCATATGTGTTTGGACGCATTTCTGCTTCGCTTGAGTTTTGCTGGGCATAAGTTCAGGTCAGTTCGACAGTTCGGATCAACTTCACTGCCGTCACTTCACCGCGCTGCGCCCGCACAGCTACGTACCGACAGTCAGTTGTGCCAGGCAGACGTCACAAAATCTATTAAGAACAAACGAAGGACCACATCATGGCAGGACTGCAGGACTCATGCCTGCGCCTCACACCTTAGTGTTTTTCGAAGCAACAATGATCCCCTGCCCCTTAAATCAGGGCGGATAATACCCCGGAAGAGACTGGCACGGCCATACCAATTGCCGAGTATTTTCCATTGAAAGTGTAGGTATTTGGCGAAGATCTTCAGTTGGCGGGAAATGAAAGTCTGTAGGCCAGGAAGAAAAGCGTTTGCGCTCATCTCCCCGCCGAGAAGCTCTCTTCCGGGACCGAAGAGGCGTTCATAGCTGACACTGAAGCTGTAGCGGTGACATCGAAATCCAAGGTTCACCGCCAGCGTTTGACGATAGAATGCTGCCTTAGAAGACCAATTTCAGACCGAACTGAATCTCCCTATTCTTTGTGCTGGTTTTGCTGATTTGGCCGGCGCTCCCGTTTCGGTTGCGGTCGGTTAAGAACGGCTGGACGTTAGGCCAGCCGAGATTGGTTGCGTCAGAACGGAGGGAGTCCTCCCGGGTCAAAGGAATTTCGGGCATCGAGAGCGCTGTTCCGCAGGAACTCGAAGGCGCTGCCATGCAATCCATTGGCGCCGCTGCTGGTGACGGCGGAGACCACTGCCCCCGAAGCCCGGCCGTCCTCCGCGATTGCGGCCGCTAAGGAGTGAGTTCCGCCGAAAACGCACCCCATTCGATGAATTCAGCCAGACTATATGCCTGATGTCAGTTAAACGGGTATACCTACTAACAGGTAATTTCCGCCGAATATTGTGGTATTGGACGAGCGAAGTTTTACTGCTACGCTTTTTTCCTAACAGCGTTAGACTAGATTGAGGGTAAGGCTTTTGCTGCGGTTAAAGGACATTCCATAATTCGCCACTTGGTGCACATATGAGCGATAAAGGCGGACAGCGAGTTCCAGACCGGCTTCTACTAAACACACGATTAGCCCTTGTGATCGGCTTCGGAGGCCTCCTCGCGATCATGGCACTTTCAGGAATGGATGCCTTGCGAGTGCTTCAACAAATCAGGAGAAACGAAGAGAATCTCCGGCGGCAGTATCTTTTCAAGGACCACGTCCTCGATGATATACGGTCCGATCTGTATCTTTCCGGAACCTATGTGCGCGATTTCTTGCTAGATCCTCGATCCGGTGTATCAGAAAAACACCGGGCAAGTCTCGAGGAAGTGCAGAAACACATGCAGGCTTCGCTCAAAACGTACCTCGATCACATCGCGCCGGAGGAATCCACACATTATTCAGAGTTGAGGTCAGGGTTGACGCAATACTGGGCCGCTCTCAGCCCCATCGTGGAATGGGACGCTGAAACGCGCCGCTCCCAAGGATACGCATTCTTGCGGGACGACATTTATCCCAGGCGCGTAGCCATGCTTAGAATCGCCAGTCAGATCGCAAATATCAACGAGGAGCAGTTGAAGACTGCCAACCAACGGCTCGGCGATCTTCTGTTGAGATTTCAGACTCGTCTGGGTGTGACTCTCCTGGCAACCTTGGCGCTTGGATTGGGAATGGCGGCATTCAGCACTCGAAAAATCCTCAAGTTGGAAACCGCCGCACATGCTCAATATGAGGAGGTCGCCGCAGCACGCAGCCAATTAAAGGACCTGTCCGCCAGTCTCCTGCAGGCCCAAGAGACCGAGCGGCGCGCACTTTCTCGCGAGTTGCATGATGAGGTGGGCCAGTCTCTGTCAGCCGTGCTAGTCGAACTGCGAAATCTTTCGGCGGGACTTGCCACCCGTCCGGCAGAACAGTTGCGTAGCCATGTCGAGATCATCAAAGAGTTGCTCGAAAATACGATTCGCGTGGTCCGAAACATGGCTCTGCTTCTCCGACCATCCATGCTGGATGATCTCGGGCTCGTTCCGGCGTTGCGTTGGCAGGCACGGGAAGTATCCAAGCACACCTCGATGGATGTGAACGTGACCACAGAACTCGCATCGGACAATCTTCCGGACGAACACAAGACTTGCATTTACCGAGTTGTCCAGGAGGCGCTTCACAACTGTTCTCGCCATTCTCGTGCATCCCGCGTTGACATACGGGTCGAAGAGCTGTCGACTGGATTATCGCTGACCATTCGCGATGATGGCGTGGGTTTTGACGTGGAGCAGTCTAAAGGATTGGGTCTGCTCGGTATTGAAGAACGAGTGGCACGCTTGGGCGGCAGGTGCCGGCTGAACTCCAAACCGGGAACTGGAACAGTTCTTGATATAGACCTGCCGCTCCCAAAAGAACAGAGAGAATGCAATGAGCACGGCAGTGAAACAGATCCGCATCTTGTTAGCGGATGACCACAACGTTATGCGCAGAGGCTTGCGTTTTTTATTGGAACGACAGCCTCACTTCGCCGTGGTGGCTGAAGCCTCTGATGGCCGTCAGGCTGTAGAGCAGGCGCGCGCCACCAAGCCCGACGTTGTGATTCTCGACATAGCCATGCCTAATCTGAGCGGCACGGAAGCGGCACAACGAATCCATGCCCTGCTGCCGGAAACAGCCATCATCATTCTAAGCATGCACTCGGACGAAGGCTACGTCTTGCGCGCATTGAAGGCGGGCGCCAAGGGGTACCTGCTCAAGGATGCTGCCGAAGACGCTATGATCGAAGCCATCAATACCGTTACTGAGGGAAAGGCGTTTTTCAGTCCCGAGATCAGCAAAATGCTGGCCGAGGAGTACGTGCGAGAGGTAAAGAGACGAGGAGTCGAGGACAGCTACGAATTGCTCAGCCCGCGAGAACGAGAAATCCTGCAACTTCTGGCAGAGGGAAAATCCAACAAGGACATTGCGGAACTGCTCAATCTCAGCCTTTACACGGTTGAAACCCATCGCCGGAACCTTCATGAAAAACTGAATCTGCGCGGTTTGCCGGAATTGATATTGTACGCAGTCCGAAAGGGGGTCATTTCCTAATCGTCGGATTTTGGGGATTGCCATCGCGCGATCGCCAGTCACTCATCGTGACAGCGCCCGCTGGTCGATCGAGAGGCCGTGGCAGGCGAAACCGCATTAGAGATATGGTGCAGAACTCCTTCCGGATCTCTGATAAACATGTAGTCGGGATGTTGGGGATGAAGTGTTTCAGAGTTTGGCGTGTGGCACTCGGGAACTTTTTCCTGCACTGGCCGAGTGGCTCGCGAATAATCCCTTGACGGTACTCCAATACGCTGACGATTGGCCACGCCTTCTCGATATACTTCGATGGTTCCGAGATCATCCACGATCCGGGCTCTATTTGCGGCAACTCGATATTGGCGGTGTGGACACCACAGCCAGCTCGCTGTAGCTGAATCCAGCCAGACTCATTCCGCCGCAAAATCAATCACCAACTCTAAACGGGGCATAGGACACCCCTCATGACGCCGGGCAATTGATCGTAGGGCCGTAGGATGCGGTTTTAGGCGAACCTCGAACCCTGCTTCTCGATACTCACGTGGGCTTTGATGCAATCGAGCACAGCAACTGCCGGAATCTGGGCAAGTTCTTTGGGTTCGACCTTGTGCAATCCTCCGCCATACACTCTGCCTTCGGATACGAACTGCGCGGGCGTGATTCGCTGCAGCGCCTCAAATACACGCTCCTCTAAGTCTGGTTGCTTCTTCAGAGCTTCACGCAACCGGCCTTTCGGGTAGAGCATGAGATAGACATTGTGGGCGGTAGCTTGTGACCGGTTCCAGAGAAAGCGAAACGGGTGCTTTCCGTTGCGTTGACGCCCCATGTAAGTGCAGAGGAATGGAGCAGGCGGGCGCTGTTCCTGCGAGTACCAGGGGATGCGGTGGCTGGTGAGGTAAGAGGCAGCGATCTTCTGCTTTCGGCCTTCGTTTTCTTGCGGTGAAAGGCTAAAATCGTCGGAGTCAAACAAATTAGTTGTATTTCCATATTCCTCCCAGCCGTCACGGTGCTGGCGGCAGAATAGTTCGACCCGATTCCAGGACAGGTAGCTCGACCAGCGCATAAAATTCCTCTGGTTTGCGGGACTGTTCCCGGCGCGCCGCGTTGAGAGTTGTCGTGTGCTGGCCATGCAGAAAGGCCGGTCTCTGGCGAGCGGCCAGCAAGCAGTGTTTGATAATGGACAGCGTGTTCTGACTAAGATCACGCACGCCGTTTGCCTCACAAGCCTCCGATTACCTGCAATTATTGACAATTTCGGCCGTCACTGTAGAATGGAATTGTCAATACAAAGTATTAAAAAGCACGACACATATGAGAATTAGCAAAACCCTCTCCATTTCAATGCCACCGGCCCAATTCAAGCAGGTGGAAAAGCTGGCCCGGCAAGAGAATCGCACCATGAGCGAACTGGTCCGGGAAGCGTTGCGGCGTTACCGGCAGGACCAGAAGACCGAGCCAAAACCCCAACGCATCAACACGGAACTCCTCGCAGCGCTGCGGGCCGTGCAGGAAGATGCGCGGCGTTCGGGCTTGAGCAAGATGACGCAGCGCGAGATTGACGCTGAGATTGCCGCCTACCGCCGTGAGAAGCGGGCCAAACAGACCATTCAGCAACCTTCCAGATGAACCGGCTGCGCATCGTCCTCGATACGAACGTAATTGTCTCCGCGGCACTTCAGCCGGGTGGTTTGGAAGGACAGATCATCGAACTGATTGCAGCGCGAGTAATTTCGCTATACATCTCACCGGACTTGATCGACGAATACCAGGAAGTGCTCCAGCGCCCCAAATTCACCAAGCTGGATCCGGACCAGGTTGCTCGATTACTCACTCTCCTTGCCGATGAGGCGACCGTAGTTTCTCCCCAGCATCGTTTGTCGGTGTCGCCCGATGATTCCGACAACCGTTTCTTAGAATGTGCTGAGACCGCGGAAGCCGATTTTCTAATCACTGGTAACAAGAAACACTTCCCTGAGCGATGGAAGAAAACGCGGGTCGTCAATGCACGGCAATTCTTCGAGTTTCTGGAGAATGTGAGGGAAAGCGAATAGTGGCAAAATAGAAATTGGTCATAATACATCCGTCACATGGCCGTGGACATCGGTGCAAAGCTTCCGAACGGCTTATCAATCCTCCTCCCCATCGAATAAACTCGTGTCATTCCCATACACTTCCCAATTCTGCCTATGCTGACGACAGAATAATTCGACTTTGCTACCGGGGCACGTGGCCTCGACCAGGGCATAAAATTCGTCTGGTTTGCGCGAGTGTTCCCGGCGAGCCGCCGGGAGCGCGGTGGTGTGCTGACCATGCAGAAAGACTGGTTTTCCGCGAGCAGCCAACAGACAATGTTCCGTCTGACCGCGTAGCCATTCCCCGGTCCCCATCCGATCTTTCACCCAGGTGAGCATGGTTTTGTATTCAAACCCCCATGCCTCGACTACCTCAAAGGCAACTCGGAGATGCGCGTTGGTTGTCCAAAGCCAGAGCGTGGCGTCATCGGCGGCGATGGATTCTACCGGCATTGCCTTGATGTCTTCGATGGCCATGGTGGGGTAGGGCAGGTCATTGCCAGTCTCGTACCGCCACGGCGGATCGGCGACGATAACTTGAAAGGGGCCGTCGGGCAACTCCGGTGCGGAAGCCTCCAACTGCCGAGCTTGCTTCAGAACCTCGAGCCTCCGGTAAGCGCCGGCCACCTTGCCGCTCCGGTCCATTTGTTCGACCAGATAGCCATATTCTTCCGGCTCCTGCTCGGCCGCTTCAACCACCGCTTCGGCCCGCTCGATGGTTGTCCTGCCGACACCGAGGTAACGGGCAATCTTGTCACGGGCGTCCCCCGAACATCCCGCCACAGTGGCGGAATGGCAAGCTTCCGTCCGCTTGCCCTGCCGCAGCCGGGCGCTCTTGCGTTCCAGTGGCTCAATTGCCCGTTTCAGCGCCACGATTTCGCTCGGGAGCAGGTCCTTGCGAACGAAGTTTTCATGGGCCTCACCCCTAGCTGCTTCATCCAGATCAATAATAGTAACCGGCACATCCGTCCAGGACAGCAGACGGCAAGCCTCCAGGCGGCGCTGTCCTGCAATCAGCAGTCCCTTGGGGGTAACCACAATCGGATGCAGCAAACCCACCTCGGCAATGCTGTCGGCGAGCGAGCGCAGGTCTCCCAGGTCTTTTCGATATCGGAGGCCGAGCTCGATCTTATCGATTGGTAATTCAGTTCTGTTCATTGCGGTCAGGCGCAACAATTAGACAGCTCATTGATGACTTCTGCGATGATGACTAAATTGGGAAACCCGGGCCGGAAACCGATCTTCCAGCCCGGGCGATTGTTATTTACGGATTTTCGCAACTCTTCGATCCCGCCTGCTTGGTTTGTAAAGGCCAAGCGTTGCAATAGACAAGAGTTCCTTGCCAAAGCCCTTCGCGATACCTCGTCCCTCACGGGCGAGCGCACGTGCCATCGATTCGTTCTTTCTCCACTTTGCCATTTCAGTTCTCCTTTCCGTCGTGGTTACGGACAATCGTCAAATGCTGTCTGTTCCCATTTGGTGAGATTCGGGACAGGCCGGGCGGACCCCTATGGTCTGAGTCGAATCGAAGTCTCCGCGAGCCAGTGTTAAGCGCCGATAATTCCATGAACGAGGTCTATCCATGACCAGACTGTCGACGGAATAGACGGCCAGTGCGCCGATGAGCTGCAGGATGTCGGAGATGGCCGGAGTGCCGGGGCAGGGATATCGGTCGTCATTAATCATGTCGGGAAAAAGACAGGCGATGCACGGCCCTCGCTTATCCTGGATGAAAATGTAACCGTGGTCTCCATCCCGGCTGACGGCGGTGAAAATCACCGGAATGGCCGCCGCTCGGAAGAACCGGCTGGCAACGACCCGCGCGGGATTGTTATCGACGCCGCAGATCGCCACGTCACAGCTCAAGTCGCTCTTGCGCTCGATAGCCTCTTCCAACAGCAACGGATAGCCTTGGATTGCGGTGGTAAAGATGCATTCCCGCTGGAGATTCTGGGCGAGCGCAATCGCCTTGTTTTTTCCAATATCACCCTCGTAGAAACGTTGACGATTCAAATTGCTGGCCTCAACCACATCGTCATCGAGAATGGTCAAGCCACCAACGCCCTTGCGGGCGAGCGTCGGAGCAATATGGCCGATCAGTCCGCCAGCGCCGATGCAAAGGACCCGGCTCTTAGAGAACAACTCCTGGCTGAATCCAGGTATTTTGTTCTGGCGATCCTCCGCACCGAGAATGCTCTTGCCGCGCAGCCTAATCGAGGTTTGTGAGACGGTAGACATTGGGTGCATGTTTCTCCACTCCTGTTCCATAGATTTCGATCTCAAAGTCCTTATCCATTCTTAGGAAGCGGATAAACCCATCGCGGCTGAAGATGGCGCAGACTGCCAGATGACCCGCGCTCTCCAATCGGCTTTGAAAGTTCTGGTCCGTGCCGGAAGGGTTGGTTGCGTCTGCTCCGTTTCCCGGATGGCTGTGAAAGTGAGCCAGGAGCCGGTGGCCGAACTGCTCCAGTTTGATCAGGAGTCCGTGCGTTGATTTCGGATCGCCCTGGACACCCATCAGGGTGCGTTTCTGATGTTCAAACTCCATCATCTGGGCGAGCACGAATACCCCGTCGATCTCCGATCCCGTGATGAAAAAGAATTGTTCGTCGAAATCGGCGGTCAGTTTCTTGAAGCACTCATGCAGAAACAAGGAGCTGACCGCAAAGCGGCGGGCGCCGCCAGAAACTTTCGGCTTGGTTTCCTCGGCGATCCGGTCCAGGCTTTCCAGGAATTCGTTGGTCAGGCAGATTCCCCGGAAGGATTGCTGCAAATGCTTCGCCTCCAATCTGCGAGCGGCTTTTCCCAGCGATTCAATGTAACGTTCCCGCCTGGTCACCAGTTCTTCCCGCTTCTGCTCCAAGCGAGATTTCTTCGGATTGATTGGTTTTTGATTTTCCATATC
>ORMF011873210.1_pt1 | contig 23804 bp, 21 predicted proteins | sample 1779871 | NCBI WGS metagenome assembly ORMF01 (sample SAMEA104232316, study PRJEB22302) | groundwater metagenome | biome: forest; feature: aquifer; material: groundwater | place: USA | collected 2011-08-07 | depth 5.4 m | reverse complement strand
TTGCTCAGTCCACGTCGATCAGAGGGATTGTGTGTGTCGAGGGAATCCGAGGAGAGTTTCGCGAATCAGGCAGGACACCTACCGCGATCAGCGGTTTCGTTCAACAACAATTCGGCTCAACTCTGTATCCGAATATTTTCAACGGCGGGTGCAGTGTATCGCGGCGATGGCGTGCCTTCAATGTGTGCGGATGTTGCTTCGCCGCAGTCACTTGCCGTCGAACTCGTGACCGCGAACGGGCGGGATAAACTGTTCTTCATAGCGCGGATATTTCTGCGGGCGTCGCGGGATATCGAAGATCGCCGGCTCCTCAACACCTCGGTGTCTCTGTGTCTCTGTGGCCCGTGATCAGTGAGGGCTGCTCGGGATCGGAATCACGGTCCTAGCGCTTCATCAACGGTCATGACGCGGATCGGCTGTGGCAGCTTGAGCGCGCGGATGCCGGCTTCGATCACTTTCCTGTCCCCAACGACCACCACTGCGAACTTCGACGGCTGGATGTACGTCGTTGCGGTCTTCTGCACGTCCGCTGCTGTCACTCTCTGGATTTCCGGCACGTAGCGCCGGTAATAGTCGTCCGGCAGCTTGTAGACGATCAGATCTTCAATTTGTTGTGATAGGTCGCTGGCCGTTTCAAACTGTGCGGGGAAACCGAGAGCGAGGTAATTCTTCGCGCGCGTCAGTTCCGCGTCGCTCACCAGCTTTGCGCCGATCGCGGTCAACTCGTTGAAAAACTCGTGAAGAGCATCGGCGGTCTTGTCCGTCTGGACGGCTGCGCGGGCCACAAACGTCCCTGCCGAGAGACGCATGTCGAAACCGGAACCCGCTCCGTAGGCGTAGCCATGCTCTTCGCGCAAATTCTGATTGAGCCGCGACGAGAACGACCCGCCGAGGATGGTGTTCGTGACCTGTATCTTGAAGTAGTCGGGCGTCGACCGCGCCACGCCAACCCACCCGATTTGAATGACCGACTGCGCCGCGGCCGGCTTGTCAACGAGATAGATCTGACCGCTGGTCAGTTGGGGCGCCGTCGACACCGCCGGTCGTCTCACCGCCCCGGTGTTCTTCCAGGCACCGAAGCTCTTTTCCAGCATCGGCACGACCTCGTCAATCTTGATGTCGCCGACGACGACCAGCGTTGCGTTCGAGGGCTGATAGAACGCGTCGTGAAAGGCGCGCAGGTCCATCGGCGCGAACGACTTCAGCGTGCCTTCGGTCCCGGTCGCGCTCGTGCCGTACCGGTGCGTCGCGCCAAAGACGATGCGTTGAAACGCTCGCGGCGCGATCGCCTGCGGATCGTCGCGCGCCTGCAGCAGCGCGGTCAGCCGCTCCTGGCGAAGTCGATCGAGGTCTTGCGCTGGAAACGTCGGGTGCAGCGCGACGTCGGCCATCAGAAGCAACGCGTCGCCCAGTCGCAGCGCTGGCACGTTGAGACGCACCTCTGATTCGTCGAAGGTGCTGCCGGTCGTCAGGTTGGCGCCGAGGAAGTCAACAGCATCAGCAAGCTCCAGCGCCGATCGCGAGCCTGCGCCTTCATCGAGCATCGCTGCGGTCATGCTCGCCACGCCGAACTTGCCGGCGGGATCGTCCCCGCTACCCGCGAACACGACGAGATTCGCCTGAACGAGCGGCACCTTGTGCGTTTCAATCACCCACACCGGCAGACCGTTCGACAGCGTGCGCTTCTGTATGGGCGGGAGATTCAATTGAGGCGCAGGGCCTAGCGTGGGTGGGCGAGATCTGTCGGGTTGTCCCTGCGCTGTCAAGGGCACAAAGACGTACGAACCACAAAGGACACAAAGCGCGCAAAGCCAGATCGCAAAGAAAAATATTCTTTGTGTTCTAACGCTTCGTGACCTTTGTGACCTTCGTGGTTCAAGCATCGTCTTTGTGGCCTTCACTGCTTCTTCTCCGGCTCGACGACGAGCTCGACGCGCCTGTCGGGCGGCAGAAACTGCAGGGCAGCAGCGCGAATGTCCGACGGTGACAACGACGTATATCGCGCGAGATCCTCGGCGAAGTAGTCGGGGTCACCTCCCGCGTAATCGAAATACGCGTTCAGCTGATTGGCCTTGCCGCTGAAGCCGCCGACACGCTCCATCTGCCGGTAGAACCCCGCTTCGATCTGGTTCTTCGCCCGCTGCAGCTCCCGTTCGTCCGGGGGCTCGCGCCTCAGCCGATCGATCTCCTCGTCTATGACCTTCTGGATGTCGGCGATTTGCTTGCCGGGTCGGGCGGTCGCGACGACCAGGAACGAGCCTCCGAGCGCTGCGCTTTGCTGGACGGCCATGACGTCCTGCACCATCTGCGTGTCGTACAGGAGGCGTTTGTAGAGCCGCGAGTTCTTGCCGCCTGCGAGAATGTATGACGCCACATCCAGAGAGGCATCGCCCGGCTGGTACAGCCGCGGGGTCAACCATCCGAGATACAGGCGCGACAACTCGACGCGATCGGTCAGCGCCTTCTTCTTCACGCTCGTCAACATCGCGGCGGGTGGCGCAACTGGTTCGACCGGCGCGCCGCGCGGAATGTCACCAAACCATTTCTGCGCGAGCGCCTGCGTCCGATCGAAATCGATGTCGCCCGCGATCACGAGGCTCGCGTTGTTCGGCACGTAGTACTTCTTGAAGAACCCCACGACGTCTTCATAGCTGGCGGCGGTGAGATCCTCCATCGACCCAATTGTTGGCCAGTGGTAAGGATGGGCGTCCGGCCACAGCATCTCGTCCAGCGCGATGCTCGCCATCCCATACGGGCGATTCTCGTAGCTCTGGCGGCGTTCGTTCTTGACCACGTCCCGCTGCCCGTTCACGCGATCCGGCGACATCGTATCGAGCAGGTATCCCATGCGGTCGGACTCGAGGAACAGCGCCAGCTCCAGCGCGTTCGACGGGACGTCGATGACGTAGTTGGTCCGATCGTTTTGGGTCGACCCGTTGTTATCGCCGCCAGCCGATTCGAGCAGCGTGTCGAAGTCGCCTTCCTTGACGTGCCCCGATCCTTCGAACATCAGGTGCTCGAACAGGTGCGCGAAACCCGTGCGCCCGGGACGCTCGTTGGCCGAGCCGACGTGATACCACAGGTTCACGGCGACGATCGGAACGCTCTTGTCCTGGTGGAGGATGACGTTCATGCCGTTGGCCAGCGTGAATTGACGGTACGGCACTTCCAGAGGTGCCTGCGAGCTTGGGAGTTGGGACGTGGGAGTTGGGAGTTGTGCGTTTTGTTGCGCTGCCAGCGGGAGTGACAAGAGAGCCAGCAGCAGCACGAGGACGCGGATCTTCATAAGCGCTCCTTCGTCGAGTGTACCGCAGGCACGTGAGCCGCTTTCAGGCCGTTCTGCACATTGCCGGGCTGGCGCGTTGCCGACGTCTGCGCGGGTCGGAGTAGAATCACGGTTTCCCCTCCCGAGTCATCTCAATGCCTCAAACACTCGTCGCCGTCATCATGGGCTCGTCGTCGGACTGGGAGACGATGAAGCACGCCGCAGATGTGCTCGAGCGGTTCGGCGTCGAGCACGAGCGGCACATCGTTTCGGCGCATCGAACGCCGGCCTGGGCGGCGGAGTTCGCGAGCGGTGCCGAGGCGCGCGGTATCGAAGTGATCATCGCGGGCGCCGGCGGCGCGGCCCATCTGGCGGGGATAGTGGCGGCCTATACGCTGGTGCCGGTGCTCGGTGTGCCCGTGCAAAGCGCGTCTCTGCAGGGGCTCGATTCGCTGCTCTCGATCGTGCAGATGCCTGGCGGCGTGCCGGTCGGGACGCTGGCGATTGGCAAGCCGGGTGCGATGAACGCGGGTCTGCTTGCCGTCTCGATCCTTTCCAATTCGCGCCCGGAGCTGCGTACGAAGCTCCGCGAATTCCGCAGCGAGCAGACGCAGAAGGTCCGGCAGGAAGAGCTGCCGTGACGCGCGTGATCGGGCCGGGCGCCGCGCTGGGGGTGCTTGGCGGCGGGCAGCTCGGACGGATGTTCGCGATCGCCGCGCGTCGCATGGGATATCGCGTCCACACGTTTTCTCCTGAAGAAGACACGCCGACCGGCCAGGTGTCCGACGTCGAGGTCGTTGCCGATTACGAGGACCTGGACGCGCTGCGCGCGTTCGCGCGGCACGTCGGCGTCGTCACTTTCGAGTTCGAGAACGTGCCAATCGATGCGATCGAAGCGATCGAGGAGCTCGCGCCCGTGCGGCCGTGCGGAGCGGCGCTGCACACCGCGCAGCAGCGGGCACGTGAAAAACAGTTCCTTGCCGACCGCGGGTTTCCAACCGCGCCGTTCGGACGCGCAGCCTCGCTCGACGAGTTGTGGGATGCCGTGACGCGGGTGGGCACGCCCGCGGTGATCAAGACGGCAGCGTTCGGCTACGACGGCAAGGGACAGCACAAGGTCACGACGCCGGCGGACGTCGAGCACATCTGGACGGCGATCGGCCACCAGGAGGCGGTCGTCGAGAAGTTCATCAGCCTGCAGACGGAGGTCACCGTGATCGGCGCCCGTGGCGTCGATGGGGAGGTCGCGCTCTACCAGCCGTTCGAGAACCGGCATCGCGATCACATCATCGATGTCACGACCACACCCGCCGCAATTTCGCCGGCGCTGGCGTCGCGGGCCGTGGAGATTACGCGCGCGATTCTCGAGGAGCTGCAATACGTCGGTGTGCTCTGCGTGGAGTTCTTCATCGACACCGAAGGCGGATTGCTGATCAACGAGCTGGCGCCGCGCCCGCACAACTCGGGCCACCTCACGTTCGACGCTGCGGTCACGAGCCAGTTCGAGCAGCAGGTACGCGCGATCTGCGGCCTGCCGCTTGGATCGACGAAGCTGCTCGCGACAGCAGCCGCGATGGCCAACCTCCTGGGCGAGCTGTGGGAGCATGGCGATCCCAACTGGGCGGCGGCCTCGCGCTTCGCCGATATGAAGCTGCACTTGTATGGAAAGACTCAGCCTCGCCGTGGCCGGAAGATGGGGCACATGACGGCGATGGGCCGCAGCGTCGATGAAGCGCTTGATCGTGTCATTTCCGCACGCGATGCGCTCTTAATCTGATTCCGGCGTCTCCTTTGCAACCAGGCATGCCGTGCTTCGGTCTGCCGCGGTCCCGCTTGCCGTCATTGCCCTGACGGCCTTCGCAACGGCTGAGCCTGCTTCCCCACCCGGGACGATTGAACCCGTTTTGCATCGATTCCTGACGCGCGCCGACGAGCGTCTCGTCGAGTATCGCGGCACGCGCCGTCTGGACGGACGAAATGCGCGCATGAACCTCGACGGTTGGATGGAAGTCGCCACGGAACTTGGGGCAGATGGGTTCCACTATCAAGTGATCTCGGAGGGCGGCAGCGAGATGATTCGACGCCGCGTCTTTCGCTCAATGTTGGACAACGAGGAACGCATCGTCGCGACGGGTGACGCTGAGCGCTCGAGCTTCACCTCCATGAATTACGAATTGACGCCGGCCGCCACCGAGGAAGCAGGCCTTGTGAAACTGATCGCGCACCCCCGGCGGCGTGATGTGACGTTAATCGATGGCGCCGTGTTCATCACGGACACGGATGCGGACCTGGTTCGCGTGGAAGGACGACTTGCGAAGAACCCGTCGTTCTGGACCAAGCGCGTGGAGATCGTGAAGCACTATGGGCGGATCGGCGGGCTTCGCGTGCCGGTGCGCGTCGATTCCACCGCGCAGATGCGCCTGGCCGGCACGTCGACGCTGACAATGACCTACGACTACGAGATGATCAACGGGGTCACCGTGACGCCCTCGCACGCCATGGCGGCCCGTTAGGTAAATCCCAAATCCCAAACCAACAACGCCAGAACCCCTAACCCCTAATCCCCCCTAGTCCCTAACCCACACATCAGCGTTCCACGCAAAGACTTTCCATCGCGCAGGGTAGCCCGGAACCGGAACCTGAACCACGAACCCCCGGATCCCCAATCCCTGCTCCCCGACCTACGGCACGAGCGTAAGCGAGTGCTCTGGAGGCCCCGGGAGAAACGGCGTCGCGTCACCGTTTACCCACGCGTCGTGCGAGTTCGAGTAGAACGGCGACAGCGGATGGCCGCTCTGGCCGGTCGGCATGTGCATGATCCCGTCGGCCTCGTGGCCGGGGGAGACGACCATGCGAGCGGAGGCGCCGAGCGAGCCTGAATGGACCCGGACCGTGTAGAGATCCCCGGGCAGGGAGCGCATCGGCATGTCCAGCCAGCGTGCGACAAACGGCAGTCCCGCAGACAACGGATGCCGGTACGTGGTGACGTTGAATTCGGACCAGGTGCGGTCACGAAGATCACCTGCTCGATCCCGTTTCGCCTCCGCGATGACCTCGTCGATCGTGGCGAGAATCATCTGATCCCACGTGGAGTACTGCGGGTCGAGAAGATGCAGAGGCTTCTCGGTTACGAGCTTCCAGATCGGTCCCTCGCGGCGCCTGACTGTCGCATAGTCGAAGGCCGCATCGGCTTCATAGCACTCCGACAGCTCGAACGCGATCACCCGCTCCGACAGCAGCTCTCTGAAGACGTGCGCGAAGCCGTACGCGGCCGAACCGGGCGACGCCTGGCCGGTCCATCCGCTCTCGACGATACGCCGGAGCTCGGTGCGATCGGGATGGCCTTCGATCGCTGCCGGAGTCAGGGTGTCGAGCATCAGTTGCCGCCACCGATCGAGAAAATCCGAACGTGTGTCCAGCTGGATCGCCAGCATGTCCCGTGGCGAGAAGCGGTCACGCGCGATGAGCCGCTCGCGGATCTGCCTGGCGCGAGCGCCAACTTCGTAGCTGCCGTCGCCAAGCTTCGCGAGCATCTCGCCGCCCACCACGCGCGCGTTCGCCGTCCAGAGGCGACCGCCTGGCGGATCGATGATGCGTGGGTACTCGGATCGATCGAGCCATCCGTGCCAGCCGCGGGAGCTGTCGGCCCATGAGGAGGGAAGCAGGCCATCGATGCCCGCGCGCCGGGGGATCGCTCCGTACACCGACCAGCCGATGCGCTCGCTCCGGTCCGCGACCACCAGGTTCTGGCCCGGCGTGCCAAGTCCGTTGGCCTTGTCGAATGCCTCCTCGATGGTCCGCGCCGTTTCGAGCGGGAGCATTGACCCGGCGAGGCGCTCCGCCGAATGCGCCACCCACGAGTACGCACGGAGGCGGCCGCGATGATCGGGACCCAGTACCGGCCCCCATACCGTCCACGCGACCGTGTCGTGCTGATCGGGCTCGCCCGCAATCGCGATCGTCTCGTCGAAGCGCTCGATGTCGCGCCAGCCATCCGGCGTCCGATAACGGTTCGGATTCGCGGGATCCGTTTCGAGGACGACCAGATCGCCCCAGTCGGCCCACGTGTTGGTGAATCCCCATGCGATGTGAGTGTTGCTACCGGTGACGAGCGTCGGTACGCCAGGCAAAGTCGTTCCGATGAGACGGTGCGGCTCGGACGCGTTTTCGGGGTCCGGCCATGCCATCGACGCGCGGTACCACGTGTTCGGCACGCGGATCGTCAGGTGCATGTCATTGGCGACGAGCGCGTGCCCATCGGGTGTCAACGCGCCAGTGACGGCCCAGTTGTTGCTGCCGACTGCTGAGCGCTCGGCAAATCCCAAATCCCAAACCCCAGGATCCAAATCCCAATCTCCGAGTTTCGCCACAATCGAGCGCGGAAATGACGTTTTGCCTGTCCGTCGTGCGCGAAGGTTGTACACGTCCGGTCCTGGAATCGGGGGCGTGCTGAACGCGTCGCCGATGACCGGCGTATCCCATTCGGTCCCGTGCGGCGCCAGAAACTCGAACATCGCCTCCGGCAGCACGTCGTGCATCGTACCGAGTGTCGATTCGTACGACCCATCAGTGTCCTGCAGGGTGATGAACATCGATAGAACGACGAGGAACGAGTCCTCGGCACGCCATGGCTGCGGTTGCTGGCGCAGCACGAGGTATTCGAATGGGCGAGCGCCAAGCGTGGAGAGACCGGTGTTCACGCCAGCCGTGTAGGCCTCGAGCACACGACGCTCGCTCGGGTCCATCAGGTCGAGGGCGCGAAGGGCCTCTGCATGGAATCGGTGAACACGAGTCTCGCGATCGAGCGCGAGGGCGCGGGCGCCGACGAGCGCCGAGAGATCTCCGGCGGCACGGCGCCTCGACAGGTCCATCTGGAAAAAACGATCCTGCGCGTGAAGAAAGCCAAGCGCGCGCGCGACGTCCTCGCGCGTGGCGCCATGAATCGATGGAATTCCCAGTCGATCGCGTTTGATCTCGACCGCCGAGGACAGGCCGCCCAGCTCCTGGCCCCCGTCAAGTAGCGGGAGACTTGCGCGCAGCTCCCCGCGCGCCCACGCCGCCGCCGCAATCCCGGCGACAAGGACGAGGATGAGCATGAAGAGGACCGCTTTGAGGAGCCGACGCACCCTGGCGGGCATGTTATAACGACCGCAAGCGGCGGATAGATTGGTTCGTGCGTGGCCGCATATCGTTGCTGCATGACGACACACATCGCGAGTCCGGCTGAAGCCACGGGTCCGGCTGCCCTTCGACAAGCTCAGGGCACCCCGAGCAAGTCGAGGGGTGAAGCCGGACGCTACGGGACGACGGGGGCGCAATCTGAGGCCGGGAACGACGAGATGACGGGAACACAATCGGCCGATCGGCTCTGGGATGCGGTGCTGGCGCGCGACGCGCGCAGCGATGGCCGTTTCGTGTATGCCGTCCGCTCGACCGGCGTCTACTGCCGGCCGAGCTGTCCGAGCCGTCGGCCGAATCGTGTTTCGGTGCGATTCTTTCCGGGTCCCGATACGGCGGAGGTTGCCGGGTTCCGCGAATGCCGCCGCTGTCGTCCGCGCGCCGGCGTGGCTCCCGCGCCCGGTCTCGATAACGTGCGGAAGGCCGCAGCCTACATCGCGTCACACGCCGACCAGCCAATCACGCTGTCGCGGCTGGCCGGTCACGTCCGGACCAGTCCGTTCCACCTGCAGCGGATCTTTACGCGGATCCTCGGGATCTCTCCACGCGCTTATCAGGATGCGCTGCGCGCCCGGCGGTTCCGGCACGATCTCCGGAAAGGGAAGCCCCTGACCAGCGCGATGTACGACGCAGGCTACGGTTCGAGCAGCCGGGTGTACGAGCAGCAACCGACAGGACGCGGCATGACCCCGGCTGAATACCGGCGCGGCGCAAAGGGCGCGGCGGTCGCCTTCACGATTGTCGACTCCTCCCTCGGCCGCCTGCTCGTCGCCGCCACGAAAAAAGGGCTGTGCTCGGTGAAGCTTGGCGATCGCGACGATCTGCTCGAGAGCGATCTGCGCGGCGAGTATCCGTCGGCCGAGATTCGCCGCGAGCAGGGCGCGTTCTCGAAATGGGTGCGCACGCTGGTCGCGCATCTCGACGGGCGGGCGCCCAAGCTCGATCTGCCCGTGGACGTGCAGGCGACGGCGTTCCAATGGAAGGTCTGGCGTCACCTACAGTCGATCCCGTACGGCGAGACGCGCGCGTACAGCCAGGTCGCCAAGGATCTTGGCGTGCCGTCGGCGACTCGCGCTATTGCCAGGGCGTGTGCGACCAACCGCGTGTGCCTCGTCATTCCGTGTCACCGCGTCGTGCAGAAAGGCGGCGGGCTCGGCGGATATCGATGGGGCATCGAGCGAAAGCGCAAGCTGCTGCAGAAGGAGAAGCAATAATCTACAATCGCAGCGTCTGTGTCGATTGCGTTTCGAGCCGATCTCAAGCCATTCCTCGCGGAATTCATCGACCATCATCGCGGCCTTCGCATCGGCCGCATGTTCGGCCTGCCTGCCGGCTACGCCGGCCGGAAGCTGTTTGTCTGCCTGATGGAGGACGGCCTCGTCGTGAAGCTGCCAGAGCACGTGGCGAAAGATGAGGTCCGTAGCGGCAAAGCCGCGCTGTTCATTCGCCAGGGGCGTCCCAGCAAGGCGTGGGTGAAATACAAGCCCCGCACTGCACGCGAGGCGAGCCGCCTTGCGCCCATCCTCGAAGTTGCCGCCCGACACGTGGTACAAACTGCGTGATGCAAAATGCAAAATGCAAACACAGCCTGGTGGCGGATGACGGAGTGAAACGCGCGGCGGCATTCACCGCACCCTGTCCGCAAATCACAGTTTGACTCTTGCATTTTGAATTTTGAATTTCATGCGCACACGCTACGGCATCTCTCCCTGGATCAATCAGCTTCCGAGTTCGCGCCGCCGTGACTATTCCCGCCTTCGCGGTGAGCAGACCGCCGACGTGGTGATCATCGGTGGTGGTATCACCGGGTGCGCGACGGCGCATGCGTGCTCGGTTGCTGGAATCAAGGCGATCGTGCTGGAAGCCGACCGCGTCGGGCAGGGGAGCGCCGGGCGCAGCGCCGGGCTGCTGTTGCCCGATCCGGGCCCCGCGTTCCGTGATGTCGAACAGGCGCACGGGGTTCGTGCCGCGCGGACGGCGTTCGAAACATGGCGGCGAGCGTCACTCGAGGGCGCCGCGCTGCTACGAAGACTGAACATCAAGTGCGGGCTGGAGCCACTCAACGCCCTCGTCATCGCCGCGCGGGAGGACGAGAAGAAGCTGAAGCGCGAATACGACGCGCGTGCGAAGGCCAAGCTCGACGTCGGCTGGCTTTTGCCGAAACACTTGAACAAGGCCGGATTGTCTGATGCCCCTGGCGCGATCCGCATGCGCGATGCGTTTGCGCTCGATCCCTTCCGTGCGTGTCTCGGACTTGCTGTTGCCGCGGAGTCGCGCGGCGCTGTGATATTCGAGCGCTCGCGCGCCAAAAAGGTGAAGGTGGCGCGGCGCCACGTCGATGTGATCGGTGAAACCGGGACCGTGCGCGCCGGCACCGTCATCGTGACGACCGGCACGGCGAGCCTCGAATTCAAGCAGCTCCGTCGCCATTTCAAGCGGCGCGAGAGCTATCTCGTGCTCACCGAGCCGATACCCGCGCCCGTCCGGAAGCAGCTTGTCAGCCGCGATACGACATTCGGCGACACGCGGACGCCGCATCATCGTGTGCGGTGGACGTCCGACGATCGCATTCTGGTTGGCGGCGCGGAGCAAGACGAGACGCCAGAGAAAAAGCGCGCAGCGGTCCTCGTCCAGCGAACGGGCCAGCTGATGTACGAGCTGCTGACGATGTTCCCGATGATCTCTGGGCTGATGCCGGAGTATGGCTGGGAGCTCATTTCGGGCGAGACCGCCGACGGGCTCATGTACATCGGCCCGCACCGCAACTATCCGCATCATCTCTTCGCGTTCGGCAGCGGAGGCGATTCCGTGACGGGCGCTTTTCTCGCCGCCCGTATCCTCGTGCGCGCGCTTCAGGACGCATCCGAGAAGGAGGATGCGATCTGGGGATTCACGCGGTAAGCCCGACCTGGCCTCAACGCGCTGCTCCCAAGCCCCAAGAATCCTCGTGGGCGCCTTGGGAGTTGGAAGTTGGGATTTGGGAGTTGTGATGGAACCAGTTGACCTGCTCGTCTTCGGGCCGCATCCGGATGATCTCGAAATTGGCCTGGGCGGCAGCATCGCGAAGCACGCGGCCATGGGTCTTCGCGTTGGCCTCTGCGACCTGACAGCCGGAGAGATGGGGAGCAACGGCACGGTCGAAGAGCGTCTGGCCGAAGCGGAGGCGGCGCGCGAGCTGCTCGGCGCCGCATGGCGGGTCAACCTCCGATGGCCTGACCGCGGGATTGGTTCGAACGACGATCACGTGCGCAGCGCCGCGGAGCTCGTCCGCCGAGTGCGGCCGAGCGCGGTCGCGCTCCCGTACTGGTCGGACCGGCATCCGGATCACGTCGCCGCCAGCAACGTGCTCACGGATGCGATCTTCAACAGCGGCCTCCGCCGCTATCGCGCCGAAGGCGAACCGTGGAAACCGGACATGACGTCTTACTACTTCATCAACGAATCCGTGCCACCTTCCTTCGTGATTGACGTGACGGACCACTACGATACGAAGCGGCGCGCGCTGGCGTGTCATGCGAGCCAGTTTCGTCCGCTCGCAACTGATGCGGTCCACACGCGTGTGACGTCACCGCGTTTCATGAAGCTGATCGAAAGCCGAGACGCGCAGTTCGGCGCGCTCGCGGGTGTCGACTTCGCGGAAGGGCTTGTCGTCCGCGAGCCGCTCCTCCGGCCTCACCTGCTGCGCGATTGGTCCCTCGACCGCGGTCGCGACGAGGACCGCGCGTGAACATCGGCATCATCTGTTACGCGTCGGTCGGCGGCAGCGGCATCGTTGCGACCGAGCTGGGGAAGGCGCTCGCCAAGCGCGGTCACCAGGTTCACTTCATCAGCACGGAAACGCCGTTTCGTCTCGGCGAGTTCCAGGCCGGTTTGTCGTTCCATCAGGTGCTCACGCCCACCTATCCGCTCTTTCGCGAGCCGCAATACCTGCTGTCGCTCTCGAACAAGATCGTCCAGGTGGCGCGCGAGTTCAGGCTCGACGTCATCCACGCCCACTACGCGATACCGCATGCAACGGCGGGATTCCTGTCGCGTCAGGTCCTCGGCGCCCACGGGAGGCGGGCGCCGCGCGTGGTGACGACGCTCCATGGAACCGACATCACGCTGGTCGGAAGCGATCCGTCATATTCGGAGATTGTGGCGTTCTCAATCGATCAATCCGATCTGGTCACCGCCGTCTCGAAAAGCCTGCGGGCGTCGACGTACGAGCAGCTCGGCGTCAGGCGCGACATCGTGGTCATTCCGAATTTCCTCGACTGCGGGATTCACCGGCGTCAAAACGTCGGTGACCTGCGTCGCCGGTTCACAGCCGACGATCCCGACGCGAAGCTCGTGATTCACGTCTCGAACTTCCGTCCCGTGAAGCGCATCGACGCGGTGATGGGGATCTTCGACCGCATCCGTAACAAGGTGCCGGCGAGGCTGCTCCTCGTCGGCGACGGGCCAGAGCTGAGCACCGCGTACAGGCTGGCGCGCGAGTGTGGAATCTCGCAACTGGTGCACTCGCTGGGCGCCCAGGAAGAGGTGGTACCGCTCCTGTCGATCGCGGATCTGTTCCTGCTGCCGTCAGCCCAGGAGAGCTTTGGCCTTGCTGCGCTCGAAGCGATGGCTTGCGAAGTGCCCGTGGTCGCGTCGCGGGTTGGTGGGCTTCCGGAAGTGATCGATCACGGCGTGACCGGGTTCCTCCATCCTCCCGATGCGCTAGACGAGATGGCGGAGAGCGGCGTGATGATGCTCAGCGACCCGGCAAGGCACCGCGCGATCGCACAGGCCGCCTGCGCGCGCGTCCGAGACGACTTCTGCGCCGAGAAGATCGTTCCGCTCTACGAGGAGTGCTATCGCTCGGTCCTTGCGGTGTAGGGCGGCCCTTTACGGGCCGCCGGGCGGTCACGCAAAAGGAACCAGTTTTTTGAACGTGGCGAGCACCCACCGGTAGCCGTCCGGGTCGGTCACCGTCGCCACGCGATCGCCCCACGGACGATCTTCCGCCTCCGATACCCCGGCGCCAGCCGCACGTGCCTTCGTCAGGGCCTTGTCCACATCGCCCACATAGGTATACAACCCCGGCGCGCCCCCGGTGGCGGCCGTGGCGTCGCCCTTCGGAATCAACATCACCACCGAGTCGCCGTGGCGCATTTCCGCGTAGCGAGGCTGGCCGTCGGCTCCGGACAGCACCACGCCCCGGGAAAAGCCAAACGCCCTCTCGAGGAACTCGATCGACGCATTGACGTTGGCGACGGCGAGATAAGTATTCACCGCCTGCATCTGCGGGGCGAGGCCGCTGTCGACGCGGCTGGTGGTGGCGCGCGCCGTTTCCTTTCTTTTCAGAGGAGGCCGGCGTGACACCCTTCGGCGTTTGGCGGTCATCCGAGGAACTATATATTTACCTATTTGCGTCGGCATCGTTCTTGGGACCATTCTCCTGAGAAAAAGCTGGAAGCAACTCGACGCCCCGTTTTTCAGTCAGAACACGTGTAGGCCGTCAGGTCTCGGCGTGCGTCGGCGTGCAGAATTGTAATCGCGATGACAAAAATCTTCGTCCGCTCTAGCGATACTGGGGCGGAGGAGGTAAGCTGCGGCTTTTCCGGGAGCAGGACATGCGATCAGGCGATGCCCTTCTAGACCATCTCTTTCGGCGCGCCGGGTTCGGCGCGAGCGCCGCGGATCTGCAGGCCGTGGCCGGCATGCCGTACAACGCGGCGGTCGACTACTTTGTCGACTTCGACAAGCAGCCGGACGACGTCGACAGCAAGATCGGGCTGGCGGACTCGGTTGCCATCACGACGCGCGGACAGTTCTCTCCCAACACGAACATCGAAGATGCACGGCAGCGATGGCTGTTCCGCATGGTTCACACGAGGCGTCCGCTCCAGGAGAAGATGGCGCTCTTCTGGCACAACCACTTCGGCGTCGGCTACACCAAGGTCGCCGGCACCGTGGGCGGCGTTCTCGGCACCAAGATGATGGCGACCAAGGGCGGCGAGCTGCCCGGTCCGCAGGGGCACTACGAGCTGCTCCGCCAGGGGGCGCTCGGCAAGTTCCGTGATCTATTGATCGAGGTTGCCAAGGATCCGGCGATGCTCGTCTTCCTCGACGGGCGCACGAACACCAAGGCCAAGCCGCAGGAGAATTTCGGCCGCGAGGTGATGGAGCTCTTCACGTGGGGCATTGGCCGCTACACGGAGGCCGACGTCTACGCGGCGGCGCGCGTGTTCTCGGGCTGGAACCTCCGCAACGTCCCAGGCGCGATCGCGAACGATCCGGCGGCCTACCAGGAATTCATCTACAACGCGGCCCAGCACGACACAGCCGCCAAGACGTTCACGTTCCCGATTAACGGCGGATCCAACACGATTCCCGCCCGCGCCATGGCGGCGGGCATGCAGGACGGGATCGATTTGCTGACGTCGCTGGCCAATCACCCTGACACGGCTCGACGTCTCGCTGGCAAGCTGTGGAATTACTTCGTCAGCGACCTCGACGCTCCTGACCCGGCGTTCGTTGACGGAGTAACCAACGTCTACATCCAGAGCGACACGGCCATGCGTCCGGTCGTTCGCTACATCCTGAATTCGCGCTGGTTCACGAATCCCGGTAATTTCAACGCGCGCTACTCCTGGCCGGCGGAGTTCGTCATCCGGACGATCAAGGAGATCGGGTGGGCCGGTTTCTCCGTGGACACGGCGCGCGTGCCGCTCACGAACATGGGCCAGACGCTGTTCGAACCGCCCGACGTCTCGGGCTGGGATCTGGGACGCGCCTGGTTCGGTACCGGCGCGATGCTGGCGCGGATGAATTTCGCGGCGGCGATTGCGTCGAACCAGAAGTTCAATCTCGCGCGCTCGTTCAGCGCGACCGAGCGGGCACAGCCCGATCGTGTGCTGAACGGGATGCTGCAGCGGCTGACGCCCGCGCCCTACACCACGCCGGAAATGAACGAGATGCTCACCTACCTGACCACCGGCGGCGCATGGACGGGAAACGACGCGCAGATGAATGCCAAGGCGCCCGGTCTTGCGCGTCTCGTGGCCGGATCCGGCGAGTACCAGTTCGTCTGAGGATTACATGGCCAAAGTTTCACGGCGCGAATTCATTCAAGACGGTGTAGCGGCATTCACGCTGAGTTTCGCCGCGCCGGCATTCCTTACCGACATCGCGCGCGCGCAAGGGGTGGTGTCTCGCAATCTCGTTGTCATCTATCTTGCCGGCGGCAACGACGCCCTGAGCACGCTGGTCCCGTACACGGATCCCTTCTACGCCAGCCGTCGCCCAGCCATCGCGGTGCCCGCCGGAACGGTGCTGCAGATCGGCAGCGATTCATCGGGCAAGCCGCTCGGTCTGCACCCCCGGCTCACGGGACTGCAGACGATCTTCAATCAGGGACGCCTTGCGATCGTGCAACGCGCCGGATACCAGAACTCGAGTCGCTCGCATTTCCAGGGCACCGATATCTGGGGCACTGCCGATCCGGCAAATCCGGCGGGGCTTGGCTGGCTGGGACGCTACCTTGGTTCGATTCCGGGGACGATGGATCCGCTGGCGGGGTGGAACACGTCGAGCGCGACGAATCGTGCGCTCATGGGCCTCAATGTTTCCGTTCCGTCTATCACCGATCCGCGTACCTACAGCTTTTCCAGTCCGAATACCGGGGCCGAGGCCATCAACGAACGCAACTCCGCGATCCGTCTCGCGTCCGCTGCCGGTCCGAATCGCCCACACCTCGCGTTCGTGAACACGAGCGCCATGGATGCGTTTGCGACGCTGGATCGCGTGGCATCGGTCGTGAACTACCAGCCATCGGTGACGTATCCAAACAACGGCTTCGGGTCGGCGTTGAGAACTGTGGCCGCGTCGATGGTCAAAGGCATCGGCACGCGCGTCTACTGGGTGCAGACAGGCGGCTTCGACACGCACTCGGGACAGGGAAACGCCGGCGCCGGCGCATACGCGAATCTGATGGGGACGGTCGGCGACGGTATTCTCGCGTTCTACAACGACCTGCAGAACCAGGGACTGCTCGGCAACACGCTCATGCTGCAGTTCTCCGAGTTCGGCCGCCGCATCTCCGAGAACGGCAGCCAGGGGACCGACCATGGAGCCGCCGGGATGATGATGGCGCTCGGCGGCCCAGTGCGCGGCGGGATCTACGGCACTGCGGCCAATCTGAATCCGACCCCCGACAACGCGACGCTCGAAAATGCGGGCGGCGACGTGAAGTACGAGACGGATTTCCGCTCTGTTTACGCTAGGGTGCTCGACGGCTGGCTCGGTACCGATTCGACGGCGATCCTCGGCGGTGACTTCCGCGCAGGGGCACCGGCGATCATCTAGCCGCCAGCAGACAGCCTGTAGCCCGGACCTTGACGCGTGCGGCGCGGACCTTCCAGGTCCGCGTATCATTTCTCCATGACAAAACGACTCGTGGCCGCCGTGGCGGCCGTGTGTGTGGTTGCGCTCCACCCCGTGAATTCGCGCGCGCAAGAGGACGACAACGAAGCGAAGCGCGTGCGCGACGGCGCGACGGTGTTCGGAGAAATCATGTCTGCCGAGGACAAGGCGATCCCGAATGCCATTCTTGGCAAGGCCGCGGGAATCGCAATTTTTCCGAACACGGTGAAGGCGGGATTTGTGTTCGGCGGAGTGCGCGGACGCGGCCTCCTGAGCGCGCGCGGCCCGAACGGCTGGTCGTCGCCGGCATTCCTCACGCTGACCGGCGGGAGCTTCGGCCTCCAGATCGGCGGGCAGGCGACCGACATCATCCTGATCATCAACGACCAACGCGGCCTGGAAAACCTGGTCAGCAATCAGTTCAAGATCGGCGCGGACGCATCGGCCGCGGCGGGGCCCGTCGGCCGCGACGCGCAGGCGGCGACCGATCTGCAGCTCCGAGCGCAGATCCTCAGCTACTCGAGGGCGCGTGGCCTGTTTGCGGGCGTCACGATCAACGGGAGCACGATCCGGCAGGATCTCGACGCCAATCAGCGGTTCTACGGCAAGCGTCTCACGACAAAGCAGATTGTGTTCGACGGTCAGGCGGGATCCCCGGATCCGGTTGGGATCTGGCGCACCGCACTCGACCGTTATTCCCGGTAAAGGGACACCACGATGACACGAAGACTTCGCGATTTTCGTGTTCTTCGTGGTTAGCGGAGGGGGCGTCGCGACAGGCGCGGCGTACGGGCACCGCGGACCGCCGGATCCTGGCGCACGCTGCGGCGATCGAGCGGGCGTTGGGCGGTGACGACACCGCTGTCAGCGTCTCGCGACACATCATCCGTTAAGACGGCGGGTGCAAAGGAGCCGCCGTCGCTCTCGTCAGGTATGGCGGATCTCGTCGGACCCACCATAGATGGCGCGCAGCGCGGGCTCGAGATCGGGATACCGGAATTCGAATCCGTGAAGCGTCGCCTTCGCCGGTAGGACGAGCTGGCCGTTGAGAATCAGCGCGTCGGCCATCTCGCCAAGCAACAGCCGCATCGCGAACGCGGGTGCAGGCGCCAGAGCCGGTCGATGCAGGACGCGCCCGAGAGTCTGCGCGAACTTCGCGTTGGTGACGGGGTGCGGTGCGGTGAGGTTCAGCGGGCCCGTGACGTCTGGCGTGTCGATAGCCCACCGGACGAGGCGCATCCAGTCATCCCGGTGAATCCACGACCAGTACTGGTCGCCGGCCCCCGCCCGTCCGCCGGCGAACAGCCGGAAGGGTAGCGCCAGCTTTGGCAGCGCCCCGCCGCTGCGATCCAGCACGAGGCCCGTTCGCAGAAGCACGACGCGCGTCATCCCCGCCGCCTCGAGCGCCTGGGCCTCCCATGCGACACAGACGGAAGCCAGGAAGTCCGATCCTGGCGGCGCACGCTCGGTCAACGCGGTGGATCCATGCGTCCCGTAGACGCCGATTGCCGATGCGTTGACGAACACCGCGGGTGGGCGTCGGGCCTTGTCCATCGCGGTGACGATCGCGCGCGTCGCCGCGATGCGGCTTTCGAGAATGGCGGCTTTGCGCGCGGTGGTCCAGCGCCCGGCGTCGAGCGACTCGCCCGCAAGATTGATGACCGCGTCCGCACCGTCGACGGTTGAGGCCCAGTCGCCTGCCGGCGAGGGCGGATCCCAGGCCACATCGCCGGGCTTGCGCGGGCGCCGCGTCAGCAGAACGACGTCATGGCCGTCTGCTCGAAACGAGGTCGCCAGCCCCGATCCAAGGAAACCGGTGCCGCCCGCGATGACGGTTTTCATGCTGCCGCCGCCGCACGCGCACGTGCTTCGCCCTCGGCCACGTTCACGCGTGTGAGCACCAGGCCGCCGCAAACGAAGAAGACGATGACGGAGAGCAGGGCGGCGCGGCTCGAGCCGAACAGGCTGACCGACGTTGCGAACAGCGCGGGACCCGCGATGCCGGCGAACTTCTCGAACACGGAGAAGAAGCCGAAGTACTCCGATGACTTGTGCTTCGGAATCATCCGCGCGAATAGGGACCGGCTGAGCGCCTGGCTTCCGCCCTGCACCGTACCTACGAGGAACGCGAGCGCAAAGAACTGCCACGCGCTCGTCATGAAGTACGCAAGCACGATGATCCCCGTGTAAACGGCCAGCGCGATGAAGATGCCGGTCTTCGCGCCAATCCTTCCCGCGAGCGCGCCGAACAGGAACGAAAACGGGATTCCGACGAACTGGACGACGACGAACGCTTCGATCTGCGCGTTCCGATCGATGCCGATCTCGGCGCCGTAAATCGCCGCCATGCGGATGACGGTCTGGATGCCATCGTTGTACAGCAGGAACGCGACCAGCATCAGGAACGCCTGACGGTAGCCGCGCAGCTCGTGGAAGGTTTCCCATACCCGCACGAAGGCGGCGCGAATGGGATTCTCATCCGATGTCTCGTCCGCCTCGAGCGCACGCGGCGGCTCCGGCACGCGGCGGAAGAGCGGGATCGAAAACATGAGCCACCAGATGCCGACGCTGACGAAGGACAGCTTGATGCCCGCAACCGAATCAGACAGGCCGAATGCGGTCGGGTTGAGAATCCAGAGCAGGTTGATGACGAGGAGGATGCCCCCACCGAGATAGCCGATGGCATAGCCGGCTGTCGACACGCGATCCATCTCCTCCGGCGCGGCGATGTGCGGAAGCAGCGAATCGTAGAAGACGAAACTTGACGCGATCGCGATGTTGGCGACCATGAAGAGCAACGCCGCATACTGCCACTCGCCCATCCCGATCGTCGCCATCAGCATCGTCGTGGTGACGCCGATGCCGACGAACACTGCCAGCATCTTCTTCTTGATCGCGCGGTAGTCGGCGATCGCGCCGAGAATCGGGCCGAGCACGGCGGTGATGGCCACGGCAATCGTGGTGGCCCACGCGAAACGCGCGGTCGCGAGCGGCGCGGCCATGCCGGCCGCAGCCACCGCGCTGAAGAACGGCGGGAACACCGCGGTGATCACGGTCGACTGGAACCCGGAGTTGGCCCAGTCGTACATTGCCCAGGCGCGCAGCTCAGGGCGACTGAGTCCGATGCGGGAGAGTAGAGACATGCGGAATGTCGAATGGCGACTTGCGAATGCTGAATTCTAGAACGTTCGGCGGGCGACCCATTCGCGCAACAGTGAATCCACCACGACATAGCGCTGGCCTTCCTTGAGCAGCACGTCCTGCTTGACGAGCGCCGCAAGAGACGCCTGGATGCTCGACGGCCCGCTCAGCCGGTGGCGCGCGCGCGCGTCAGCCGAATGGAGCTCGCGCCCGCTCTGGAAGACGACCGCGCGCAGCGTCGCGCGTTGCGGCAGCGTCAACCGCTGCCATACGGCCTCGAACAACATATCCTGCTCCGCCAGCAGCCGCGCAAGCGTCGTGTGCAGATTCTCGAGCGTCGCCCGTCGTCCCCCTCCCGCGCGGAGATCGTCCCACGTTTCATGCGCGAGGCGCTGCACGTCGTACGGCAGGTTGCCCGCGAGATCGACGATCGCGGCCCCGAGGCCTGGCTCGGGCCGGATGCCGCTCTTCGTGAAGCGTGCTTCGATGAAGTCGGCAAACATCGGCTCCGGAATCTTCTGCAGCCGCATCACCGGTCCCGCCTTGTAGAACGGACGGCGCGGGCCGATCATCTTGTCCATCAGGCTCGGTTCTGAACCTGCGAACACATAGCCGACCTGCCGTTGATGCTGTGCCGCGGCGCGCAGTGCATGTTCGACGCTGCCGCCGTTGAAGCCTTCAATCGCCTGGAACTCGTCGAGCGCGACGACGACGGCACGCTTTCGATCGGCGGCGAGCCTGCCGGGCAGCGCGAACACCTCGTTCGCGAGCCGGTTGACGTCTCGGGGCGTCGTCACGCCTGGAAACGCGACGGAGAACCTGCCGAGGCCGGCTTCCTTGGGCTCGAAGCGGATTTCCGGTCGCGTCGACGCGATGGCCCCGGTCAGCCAGGTGCGCGTGCGATCCCATTTCGATTCGACCGACGCGATCGCACGCGCGTACCCTTCGAGGAACGCCAGGTAGGAGCTGTAACTGCTGACGGTGACGTCGATGGTGAGGGCGCCGCGCCGGCGGAGCGCCTCGAGCGCTTTCCGCACCAGGGAGGATTTGCCGTACCGCCGCGGCGAAATCAGAAAGACCTTCTGCGACGAGCCGAGGTCGGCGACTAGGCGGTCGAGCTCGGCCTCGCGGTCGACGAACGACTCGCCGGGGACGACCTCGCCGTACACAAAGGGGTTATCCATGGCGTTACGTTGATCTACGTAATGATTACGGTGATTAACGTAACATGGATCCCATCGTGGCGGGGCGTGAAGCCCCACCCTACATTTGCCGGGAACGACCAGATTGGCGGCGGTGTAGGGCCGCCCCCCTTTACGGGGAGTAGGGCGCCCCTTTACACGGTGTAGGGCGCCCCTTTACTGGGCGCCGGCCTGTCGAGTGGCAATTGCCCCGTATACACCGCCATGCCGACGACGGCGTCGACCCGCTCGGCGTCGAGACGATCGATTTCGTCCCACGTCGTGATGCCGCCGGCGGCTGTCACCCGGCGGGTCGTGGCGCCGCGGACGGCCAGAATGGCGTCGATGTCGGTGCCTTGCATGAGTCCCTCTTTGTCGACGTGGGTGTAGAGAAACTCGCCGCAGAACGGTTCGAGCGCACGAACCGCCTCGACCGCGGTGATCGATAGCACCGTCCGCCATCCGTGAATCGCCACGTAGCCTCCGCGGCTGTCGACGGCGGCGATGACCCGGTCGGCTCCGACCGCTTCGGCAAGCGCTCGGGCGACGACGACATCGACGACGCCGTCGCGGAAAAGCGCGGAGCTGACAATGATTGCGTGTGCGCCGGAGTCGAGGACAGCCTGCGCCCGCTCGATGCTCCTGATCCCGCCGCCGACTCGGCAGGGAAGCCGGCCGCAGATCGCGGCAATCATGCCGGCGTTGTCACCGTGTCCCTTCGCGGCGTCCAGATCGATCAACTGCACACGTGGAAAGCGAGAGAAGCGCACGATCCACGGCTCGGGGTCGTTGGCTTCGATGGCCAGCTTCTCGCCCTGCACGAGCTGGACGATGCGGCCGCCTTGGAGATCAATGGAGGGAATCAGCATTTGTCACGTGTAGGGCGCGGCTTTACGCCGCGCCAGGCGGGCCGTAAACGCCCGCCCTACAACCTCACAGGGATGTTCTTCTCGCGAAGGTATCGCTTCAGCTCGCTCACGCTCGTGTCCGCATAGTGAAAGATCGACGCGGCAAGCGCGGCGTCTGCGTGGCCCCGCGTGAACACGTCGGCGAAGTGATCGAGGCCGCCCGCGCCGCCCGAGGCGATGACCGGGATGTTGACCGCGTTCGCGACCGCGGCGGTCATCTCGCAATCGAACCCTGATCGGGTGCCGTCGCGATCCATCGATGTCAGCAGAATCTCACCGGCACCTCGCGATTCGGCCTCGCGTGCCCATTCAACCGCGTCGCGCGCGGCGTCCGATGTTCCGCTTCGCACGTAGACGGCAAAACCGTCGTCGCGCCGTTTGGCATCGATGGCGACGATCACCGCCTGGCTGCCGTAACGGCGCGCGAGCGTGGTGATCAGGTCCGGACTCCTGAGCGCCGCGGTATTGAGGCTCACCTTGTCCGCCCCGGCATCGACCGCGGCGGCGGCGTCCTCCTCGGATCGGATGCCGCCGCCAACGGTCAGGGGAAGAAAGATCTGCCGCGCGACGGCGTTGATGGTTCGCGCGAGCGCCTGGCGGCTCTCGAGCGTCGCGGTGATGTCGAGAACGACGACCTCGTCGATCCCTTCAACGTTGTACCGCTGAGCGAGCTCGCCGGGATCGCCGGCGTGACGCAGCTGCTGGAACTGCACGCCCTTGACCACCTGCCCGTCACGCACGTCCATGCAGGCGATGATGCGCTTGGTCAGCACCCGCGGATCACCTCGAGGAAGTTTCGGACGATCTGCAGGCCCGTGTCGCTCGATTTCTCCGGGTGGAACTGCACGCCGAACACGTTGCCGCGCTCGACGACCGCCGAGAACGTGTCCGCGTGCCTCGTCTCTGCCACGCAGTCCGCTGTGACCGGCGCGGCGTACGAGTGAGTGAAGTACACGTGGGCGCCTGGCGCGAGTCCCGCGAGGATGCGGCCCTGTAACCCCGCCTCGTGCGGCGCGGACCCTTTCCCTTGCGGCGCGGACCCTGTGGGTCCGCGAGGGGCCTGCAATGCATTCCACCCCACATGTGGAATCTTCAAGCGCTCTTCAGCATTGCCCTTGAGTCGGACGACGCGTCCGGGCAGCACGCCAAGTCCCGGAACCTCTGGCGCCTCGTCGCTTCCCTCGAACAGCCACTGCATGCCGAGGCAGATGCCGAACAGCGGCGTGCCCGAGCGCACGGCGGATCCGATGGCATCGCGCCAGGGCCCGACAAGAGCGCCGGTAGCCGCGAAGTTCCCGACCCCCGGCACGATCAGCGCGGAGAAGCGCGCACACTCCGACGGCGACGCAGGGGTTGCGAACTCCGCTCCAAGTGAGGTGAGCGCCTTTCGCACCGAGGTGAGGTTGCCGGCGCCGTAGTCGATGAGCGCAATCACAGCAGTCCCTTTGTGCTCGGCAGCATCTTCGCGAGCCGTGCGTCGCGGGCGCAGGCAACCCGCAGCGCGCGGGCGAAAGCCTTGAATACCGCCTCGATGTGGTGATGGCTCGAGCGCCCGTAGAGCACGTTGAGGTGTACGTTGGCACGGGCGCCTGAGGCGAATCCCTCGAAGAAGTCGTGGACGAGCTCAGTCTGGAGATCGCCGACTGTGCGCACCTTGACCTTCAGGTTCACCACGGCGTGCGGTCTCCCGCTCAGGTCGATCGCGGCGACCGCCAGCGTCTCGTCCATCGGCATCACGAAATA
>ORMF010751245.1_pt1 | contig 23811 bp, 25 predicted proteins | sample 1779871 | NCBI WGS metagenome assembly ORMF01 (sample SAMEA104232316, study PRJEB22302) | groundwater metagenome | biome: forest; feature: aquifer; material: groundwater | place: USA | collected 2011-08-07 | depth 5.4 m | reverse complement strand
GCAGACGGCAAGCCGACGCAAGCGCTGCTGAGGAAGCTCGAAGCCAAGGGCATCCCGTTGTCGGCAATCGCGCAGTTCGAGAAACGGCCTGACGGCAAATCGGAAGCCTTTGTTTACGATATGCCGGTCAAAGGCGCCAAGCTTGATGACGTGCTCGCCGGTATTGTCGCAGACGCGCTGAAGAAGCTGCCCATCACCAAACTGATGCGCTGGGGGGATTCGGAGCACCAGTTCGTGCGCCCGGTGCATGCGCTGACCATGCTGCATGGCAACCGCATTGTCCACGGCGATGTGCTCGGCCTGCAAAGCGGCAACGTCACGCGCGGCCATCGTTTTATGTCCGGCGGTGCAGTTACGCTGAAACATGCCGACGATTATGAAGCCGTCCTCGAGAGCGAAGGCTGCGTCATTGCGGATTTTGCCAAACGCCGTGAAATGATTGCGGTGCAACTGGACAGGAGCGCGGAGGAAAACGATGCCATCTGGATAGGCCACTCCAATATGTCGTTGCGGGAGTTGCTGGTTCTTTCCAATGAAGAGCGGAGTGTCTTAAGCACACTGCTGGACGAAGTGACGGCGCTGGTGGAGTGGCCGTCCGTGTACACCGGTGAGTTCGAAGAGGAGTTTCTCGAGGTGCCGCAGGAATGCCTGATCCTCACCATGCAGCAGCACCAGAAATATTTTCCGCTGGTGGACGCCAATGGCAAGCTGCTCAACAAGTTCTTGATCGTTTCCAACATGAAAGTGAGCGATCCGAAACATATCGTCGGCGGCAACCAGCGCGTGGTGCGCCCGCGCCTTTCCGATGCGCGCTTCTTTTATAACCAGGATCGCAAACATACCCTCGAATCACGCGTCGAGAAGCTTGCTAACGTCGTGTACCACAACAAGCTGGGATCGCAGTTGCAGCGTGTCGAACGCATCGAGACGCTGGCCGGCACCATCGCGCGCCTGTTGAATGCGGACAAGGCCAATGCGGAGCTGGCGGCGCGGCTGGCCAAAGCCGACCTGCTCACCGACATGGTGGGCGAGTTTCCAGAGCTGCAGGGCATCATGGGACGCTATTACGCCCTGCACGACGGCGAAAAACCGGAAGTTGCGGACGCCATAGAGGCGCACTACCATCCGCGCTTTGCCGGTGATACGCTGCCGCAGGGCACGTTGGCCTGCGCCGTGGCGCTTGCCGACAAGCTGGATACCTTGCTTGGCATTTACGGCATCGGCCAGGTTCCCACCGGTGACAAAGATCCCTTCGGGTTGCGCCGTCATGCGCTGGGCGTGCTGCGCATCCTGATTGAAACGTCGCTCGATTTGCCGCTGGGGGCGCTGCTCAAGACTGCAACGGAGAATTTCCCCGCAGGCATGCTGAGTGCAACGGTGGCAAGCGATGTGGAAGGTTTCATGCTGGATCGCCTGCGCGGTTACCTGCGCGAACGCGGCTTCGAGGTGACGCACATCGAGGCGGTGCTCTACATATTGAATGGACGCTTGCATGAGGTCATGCCGCGCATGGAGGGTGTGCGCGCATTTGCCGCGCTGGAGGTGGCGAAGGACCTGGCTGCGGCCAACAAGCGCGTGCAGAACATCATGCGCAAGAACCGCGAGGAAATCGGTTTTGATTTCACCGGCACGGCAGTGAAGCCTGCGCTGCTGAAGGAAGCCGCCGAACGCGATCTGTACCAGGCCATGCAGGACATCACGCCGTTTGCGCAAGGCTATCTGGATCGCGGCGACTACGGGCAGAACCTGAAGGCGCTGGTTACCCTCAAGCCGTTCATCGACGACTTTTTCGATAAGGTCATGGTGATGTGCGAGGACAAGGACCTGCGTTTGAACCGGGCGGTGCTGTTGCAGCAGCTCGGCAGACTGATGAATCAGGTCGCCGACATTTCCAAGCTGGCAGCTTAACTACGGTGACAGGTGAATAGTGATGAGTGAAACACAAATCTTCCCTGTGCCTGCGGCGCCCCCCTTTTTTTTTGCAAAGGGGGGCGGGATGGATTTTGCATATTGTTTCTGGCCTTTCACCATTCACCTATTACCAATTACTATTCACCGTTTCTAAATGAAACTCATTCTCCTCGACCGCGACGGCGTCATCAACTACGACTCCGAACAGTTCATCAAGAGCCCGGAAGAATGGAAACCCATTCCCGGCAGCCTGGAAGCCATTGCGCGCCTGTGCCAAGCGGGCTATCGGGTGGTGGTGACGACCAATCAATCCGGCGTGGGGCGCGGCCTGTTCGACATGCACACGCTTAACGCCATCCATGACAAGATGCACAAGGCGGTGGCGCAGGCGGGCGGACGTATTGACGCCATTTTTTTCTGCCCGCATGCAGCGGATGCAAACTGTCTTTGCCGCAAGCCCAAAACCGGCATGCTGGAAGGAATTGCGGCGCGTTATAACGTTGACTTGCAAGGTATACCCGCAGTGGGTGACTCACTGCGCGATTTGACCTCCGCCGCCAGGATGGGCGCGCAGCCGATACTGGTGCTCACCGGCAAGGGCGCCAGGACACAGGCACAGGGCGAACTGCCGGAAGGTACGCGGGTTTATCCTGATCTGGCGGCGGTCGTCGCGATGCTTGTTTGACATGGTATTCCTGCGCTCGCTGATTTTTCTGCTGCTGCAAATCCTCATCACGCCGCTGTTCACGCTGCTCGCTTTGCTGTCCTTCCCGTTCCACCCCATCACCCGCTACCGCATCATCTCCGGCTGGGCGCTCACCATGCTTTGGCTGCTGCGCATGCTGTGCGGCATACGCATGGAAGTGCGCGGCGCAGAAAACATCCCGAAACAACCGTGCATCGTGTTGTGCAAGCACCAATCGGCCTGGGAAACCATAGCGCTGCAAAAAGTGTTTCCACCGCAGGTCTGGGTGCTCAAGCGCGAGCTGTTGTGGTTGCCCTTCTTCGGCTGGGGGCTGGCGATGACCAGCCCCATCGCCATCAGGCGCAGCAGCGGCAAGGAAGCGATCAAGCAGTTGCTCAAGCAAGGCAAGGAACGCCTGAAGCTGGGTTTCTGTGTGGTGATTTTCCCGGAAGGCACGCGCATCCCCTACGGCCGGCGCGGCAAATACAAGATTGGCGGTGCGCTATTAGGCGCGCACTGTGGCGTGCCGGTGGTGCCGGTGGCGCACAATGCGGGCAGGCTGTGGGCGCGCAATGCCTTCATCAAACACCCCGGCCTGATTACCATGAGCATAGGCGCGCCGATTGATCCAGCGGGACTTAAGGCCGAGGAAATCAGCAGGCGCGTGGAAGACTGGATTGAAGCCGAAGTTGCAAGGCTGGCCTGATGTTGAAGAAATTGCGCCGGATGGTTAACCCCCCCGCTGTCGAGCAGCGCAGCGTCCAGTTGATCGGCAAGGCCATCACTTATACGCTCAAGCGCAGCAGTAGACGCCGCAGCATCGGCCTGCGCATTGATGACCGCGGGCTGACGGTCAATGTGCCGCTGAGCGCCTCGGAAAAATGGCTGCACAGCGTGTTGCATGACAAGGCGCATTGGGTGATAGACAAACTGGAGAATTGGCAGGCGAACAAACCTGCCTCGCCGCAATGGGCGGATGGTGAACGTGTTTTGTTTTGCGGTGAGTCCTTCACGCTGCGCATAGTTCCCAGCCTGTTCGATACGCCACCGCAACTGCACGGAATGCATCTGGTCATCCATATTTCCAAGGCAGACAATCAGGCAACGATAGAAAAGATTGTGGAGCAGTGGTATCGGCGTGAAGCCTTGCAATTGTTCGAGGAGTGCGTTGCGCACTTTGCGTCCCTGATGAATGTAACGCCGCGCGAAATAAAGCTTTCCACGGCGCACACTCAATGGGGAAGCTGCACCGCGCGAGGCACCGTGCGCCTGAACTGGCAACTTGTCAGGATGCCCTTGCATCTGATTGATTACGTCGTGGTGCATGAGCTTGCCCACCTGCGCGAGATGAACCATTCTGCGGCGTTCTGGCGGGTGGTGGGGGAGGCGTGCCCGGATTATGCGAAGCGGCGCAGGGAATTGCGGTGCTGGAGTCCGGCAAAGGAACCCGTGTTAGCCATGTAGGGTGGGCACGCCGTACCCACGCAGCCTGATCGCTGGGGAATAAGCAGCCCACCCTATGAGCGGATGGGCACATTTCGCATGCAAGGGAGCTTCTAAAAATTCAGAGTTCACCCAAATGCAAGGCGCGGGAAAAATTTTAGTTCCGGCTAACCTAAAGGTTACCCTACACTGAAACTCTGTTTTGCAGCGCCGCATATGGATTATATGTAAGCAAGAAAATTTTCCTGCAACGCAGCATAACCAGCCACTAGGTTGCCGTTTTTTGGCAACCTAGTGGAATGGCTAGTAGTTACATCAGTTGGGATGAAGTGGGGTAAGCAGGCAATCCGCGTAGCGGGTGCTCGCAAATATGGATTTTTAAAGGCTCCCTGAAGCTATAAACCCGGAACCGGCAGCCCTATATGCTGCAGCGCTTTCTTGATCTCTATCGTGGAGAGTTCGAGATCGCGTATCCCGGCTTCGTAGTTGTTTTGCTCGGCTTCCTCTTCCGCTTGTTCACGCAGTATTTTTGCCTTGTTTATATGATTGTTGTACTCGGCATCCGCCTGCGCGTGAAGCTGCTCCAATGCAGTGTCAAGCAATCCGAAGTGTGCGCCATTATAAGCATCTTCGTCTGCGTATTTCAGCGCCGGAGACGCGAAGGTATGGTCGAATGTTAATGTTTTGCCGTTGCGGGCATCCTTCAATAATATTTTTGTCGTGTAATACGCCTGGTTCGCAAACGCAAGAGCTTTAGCTGTATCTTTAGTGGCTTCGGTTTGCGCAAGCAACGACTTCACGTTCTTGATCTGCGCAGTATTCTTTCCATCGTTTCCCACGTCGATTTCTTCAAGCTGCTTCAGCAGGGCCTTTATGCTTGCCGTTCTTGCAGCAAGACGCCTCTCATCATCCGCTTTATGGTCCTGGGTTTGCGCGACCTTTACGGCAGCCTGGTATGCTTCCCATGCCTGGGAATAGAGCTTTTCTGCGGTGATCGAGTCGCCCGCCTTTAGTGCGGCTTCTGCGTCTTCAAGCAATTTCTCGATGCTTGCGAGCTGCGCTTCTTCAAGCTTTCCCCTCGCTGCATGGGACAGTATTGTTTCAAGATTATGGATTTTCTGGTTGATCAACAGTGGCGAAGGTTTTGCCGTCGCGATAATTGGAAAAAAAATCATCACAGCGGCAATGCCAAGCAGAAATTTTCTCGTCAAACTGGGGTCAGGCTTCGGCATCACGCATCTCTTTCACTCGGATAAATAACGGATATAAGCAGCGGGTGACCGTTTTTCGCAGGGCATAAACCGTCCGCTGTGATTCAGAACCCGCAGGTGCAATAAACAACGCGCAAGGCACCAAATGCATGCAGCTTCCCATAATCCAGCGACTGAGCTTTCATGTGCTGGTAGACCAGTTGAATGGCTAGTAGTTTCATCAGGCTCTTCGAGCTTGAGAAGTTGACAGCACTGGATGTTAACATCATGGGGCGCATTACGCCTACGGCTCTTGTCACCGCGAGGAGAGTTTGTCCCTGCCCCGAGTCAAAATCTCACTGTTTCACCAGAACCCGCTTGCACCAATTCACCCAGCTTGCCGAGCAACTCGCTGCCATCACGCCTGCTGACCCATTGGCCGTCCTGATACGCATAATGGAAGCCGCCGGACTTGGCGGCGAGCCATATTTCCCGGTTCGGCGCATGGCGGTTGATGACGATTTGCGAGCCGTCGGCGAATTCCAGTTCCAGCACCGGGCCGTTGAGGTTGCTTTCGATGTTCGCGCCGCTGGCGTCAATGGCTTGCTCGATGCGACCAAATACTGCGTCTGCCAATTCGTTGAATTCGCTTTCCGTCATATAATCCTGCCTGTTCCATTTTTGTGAGAGTGCAGCCATGCGTGTGACCGGTATTATGTTGCTGCTGACCCTGCTGCTGCAAGGCTGCGGGCACAAGGGGCCGCTGTATATACCGCAGCCCGCAACGCAACAGCCCAGCCAGGGCCAATAGCCATGCCCGATTATTTCAGCTATCAGGATAACCGGCTTTGTGTTGAGCAAGTGCCGCTTGCCGACATTGCACAGCGCTTTGGCACGCCATGTTATGTGTATTCACACACGGCGCTGACCGATGGCTATCGCCAGTTCGAGTCCGCCTTCGCGGGGCGCGAGCATCTGATCTGTTATGCGGTGAAGGCCAACTCCAACCTCGCCATTCTCCACCAATTGACCCGGCTGGGGGCGGGTTTCGATGTCGTTTCCGGCGGTGAACTGCAGCGTGTGCTGGTGGCCGGCGGCGACGCCGGCAAGGTGGTGTTCTCCGGCGTAGGCAAGACGGTGGCGGAAATGCGTCTGGCTCTTGATGCGGGGATATTGTGCTTCAACGTGGAATCGGAAGCCGAGCTCCTGCGCCTGAACGAAGTGGCCGGCAGCATGGGCAAGATCGCGCCTTTGAGCCTGCGCGTGAACCCGGACGTGGATGCAAAGACGCACCCCTACATTTCCACCGGGCTGAGGCAGAACAAGTTCGGCGTGGCTTACACCGAAGCGCTGGCGCTGTACCGCAAGGCGGCAGAATTGCCGCACTTGCGCGTGACCGGCATGGGGTGCCACATCGGCTCGCAATTGACCGAAACCGGCCCGTTCATCGCGGCGGCGGAAAAGGTGCTGGCACTGGCGGGCATGCTGGCGGCTGAAGGCATTACGCTGGAACATCTCGATCTGGGCGGCGGGCTGGGTATCCGCTACGCTGACGAAACGCCCCCCTCGATTGCCGACTATGCAGGTGCGCTGCTAACCGCCTTGCAGTCCCGCAGCGAAAAGATCATCGTCGAGCCGGGGCGCGTGCTGGTGGGCAATGCGGGTGTGCTGCTGACCCGCGTGGAATACCTCAAACACGGCGAAGAGAAGAATTTCGCCATCGTGGATGCGGCAATGAACGACCTGATGCGCCCGGCCTTGTACGATGCATGGCACCGCATTCAGCCGGTACGCCGCGAGCAACTTGCAAGCCCTCTCTCTAACTCTCTGGGTGAAACAACTAGCCATTCGACTAGGCTGCAAACGGCCGCAGCCAAGTCGCTGGTTATCCCGCAAGCGGGAGAAAGGACAAACGTGAAAGGCAATTCTTTGATTTACGAAGTGGTGGGGCCGGTATGCGAGACCGGCGATTTCCTCGGCCATGCCCGTGAATTGGCCATTACACAGGGCGATCTGCTGGCGGTAATGTCGGCAGGTGCATATGGCATGAGCATGAGTTCCAATTACAACTCGCGTCCGCGCGCAGCCGAAGTGATGGTGTCCGGGGCGACCATGCAACTCATCCGTGAACGCGAAACGATGGACCAATTGTTTGCGGGCGAGAAAATTTTTTTGTTGTAAAACGCACAAATCTATTGCGCTATGATTTTAATCGCGCATAGAATGCGCACACCAAATGCTTTGTTGTAAAAAGTTGAGGGAGATTTGGGTGTTTGGGAGTGCAGTGGTTGCACGCAATGTAGTGCCTTAGTTCAAGTCAAATAATTTTTACAAGGAATGAAAATGGCTACAACCACCAAGAAACCAGCAGCAAAGAAACCAGCAGCAAAAAAGGCAGCCGCCAAAAAACCAGCAGCTAAAAAAGCTGTAGCCAAGAAGCCGGCCGCTAAAAAGCCCGCAGCTAAAAAGCCAGCAGCTAAAAAGGCAGCCGCCAAAAAACCGGCAGCTAAAAAAGCTGTAGCCAAGAAGCCGGCCGCAAAAAAGCCCGCAGCCAAAAAAGCAGCCGCCAAAAAACCGGCAGCTAAAAAAGCTGTAGCCAAGAAGCCGGCCGCAAAAAAGCCCGCAGCTAAAAAGGCAGCAGCCAAAAAAGCGGCAGCTAAAAAAGCAGCAGCCAAGCCGGCTAAAGCAAAAGGCATTCTCGGCGCCTAATCACCCTTAGATTGGGGCGGGCGCCGAGTTGCGTTTCCGCCCTTTCTTGCATCGCGCCTTTTCATTCCGGGCGGTGCGACCGGGTTTTGTTTTCTCTTCGGTCCTGTTGATAATACACAACAGACGGCCTGTCTTTCCCCGTCTCTTTTGGAGACGAGAATTCTCTTCTTTCCAGGGTTTATTTTCACGGTTGCGACATGGCGAGTAATGGCATGATAAAAACTGTTTGACAGTAGTGCTGTTGAACGCACTGGTGTCGGCTGTGTGCGGCAAGAAGCCGGAGGAGAAAAAGACCGCGCCGATGGCAACGCCGTCGACAGCGATGCAGGCTGAGGCACGCACCGTTTAGTTATTAAAAAACCGCGGGCAGCCTTGAAAGTTTGGCCGACCCGCAAATTTCCGCCGAGGTACCGTCTTACTTCATATCGCCATGCGAATGTTTTTTCGCGTCATGGTCGTGGCGCCACTTTTCCATTGCGGCATCCAGTTCCTCGCGCGTCACCTTGCCATCCTTGTTGGCATCCACCTCGTCGAAGTGTTTAGACAGCATCGGCATCTTTTCGGCTTCTTCACGGGTCAATGTGCCATCATGGTTGGTGTCCGCTTCGTCAAAGCGTTTGCCCTTGGCTTTCTCCATCATTTTCTTGTGCCCGGCTTCCATCTCCTCATAGGTGATTTTTCCATCACCGTTGGCATCCATCTCCTTAAAACGCCTGGCATGGAAGGCATTAAACTCGGCCTCGGAGATTGCGTCATCGCCGTTGGTGTCCATCTCCTTGAACATCTTTTCTTTCATCCCCCCGTGCATTTGTCCAGGCATCTTATCCCCATGCATCTGCCCTGAGTGTTCCTTGGAGTCAGCGTGCGCCAATGAAGCGCCCAATGCAAAACAGGAAATGGCGATATAAGAAACTATGGTGGGGTACACACGGTCTTTTTTCATGAATGGCTCCTTTATCGAAACTTGCGAGGATGGTGTAAGGGTTTGCTTGTACCAAGCCCATCATGCCCGGTGCGTGTTTATGACAGGCCACTTCCCGTGAAGTTCAGAACCGCCGGTGGGGTATAATCGCGCCACTTTTTTCGCCGCACCACCAATGAACATTTTCTACGAAGAAGACGGCGCTTTCAAGGTCGGCGCCATACTCACCGACAACACCACCTCATTGCAGGTGGAAAGCCTGCACGGCAAGCGCAGCAAGATCAAGGAGGCAAATGTGCTGCTGCGTTTCGCCCAACCGGGGCTGGCAGAATTCATGGCGCAGGCGGGAAGCATTGCCGCAGATATAGACGTGGAGTTCCTGTGGGAATGCAGCCCCGCAGACGAGTTCGGTTTTGCTGCGCTGGCCAGCGAGTATTTCGGCCACGCACCCAACCCCATCGAGGCGGCTGGCACCCTGATCCGCCTGCATTCCTCGCCGATGCACTTCTACAAGAAGGGCAAGGGCCACTACAAGGCCGCGCCGCCGGACGCGCTCAAGTCGGCGCTGGCCAGCGCCGAGAAGAAGCGCCTGCAGGCCGCCCTGCAGGCGCGCTACACCGAGGAACTGACCGGGTTTACGCTGCCGCCGGAATTTGCCGGCAAGCTGCCGCAACTGCTCTACAAACCCGACCGGAATCTGCCCGAAGTGAAGGCGCTGGAAGCCGCCTGCGCCGCCACTCACCTGTCCGCCGCGCACCTGCTGCAGCGCTGCGGCGCACTGCCATCCACGCAGAGTTACCATTTGCAGCGTTTCCTGTTCGAGCATTTTCCGCACGGCACCGGCTTCCCCGAGGTCACCGTGGAAGCGCATCCGGAACTGCCGCTGGCCGAAGACACCGCATTCAGTATCGACGATGCGACCACCACGGAAATTGATGACGCCTTCTCGGTGGCGCAGCTTCCCAGCGGCAACTGGCGCATCGGCGTGCACATCGCCGCACCCACGCTGGGCATCGCGCCCGGATCAAAAGGCGATGCCATCGCGGCACAGCGGCTGTCCACGGTGTATATGCCGGGCGACAAGATCACCATGCTGCCGGAGAGTGTGGTGCAGGCCTTCACCCTGAGCGCGGACAACGTCTGCCCATCGCTGTCCATGTACCTCGAAGTGGATGCCGTGACCCTGGCCGTGATCAATACGGAAAGCCGCGTCGAGCGCATCCATATCGCCGCCAACCTGCGCCACGACACGCTGGAGCCGCTGTTCAACGAAGCTACGCTGGCTGCAGGCAAGCAGGATTATCCCTTTGCGCCGGAACTGGCGCTATTATGGAACCTCGCGCAAAAGCTGGAAGCAGTGCGCGGCAAATCTGCCGACAACAGTACGCAGCAGATGGATTACAATTTCCATGTGGAGAATGACCATGTCACCATCAGCACGCGGCAGCGCGGTTCGCCCATAGACAAGGTGGTGGCGGAACTGATGATTTTCGTCAACAGCGAGTGGGGCAAGCTGCTCGCGGCGCATAACGTGGCGGGCATTTACCGCACGCAGAGCAATGGCAAGGTGAAGATGAGCACTGTGCCCGCGCCGCACCAAGGGCTGGGGGTGGCGCAATACCTGTGGTCCAGTTCGCCGCTGCGCCGCTATGTGGACTTCATCAACCAGCGCCAGATCATCAGCCTGTTGCGCGGCGAAGCGCCCATCTATGCGCAGAACGACACCGCGCTGTTTACCGTGATGAGCAACTTCGATTCTGCCTACACCATCTACAACGAATTCCAGCGCAATATGGAGCGCTACTGGTGCCTGCGCTGGCTGTTGCAAGAGAACGTGCAACAGGCCGAGGCGCTGGTATTGCGCGAAAATCTGGTGAGGTTCGCGGACATTCCGCTGGTGGGGCGCATTCCCTCGCTGCCGGAATTGCCGCCCAACACACGCGTCATGCTGGAGATGGGTAGCATTGACCTGCTCGACCTGAATTTCAACGCACGCTTTATCTCCGCGATTGAGGAGGTCGCGACTTGCCAGCCCTGATCAAACAGCCCCTCGCCGCCGCCCTGGTATTCTCGCTGGCGCTGCATGCTTTTGCGCTGTTCGGCATCGGCTTCGTCCTGCCCGACCCGCGCAAGGCCGCCGATTTACCGCAACCGCTGCAAGTGGTGTTGGTCAACAGCAAGTCCAGAGCACGTCCCGCAAAAGCCGACGCACTGGCGCAGCACAACCTCGATGGCGGCGGCAACACCCCGGAAGAGCGCCGCGCAAAAAACCCGCTACCCGCCCTGAAAGATGGCAAGCAGTTCACACCGGAACAAGCCGCGCGGCGCCAGCAACAACTGGAGCAGGAAAGCAAGCGTCTGCTGACCCAGATTAAGAGCACGCACAGCGTGGTGCAGGAAAATAACCGGCAGCAACAGCAGGAAAGCGAGCGCATGAGCGGCGAGGACCTGGTGCAGCGCAGCCTGGAAATCGCCCGCCTGGAAGCCGAGATCCACAAGAATCTGGACACCTACCAGAAAATGCCGCGGCGCAAGTTCATCGGCGCACGCACGCAGGAATTCCGTTTTGCGCAGTACGTTGAGGACTGGCGCATCAAGGTGGAACGCATCGGCAACCTGAATTATCCGGAGCAGGCGCGCCAGCAAAAGATTTTCGGCAGTCTGCAACTCACCGTTGCCATCCGCGCTGACGGCAGCGTGGAAAACGTGGAAGTGAGCCACTCGTCCGGGCAACGCATTCTCGATGCGGCGGCACAGCGCATCGTCAAACTGGCGGCCCCCTTTGCCCCGCTGCCGCCGGACATCCGCAGGGACACCGATATCCTCAGCATCACCCGCACTTGGACTTTTACTCAGTCCGACAAGTTGGAAAGTGAATGATATGACTGACAAATACGCCGTCATCGGCAACCCCATTGCCCACAGCAAGTCGCCGCTGATACACAAGATGTTCGCCGAACAGACCGGGCAGGACATCAGCTACGAAGCCATCCTTGCGCCGCTGGATGGTTTTGCTGCCACGGTTGAACGGCTGCGCAAGGAAGGCTACAAGGGCTGCAACGTCACCGTGCCGTTCAAGTTCGAGGCGTTCAGAATTTCCAATAATGTCAGCAATGAGGTTATTGATGCAGTAGATTCGAGCCATGAAGCCGATGCCGTAAATACTCTTGTTTTCAGGGATAACGAAATATTCTGCAGCAACACTGATGGCATCGGCTTGGTAAAGGATATTGAGCAAAACCTCAAATTCCCGCTCAAGAACAAACGTATTTTGCTGATTGGCGCTGGCGGCGCCGCTGCTGGCGTGCTGCATCCGCTGTTAGAGGCATCTCGATCACAATTCGTAATCTACAATCGAACCTTGGAAAGGGCGACCAGCCTGAAAAAGACTGTGGAGCAGCATGACAAATCCCGGCTTTTCTCCATTAAAGCTATTGAATTCGGCGGACTCGAGAATGATCAATTTGATGCCGTTATCAATGCCACCTCTGCCGGGCTAACGGACAGCGACATCCCGCTCCCTCCAACTATCTTTGCCCCCGGCGCGCTGGCCTACGACATGATGTATGGGCGAGAAACGCCATTCATGAAATTCGCCCGCGAACACGGCGCTGCTGTAGTTTCGGATGGCCTCGGCATGCTGGTCGAACAAGCCGCCGAAGCATTTTTCCTGTGGCGCGGCGTGCGCCCTGAGACCGCACCTGTGATCTCCGCACTTCGCATAGCGAAATAAAAACCATGGAATCCAATGCTGACTTGAGCGCGCGTAGCCCGGATGGAATGCAATGGAATCCGGGGAAAAACCGTGCGTGCCCACCAATCCCCGGATTCCGCGGAGCCTGTCCTGAGCGAAGTCGAAGGACTGCATCCGGGCCACGGCTTTCTGACGCATGAAAAAACTGTGGGGCTGGGCATGGCGTGCGCTGGTCATTTTCATCGGCCTGTTGTTGCTTTATCAACTGTGGATTTTCGCGCACGTCTGGTGGTGGGTGGACCACAACCCATCCACCAGCGCGTTCATGGAAGACCGGCTGGAGGTGCTGCAAAGCAGGAATCCTGATGCCGGGTTGCAGCACCAGTGGGTGCCCTACGCGAAGATTTCCAGCAACCTGAAGCGCGCGCTGATCGCCGCCGAGGACGCCAAGTTTGTTGACCATGAAGGCTTCGACTGGGAGGGCATCCAGAAGGCATATGAGAAGAACCTGAAGAAGGGCAAGATCGTGGCGGGTGGTTCCACCATCAGCCAGCAACTGGCAAAGAATTTATTTCTTTCCGGCAAGCGCACGCCGTGGCGCAAGTTGGAAGAGGCCACCATCACCGTGATGCTGGAAAAAATGATGGACAAGCAGCGTATTTTTGAAATTTATTTGAATGTGATCGAATGGGGCAACGGCGTGTTCGGCGCTGAAGCGGCGGCGCGGCATTACTACCGTACCAACGCGGCGCAACTCTCCGCAGACCAGGCCGCCAGGCTCGCCGCGATGGTGCCCAACCCGCGCTATTACGACAAACACCGCGAAGCGCGCGGCCTGCTGCGCAAAACTGAGATCATTCTCGGGCGCATGAACGACGCGGGAATTCCCTGAGCAGCCCGGTCTCAGAAGCCGGCCAAATTTGCCGCGCAGCCGTGCGTTAATTTCTTTACAATAGCCGCCAATTTAAGGAATCTCTGGATGAGTCCAGCATGGCTGCTGGTTTCATTCAGAGTTTCCATAGGGCGCGCCATGATCGAAGACCACGAACCCCATTACACGGAAAACGTGCAGGATTACTTGCAACAGGTGTTGCACCTGCTGGACAAGCATGCGCTGGTCGAGGCTGTGGCGCACCAGCAGGAATTGCCGCGCGCGGACCGTCACGAGCTGGTCGACACCATACTGCATAAGCGCCACCTGGCAGAGCTGCGCGAGAAACTTGGCACTCTGCACTCCGCCGACATCGCCTACATCCTGGAAGCCCTGCCCATCGAGCAGCGTTTGCTGGTGTGGGATTTGGTCAAGGCTGAGCGCGACGGCGAGATACTGATCGAGGTTTCCGATGCGGTGCGCGAATCATTGATCGCCGCCATGAGCCGCGAGGAACTGCGCGAGGCGGCGGAACAGCTCGACACCGACGAGATCGCCGACCTGGCGCCGGACTTGCCGCAGGCGGTGATGCGCGATGTGTTCAAGTCGCTATCCATCGAGGAGCGCGAGCAGTTGCGCGCGGCGATGTCGTACCCGGGAGATGCGGTCGGCGCGCTGATGGATTTCAGCATGATCCAGGTCCGCGAGGACATCACACTGGAAGTGGTATCACGCTATCTGCGCCGTTTTGACGAACTGCCCGATCACACTGACCAGGTGTTTGTGGTGGACCGCGATGACCGCTTCAAAGGCGTGCTGCCGATCAATCTCATCGTTGTCAACGAACCAGAAAAAGTTGTCGGCAACCTGATGCTGACCGACACCATCACCCTGCGCCCGGATGACAAGGCCGACCAGGCCGCTCAGGCGTTCGAGCGCTACGATCTGGTTTCCGCGCCGGTGGTGGATGAGGACGGCAAACTGGTCGGACGCGTGACGGTGAACGTGGTGCTGGACTTCATCCGCACCGAATCTGAAAGCGACGTTTTGAACCTGGCCGGCTTGCGCGAAGAGGAAGATATTTTTGCCTCGGTATGGAAGAGCGCGCAAAACCGCTGGGTGTGGCTGGCGCTGAATCTTTGCACCGCATTTTTCGCCTCCCGGGTGATTGGCAGCTTTGAAGGCACGATAGAAAAATTCGTCGCGCTGGCCACGCTGATGCCCATCGTCGCGGGCATTGCCGGCAACTCGGCGAATCAAACCACCACCATTATCATTCGCTCGCTGGCCATGGGGCAAATCACCCAGGGCAACGCGCGCAGGCTGCTGCTCAAGGAACTGGCGGTTGGCGGATTTAATGGCCTGCTGTGGGGTGGTATTGCCGGGCTGTTCGCTTACTTCCTGTACCACAGCGCAGCGCTCGGCATCGTGATGACCGGCGCGATGCTGCTTAATTTATTGGTGGGCGCACTCGTCGGCATGGCCATCCCGCTCGTCATGCAAAAAATGGGGCGCGACCCAGCCATCGGCTCCAGCGTGATGATCACCGCCATTACCGACAGCGGCGGTTTCTTCATTTTTCTGGGGCTGGCGACTATATTCCTGATTCACTGATTCTGGAAAAAACTGTTGGCGGGGTGGCATTGTCCATTACTTAAGCGACAGCACCCACTGTACAATATTCTTGATATCACCGTCGCTTACCGACATGGCTGTGGCCGGCATGGGCATTTTGCCCCATGAACCCGCACCGCCGCTGCGCACTTTCTTTTCCAGCGCTGCTTGAGCGCCCTTGTCACTCTTGTATTTTGCGGCAATTTCCCTGAACGACGGGCCAAGCACTTTGTTGTCAACTGCGTGGCAGGTCAGGCAATTGTTATTCTTCGCCAGCACCTCACCATTTTCGGCGAGCGCGTTACCTGTAATAACCAAACCTGCTGCCAGCATAACCAGATAACGAGTACCCATAATGTCTCCATATTATTGAACAACGGTTGTCACTTTAAGGCAGGCGTTCATTCCAAGTCAACAAACGATCGCAAAATCTCGTTCCCGTTATGAACGGCACGCCGCACAGCGTTAGGCAAGAAATATGGCATTCGTTCCAATCTGCCAGTTGCAGGGCAAATTAGAGCTCGTCCGGTTGGTGGAGTTGACTTTATTTTTCAAACTGGACATCATCCGCTTTCCATTGTCGCGCCGGTCCCTTACGATGTGGCTGGTACTGCAAAAAATAATTATACGGAGATATGTAATGGTTTCTAATAGCAATTACGGTTCGGGCACTATGCCGCTGCCCTCTGCCACCCTGGGTAGTGTGGTGGAGGTTGGATTTATACCGGTGCGTGGGGCGAAGTATCGCAACCACCTGATCAAGGAGTGAGCCGCGCCATGATGACGCTTTACTCGGGAACAACCGACCCATTCAGCCAACGTTGCCGCATCGTCCTGTTTGAAAAAGGCATGGACTTTCAGGTCATTGATGTGGACATGTTCAACAAGCCGGAAGATCTTGCGGTGGTGAACCCTTATAACAGGGTGCCGGTGCTGGTGGAGCGCGATCTGGTCCTGTATGAGGCCAATATCATCAACGAATATATCGATGAGCGCTTCCCGCACCCGCAGCTGATGCCGGCTGATCCGGTGATGCGCGCGCGCGCGCGGCTGTTCCTGCACCGCTTCGAGAAGGAGTTGTTCTGCCATATTGATGCCATCGAGCGTGGTGCACAGAAAATCGCCGACAAGGCGCGTCAAGCAGTGCGCGACAACCTGACGCAGATTGCCCCGGTATTTGCCAAGCAGAAATACATGCTGGGCGATGAGTTCTCCATGCTTGACGTGGCAATCGCGCCGCTGCTGTGGCGGCTGGATCATTATGGCATCCAGCTCGACAAGGATGCCGCACCGCTGATGAAATATGCCGAGCGGCTGTTTTCGCGCCCGGCCTATATCGAGGCGATGACGCCTGCGGAAAAAGCGATGCGCAAGTAGTGAGGGGGTTTCTAAAAATTCAGAGTTCGCTCAAATGCCCCACAAGGGGACGCCGATCCGCTACGGGCAAAAGCAGCCCGTGCGGAGTCGTCAGCAAGGCGCGAGAAAACGAAGTTTCTGAGCAGGGTAACCTTTAGGTTGGCCGGAGCTAAAATTTTCGTAGCGCCGCATATGGTGTATATGTAAGCAAGAAAATTTTTGAGCAACGCAGCATAACCAGCCACTTGGTTGCCGTTTTTTGGCAACTTAGTGGAATGGCTAGTAGTTGCATCAGTTGGGATGAAGTGATTTAGGCAGGCAAGCCGCGTAGCGGATGCTCGCAAATCTGGATTTTGAGAGGCACCCGTGAGTGAGTTGTCCACCAAGCCCTACCTGTTACGCGCAATTTACGACTGGTGTGCCGATAGCGGCCTGACCCCCTATCTGGCGGTGCGGGTGGATGAGGCAACGCGGGTGCCGGTGGCTTACATCAAGGATGGCGAGATCGTGCTCAATCTGAGCGTGGATGCGGTGAAGAACCTGCACTTGGGCAACGATGAAATTACCTGCGGCGGAAGGTTTGGCGGCGTGCCGCATGAGATCATCGTTCCGATGGCTGCGGTGATCGGAATCTTCGCCAAGGAAACAGGCCAGGGCCTGGTGTTCCAGGGACAGGAATCTGCGCCGACACCGTCCGGCGTTGATGATGGCGGTAAGCCGCCTGAGAATCCCCCCCCTGCCAGGCCGCGCCTTCGGGTGGTGAAATGAAAAAAGCCGCAGAGAAATCCTGCGGCTTTTTTGTTTTTTACTGCCTGAATTTTAGCTGGCAGACACCAGCGCGGCCTGCATTTTTGCCATCGCCTTCTGCTCGATCTGGCGTATGCGTTCGGCTGATACGCCGAACTCGTCCGCCAGTTCGTGCAGCGTGGCAGTGGAGTCTTCGCGCAGCCAGCGCGCCTCGATAATGCGGCGGCTACGTTCATCCAGGCCTGCCAGTGCGTGTGCCAAGCCTGCGCTGCTCAGCGTTTCCAGCTGTTTCTGCTCCAGCAGGCGGGAAGGCTCGTCTTCCGTAGCGGCGGCCAGGTAGGCAATGGGCGCATAGCTGTCATCCTCATCATTCACCCCGGGTTCCAGTGCCACTTCATGGCCATTGAAACGGGCTTCCATTTCCATCACGTCGCTGGTGCTGACATTCAGCTCGCGCGCGATGGCTTGCGCTTCCTGCGGCTTGAGCGATGCTGGCCCCTGCTTCATGCTGCGCAGGTTGAAGAACAGCTTGCGCTGTGCCTTGGTGGTGGCAATCTTGACCAGACGCCAGTTGCGCAGGATGTATTCGTGCATTTCAGCGCGTATCCAGTGCAGCGCAAACGAAACCAGGCGCACGCCGCGTTCCGGGTCGAAGCGCTTGACCGCTTTCATCAGCCCGATATTTCCCTCTTGTATCAGGTCCGCCTGCGGCAGGCCGTAACCGGCGTAGCCGCGAGCCACACTAACCACCAGGCGCAGGGGCGATACGATCAGATGGCGCGCCGCCTCCAAATCGTTGTCTTGGCGAAAGCGGGTGGCCAACCCGAACTCTTCTTCCTGCGTCAGCATGGGGAAGCGGTTTACCGTCTGAATATAGCCTTCCAGGCTGCCAACGGCAGAGGGTAACGGTAATGCCAATGCATGATTCATGGTTGCAACCTCCTTATGGGGGAATATTAGCACTCTCACGGTTCGAGTGCCAGAGCAAGAAAAGATTCCCGCGCCGGGCTCCTGGCCTTTTAGTGCGGCTCAGCCTGCCACAGGTGCTGCGCCACCGAAAGCCAGGCGCCCAGCCAGCCGAGATAGGCGGAGAAACCCAGCAGTGCGAGGGTGTTGTCTGCGGAAGGAGGGCGCAGGGTGAAGCTGCTGGCATACAGTTGCACCAGCACGGCGAGGCTGCCGTTGAGCAGGTGCAGGCTGGTAATGATGATGAGCCATGCCACCACCCCGCCCAGCAGTCCCTGCAACAAGCCGAAATACAGGAAGGGCCGGCGGATGAAAGCATTGGTGGCTCCAATCAGTTTGGACACTTCGATTTCGTCGCGCTGGGTGAGGATTTGCAGGCGGATGGTGTTGAAAGTAACGGCCACCAGCGCAAAGCTGAGCAGTACGGCGAGAATCAGCACCGCCAGGCGGCCGAACCTGAGCAGCGCTTCCAACTTGCGCGCCCAGGCCGAATCCAGTTGCACATGCTCCAGTTTGGGCCATTTCTGCAACTCATCGCGCAGGGTTTCCAGCGCCTGTGAACCCAATTTTTTTGGGTAAACAACAAAGGCATCCGGCAGCGGATTTTGCGTCAGCCCGCCGATTACGTCCGCCAGCCCGGTGGTGCGTTTGATCTGCTCCAGCGCCTGCACACGCGACACGAACTCGACCTGCCCTACCGCATCGAGCTGCTTCAATTGTTTGCCGATGCGGGCGATGTCGTCGCGGCTGGCGTCCATGCTCAGGAATACGCTGATCTGCGGCGCGCCGGCCACTTGCTCGGCCAAGCTCTGTACATTCTGCAACAGCACGTACATACCTGCCGGCAGGCTGAGCGCGATGCCGATGACCAGAATGTTCAGCAGGCTGGATACCGGCGTGGCGCGGAGGCGGCGCAGGGTAAACAGCAGCACGCGGACATGTTGGACCAGCCAGCTTTTCATGCCTGCAATTCCCCATGCTTAAGCGTCAGCGTGCGCGCCCCGAACCGGCTCAGGATGCCTGCGTCGTGGCTGGCGATCAGCAGGGTGACGCCGACCTGATGGAACGATTTGAAGATGCCCATGATGTCGGCGGCATAGTCCGTATCGAGGTTGCCGGTCGGTTCGTCCGCAAGCAGGATGGAGGGGCGGTTTACGATGGCGCGCGCGATGCACAGGCGCTGTTGCTCCCCGCCGGATAGCGCGATGGGGCTGGCTTTTTCGCGCGGCAGCAGGCCTACCTTGTCGAGTGCGGCGCGCACCCGCTTGGCGCTTTCGCGGTGGTCGAAGCCGCAGATTTGCAGCGGCAACATTACGTTGTCGAACACGCTGCGGTCGAACAACAATTTGTGATCCTGGAAAACCAGCCCGAGGTTGCGGCGCAAATAGGGCAGCGCCCCGCCCTTGAGCGAGCCGATGTTCTGCCCCTTGACTACCACGCTGCCGCTGTTGGGCCGCTCGATGGCGGGAATGAGATTGAGCAGGGTGCTCTTGCCCGCGCCGGAGTGGCCGGTGAGGAACACCATCTCGCCTTCGGCGATTTCGAAGCTGACATTCTTCAGCGCCTCGTAGCCGCCGGGGTAGCGCTTGCAGACCTGGTTGAAGCTAATCACTGTCCAGCCCCAGCAGTGCCGTGACGAAGTCCTCTGCCACGAACGGGCGCAAATCATCCAGCCCTTCGCCCACGCCGATGAAACGCACCGGGATGGGATGCGCCTTGGCGATGGCGGCAATGACGCCACCCTTGGCGGTGCCGTCCAGCTTGGTCAGCACCAGCCCGGTTACTCCCAGCGCCTCGTCGAACGCCTTGACCTGGCTCAGCGCGTTCTGCCCGGTGTTGGCGTCCAGCACCAGCAGCACCTCATGCGGCGCGGCTGGTGATGTCGGTGTTTCCGGCAACGCCTTGGCGATGACGCGTTTGACCTTCTTGATTTCTTCCATCAGATGCGCCTGCGTGGACAAGCGCCCCGCGGTATCCGCCAGCACCACATCGATCTTGCGTGCCATGGCCGCCCGCACCGCATCGTAAATCACGGCGGCAGGGTCACCGCTCTGCTGCGCGATGACGGCGACGTTGTTGCGCGCGCCCCATTCCATCAACTGCTCGCGCGCGGCGGCGCGGAAGGTGTCACCCGCTGCCAGCAGCACCGACTTGCCTTGCCCCTGAAAATATTTTGCCAGCTTGCCGATGGAGGTGGTCTTGCCCGCGCCGTTCACGCCGCACAGCATGATGACGAAAGGCTGATGCGTGACGGTATCCAGCGCCTTGGCCAGCGGCTTGAGCAGCTTGAGCAGACAGTGCGCCAGCGCCTCCTTGAGCTGGCCTGCCTCGGTGAGGCGTCGTTCCTTGACCTGGTGGCGCAGTTCGGCCAGCAGGAAACGGGTGGCGTCCATGCCGACATCGGCGGTGATCAGGATGGTCTCCAGTTCTTCATACAGATCATCGTCTATCTTGCCGCCGCGGACGAACAGGTCAGTCAATTGGCTGCCGGTGCGTGACAACCCGCTCTTCAGCCGGCTGAGCCAACCGCGCTTTTCGGATGCGGGCAGGTCGCGTTGATCGGATACGGTTTGCTCAGCCGTGTTGTCAGTAGGGGCTTTTTTCAGGAAACCAAACATGGTGTCGGTAGTCGGAAGACAACAAAATGGCGCATAATACGCGCTTGTCGCGGCGGCTTTTGCCGCCGTCCTTATTCTATGCTGATTGAGTTGATTTGGGCTATAAAAATGCGCGCAAGATTATTGAAGTACTTGTTATACCTGACCTTGTTATCTGCCGTTGCGGCACATGCGGAGGTGTTCGAGCAGACGCTGCGCAACGGCCTCAAAGTGATCGTCAAGGAAGATCACCGTGCCCCGGTGGTGGTGCAGCAGATTTGGTATCGCGCCGGCAGCATGGACGAACGCACCGGCACTACCGGCGTTGCCCACGTGCTGGAGCACATGATGTTCAAGGGCACCAAAAGTGTGCCCAAAGGTGAGTTTTCCAAGCGCATCGCCGCCGCGGGCGGGCGCGAGAACGCTTTTACCAGCTCTGATTACACCGCCTATTTCCAGCAGTTGCACAAATCCAGATTGCCGCTTGCCATGCAGCTCGAATCCGACCGCATGCATAACCTGCAGCTAACCGATGCCGAATTCGGCAAGGAGATAAAAGTCATCATGGAAGAGCGGCGCATGCGTACCGACGATGAACCGCATGCCCTGCTGTCCGAGAAACTGATGGCGGCGGCCTATCAGGAACACCCCTACCAGCACCCGGTGATCGGCTGGATGAACGATCTGCTGACGCTCGGCGCAGGCGATGCGAGAGCCTGGTACAGGCTCTGGTACGCGCCCAACAATGCGACGCTGGTGGTGGCGGGCGACGTCAAGGCAAGCGAGGTATTTGCGCTGGCACAACGCTACTACGGCGGCATCCCGGCGCGCAAATTGCCGGCGCGCAGGAATTTCAGTGAACCACCGCAGCTCGGGGTGAAACGCATCGTGGTCAAGGCGCCGGCGCAATTGCCGCATCTGGTAATGGCCTATCATGCGCCGGTGCTGCGCGACCCGGCGCAGGATTGGCAGCCTTATGCACTGGAAGTGCTGGCCGGGGTGCTCGACGGCAACGAGTCGGCGCGCCTGAACAAGACGCTGGTGCGCGAGCAGCAGCTTGCCAGTGGCGTGGGCGCGGGTTACGACTCCACCTCGCGCGGGCCGGGCATGTTCACGCTGGAGGGCACGCCCAGTGAAGGCAAGAGCGTGGCCGAAATGGAAGCGGGCTTGCGCGCGCAGATTGCACAGCTGGTGCAGGATGGCGTGAGTGAAGACGAGTTGAAACGTGTCAAGGCGCAGGTGACTGCCAGCGAAGTGTACAAGCGCGATTCGGTGTTCTATCAGGCGATGCAGATCGGGCAACTGGAAAGCATCGGGCTGAACTACAAGGCCATTCCGCTGATGCTGCAGAAATTGCAGGCGGTGACGGCGCAGCAGGTGCAGGATGTGGCGCGCGAATTTCTGAAAGACGACAACCTGACTGTCGCCACACTTGATCCGCAACCGCTCTCCGGTGAGCACAAGCATGCCAAGGGAGGGACTCAGCATGCACACTAAATTCTTTACTGCCACTATATTGGCTTGCGCCACGTTCTTTTCCGGCGCTGCGCTGGCCACCCCGCAAATCCAGCACTGGCAGGCGCCGAGCGGCGCGCAGGTGTATTTTGTGGAAAACCATGATTTGCCGATGCTGGACGTGGCAGTGGATTTTGCCGCAGGCAGCAGTTTCGACACGGCGGAAAAAGCCGGCCTTGCCGGGTTGACGCATGGCCTGCTCGATCTCGGTGCGGAAGGCCTGAGCGAGGACGATATTGCGCGCAAGCTGGCCGACATCGGGGCGCAAATGGGTGGGCGCTTCGATGCCGACCGTTCCGGGATGTCGCTGCGCACCCTGAGCAGTGCGGCGGAACGCGACCAAGCGCTGAACATAATGGCGCGCGTGTTGCAACGCCCGCTGTTTCCGGAGAATGTGCTGGCGCGCGAAAAAACGCGCTTGATTGCATCCCTGAAGGAAGCCGAGACCAAGCCGGAACACATTGCGGAAAAAGCCTTCGGCAAAGCCGTATACGGCACCCATCCTTACGGTTATTCGTCGGAAGTGTCCAGCGTGGAAACAATCCAGCGTGCCGACATTGAGGCATTCTATCGCGCCCATTATTTCGCCCAGGCCGCTGTGATTTCCATCATGGGCGATGTGACGCGCGCCGAAGCCGAAGCCATTGCGCAACAGCTTACCGCGCAATTGCCGCAAGGCGGGGATGCGGGAAGCATCCCGCCGGTGGCGATGCAGATCAATGCCAGCGAGCAGCGCATTGCGCATCCGGCCACGCAGAGCCACATCCTGATCGGCGTGCCGGGTATGGCGCGCAATGACCCGGATTACTTTCCGCTCTATGTGGGCAACTATATCCTGGGCGGCGGCGGTTTCGTGTCGCGCCTGATGAACGAAGTCCGCGAAAAACGCGGCATGGCCTATAACGTGTACAGCTACTTCGTACCTACGCGGCAGCCCGGTGTTTTTCAGATCGGGCTGCAAACCAAGAAAGAGCAGGCCGACGAGGCGCTGCAACTGGTGCGCGCCACGCTGCGCGAGTTCATCGCCAAGGGGCCGACCGCAAAGGAACTGCAGGCCGCCAAGCAGAACATCATCGGCGGCTTTCCCCTGCGCATAGACAGCAACAAGAAAATACTGGAATACCTCAGCGTCATCGGGTTTTATGGGTTGCCCCTGACTTACCTCGACGACTTTACCGGCAAGGTTGACAAGGTCACGGCCGCGCAAATTCACGATGCTTTCAGGCGGCGCATAAGCCCGGACGCGATGGCAACCGTGATTGTCGGTGCGCCAAAGGTAGGCAATTCGCAACCCACCTCCGGTGGGGCGGAATTGACACCACCGGAAGCCAAGGCGGAGAGCGCGAAATAAACCGCGTCAGGATAATCGGCGGTGAATACCGCCGCCGCTGGATCGAGTTTCCCGATGTGTCAGGTCTGCGCCCCACGCCGGATCGCGTGCGCGAGACCCTGTTCAACTGGCTGGGGCAAACGCTGTATGGACGGACTTGCCTGGATCTGTTCGCCGGCAGCGGCGCGTTAGGCTTCGAGGCCGCTTCGCGCGGAGCAGAACAGGTGGTGATGGTAGAGAAAAATCCAGCAGTTTTCCGTT
>ORMF011427448.1_pt1 | contig 23821 bp, 20 predicted proteins | sample 1779871 | NCBI WGS metagenome assembly ORMF01 (sample SAMEA104232316, study PRJEB22302) | groundwater metagenome | biome: forest; feature: aquifer; material: groundwater | place: USA | collected 2011-08-07 | depth 5.4 m | reverse complement strand
ATTGGCCTGGTTCGGATGTGACCACATCGTTTACAGCGGAAATTTCCGCGCTATCTGTAATATCTCCTCCCCGTTCGTCCAGAATTAACACTCCCGGATCATTTAAAGCCGAGCCAGTTTGGATGCGCAGAGGATCTCCTCCTTTTAGAGTAATAATAGGCTGTCCCGGAGTCGGTGCTGGCGGCGGGATAATTAGAGTTGTATCTCGGAGTCCTTTTGGTCCTACTACTCGAGTGAACAATTGAGTTACAAGAGCACCAGCAACTTCATCAAATTCTTTACCTAATTCTAAAAATTTAAGATCTACTCCCAGTGCTCCTTCCAGTTGCGTTTCTATAACACTTCCTGGAGTCACGGTTTCCAATTTTCCTAAACATCTGCTAGAAGTTCCTCCGTTTCCATCAGGCAAGACAACAGTGTCTTTTGCTGGGCATTTTTCAAAAGATAAAAACCCTCTGCCTTGCTCAAGTTGTTTTGTATATCTATTTGTTTCAAGACTAACTGTCCGGGTCAATGCACTTTGAGCCTGGAGATATGCCCCATATGGGTTGTTACTGCTGTTTTGAGTTATTTCAAACCAGCCATCCCAGCCTCCAACACTGAAATCCTTTGTAAACTGATCATAATTATTTTTTACTTTACTTAAAGTACAAGAAAAATTATCGGTGTCTATTATATAATTTTTTACCAAAGCAAGACGCACTTGAGCTTTAAAGGGGCTACAGAGCTGGTTTAATCTTGTTCCGGAAAGAAAATTTGAGGCAACATTATCCCCTACATTTAGGAAAAACTGCTCCGGATCTGTCACGAAGGCCGGGTTTCCTTGGAAACCAGAATTGATCCAGTTTACCGTTTGAGCAGTTATTCTTTTGACAATAACTTTCAAGGCAATTCTGCCAGCTGGATCCAAAACGAACTTTTTTATTTTCTCCGCTGTTGTCATTGCGGCGGTTACCGTATCGGCACCAGCAGAAATGCTGGAAGCTCCAGCAGTGACGGTTGTTTGCGCTACGTTAGCTGGGTCAATGACCACATCAATCACTCCGGCATAGGCATAACTTTTTTGTACCCCCAGAAAAAGTGAAAAAGTGATAATAAAGCCAAGAATTATTGCTTTTTTCAGCGTCTTTTCGGTCTTATTCATAAGAATTAAAAAAAGACATAATATCCAGTATATTATACACTGTTATAGGCCTAAAAGACGAATACTTCTGTTGAAAAGTATTTGGGGTTATATGCCGAATTTTTGTCTATAATAATTATTAAGATCAACCAGTGCTTTTTGAAAGTCTTCTATGTGTTTCTGGTACTGATTGGCGGCTATAAATCCCTTGATTGGATCTAAGAACATTCCTCTCATGCCTTTTATATTTTCTAATATATTATTGGTGGCGTTCAAGAGATCTAGGTGTATTGAAACCACCTCCTTCGGTACTTCTATATGAAGAAAGTCGCTAACTAAGGCCTTGTTAGTGAGTATTAAAGGGTCGAGGTCGGCCAGTTTCTCCTCCTTTTCCTCCGCTAATGATCTATCAAGTACAGTTACCACGCTTTCTTTCAATTTTATTTCCGCTATTCTTTTGGTCAAGATCTGGTTTATAGCATTTTGGTATTTTTTTAGAGTATCCAGGTCTGTTTTTTGGGTTATATTTAGGTTTGATTTTATGTATACAGGTTGAGGCTCTTTCATATAATCAGAAGAAGTCAAAACTTCATTGACAATTTTATCCGCGTCATCAGAGGTTAAAGTTTCCCCACTTTTTGAAATCAAAAGGTATCGGGAAAATAAATCCCGGGCCATCTGGGCTGTCAGAGTAGTCTCATCAAATGCAGTAGAATTTTCATTTACTGCAGGGACTACAGATTCCTCACTCTTTGAGTTAATGTTTTCCAGAACTTTACTCCAATCACTATTTTTGTTGTTGACTGTTGCTTGGTCTATGGCGACAAATATGGAATCCCCTTTTTTTACTGCAGTTTTTACGTTATTTCTCTGCAATAACCAGACAGATAATATTATACCCAGGCATAGGATAGTTATTGTGTAGGTCTTATTGCTTGGCATTTTTCTATTATATCACGAAGATTTCAGGATAAGTTTATTGAATATAGTATGTATTTGCTAGCCAAAGGATTCCGCCGTATACAATTGCAACACAAGAAAGAAATATGAAACGAAGAATAAAAATAGGATCTTCCTTATACGGTTTTTTTGTAACTAGCCGGTATCCCACAATAGATGCGGGGATAGCCAGAATATAGAGATAATAAAAAGACAAAAAAATAGGAACCAGAAGAAAACTTAAGGCAAAACAAATACCCACTATTTTGGGACCATTTTCTCCAAATAATATCGGAAGAGTCATTACTCCATTTGTTTTGTCTCCCTCAATATCCTTCATGTCCTTTACGTTTATAGCCAGAGTGACCATGATAACTATTCCAAAGGCAAGCAGCATTGGAAATGCTTGGACATGTTTATCTATAGAAATGAAAAAGAACCCCGCAAATACTGTGGCGAGAGAGGCTACAGCGATGAGAAACGATGAGATAATCGGAAACTGTCTTAAGCGTAAGGGTGGTGAAGAATATAGATGTGAGGCAGAGATGTAGATTAAGCTCATAAAAAATGGATAAAATCCAGCACACCATGAGCCCAATAGCGCTGCAGAGAGCCATAAATATGCCGTTTCTTTCATCTCTTTTTCACTCACTTCTTTTTTTATAAGAGGTCTTTCGGTATTAGATATTTCATCTATTTTAATATCGGCTATGTCATTGTTGTGCACTGCGTACATCCACAGGCCAATCCATGAAATAATCAAACATACAATGCCTACGAGATCTATCCATGCGATTTGATTTCCCAACTTATTTATATAAGCGAAGCCCATTCCACATACTAGAAGGGCGAGGTACGACCCGATGCGTTCCAGGCGAATATTTTGGGTAATTGAGAGAAACTTTTTTTTATCAATTTTCCAAAATAAGAATCCGCAAAGAAAAAATGAAACAATAAACAATACTTGAGCGGCAAATTTATCAAATGTCAGCTCAAAGAATCTTGATAAAGATAGAGAGGCTGATCCCTCATATATAGTGTTATGAGATATTGTAGATTTAAATATTATTTTCCCAAAGTAGTTATAAATATCCGGCAGAGTACTGGCTTGATTGTGTATATGAGAAAGTGTGTATAAAATAGCAGGCCAACTTGCCAAAATAAATCCCAAGAGATATACAGAAATAAGTCCGACAAGAATTTGTAAAACATTTTTACCCATTCGTCTTAAATACCATCCTGTTCCAAGAAGAACAATAAGAATTTCTAGTCTAATACCATAGGTTGCTCCCCAAGTCAGCGTTGGGCCAAAGAATGTAAAAAAATCAATAACTAATCTCTGTCCAGTATCCAGAATGTATGATTGGGTGTAGCCGCTGCCTCTACTTATGATGATATCTACGATTGGGGCTACCCATATTATAGGTAGTCCAAATAATGCAATTTTTGAAGTAGATAAATAATTTTTGCTGAAAAATCCGATAATAAGTATTAGCCCCAATATGAGGGTAGTCCAAAAAAGACCATAGTGGACAAGAGTAATTGAATTAGAAGTCAAAAGACCGGCTCGAGTAGGACTGGCCAGTGACTCAAAAAGAAAGCGAATAAATAATATTCCTACAAATCCCGAAATCCACTGTGGTGGGCTTATTCTTTGGCTTTCTATCCTATTCAATACTCTCTCAATCATGAGGCTATTGTATTACAAAGTTTCACCCAAGTCTCTAAGGGAATATCTTCGGCACGACTCTTGGCTTCTACCCCGCATTTTTGAAATGCTTTTAAGAGGATCTGTTTGTTGTAGAGATTTGATAGATTTGGCAATAGCTGCTTACGTTTGTGAGCGAATCCGGCATGGAGAATTTTGAAAAAAAACTTCTCGTCTACTCCTGAAAGTTTCTCTTTGGAAATGTTTTCAATATTGAGAACTGCTGAATCCACATTTGGCTGCGGAGTAAATGCCCCCCGGCCTACAATCCTTATTAATTTCGGAGTTCCAAAAGCTTTGACCGAAAGAGAAAGAAGGCTTTCTTTCCCATCTTGTGCCACGATTCTTTCAGCCACTTCTTTTTGGACAAGAAGAGTCATTTGCAAGGGCTGCCTATCACTTTCTAAAAACATTCTTATCACTTGGCCCGTAATGTAATAAGGAATATTGGCCACCACTTTGTACTTTTCAGTAGCAATACTCGGCAGCCCTAAGTCCAATACATCTGCATGGATGAGATTTAGTTGTCTTAGAGAAATTTCTCTTGCAAATTTTCTTTGCAATTCCGGTATTAGACGGTCATCTTTTTCTATAGAAATAACATGAGCACCAGTCCCCAAAAGTCTTGAAGTCAAAACCCCCTCTCCCGGCCCTATTTCCAAAACAACATCTTCTTTCTCTACGTTTCCCGCTAGAACAATGTCATCTATTATAACGGGAGAGTTCAAGAAATGCTGTCCGAGAGATTTTTTCTTTAGCATTTTTAGAAATTAGAAATTAAAAATTTATGTTTCAGAAATCTATACTTAATATTGGCCTACTATTTTCTTTAAAATTTGACTCTGTTTCCAGGTATTTACTCGGTATATCGTCCAAGAATTCCGAGGGAGAGTTCACCTCAAGTGTACCAAATATGGTTCGTGTTTGGGCGTAAGTTAGAAATAACTTTCTACCAGCCCTGGTTACAGCAACGTAGAAAAGTCTTCTCTCTTCCTCGCTATCTTCCCCTGATTTTCTAGTCTCCCTCATTTTACTATGAGGGAAGAGATCGTTTTCCAATCCGCAAATAAAGACATAATCAAACTCCAAACCTTTTGAGGCATGAACAGTCATAAGTTTAACTCCACTTTTCTTTCCATCGAGTGAATCTTGGTCAGAGGCCAAAGATGTGTCAGTCAAAAATTTCTCTATTCCTTCTTCGGGAGAGAAATTGTCGTAGGAGGTGGCCAATGTTACAAGCTCCATAATGTTTTCTAGTCTGTCCCTATCTTCTTCTAGTCCTGTGTTTAGGTAATCCTCAACTCCAGACTTTTTGACAATATACTTAATAGAGTCGCTCGGTTTGTGGGAGAGTAGAACAGTCTTAAAATCGGATAACATTTTTCTGAAATTATTTATTTTTATTCTCATACTTTCCGGCAGTTCATCTTCTTTTCCAGTAATTATTTTCTGAAGAGTTGTTTTGCCTATTCCCCTAGTAGGTATGTTTATTATCCGCATTAAGTCACTAATATTTTCGGGATTAAGAGAAGTTCTTATAAAACTGACCATATCTTTTATCTCTTTTCTTTCAAAGAATTTTGTGCCGATCATTTGGTAGGGCACTCCATGTGCCAAAAAAGCATCTTCCAAAACTCGGGATTGAAAGTTAGCTCTGTACAATACTGCAATATCTTCTGCAGCTACCCCGCTCTCTATTAGTTCCTTTGATTTTAGAGCAATGAAATGTGCTTCATCTATCTCGTTTCTTCCTTCAAATAAGCTGATTTTCTCTCCAGTATGGTTTTCTGTAAAAAGCTTTTTGGGTATACGGAAATTGTTTTTCTCTATTATTTCATTGGCTACAGCCAGAATGTTTTTTGTTGATCTATAATTCTGCTCAAGGAAAAAAGTTTGAGTGCTAGGATACGTTTTTTCGAAATATAATACATTTTTTATTTCAGCTCCTCGCCAACTATAAATACAGTTGTGAGTCACAATATTATTCGCGATAAAATTATGTGTTTTTTCGATATTCAAGTCAAAAACATTTATTTTTTTGTTTTTAATTCTTGTTACTTTTGAAACAACATCGTATCCTTCTATGGAAAAAAGAGCCATACCAGGCATAACTGAGCCAGCTCTTGTGCAAGGCAATGAATTACCATCTTTTGAGTTTGTTTTTATTCCTCCCAAGCGAGCGGTGAAAATTAGATTCGGTTCAGTAAAAGCTGCCGCTATCTTTATGGCTAATAAGCAAGCCTCTCTATAGTTTGAGCGTGCGCTCTCAAATCTCCAATTATCCTCACTTCTTTTATGAGATCTTACCGAGAGACCAACAGATTCAAGGATCCTTCTTCCCTCTTTATCATTTCCTGATATTGATATCACATGCATTGGATTTTTTCCTCTCCTATCTGCACACAAAGTAACATTTATATTTCTTCTCTTTGAGTTTTTACTTCTTGGCTGATGATGCGGATTACTGCGCGTAAGACCTAAATCTGCAAGTAATCTTATTGCAGAATTTTCTGTTTCAAAGAATGAAAAAATTTCTTTCAAAGAATCTTTGTTGTGTACATATCCGTTTATGCTCATACCTTTGCGCGCTGTGAATGGAAGCGTTGGTATTTGATATTTTAGAGATAAAATATATTCCTGTACTCTTGCCTCATTTTGTGTTTTATATGTGCCGATAATCCACAAACTATCCGCATGTTCTTGATTTGATCTTTGAACAAACCCAACAACAGATTTTTTCTGTCCTTTTGTGTAGACAGAGGTTGTTCCTATTCTCCATCCAACATCTTTTTTATACATAAGGTAATTAAGATATATTTGAGGAGTTATTTCTAAGCGATATCCAGCAAAATGAATATGGTCAGGCGTACTTTCTAGAATATGACCCTTCTCTGTTTCAACGCGTATCATTTCTCCACTAAACTTCATTTTTCTACTGTTCATTACCCTCGCTCCCCTAAAATCTCCACTACCATAATTCGATAAGATCAATTCTCCTTTTTTTACTTTCTCGATAGATTTTAAGCTTCCATCAGCCATCTTTATTTGAGTTCCCTTCGTTAGACATTGGTCAGTGTCGCCCACCACACAAATGTTTTTATTTTTCTTGGCGAGGAGCTCAACAATAGAATTTTGGACTTTGTTTGTGTCTTGATACTCATCGATATGGATATAGAGAAACCGATCATGATATTTCTCCAATACTTCCGGATATTTCTCCAAAAGCTTCAATGTTTTCAAAAGCAAGTCATCAAAGTCCAAAGCATGCTCTTTTTGGAGGGTTTCCTCGTATTCTCTCCAGACTTTTTTGATTATTTCCGAAGTAAAGTCATAACTTCCTTTTTCGGAGTAGTCTCCCAAATTTACCCCTCTCCCTTTTTCTTTTGAAATTATGTACCTGACTTTATCCAAATGCTCCTTGGGGTCAATTCCCAGTCGTACCATGGCATCTTTTAGGACTTTTTTTGTGTCAGCTGTGTCAAAAATGCTGAAATGCCGAGGAAGTTTTAGAAGTTCCGAATTTTCTTTTATTATTTGGACTCCGAGCGCGTGAAATGTGCTAATGAATGGAATTCTTCGGAAATTTGCTAAAGATGGATTTCCATCCAAAAGGCTAATTATCCGATCTCTCATTTCTTTAGCTGCTTTGTTTGTGAAAGTGATAGCTAAAATGTTCTCGGGTAGGACCCCGCTTGCAATAAGATGCAAAATTCTGTGTGTCAGAGTCTTTGTCTTTCCCGCTCCCGCTCCAGCTACAATCAAAACTGGACCTGCAGTCGCTAACACAGCCTTTTTCTGTTCTTCGTTTAAAGAGTTAAGGTAATCCACTTAAGGATTATAACATTTTATAAAGTATCATATCCTGAATTTAGTCAGTAAACAAAAATTATAATAATATTCAATAGTAAGGCAATGATAAAATGAACCACCACAGCTGGCAGGATAGATTTTGTCTTGAAAGAAAGATAACTAAATATATTTCCTATAAAAAAAGCCACAAATATCTCTCCAAAAGGCTTTCCCAAGTGTAGTAAAGCAAAGACAAGGTTAGTTATCCAAAAAGTATGGAATTTAAACTTATCCCAAAGGCCGAAAAACAAAACTCCTCTAAATAAAAATTCTTCAGAAAAGAAATAAATGAAACTAGCAATAACTTCTAACATGAAAAACGCATCAATTTTGTGCTTGATTAGGTAGTACTGCTGAAAATTTGTTAGAGTTGCCAAAAGAAAAAGAATAGGCAGTAAAATGACAATAGCTATCAGGGTCAGTTTTACTGCAGATTGCCGGTCTTTTGGAAAAGAAAGACCAAAGTCTATCAGCTTCTCTTTAAAGACGAATCTAATTATTCCAGCGGGCAGAAGAAACATGACCAGAAAGGCGCTGAAGGCAATAATGAAAGAGAAAGTAATGCTATCTTTTATAAAAAATCCACGATGGAGGAGAAAAAAAGCCGGCGTCGTATTCAAAAAGGCTAAGATAAAAAACAATAAGAGGATAGAGGGAGGTTTTTTCAGAATTTCTTTTAAAAAGGCAGGCATTTTTAATTATTATACTAGCAATTGAAGATAAATCTTAGAAAGTCGACCTTATAATCTGTGAGTAACTGCCCATTGACCCCCTCTCTCAACCCTATATAATGGTTAGGTACAGTACTGATCAGATAAAAATACCGCTAATTAAGGCCATATTATAGCTGTATGACTTCCTGGAAATCCCGAATAAACGTTAATTTTTAGCTTATTTTAGGTTTACTACAAGATCCGAAATTTTGGTCAGGTCTTAAAAGCATTTGGCGGGCCTTTGTACATAAGTGCCGTCAGATGGGATCAGGCAAAACTTCGGTGAACATACGGGCCTATTCTTTCTTTAGCTCCATTCTCCTTACGGCCCTTCTTCTCCCGATTCACACAAATGCTTACAGTGTGGGTGATTTCACTTGCTCTGTTCTTGGTATATTTTGTCCTACCCATGTAGAAGCCGAAGTGATTGATACCAATCTCCAAAACATGCCCCTTCTTGTCGCTACTTTATCTCCAAATCAGAACGCTTCGGGAAGTAAGGACTTAGCTATTGTCGGGGGGACTTCTCTTTCTCCAGAAACCCAAACTCTTCCAGAAGCAAAAACAGCAAACGATGATCAGATTAGTTTGTATGTAGTTCACAGTGGAGATACTTTACCTGCTATTGCCAAAATGTTCGGGGTAACTGTCAACACTATTAGATGGGGGAATGATCTCAAAGGCAATACTATAGTTCCAGGGCAGACTTTGGTCATCTTGCCTATTTCGGGAGTTCAGCACGTGGTCAAATCTGGTGATACTTTACAGAGCATTGCCAAACTCCATAAAGGAGATCTTGATGAAATTTTGCAATATAACAACCTCTCAAAAAACTCCAAACTTGCCATCGGAGATGTTATTACTGTCCCGGACGGCGAGGCGGTAGCAGTTTCAAAATCATCTTCCAATTCTGGCATTGGCAAAGGCAGTTCAGTAGGCGCTGTTTATGATGGATATTATATGAGGCCAATAATTGGTGGAACAAAAACTCAAGGTCTTCACGGACATAATGGCGTTGACCTAGCCTCATTTTTTGCTTCAAGCATTTTAGCTTCGGCAGAAGGAGATGTCATTATTGCCAGAAGTTCCGGCTATAACGGTGGCTACGGTGCTTATATTGTAATTAGGCATGATAATGGTACACAGACACTGTATGGTCACTTGAGTGCCGTGCTGGTTTCTGTGGGTAATCATGTTCGCCAGGGAGAGGTTATAGGTAAGATGGGGTCGAGCGGTAAGAGTACTGGCGTACATCTCCACTTCGAAGTCCGTGGCGCGAGAAATCCCTTTTGATTTTTTTATATAATGAAAAAGCGAGATGTTAGCTTGGGGAATAATACCTCCGAGAAACATCCGCAGACGCCGAGCTAGGTGTTGTCAATGATCCTGAGCTTGTCGAAGGACTCTTGACAACTAGGCGTCGAGGACAGAATGAAGCCTCCGCTGGAGAGGCTGAATATTTTCGAGGAGATATTATTCACCAAGCTTTTTAAAAACTTTGATATTTCTTCGGACGATACTGCAAAGCTTCCAAAATGTGATTTTCGGAAATATCCTCTGCTCCTTCCATATCTGCAATAGTGCGGGCCAGTTTTATGATGCGATGGTAGGAGCGGGCCGAGAGGTCTAGCTGTTTGGCTGATTTATTCAAGACTTCTTTTACTTTGCCTGACAGTTGTATGTGTTTGACCAAGTCCTTGGCAGTTAGTTCTGCGTTAGTTTTTATTTTTAGCTTAGCTTTTTTGTACCTTTGGGCCTGTACTTCCCTAGCTTTCTCTACTCTTGGTCTCATTTTTTCCGTACCTTCGTGAAGTTCACGGCTGTCAGTTAATTTTTCGTGTTCTATTTTTGAAACTTCTACCCACAAATCTATACGGTCAATTATCGGTCCAGACAATTTTCTTTTGTATCTTTCTATGTTTTGAGCCGAACAGGTGCATTCTTTGCCTTTTACTCCGTAGTTTCCACAAGGACATGGATTCATTGTGGCTATAAGTATAAAATGGGCTGGATATTTTACAGAACCTTTGGCCCGAGAAATGGTAATTTCTCTGTCTTCAAGAGGTTGTCTCAAAGTCTCCAAAACTTTCCTATCAAATTCAGGAAATTCATCCAAAAATAAAACTCCTTTGTGGGCCAACGTCACTTCTCCAGGCCTTAGTCCCGCTCCTCCGCCGACAAGAGAGACGTATGAGGCGGTATGATGAGGAGAGCGAAAAGGAGGCTGTTCCACAAGTCCTCCTGAAAGCATTCCACCGATAGAATATATAGATGTTACTTCTAACATTTCATCAAATGAAAGAGCTGGTAAAAGGTTGGTAAAAGCCTTAGCCAGCATCGTTTTTCCGGTGCCTGGAGGACCGTACATGAGAATATTGTGTCCGCCGGAAGCGGCTATTTCTAGGCCTCTTTTAGCAGACTCCTGTCCTTTTATATCAGCAAAGTCAATATCAATTTCTTTTCTATTGGGCTTTTTCTTTTTACTTATATGAACGGGCAACTTGACGCTTTCCAAAGAATTTTCTTCTTCCGCACCATCTCCACTTTTTGCTTTTGTATTTATGTGTCTTATGACATCCAAAAGGCTTTCCGCTCCATAAACTTTTATACCTGAAATGCTAGAAGCTTCCTCGGCATTTTCTTTTGGCAAAAATATCTCTTGAAAGCCTTCCTTTTTGGCTTTCTCTGCAATGGGCAAAGCTCCTCTTATTGGTCGCAATTTTCCGTCTAAGGACAATTCTCCTATAAAAAGTTTTTTCTCTACATCCGCTTTAATATCTTCTGACGAAAGAAGATAGGCTAAGGCTATCGGCAAGTCAAACAAAGGCCCTTCCTTTTTGATATCAGCTGGAGCCAAAGAGACCACGACTTTCTGATTTTTATTTTTCGGTGATTTCCAACCGGAGTTTTTTATGGCGGCTGAAACTCTATCCTTTGATTCGTCTACTGACTTATCTGCCAGGCCGACAATAGAAAAAGAATGAAGTCCACGAGCCAAGTCTACTTCTATGTCTATCATTTGTGCGGAAAGCAATGTGGCTTGAGCTGAGTATATCTTTGAAACACTCATATTAGTTCAGTCTATGAACTTTTAACTTTATAAACTTTAAACTTCCCTATTCATATGAACTTTGCAAGTTCTAGCCGCAGGGTTGGCTTCTAATCTATCCGTTTCAATTTCTTCTCCTCCAACTTCACAGATGCCATATGTCCCTTTCTCTATTTTTTCCAATGCACTTTTTACATCTTTCAGTTGTATCTCGAGTTGCTCTAGCTCTGCGCTGTTATTTTCATACTGTTCAATGCTATCTGCCACTTCTCCCTCGTCCGCTTCATCCACTCCATCGGCCGGTTTTATTGCTTCCCAGTCAGATGGGTTGTCTGGGTTTTTACGTCCCAAAGTAGCCAGCTGTTTTTCCAAATCCGCTGATTCTTTTAGAAGCCTTTCTTTAATGTGTTGCAATTCTATTTTCATCCCGTTAGAAACAGGTCGCGGAAGTCGCTTCCTGTGATTTAATTATTATATTGTCGACCGTCATAAATTTTGTAATTTATTTGTTAAATTCCGTCGTGACCGCGGTCTCTAACGGGATCATAGTCTAAGTGTATCAAAAGGACAAAATACTGAAAAGGCTTATTTAGCCTGCTGACTTAAGAGGTATTTGCCTAAAATAGCATTAAATAAGTTTTCATTTTTGGTAATAATTAGAGTTTTCTTATCTATAAATGAATACAGAATTAAGCTTTTGTTGCTTGAATCTTTCAAAGTCCGGATATCCTTGTTTCGTATGGCTTCGTCTACAAAGGCTCCCGAAGTTGAGCTGGCATTTTGAGGGGTGGAAAACAGTATGCTTAAATCTTTAGGAATATCTTTTTCCCATTTGAGCATTCCGGAGTAGCTTAAAGCAAAGTCATTTGTTCGCAAAATAATAAAAGGCTCATTTGTATCGAACGAATACACGCCCAGCATATACTCGTTTTCAAAGGAGCGGACCAAGGAAGGCGGCATGTTTGGAGCGAGGAGAGATAAAAGGAGAGGAGAATCTGCCGACTTATCATTTCCTCCTAAAAGATTGAGGTAAAGAACGGAATTGACAGGCATTTTGAAAGAATCTTTTTCTCTAATTATATTTGTTAGAAATTGTTCTCGACTGGAGCTGGCAATAGAAAAACTTTTCTCTAAAGAAAATCCGAGCAAGGCTTTTGTTTTTTGCTCAATTTGGGTTTTTTCGCTCGATTTAAAGTAATAAACTCCTCCTACAGCTCCTATCCCTAGTAAAAACAAAATACTTCCAACATATATAAACAACTTGTTTCTTCCCGAATTATCCTTTTGAATTTCCGGAACCGGTGGAGCCTCGATCCTTCTTTTCTGTTCAGCCACTAAAATAGTTGAGGCCGAATAATTATTTTTTGACATAGCCTCTTCCACATCCCCTTGATAAGTTCGGAGGGATTTTATAGGAATTCGAGGCTCTTTTTCTGGGGGCATCTTGCTAATTGTAACAAAATTTTTTTAATTCGCACACTACATTTTTTCTGGTTTTTTAGAAAATAAAAAACAAGGGTCCTGTGGACAGCCTTGTTCTTCAAAATCCTCATTTTTATTGCTCTTTTATCGGCAATCTTGGACCTCTCCTCACATTTCTGTCGCCTCGGAAGCCCAAAAGGTATTTGCGTGGATTGAGATCGAGATCTATAAAATCATCACTGGCTTCTATTAGCTTAGCTGAAGTAGCTTTACCAAAAGACATTACTTCTACTTGGCAACCTTCGTTTTGCAAATATTCAACAAGAGGGACAAAATCTCCGTCGCCGGTGACAAGGATAATAGCGTCTAGTTTTGGCACAAGTTTAATAGCATCCACGGCCATCCCCACATCCCAGTCAGCTTTTTTTGATCCTCCAGCAAATATCTGGAGGTTTTTGGTTTTAGTTTCAATTCCCATTTTTTCCAGAGCATCAAAAAAGTTTTTTTCTTCTCCGGATTCTGTGGTGATGACATAGGCCACAGCTCTGGTCAAAGCTCGCCCTGATAGGCCGTCTTTGACAACTTGGTCAAAATTTACTTTGGAGCCGTAAATATTTTTGGCGCAATGATATAGGTTTTGGGTATCAATAAAGATCCCAACCCTTTGATTTTTGTGTTTGATTACTGACATGTATTAAGTATAACAAATGAATAATGAATTAAAAACAGTGAATAAAGAAATGCAATTTGCATCTTTCATGAGTCTATATTCTCCTATCTTTATTATTTCTTCAATCCAAGCTTCTTGTTTATAGCGTTAAATCTCCTAGGATTTTTCTTCTCCAAATATTTCATGTGAGTTTTGCGATTGGCCACCATTTGCAAAAGTCCTCGTCTAGAGTGGTTGTCTTTTGCGTTTTTCTTCAAATGACTAGCTAATTCGTCAATTCGGCGAGTCAAAATAGCAATCTGAACCTCCGGAGAGCCGGTATCCTTCTCATGTACCTGGACGTCTTTGATAATTCGGGATTTCTTTGTTTTGGTAAGCATTGGTCAATATGATATCACAAAAGGCTATATTTTGCAAGCTATTTTAACCGTCAATTTAAGGCCTAAAATAAGGAGCTTTGTTGATTTTTTGGTAAATTTTAGACATTGACTTTAAACACATTATGCCAGAAGGTGGCTAAATCACTTGTCAAAATAGGTTCGTCATTTTAAAATAATTTAAGGAGTTCTAATTATTAATTTATTATTATTTTTTATGAAGAAATTTATGTCGAGCCTTAGAGTAGAAAAACCCAAACAATCCCGAGGGTTCACCCTAATTGAAATCCTAGTTGTCATCGGGATCATTGCGGTTTTGGCCGCTATCGTTATCGTGGCTATTAACCCTGCGAAACAGTTTGCCCAAGCAAGGAATACGCAACGAACTAGTAATGTCCAAACCATTTTGAACGCCATAGGCCAAAGAATAACTGATAACAAAGGGGTTTTTCCTGGAACATTTACAATAGGAACTACTTTGTACACATGTGGCCCTGTTCCTACAGCAAGTACCACGATAGTGACTTCCATGGCGGTTGATACCACTACGGCAACAGGAAATTTAGGGTGCCTTACACCGACATATGTCTCTTCTCTTCCTTTTGATCCAGCCACAGGTGGAGGCAGTAGCACTGGATATGAATTTGCAATTGACGCATCGGGCAGAGTAACAGTCTGCGCACCGGCTGCGGCTAATGAGACTTCAATTCCAGGTTCAGCCCAGATTTGCCTGACTCGTTAGAAATAATTTAATTTTAAAAGCAAGACATTGGCAAAAACACTTGAAAGAGTGTTTTTGCTTTTAAGGTATAATCATAATATGGAAATTCATGCTCCCTTAGAAAAGGAATTCCGTCTTGTTGAGACGCAGAAAAAAGCTTTTAAAAAAATGGGCATTGGAAAGGTGGAAGATCTTCTTTATTACTTCCCTCAAAGGTACGGAGATACAGGCACAGTCTCGTATATAGAAGACCTTATAAAGGGCGATGAAGCGGTTGTTTTTGGAAAAATTTCGGGCCTAAAAACGAGCAAGGCCTTTGTAAAAAAGATTCCGATGGCCGAAGGTACTCTCTCTGATGAAACTGGAAAAATAAAAATTGTCTGGTTTAACCAACCCTATCTTGCCAAAATGCTTCACGAAGGCCAGCTTGTTCGTGCAGAAGGCAAAGTAGCAGAACGCAAGGGAGAGCTTTACATGAGCAATCCAAAAATTGAAGTAATAAATAATCTACCGCCTTCTGGCGGAGAGTCTCTTTTTAGTAATAAGGATGGTAAAAAAGATGATGATAATAACGTAGTCTATCCAGTTTATCCTGAAAGCAAAGGGGTAACCTCTTATTGGATTTATCACGCTATACAGAAAATATTTTCTAGTGGAATACTTGATAGTATCCGCGATCCAATTCCAGAAGATATTTTAAAAAAGTACAATCTTCCGGGAATTAAAACAGCATTTATCTGGATTCATGCTCCCAAAAAAGATACTGACGCTCTTGCTGCCAGAAAAAGATTTGCTTTTCAGGAAATATTTTTTATTCAACTCCAAAAACAGAAGGAAAGAAAATTGTGGAGCAAGAAAAGTTCTTTCAAAATAGAAATAAATCCAAAAGATATTGCAGAATTTGTGGGACGATTCCCTTTTAAAGCAACTCACTCTCAAATGAAAGCTATCGAGTCTATTGTCTCTGATTTCGAGAGAGGCTACCCTATGTCGAGACTCCTTGAGGGAGACGTCGGATCGGGAAAGACAGCCGTGGCCGCTAGTACTATTTATGCAGCCACCAAAAGTCATCCAAAAGATAGTACAAACAAAGAACTTTCAGGAAACTTACAAACTGCTTACATGGTTCCGACAGAAATTTTGGCTAAACAGCATTATGAAAATTTCATCTCTTACTTTAAGCACTTACCTATAAAAATCGGACTCATTACAGGCAGTGGTTGCCAGGTATTTCCATCCAAAAGTGATCCCGCTAAACCAACAAACATTTCAAGAGCCCAACTTTTAAAATGGGTAGCAAATGGCGAAGTCCCCATACTTATTGGCACTCATACTTTAATTTACAAAACTGTCGCCTTCAAACACTTGGCGTTCACTGTTATTGATGAGCAACACCGTTTCGGTACCTTACAGCGACAAAAATTAACAAGTAAAAATGAGGATCTTGTCCCACACCTCCTTTCCATGACGGCCACCCCTATTCCCCGAACTTTAGCTCTGACCATTTACGGGGATCTAGATTTGACGCTTTTGGATGAGATGCCTCACGGCCGACTTCCTATTATTACAAAAGTTATTTTGCCGACCGACCGATCCAAAACTTACGAAGATATCCGAGTTGAATTAAAAAAAGGCAGACAACTGTATGTTATTTGCCCACGCATAAACGAGCCCGATCCAACAAAGGAGCTGGCTATTTTAGCAAAGTCTGTAACCTTGGAGGCTGAAAGATTAAAAAAAGAAATTTTTCCTGAATTTTCAATTGATATTTTGCATTCCAAAATGACCCCAGCCGAAAAAGAGTCTGTTATGAAAGATTTCTCTTCTGGCAAAACCAAAATTCTAGTGGCCACTTCTGTTGTGGAAGTCGGTGTAAACGTCCCAAACGCAACAATGATTATTATTGAAGGAGCAGAGAGATTTGGCCTGGCTCAACTCCATCAATTGCGAGGCAGAGTCATAAGGTCCAATCATCAAGCCTTTTGCTACGTTTTCACTGAAAGCAAAAGTCCGAAAACAAAAGATAGACTGAAAGCTCTAACGACCGCAAAAAATGGTTTTGAACTCTCTGAATTTGACTTAGCTCAAAGAGGCGCCGGAGAACTTTATGGCCGAAAACAATGGGGCATCTCGGACCTCGCTATGGAGGCAATCAAAAATATAAAAATGGTAGAGGCGGCCAGGACAGAGGCAATAAAAATTGTCGAGGAAGATTTTGAATTTAAAAAGTATCCATTAATACAGGAATACTTCAAAATGCAAACCGATAAAATCCATTTTGAGTAAAAATAATTGTGTGTTAAATTAAGTTCAAATCCGCCCTTAGCTCAGTTGGTTAGAGCACAGAGCTTATACCTCTGGGGTCCATGGTTCGAGTCCATGAGGGCGGACAATAAAATGACTCCAAAAAAATTATGGTTTAAAGCAAAGAGTATGGATGGGGTGAGATTGGGGGGACCCAATCGCAAGACCTTGAGCGTTCTGTAATCAGAATGCGAAAGGTGTACAGTTCCTGTAAGGAAGGTACCCTATCACTTGGCAAGGTTATGTAGTCACTCTCGCCTATTGTGCCGCAATTTTTTTGATTGCTGCTAGAGCGGTAAAAATTACTGAAACCACAAATAATAATGAAGAGACTTTTCTGTGGAACTATCTTCCTCCCCTTCTTTTGATTTCAATAATAATGATTTGGATTTGCTACAAAACTGGGGAGAAGCCCGGCTGGCGGTGGAATGGTAAGAAGATTGGTCACTAGAAAAGGCCGACGCTAGGCCGGCCCTTCTTTTATGTAGTTACTCGTTGCTGAGATTTGCTCTCAACAACAAGTGGGGCAAGAGATGGACTACGTCCGCAAACGTCGCAGACGTGGTCCACTTCCCGCCGGCTCTTTATCGTGGTTACCACCTCGATAATTGTGCCCGGGCAAGGGATTTCCCTCCCTCGCCGCATTATCTTCCCTTTACAATTCATAAATCCTCCGCTTCCTATTATTACACTTTAAACAAAAAAGTCAACTAAGTCTGGTGTTCTATATCCAGTTTCTTCTTTGGAGTAATACCATGAGCTACTAGAATAGTTTCAAATTCGGCTCTTTCTATTGTTTCGGTTTCTATCAGTCTCTTAGCAATAGTATCAAGCAACGGCCTGTTTTCTGTAATAACTTTTTCAGCTTTTTCGTGAGCTTCTCTCATGATACGAGAAACTTCGCTGTCTATGTCCGCAGCTACTTTTTGTGAAAATTCTTTTTCCTCTATTCCTCGGCCAAACAAAACCTTTCCTCCTTGTCCTTCAAGGGCTACAGGGCCCACCATCTCTGACATTCCGTACTTAGTAACCATGTCGCGAGCCAATGCCGTTGAAACTTGGAGATCGTTTGAAGGCCCAGTAGTCAAATCATCAAAGAGCATTTTTTCTGTAACGTAACCAGCAAGCGAAACGGCGATGTCGTCTAGGAATTCCTTCTTTGATTGTAGTTTATTATCTTCGAGTGATAATTTAAAAACATATCCCAAGGCCCGTCCACGAGAAATTATTGAAATTTTATGAACAGGATCGGCGTATGGCAAAATTGATGTAACAACGGCATGGCCGGCTTCATGATAGGCAGTAATCTCTTTTTCTTTTCTTGAAAGTATGTGGCTTTTTCTCTCTGGACCTAGCATAACTTTTTCGATTGACCGTATAAGATCGTATTGGGAAATTTTTGTTCGATTTTCCCGCGCGGCGAGGATTGCCCCTTCGTTCATAAGAGAGTAAAGGTCTGCTCCAGAGAATCCCGGAGTTCTTTCTGCAATGACTTTGAGATTTACGTCTTCACCAAAAGGCTTTTTTGTACTATGAACGGCCAAAATGTCTTCTCTGTCTTTTCGATCAGGCAAATCCAGTGTCACTCGCCTGTCAAATCTTCCTGGACGTAAAAGAGCTGGATCCAAAACATCCGGCCTGTTTGTAGCGGCCATAACAATAACTTTTTCATTCGGCTCAAAGCCATCCATTTCTACCAAAATCTGGTTTAATGTCTGCTCTCTCTCGTCGTTTCCCCCGCCAGCTCCCACACCTCTGACTCGTCCGACCGCATCAATTTCGTCTACGAAAATAATGGCCGGAGCATTTTTCTTGGCCATCAAAAACAAATCTCTGACCCGAGATGCTCCCACTCCAACAAACATTTCCACGAATTCTGATCCGGAAATTGAAAAAAACGCCACACCAGCTTCACCCGCCACGGCTCGAGCAAGCAAAGTTTTTCCCGTACCAGGTGCGCCCATAAGAAGAATACCTTTTGGAATGCGAGCGCCGATATCAAGAAATTTTTTCGGGTTACGCAAAAAATCTACGATTTCTGCCAGCTCCTCTTTGGCTTCCTTTGCACCGGCCACATCTTTAAATGTTACGCGTTGAGATTTGTCGTTCGGGTCTATCATTCTGGCCTTCGATTGTCCAAATGTCAGTGCCTGCATCCCCGCTCCTTTTACTTGGCGGGTGATAAACCAAATAAAAATCAATATGAATAATATAGGGAAAATAATCGGCGAAAGATTTATAAACCAGTAACCAATGCCGTTTTCGTTTTTTATATCTATCTTGATTGCCGAAATCTGGTCCTTGGTCGCGCCGTAATCCACTAGAGTTTGAAGAAGAGCTTCGTTTGATTCTTTTTTGGAACTTTTTTCTTCCCCAGTCTTGTAGGCAACTTCAAGAGCGTCTCCCCTGACCACAATAGATTTGACCAGTCCTGATTTTATGTCAGAACTAAGTTCCGAGATTGGAATTACCTCGATTTTTTTTGAAAATGCTTTGGAGATAAAAGAGTAAGAAGCGGAAAGAACAATAAAAATAATAATTATCGAAATAATATAGTTTATAAGAGAGCTTTCTTCGGGGTCCTTTCCTCCCTTGCTTCTTTTCTTTATTATAATTTTTGTTTTTTCTGGATTTTCTACCGGGCTCATAATAGTAGCCACTAGTATACACGAAAATGTATGAAATGAAAGCCGAAAAACGTGTTATAATTGTCTAATTATGTCGTTAATTACTAACCGAAAAGCCAGCTTTAATTACGAAATAATAGACAAATATACTGCAGGTATAGAGCTTTTCGGTTTTGAGGTCAAATCTTTGAAAAAAAATCAGGGGTCCCTAGAGGGTTCTCACATCACAATCCGCGGTGGCGAGGCCTACATCGTAGCCATGTTTATCCCGCCCTACCAGCTAAATAACACTCCTGCTGGCTATGATCCTCATAGAAATCGCAAGCTGCTCTTGAAAAAGGAGGAGATTCTGGGCCTTTCAAAGGTGGAAGGAACAAAAGGATTGACAATAATACCTCTTTCGGTGTATAATAAAGGCAAGAAAATCAAGCTAGACATCGCTACAGCAAAAGGTAAGAAAAAGTTTGATAAACGGGAAACTTTGAAAAAACGTGATAGCGAGCGTGATGTAGCAAGAGATTTAAAGGATCATTGACATTACAAACCTGATTCGCCTAAAGTGTGTCACGGTGAAGGTATGTTTTAGGGGGATGACAGGTTTTGATATAGAGATTAAATTGATTCACGCAGTGCGGAGCTCTAGGAACTCCTAAAAAGTCTAGACAAGATTAAGTGTAAAAAACTTATCTAAAAGAGCAGTAGTTTCTCCATTTTTTGGAGCAAATGATTTTGCTTTCTCTTACGCCCTCGCCTAAACAGCAGCGCTTAAGGGACGGTCGCTTGCCTAACACCTTATAGGGCAGGTTGATTGATATAAATTAAGGTTAGGAACTAGCCGTCTCGCCTAGTTTCCGAAAAATAGAGGCTCGTTTGTATTGTATTTTGTTTGTTCCAAGCAATACAGATTAAAACACTAAACAAACTATGCACTGTAGATCCGTTTCAATTCTTTCTATACATGTGGCTTCAATGCCACCATCTCCACTGCTTCGCAAAAATCCTTTCCAAATGAGAGGGTTTTTGTTTTTATGATATAATTTTACGATAATGAAAAAGATTTTACCCATAATTATAGTATTGATTTTAGTAATAGGTGGAGTTTGGTATTGGAAAAAAGGAGGCAATTTCCCCATTGATTCCACCACGGCAACATACAGAAACTCAAGTTTGGGCATCTCATTCAAATATCCTAAAATATTAATGGCCAGTACAACTGGGGAAGAGGTAACGCTTCATCATGAAGTAACATTTACTCATCACGACTACTGCGACTTCAAAGGAGAGGGTGACACAACCGTGCCGACTCTGACTGATTTTCATGTAAAATTTCATATCGTGAACAAAAGTTTAGTGGAGGCTATGAAAAGTGAGAGTCCATATGTGCCGGCAGAAAACTTTGTAAACGGTGAAATAGTCCCCTCTCCCGGTTTCATTGATCCCGTGCAATTCGGTAATTTAAAAGGCTATAGCATATTTGAAGGAGCCGAAGGTTGCGGACACACTATTTACTATCTTTCCGTCTCGACTAATAAAACTTTAATAGTAACAAACGATCTTATTACCGTTTTTACAGGAGCTATTGATGTGGAAAATCAAAGCAAAGCCGAATCTGTACCAGGAGTTTTAAATAAAGCCAAGGCAGAGGCTATTTTTGAGGCTATCTTAAATACGGTCAAAATAGACTAAATCTCTGAAACATGCTACATTTTAGTTGATTTACCAGCTAAATCATTATATTTGTCTACATACGTACGCATAAATAATCAGATCCAGGCGCCGGAACTCCGGGTTATCATGGAGGATGGTGAAAATCTTGGGGTTATTTCTTTCAAGGAAGCTTTGAATAAGGCTCGCGAAGAAGGTCTTGATCTCATCGAAATTTCGCCAAAGGCCAATCCCCCGGTTGCAAAAATCATGGACTATGGTAAGTTTCAGTATGCTGAAAACAAAAAGCAAAAGGTGGCAAAGACCAAGGCTCACACAGTAGAGGTCAAAAATATTCAGGTCAAAGTCGGTACGGGCGAGCATGACTTAGAGCTAAAAGCAAAAAAAGCCTCGGCCTGGCTGAAGGAAGGAAATCGAATAAAAATAGATCTTTTTCTCCCTGGTAGGACAAAATACATGGACATTAAGTTTCTAAAGGAGAGAATGGATAGAGTGCTTAATTTGATTACTGAAAAATATAAAATAGCTGATCCGGCTAAACAAAGTCCAAAGGGCCTATCGATCATCATCGAAAGGGCATAGAGAGAATTTTCACTTTTTAATTTAGAATTTTTAATGAATTTAAAATTGATCATTGAGAATTAAGTAAAAATTAAAAAGTATAAAATTAAGAATTAATCCTATGACAACAAAAACAAACAAAAGTTTTACAAAAAGGCTGAAAATCAGTAAAAATGGCAAAATAAGTGCTCGCCGAACTGGCCAGAATCATTTTAATGCCAAGGAAAGCCGAAGATCACAACTAGCCAAGCATCGAGGTGTCAATTTTCCCATGAGTAACAAAGAAAAGGCTAGATTTCTATAAATTTCTAATTGACTAATTTTTAAAAAATACCATGACAAGAGTAAAGAAAGCAGTTAATGCACTGAAACGGAGACGATCGAGGCTCTCTCGAACAAAGGGTTTTCGACACGGTAGATCTACAAAGGAGCGAGAGGCAAAGGAGGCCATACTACACGCTGGTGCACATGCTTTCGCTCACAGGAGAGACAAAAAGGGTGATTTCAGAGAATTATGGAATGTAAAAATTTCCTATGCTGCCAAAGAGTTAGGTACTTCATACAGCAAACTAATGGGCGGGCTAAAGAAAAAAGGAGTAGTAATAGACAGAAAAATTCTAGCCACTATGATAGAAGAAAGTCCTGAAACGTTTAAGAAAATTGTAGCTTTGGCAAAGTAAAATTTCTAAATTTGAAAGTTATAATAGATAAGGTTTACCACGTTCGGGATAAATAGCATCCACTTCGAGCTCATTTCTCAGACGTTGGGCAAGGTATGTTGAAGATTTAGGCTCCCCCATAACCACGAAGACTTTTTTGACGGTACCAGCAGTTTTTTCAACCATCTCCACTAAATGATCTGAATCTTTGTGAGATGAATATCCTGAAATCATCTCTATTCTAGCATTGACCGGAATAAGTGAGCCTTTGATTTCAATTTCCTTTGGTTTGTTTTGTATAGTTCGCCCGAGTGTACCAAGAGCTTGATAGCCCATAAGGAGGATTGTGCTTTTTGGATCAGGCAAGAAATTCATTTCGTGCCAGACAACCCTTCCACCTGAAGACATTCCCGATCCAGCGATTATTATTTTTGGATTTGGAATATTTATTATATCCATCGAGTCGCGTGAGCCGTGGGTTATGGAAAGTTTTGGAAAATTGAAAATGTTGTCTCCTTGTTTTATTTCCTTCTGCACTACAGTATTGAAATCTTTTATTGAATGAGAATATATATCTGTTACTTTCTGGCCCAATGGTGAATCAAAGAAAATAGGGACAGAAGGGATTTTACCTTCTTCTACGAGGTTATTCAATTCGTAAAGAATGACTTGGGTTCGTTCTATGGAAAATGCAGGTATGACCAAAGCCCCGTTGTTCTTTATGGTCTCTGTCACAATATCTTTGAATCTTTCGTCCCTTTCCCCCTTTGGCTCATGATTTCTGTCTCCATAAACGCTGTCAAGGATGAGATAGTCTGCGTCAGTTATTTCTTCCGTATCTTTGAGTAATGGAGCAGGTGAGTTTCCAGAATCTCCAGTAAATACAATTTTTTTATTATGACTTGTGAATTCGTACATTGAAGAACCGAGTATATGGCCAGCGTCTTTGAGGTAAACAGAAAATTCGTCATTTATTTTTGTATATGTATGATATGGAATTGTTTTCCATAAGGAAAATGCTTGATTGAAGTCGATGGTACTGTAAAGAGGAATTTCCTCTTCCAGCCCTTCCGTTTCTTTAGCTTTCATATCCATTACTTTCAAAGCATCAATAATCATTATATTGGAAAGCTCTTTTGTTTCTGGTGTAGAATATATAGTTCCACGGAAACCTTCTTTTACTAATTTGCAGACTCTGCCAATATGATCCATATGGGCGTGAGTAATAAATAAAAAATCTACCATTTTCGGATCATATGGAAAAGGTTTTTTATTTTCCTCATATGATTCTTTCGTTCCCTGCAAAAGTCCACAGTCTACTAGTATTTTTGTTTCGCTTCCTTCCAAAAGAAAATTTGCTCCTGTAACGGAGCCGACGCCTCCCCAAAATGTCATTTGTAATTTATTTTCCATTCATTTTTCGTCTATGGCTTT
>ORMF011656778.1_pt1 | contig 23826 bp, 21 predicted proteins | sample 1779871 | NCBI WGS metagenome assembly ORMF01 (sample SAMEA104232316, study PRJEB22302) | groundwater metagenome | biome: forest; feature: aquifer; material: groundwater | place: USA | collected 2011-08-07 | depth 5.4 m | reverse complement strand
ATGCAGGAGGCGAAGGAAGCGCTCAAGCACATGCAATCATTTGATGATCTCATGGCGTATCAATACCATGGCATCCCTATTGGTAACTACGTTGCCTCTTCATTCGTACGTCAGAAGTATACAGGTACTATTGATATTGGAGATCCGACGATAAAGCAACAATTACTTTCGTACCTTTTGCACTCAATGGAATACGTCCATGCTGCAACATTGATTTACGATCAGTATCAACCTGAAGCCACATTATTTATGGAGCGAGGGTACACTCCGTACGGAGAATTTTTTAATATTGCCCTCCAACGAGAATTGAATACGGTGCAGTGGTGCGGTAGTCATCGGGAGGATGCTCTGACGCTCAAACGGTATTCCCTTCAGAATGTCGATCATCATCCCGGTGCGCTCTCACAGAAAACGTGGGATCTCCTACTGCGACTTCGCTGGACCCCACGTCACGAAAAGCGTTTGCATGAGGAACTCTCGACACAGTATGCATCAGGGAAGTGGTTTAGTGAGGTAGGGACCCAATTTGGCACTCAAATTTTCGAACGAGAGAAGGTTCAACGCATTCTACAACTTGATCCATCCAAGAAGACAGCGGTTATTTTCTCTCACATCTTTTGGGATGCGACATTTTTTTGGGGCGAGGATCTTTTCACTGACTATCGAGAGTGGTTCATGGCAATGGTAAAAGTAGCGTGCAGCAATTCCCAACTTAATTGGGTTCTCAAACTTCACCCCGCCAATGTGGTGAAACTTATTCGCGATGGCTACACTGGCGAGCTCGTCGAGAAAGCAGCGATACGCGAAGCAGTAGGAACACTCCCTCCCCATGTAAAGCTGCTTGAGCCATCAAGCCCCATCTCGACGTACTCGCTTTTTTCAGTCATGGATTATTGTTTCACTGTTCGAGGGACCATTGGCATAGAGGCCGCTTCTTTTGGTATTCCTGTGTTCACCGCAGGAACTGGTCGTTATGATGGTCACGGATTCACCAACGATTCATTGACCCGTGAGGAGTATCTTCAGAAAATGTCTCATATCCATGAGTATCCTCCTCTTTCCGGCGCACAGAGAGAACTTGCGCAGAAGTTTGCCTACGGAACCTTCATTCTTCGACCTTTTGATCTGAAAAGCATACAGAATACCTATCGAAGGGATAAGAAGGCGACACTCGATGTTACGTATTTGTTCCGTTCTCCCGACGACCTTCTCCACGCAGAAGATGTCAATGCCTTTGGGCAATGGTTAGTCCATTCCCGTGACGAAGATTACTACAATCCGAGACTTCTGTGAAGAAATCACACTATCGAAGAGATTATGATGAGTATTCTTCATATTAGTACAACGGATAACTATGGAGGCTCAGGACGAGCTGCGTATCGGATCCACACGAGCCTAAGAGATCGTGGTATCTCTTCACATATGTTTGTGGGGAAGAAGGTGACCACGGATACAGACGTAGTATTGATACGCGGGCCTTTGTTGCGAGGAGTGGATGGAGTATGCGGACGGATTCTTGATCGCGTTGGGTATCAGTATCTTTTCTATCCATCTTCTTTCTTCCTTCCGTTTCGAAAATGGTTTCGTGATGCTGATGTCGTGCAACTGTATAATACTCATGGAGGTTATTTTAGTCATACGAGTTTGCCTCTCTTGAGTGCTTTAAAACCTATTGTTTGGAGATTGTCTGATCTTTGGCCTATAACCGGACACTGTACGTATACCATCGAATGTGGTATGCCGTATGAAGATCACCGTGGTTCTTGTGTTCATATTTCAGATTATCCTCAACTCACACGGGACAGTACGGACTTTCTCTGGAGGACTAAACGGTGGCTCTATGCACATTCTCGATTGACTATTGTTGCTCCTTCTCGATGGATAGCTGAAATTGTCAAGAAAAGCCCCTTGCTTGGACGCTTTCCATTAGTGATCATTCCGAATGGTCTTGATATAGAGACTTTTAAACCCATACCAAAAGGAGAGGCACGTCGATTTTTCTCACTCGATCCGCATGCACTGGTTATCCTTTTCAGTGCGCATTCTTTATTAGACAAAAGGAAGGGGGGCGTGTATCTTGAAGAGGCATTGAAAAAAATTGTTGCTCAAGAATCTTTTCAAAATGTAACAGTGTTGCTGATGGGTAAAGATGCTTCATCCTGTCCTGTTCCTCCAATATTGCGGAAGCATGTTATTGATTTGATTTCAGATGATACCGTTCTTGCAAAAGCATATGCTGCGGCAGATGTTTTCGTTCTTCCAACCCTTGCGGACAATCTTCCCAATGGTGCGCTTGAAAGTATGGCGTGTGGTACTCCAGTCATTACTTTTCGTGTCGGTGGAGTTCCTGAGGCAGTACGCCACATGGAGACAGGCTATCTCGCCGCCGTACATTCCAGCGATGATCTTGCTCGTGGAATAAACCTTCTTCTCGGAGACCGACAACTTCGTGAGCGACTTGGAAATAATGCCCGGCGCGTTGCACTCGCTGAATACACACTTACTCTACAGGCGCAGCGATATCTTCAATTGTACGAACACATCCTCTCTTCCTGACTGCTATCAAAATTATGTCTTCGTATCCAAAAATTTCGATTGTTACTCCTTCTTTTAACCAAGCGCCGTTCGTAGAAAGGACGATTCAGAGTGTTCTTACACAACAGTATCCTTGCCTTGAGTACATCATTATTGATGGAGGTTCGAAAGATGGGAGCGTCGACATCATAAAGCGGTACGCACCCGCACTGTCCTATTGGGTCAGTGAGAAAGATGAAGGACAAGCCGATGCTGTTGCAAAAGGATTCAATAAAAGTACAGGGCAAATTTTGGGTTTTTTGAATTCAGACGATATGCTTGCACCAAACGCACTCTTTCATGTGGCCGCTCATTTTCGCACACAACCTAGTCTCAGTGTTCTTCTTGGTGCTGGAGCAATGATTGATCAATATGATAAAGTGCTCTATGGTACATATCCAGTCGCATGGGGGCTTCGAGCGCTTCTCTCGTTACAGAGTCGATTCATGCAGCCGGCAGTTTTTTTCAGTAAGAGGGTGTACGATCTTGTTGGGGGCATCAATCGAGAAAGGCAATTTTGTCTTGATCTTGATCTTTTTGTTCGTCTTGCTGCAATGCCTGTGCCGCATCGTATTACGTACACGCGACTCGCGTATACTCGACTTCATCCGTTGACGAAAACAGCACGTTTGCAGGATGTTGTAGTGAAAGAGAGTACAATGTTGCAGAAACAATATCGTGTGCATCCTCGTCGCGGCATACTCCGTTTTTTCGTACCGTACTGGCGCTGTAAGCATTTTCTTTTACGGTGTTGGTTTGAGGGTATTCGCTATACACTCCGTAATCGATCGAAAGAAATTTTGACACAGTACCAATGATACCTCTCGCTCGGCGAAACTTTTTTTCTTTCATACAACTTCTCCGTCTTGTTTTCTTGGGGATTTTTTTTCTTGTACTTTTTTTTGCTTTTTTGCAATATCAGTTTTTCTTTCCCTTCTACGCGAATAGTACGACGTATGTGCTTCTCAGCGCTACATGCGTGGTACTCTACTGGATGGCACGGCCGACTGCGCATCCTATAGAAACGGTGCTTCGCTTTAGTGTCCTATTGACTGTGCTTCTTCTTTTTCTTCAACGCATTGTACTTCTTATTCCTTTTTCTCGTACATTTGGGAGAATGATTCAGCCAGAACAGATTCCACAGCGTCTCTATACACTTTCTGAATTCCATTGGGCGATTATAACATACATACTCATTGTTCTTATATTTTTTTTCGGAATCAAATGTGCAATAAGGGGTGTAAAGAAGGAGTCGCTCGTCGAATCAATGCATGAGAGGTTGTCTACGTCACTCTATTTTAGAGCGCGGCACTTTCTTTATTTTCTTGCATATATTTCATTGTTGCCCCCCCTTTTCTTTAGTCGCATCTTTGAGTGGAGAGTGGGCACAGAGTGGATGTACGGATGGGTTACTCGTCTCTTTCCAACTGGGTTGTATATGTGGATACTTGTATTGTTTTTGGTTTACTACAGGAAGATCCTCTCCCGCAGCGATCGCCTAGTGATTACTGGATTTTTTTCTTTCACGGTTGTGCTTACCATCTTGCAAGGGAGTCGAGCCGGCTTGTTGACACTTTTTCTTCTTTTTGTTTTTGCGCGTATCATTGTGAAGGGGAATTTTTTTATACGAAAGAAAGCATTCTATTTTTTTTGTGCCATTTCTTTTATTATCGGTCCTCTTATATGGGTTTCTGGAAGCGCTGTACGTTCTGGTTCCTCCTTCTCTTTTTCGGGAGTTTCTTGGACAGACACGCTGTTGAATATTTCCAAACGATTAGGAAATAACACGGATAATTTTATCGTAGTAATCAACGATTGGACGGATCGCGATTTTTGGGATCGTTTCGTTACGATGCGTATGATCGTTAAAATGGGATTGAATGGGTTTGTCCCGGGAGATATTTTTTCTGGCCTTCCTTTTGAGTCGCTGGGAAATCTTTGGTCGAATCTTGCATGGGGTTATTTTATCCCATACCATGGGGAGGGCTGGATGATTGTTGGGCAATTCTATCTCTTCTATGGATATACTATCGCCCTCCTCCTTACTTTTTTTTGGGTTTATTTTGGGACACGCCTCTTTATCTTCTTTTGGCGACGGCATAGTTTCTTCTCAGTTCTTGTTGCATCGCAGGTGTTCGCTCTTTTCTTCTATTCTTTTTTTGATGGGCAGAACTTAGATGCTATGGTAACCTCTGCTCTTCTTATGGGAAGTTATCTCGTGATTCTTCATATTGTTCTTTCTTTTATCCACAGTTTGCCCATGCGTACTGTTAAGCGTCGCATTTCCGAAAAAGATTTTTTCTACGAGGCAGAGCGTCCATTAGTATGAGATTGCTTTTCGTTAGCACCACTTTTCCTTTTCCTCCGCGCGACGGAGTGGAACTCCCGCTTGCGTTTTACATGGAACATCTCGCCCGAGAGCATGAGATATCTTTTGCGTTGTTGGCATCACCGGAGAACACCGATGAAGTTGGGCGTGCGACAGTTCTTCCGCCATGGCTTTCTCGTGTCGTGATAGTTCCCGTCACCCTTCGGTCTACCACATCCCGATACTGGAAAGAGTTCACCTTCCAACAGCCATCCTTTTTCCCCTACGAAATGAGTCCCCGGACAATAGTTGGCCTCTTCCGTGACGCTCAGTATGATGTTATTTGGCATTCTCCGGTCGGTGTGCGAAGTTTTTCACGACTGTATCAAAAGTATGTAGATCCCAGGGTCCGGTGCTTTCTTGGCGGATATGACGTAATCCATTCCTTGTACTTTGAACAAGGAATGTTGATCCTTCGGGGCCGTGAGAAATTAGGTCTTAATAAATTATCTCGGCTGGTGCGTAGCTTTGGTATCGCGCTGATGGAACGGCGTTATCTCAGAGAATTTAATCTTATCCAGGTTCACTCTTGGAGAGAACAGGTGCGGTTACGCCATCTCTTTACTGGTATTTCTTCTCCACCGGTTATCGTCGCCCCCAATGGACTGAAAGAGGAACTTTTCAAACTTTCGTATATCTCAGCACGGGGGCAGGCGAATATTCTTTTTATAACTCACTGTGATCCCGGTAGGGAGCGGCAAGTGCGTTGGTTTCTGCACCGTGTGTGGCCCGTCATTTTCCGTGCACGTCCGAGTGCTCGTCTGCACCTCGTGGGTTCGCCGGCGCAAGGGTCTTTTTTAAGTGAACTCCAAGGGGCTCACGGCATCATTTTGCGAGGGTTTGTTGAACCCTATGCTCAGGCGTTTACCGCAATGACCGTTGCAGTGCTTCCGCTGTGGCAAACGGTGGGGCATATCAATCGTATTATTGACAGTATGGCTGCTGGGGTTCCGTTAGTGGGCAATTATGCAGCGTTGAGTACGATCAGGGGGTTCCAAAATGGAATTCAAGGCATCGCCGCACGTTCAGCACAGGAATTCGCCCACAGCATCATCACGCTTTTGGATAATCCACGTCGGTGTAGAGAAATTTCTCAGAAAGCTCGGGAATTGGTGATGGCTGAATATCAATGGGAACATTCGCTCCGGGTCGTTTCTGAAGCTCTTCAAAAATTTTCAACGAAAAATTAATTTCTTCGCACTGGCCATCTCCAGTGAGTGGGTTGTACTGTACAAGGTTTAGTTGATGAAAACACCATATCGTGGTAGTGTAAGAGTCATCCGTTTCAGCCCGATCATCATGATCAAAGTATGGAAATGCGTTTCATCACGATGATAGGCGCTTCCCGCCTTCTTCTTAAGGGTATTGTGCTCGTTGCGTTGGTGTTTTTAATTGTAACGCTTACGTTTTACGATATTGGTATTAGTCAAGATGATGCGGCTATTTTGCTTGCATCCATTGAGCTGCGACATTACTCATTCATCGCTCCATTGTTGCAAGACAATCTCCTTTTTCGATTGTTTAACTATTCTCACGGCTGGATGAATTTGGCATGGACGCATGGTGTGTATGCGACGTTGGATATGCTTGGGTTTTCCCTTCGGACATGGGCACTCATTTTCCCTTCTACGCTCTTGATTTGGATTACGGGCGGCATTGTTTTCCATTGGACATATTTGTTAACGCGCAAGCGTATCGTTGCAATGCTTGCCACTATTCTATTTTTAACCACTCCCATTGTATTGGGCCTAGCCCGATCGTATACCATACAGGTCTCGTTATCGATGGCCGTTCGGACTATTTTATATTATTGTATTTATCGTTCTTTCCAGACCGGTCGTCGATGGAGGGCAATCGCGGTCCTCGTTGCCGGTGTTGTGGTGATCTCTGAAAATGCATTTCCTATCACCCTCTTCGTGGGGCTCATCATGATTTATTTGCATTGGTATTCTGCGCAACGAGATGGTTCGTGGTCCCTGCGTCTATGGGGATCATTCCAAAAAACAATTCGCTACATTCTACACCCCTTCATTAGTATCCCGATCGGTATGATGGTCGGATATGGTATTGCTTATTGGATTGAGTCGCTTCATCCATTTGGACTTGGTTTTTTCCGGTATACACTCAAGCACAAATCCGGCTTTGGTCTCCCGAATGATTACTTCACACTCTATTTTGATCATTGGGGGTATGGGATGGGATTGGTGGCACTCATTGTCGTACCAACTATCTTGTGGGTAACGCGTTTTTCCCCTCGTGAGCATCGTGGTGTTCTCCAGAGTCTTATTCTCTGGACTGGGGCTAGTACGTTTCTCGTGCTCTTGTACCCGCCGGATAATTCAATGCTCTTTTCTTCTCTTGTCATCCCTGCATTATGCATTCTTAGCGCCTACTGTTTTACTGTGTTCGTTTCAACGAAGAGGGTAGTGGTTGTTGGATTGGCAACAATTGCGTTACTGGGGAATGGTATATCGAGCATGAGTTTCGCGTTTGGCGTACCCTGGCAACCACCTCAACTCTACGGAGTTTCGTATGCGTACTATTGGTCAAGACCATTTAAAGCGGTCGGCGCATTTCTTCGCAGTACAGGAGTCTCACCACAACAGTATCGTGATAAGGAGCGCCCAATCCCCGATGAACGATTTATATTAGCAGGGAATCCACCCGGGGAGGTACCATATCCTGCGGCGTTGTATTGGGGAGCAACCGTAGGGATTCATCCGAATGCCGAGACGAACTGGATTGTTGTTCTTAAGAATTGGCAGCCGAATCGTAACGCTTGGAATGAAGCGATCCAGTTTGTCAAAACACAACCGTTCGGTGTGGTGTCGGTGATTGTTCATAATGGTGAACTCGTGGGACGCGTGTACAAACGTAATTTTATTGGTCCTCCACAGGTGTTCGAACAACGTTTTTTAGAAACGATGTGGGATAACCAATTTTCTTCGTTTTCGTCCATTGAAGTGCCAGGGCGCTATGGCCCGCACGCATTATAACATTTGCCCGTTATGGCAACCAACATCAACATTTCTATTATTTTGGCGGTTTACAATGTTTCCAGCGATATTTTTAAGCAATCCATTTCTTTATTACAAAATTTTTTGAATACTCATGACGAAGAACTGGAAAGTGGGAAATTATCATTATTGACGATGCGTCGTCAAACGCATTCTTATGCTCATCCCCTTAACTCGTGCGGACATCGGTGACCAAGAAATCCGCGCGGTGGTGAAGGTTTTACGTAGCGGCTGGTTAACCATGGGCGTTGAGACCCAAGCACTGGAACAGGAATTTGCCCATTACGTTGGCGCTCCATATGCCGTTGCTGTAAACAGTGCGACGGCGGCATTGTTTTTATCATTGAAGGCTCTGGGAGTAGGTTCCGGTGACGAGGTGATCCTTCCGTCATTTACTTTTACTTCTACCGCCAGTGTGGTAGTGCACTGCGGTGCCACGCCAGTCTTCGTTGACATCCGACCGGATGATTTTACTATGGATCAGGTTTCGATGGAGCGTGCCATAACCCGTCGGACGAAAGCTATTATTCCGGTGCATTATGCAGGTAATCGTGCAATGATCAGCACAAAGATCCCCGTGATTGAAGATAGTGCTCATTATATCCCCAAGCGGGGCAATAACTGTCGAGCCTTTGCGTGTTGTTATTCGTTTTATGCAACGAAAAATATGACGACGGGTGAAGGTGGGATGATCACCGTTACTAACAAACGTTTTGCCGATTGGTTAAAAATTGCCCGTTTACACGGTTTATCTAGAGATGCGTGGAAGCGATATGGGATAAAAGGATCGGTTGGGACATATACGATTGAATTCCCGGGTTGGAAGAGCAATACTACTGACATTAATGCCGCTTTAGGACGAGTACAATTGCGGCGGCTAGATAACTTTCAAAAAAAGCGCTGTGCGATAGTAGCACTCTATAACAAACTTTTGGGTTTGCAACGCGTTGGAACACATCTGTATCCAGTATTGGTGAATGACCGTGACAAATTTTGGCAACTGATGAATAGTCGAGGAGTGGGCTGTTCTGTCCATTTTGTTCCCTTACATTTGCAGCCTGCTTACAAAAAATATAAAACAACGAACTTGCCGGTAACGGAATACGTGGGGGCGCATGTCATAAGTTTACCCCTGGATGCTGTTATTACCAATGCGGAGGTGCGTACTATCGTCCAACTTGTTCAGCCATGGTTGATACGATAGTCGGTGGGTGGCACACAAGACAATCTCGTCATGATTGTATAGAATAACTTGGTATGCTCGATCACGATCAATCAGCAGTCGATATTAGCGTCATTTTGACTGGCTACAATGAAGGATCCGTATTGGCGGATAATTTGCAGCGTGTGTACGACCTTTTGATGATGTCCCGATATTCTTGGGAAATGATTTTATATGATGATGGCAGTCAAGATGATACGCCAACAATTTTTCAGGCGTTTGCCGACCAGCATGACCACGTGCGTTCCTATGCGCATACGAGCAACGTGGGGCGCGGCGGTACGGTCATGGATGCGGTCAAGGTAGCGCAAGGTCGATTTATCGGCTATATTGACACCGACTTGGAACTTTCACCTGTCTATATTTATGAGTTTGTCAGCGCACTAGATCGCGGTGCTGACGTTGTGATCGCTACCCGCTTTTATGCAGTAAATAGCAAAAATTTACTGCGCACGATTATGAGCAAGTGTTATATTTTTTTAATGAACTGGTTGCTTGGTATGCGGTTCAAGGACACCGAAGCGGGTTTTAAATTTTTTCGCCGTGAGAAATTGAAGTTAGTGTTAGACCAGATTAAAGATCGACGATGGTTTTTTGACACAGAAGTGGTAGCGCGCAGTTATTGGCATGGTCTGACCATCGCCGAAGTTCCTGTAGTGTACATTAAAAATCCTCATAAAAGATCATCGGTCAGAATTGTTTATGATACGCTGGAGTATGCTCAAAAACTGTGGCGTTTTCGTCGCGAACGGCACTTATAACATGAGGCTTGTTATCCTCACATTGCCGCACGTATACGCCAACACATTGGTGAAGAATTTAATCCAAGAATACGGTGACGCTATTCAATTGATCATTGAGCCAACACAGCAGTTGCGAGGGCGGTCAACTATTGGCATGGTTCGGTATTATTGGCAGCGATCTGGATGGCGCTATGTTTTTGCGCAAGGGATCAAACTTGAATTATTTCAATTACTGGCTCCGCTGTATTCATGGTTGGGGCATAATGTTAATAACAAGTTTTTTAGCTATCGCAAACTCGCTGCGATACAGGGTATTCCCGTTCGACGTTTCGCCGATATCAATGCGCTTGATGCCCTCACCGCGATCCATCTTGCACAACCGGAAATCATTGTGTCAGTGCTTTTTAGCCAAATTCTCCAGCGAGAAATTTTGCAGAGTGTTTCGGGAAAGGTTATTAATTTTCACCCAGCGTACTTGCCGTACTACAAGGGAATTAGTCCGATTTTTTGGTCAATGGTTAATGGTGAATCCTTTGTAGGTGCAACGGTGCATCGTATAGACGAGGGAGTCGACACGGGGAATATTTTAGCCCAAACAAAAATTCCAATTACGAATCACGACACTGAAGATACACTCTATTGGAAGTGCGTGCAGGAAGGGTCGCGCCTATTAATTTCTGTGATCAATGCATTGCGTCGGGGCGAGATACCTTCTTACGTTCACTTGGGGGGGAGCTATTTTTCCTTTCCCACCAAAGAAGCAGTTCGACGTTTCCACCGACAAGGCAAAAAGTTTTATCGACTGTTGGATTTATTTAAATAACTCGTAGTATTTTTATTATGTGCGGCATTTCAGGAAAACTCGTGTTTACGCGCGATGCCCAAGTAACGAAGGAAGAAATGACAACAATGGTGCGCACGCTCAAACACCGGGGACCCGATGATACGGGTATATTTGTCGATGGCCCTATTGGTCTTGGTCATAATCGGCTTTCTATAATCGATCTTTCACCGGCTGGCCACCAGCCCATGTCGGATGAGCGGGGAGAAATTTGGATTGTTTTTAATGGAGAAATTTATAATTATCAGTCCCTTCGGCACGAGCTCGAAGCCTACGGAGTTCATTTCCGATCAAAAACAGACACCGAAGTCATCATTCAACTCTACAAGCGCTACGGAACAGAGTGTGTGCAATATCTGCGCGGGATGTTTGCATTTGCGATCTGGGATGCTCGGAAGAAAGAATTATTTTTGGCGCGTGATCGGATTGGCAAAAAACCAATAAAGTACTACATCGATTCTCGGCACATTGTGTTTGCTTCAGAACTCAAGGCGTTGTTTCAAGATAAGTCTGTTCCTCGAGAACCTGACTGGAGAGCGATTGACTCCTACCTTTCTTATCAGTATGTTCCGTCTCCAGCAACAGGATTTCTTGGGATTCAGAAGCTTCCTCCCGCGCATTATCTCGTTGTGAGGCTTCAGGGTGAGCGCCCACCGACAGTCGAACTCAAACGCTATTGGACGATAGACTATACCACCAAACAATCGTACACCGAAGCGGAATGGATTGAGAGAGCAGCGACGACCATTACAGAATCGGTCCGGCTTCGGCTTGTTAGCGATGTCCCACTCGGGATTCATTTATCGGGTGGTGTTGACTCGAGCCTTGTTGCAGCTATTGCTGCTGACCTTGTCGAGGGACCCCTTAAGACTTTCTCTATTGGATTTACAGACGAACAGTACAACGAACTGCCATTTGCGCGTCTTGTGGCCCAGCGGTACTCCACGGATCATCAGGAGTACATCGTAGAAGCCGATGCGATGAAGATTCTTCCAGAACTTGTGTATCACTACGAAGAACCGTATGCGGATCCCTCTGCACTCCCCACGTGGTATTTGATGAAGATGACGAAACAGTCCGTTACCGTCGCGCTCAATGGTGATGGGGGAGACGAGAATTTTGGCGGATATGACCGTTATAACAGCATGCGTTTATTTTTTCAGAGGAATCGTATTCCCGTAAAATCTTTTTTTGCGTACGGGAGCCATATCATTGACCAGGTGTTTAATATCAAAATCGCACAACGGTTTGAACAATTTTTTCGACGATACAACACATTAGCACTATTATTCTATGCGAAGATGATGGAGGCCATCTCGCTTCAAGAAAAACGAGAGCTGTACACACATGACCGTTGGCGGGGGCTCCAACAAGCACATTCTCAATCACCATTCTCAATGTATTGGCAACGCGCGCATTCATTTGAAGATCTGGACAAGATTTTTTTTATTGAGCAGAATACCTACCTCCCCGATGATCTGTTGGTAAAGGTGGATATTGCCGCTATGGCTCATGGTGTTGAAGCCCGTTCACCGTTGCTTGATCAAGAGTTGTTTGCTTTAACCGCTCAGATGCCCAGTTCTTGCAAAGTATCATCGCGTGGGTTGAAATGGTTATTAAAGAAGATCGCTTGGGAGCGGATCCCGCATGAATGTATTCAACGGGCAAAACAGGGGTTTCAGGTTCCGCTCGAACGATGGCTGAGGGGGCGCTGGTTAGATGATGCGCGCGACATTCTTCTTACTCCCTCCTTTCTCGCTCATGGGTTTCGTGCAGAGGGGATAGAGGCTCTTTTGGAACGATATCAATCTCACCCTCGTCAACACGAACGGCAGCTTTGGACACTCCTCTGCCTTGCACAATGGTTCAGGGTATGGTTTGATTCACCTGTTCGTAAATAGTCCTTGGTTATTTATATGAAGATTGCAATGATTAATTTGACGGGCGGGGGGATGAGTGGGGGTTATTACTCCTATCTCAAAGAGATTGTCCCCTGGTTGGTGCAGAGCCCGGCAGTGGAGCATTTGCTTTGCGCGCTGCCTCGGGGTTCTTCGGTCCCGTGGAAAATAGAGGATTCATCTAAGCTCACAATAACATCTTGTCAGCCGTACACATTTTGGGGCTGGCGGCAGGACAAGGCACTCATTTCTGCACTTGATGATTTTCGGCCCCATGTTATCTTCGTTCCTACAGAGCGGTTTTTTCGTTATAAGAAGGTGCCCGTTGTGCATATGGTTCAAAACATGGAGCCACTGGTGCGGCCAACATGGCGCAGTTCTTTCGTAGACCGGTTGAAACAAACAATTAAACGCCGCGATGCGTTCCGTACTCTACGTCAAGCGGACGGTATTATTGCTATTTCAGAGTTCGTCGAGGATTTCTTAGTCAGTCGGTGGGGGATCGCTGAGGAACGGATCGGTTCGGTTGTGTACCATGGTTCGCCCTCACTTCCTATCGGATCAATTCGTAATAATTGTATTCCGGATTCATGGGAAGACCGTTTTTTATTTACAACCGGATCACTTCGACCCTACCGAGGGATCGAAGATGTGGTGTTTGCGTTGCCGGCGATATTGGCCCGAAATCCCTTTGTTGCGGGCCTGGTTATCGCCGGGGGTACTGCGGTGTCCTCGTATGTTCATGAACTCAAGCAGTTTATTCAATCTCATCATTTGAACGAGCGTGTTATTTGGGCTGGGGGACTGTTACCGGAGGAGATGCGTTGGTGTTATAGCAATAGCCGGCTTTGTCTGATCACGAGTCGAGTTGAAGCATGCCCTATGATTGCGCTTGAGGCTCTTCGTTTTGGGTCTACAATCATTGCTACTGACAATCCTCCCTTACCAGAGATTTTATTGAATGGTGCGTTATTTTATTCTTCCGGAGATTTTAATGCACTCGCTGATCGCGTACACATCCTTCTGAATGATTCTGAACGTGGGGAGGAAGTTCGTCGTAACGGACGGGCACGTGCTAAGCGTTTTTCATGGGAACAGACCTCTCATCAAACTGTACAACAACTTCAAAACGCTCTTCATCGTGCCAATCAGTAGTGAGGTATTGCTTTATGCGAGTCTTGATTATTTCTCAATATTTCTATCCGGAACAATTTCGGATTAACGATCTGGCCGTGGGGCTTGAAGTGCGCGGACATACCATTACTGTTCTTACGGGAATGCCAAATTACCCCGGAGGTCGGTACTTTCCCGGCTATAGTTGGAGAGGGCCGTGGAGTGAGCGGTATCGAGGTTGCACCCTTTGGCGGGTCCCCTTAGTTCCACGAGGATCCAAGCGGTGGCAATTGGCATTGAATTACCTTTCTTTTGCCGTTTTGGCGAGTGTTGTTATTCCTTTTCTTCCCAAAAAAAGTTTTGATGCTATTTTCGTCTACGAGCCTTCACCCATTACCGTTGGTATTCCTGCGATATTCCTTAAATATTGGTATCGAGCGCCGGTCTTTTTTTGGGTGCAAGACCTTTGGCCAGAAAGCATCGCTGCGGCAGAAAATTTTCATTCCTCTTTTGTTATTGGGATCATTCGATGGATCGTGCGCTGGATCTATCGAAACTGCCATACGATCCTCGTACAATCTGAAGGGTTTATCCCCCGCATTAGAGACTTTGGGGTTCCTGACGCACGAATTCAATATTTTCCAAACTGGGCCGAAGAGGTCTACCAAGGTGCTTCTGGTGGGAATGAGTCCACCATCCCAGCGCTTCCTTCTGGATTTATTGTTATGTTTGCTGGAAATATCGGCTCTGCTCAAGATTTTGGCACGGTGCTTGCTGCCGCGGAATTACTCAAGCGGGACGAGGATATTCATTTCGTGATCGTTGGTGATGGGCGAATGAAATCATGGGTAGAAGCGGAAGTGGAACGCAGGGGGCTCTCGAAAACGTTCCATTTATACGGCCAGCATCCGGTGGAATCCATGCCAGGATTCTTTGCTCTTGCGGATGTTATGCTGGTCACACTCAAGCGTGACCTAATTTTTTCTCTCACAATCCCGGCGAAAATTCAATCATATCTTGCCTGCTCAAAAGCAATCATCGCAAGCCTCGAAGGGGAAGGAGCGAGGGTTATTCAAGAATCATCTTCTGGCATTACGGTCTCCTGTGAAGATCCTCCTGCTCTGGCACACGGCATTCGGCAAATGTCGACAATGGGCAAGGAGCAACGTGATGCGATGGGTCGTTCAGGATATGCATATTACAAGCGATCTTTCGATCGCAATGTATTAATCAATCAGCTTGATGGAATACTCCAGCAGGCTCATCGGGCCAATACGATATGAAAACTATCCTACTGACCGCCTCAACCGGGATGCTTGGAAGCATGTTGTATCAAGTATTGAAAGAAAAGTATCATCTTGTTTTGTTGTACCATGATAGTGAAAAGTTAAAAGCGTTGGAGAGCGCCTATGGTTCTACAGAAGATCATAGAACTCTTCAGTATGACCTCATGAATCTTTTCAGCGACTATCAAGAAGGTTTTTGTAATCGAACTGGCCCAAGGCTCCAATCGTTTATCGAAACTATCGGCCCAGTCGATGCGGTGGTGCAATGCGCGGGGGTGACAAACCGTTACAGCGCGATTGATCCTTTAAAAACGTTTTTTCTTAACAGCGCATTGCCCGTGCTCTTGAGTAATGAGTATAAAGAAAAACTGATTCATGTAACAACCGATTGCGTCTACAATGGTATTGTTGGCGCGCCGTATATCGAGCGAGCCCCCCATACTCCTCGCGATTTGTATGGTCTGACAAAATCACTTGGCGAGCCATCCGAAAATTCACTGGTCTTGCGTACGTCGTTTGTCGGACCCGAGGTGAGTGATTTTGTAGGATTGATTTCGTGGTTTTTAAATCAATCAGGCAAGAAGATTAAGGGATTTACTAATCATTATTGGAATGGCATCACGACCCGTGAATTGGGACGGATTATCGATACCATCCTGACAAATCGCTCCGAGTTTCCACGCATCGGATTGTACCACCTCTTTTCTAATGATATTTCCAAATACGATATGCTCGTGAAATTTCAGAGGAAATATGCGATTGACGTAGACATTACACCCATCGAGTCGCAACCGGTGGATCGGCGATTAGGAAGTGTCCATGGGGTCTGCCGGCAGCTTGCGGTTCCAGAATTTGACGAAATGCTCGCCGCGTTGTAAGGGTCAATCAGTCGCTCGACAATCCCTCAAACGTCCATTATACTACAGCATATATCATTTCTCCAGCACAAGAGATGCAACAAGTATATGGCAGAACCCTTATTCCAAGGCAAAACGATTCTCATCACCGGAGGGACTGGTTCATTCGGGAGCACCGTCACTGAGCATCTCTTGCGGTCGGATCCGCAAAAGATAATTATTTTTAGCCGTGACGAAAAAAAGCAATTTGACATGCGCAATGCCATCCATGATCCGCGATTGGAATTTGTCATTGGCGACATCCGTGATGAGCAAAGTATTCGTCGTGCGATGAGAGGAGTTCAATATGTCTTTCACGCTGCGGCTTTAAAGCAAGTTCCTACGGGCGAGTTTTTTCCTCTCGAATTCGTGAAGACGAATATTTTAGGGAGTGTGAATGTCATGCAATCCGCCATTGATGCTGGGGTCCAGCGCGTTGTTGTGTTAAGTACTGATAAGGCGGTATATCCGATTAATACAATGGGGATGACGAAAGCGCTCATGGAGAAAGTGATGATGTCCTTTGCCCGCAATACATCGGATGAAACCGTTATTTGCGGGGTGCGGTACGGTAATGTGATGTATTCGCGCGGCTCTGTTATTCCTTTAATAGTGGATCAAATAAACAGTAATAGACCACTGACGATTACACACCCGCTCATGACCCGATTCATGCTGCCGCTGACACAATCCGTGGATCTGGTTCTTTATGCGCTCACCGAGGGGAAACGGGGAGATGTTTTTGTTCGCAAAGCGCCTTCGTGTACGATTGAAACCTTAGTGAACGCCTTGAATCAAATGTTCGGCGGCGGACATGCCATTCACAACATCGGTATCCGCAGCGGAGAAAAAATGCACGAAACCCTTGTTTCCAGTGAAGAATTTACCCATATAGAGGATCGTGGAGAGTATTTTCGTATTGTTCCGGAAAGCGCAAACCTGGATTATGAGCGGTATTTTACCCAAGGGGTTCAAACTTTTTTGCATGAAGGATACACTTCATCGAATACAAAACAATTATCACTAATGGAGACATTTGACCTGCTCAAGACATTGCCGGAGGTTCAGCAAGAACTATTACAGCATCCGTTAACTCGCCCGTCTTCTCCTCTGAGCGTTTCGGTGGCAGCAGATGGTCATGCATCAGTATGAACACCTCTTCTGAATTTCGTGTGATGACCATTGTGGGGACGCGCCCCGAAATTATTAAATTATCCCGTGTGATGCACGAACTCGATGAACGAGTCGAGCATACGATCGTCCATACGGGACAAAATTATGATTATGAATTAAATGAAATTTTTTTTAAAGAGCTCGGAGTTCGAAAGCCAGATTATTTTTTAGAAGCAGCGAAAGGGACGCTTGCCGAAACCATCGGAGCTATTATTGCCTCGTCAGATGCTGTGATGGCCCAGGTACGGCCTGATGCGCTACTTGTGTTGGGTGACACCAATAGCTGCCTTTCGGTGATCCCGGCAAAGCGCCGTAAAATACCCATTTTCCACATGGAGGCGGGCAACCGCTGTTTTGATGCGCGCGTTCCCGAAGAGATTAATCGCAAGATCGTGGACCATACCAGTGATATCAATATGACATTTACCGAGCATGCTCGGCGTTACTTGCTGGCTGAAGGTATCCGACCAGAGACGATTATTAAGACGGGTTCCCCGACGAAGGAAGTGCTGTCGTTCTATCGAAAAAACATTGATGCATCGATGATTTTGAAGACTCTCGGAATCGACGCGGGGAAATATTTTGTTGTCAGTGCTCATCGGGAAGAGAATATTGATAATGACGAAAATTTTAAGAATTTTTTGGACAGTTTAGAAGCCATTGCTGAAACATATCAATATCCCATTATTGTGTCGACTCATCCTCGTACACAGAAAAGATTGGAGTCGGTCGGAGGCGAGCATCACACTCTGATACGTTTCTTAAAGCCGGTGGGACTTTTTGATTATGTTCACCTCCAACTCCACGCAGCGTGTGTGATATCAGACAGCGGAACAATTAGCGAAGAGGCAACTATCCTTAATATTCCAGCGGTGACGATTCGTCAGGCGCATGAGCGCCCAGAAGGCATGGATGAGGGGACACTCATTATGTGTGGGCTCAAACGCTCCGACGTGTTGCGCGCCATCGATACTGTGATGGCCCACCATTCCTCTACAGACCGCGTGTTTCGCATCGTACCGGATTATGACGTCGACACCGTATCCAAAAAAGTCGTCCGTATCATTTTGAGCTATACGGGATACGTCAACCGGACCGTTTGGTATAAACAATAATTCCTTTCATGGGGGATCGGATGCGGTATGGGAGATTCAAAAACGGTGCTTATTACGGGAGCGACAGGGTTTATTGGGAGGGAGTTATGTCAACGGATGCTTGTTGATGGGTGGAGCGTGTATGGAACCGTTCGGAATTCTAAAGACTGTGATCGACTCCCATTCGGAACACGCCCTGTGCTTCTCGCATCGATCGGGCAAGATACACTGTGGGAAACCATCATCGGTCCTGCGACCGTTGTTATGCACCTGGCCGCTCGTGTTCATGTGATGCGTGATCGGAACGATGACCCTTTGAGTGAGTATCGTGTCGTGAATACACTGGGTACAGAGAGGTTAGCACGGGCCGCGGCAGCGTGCGGTGTTCGACGTTTTGTGTATGTCAGTTCAATCAAGGTCAATGGGGAATCCACACTACTGCCGTTTGAGGAAAAGGACCCAGTCGCACCAGGAGACCAGTATGCTATTTCGAAATGGGAGGCAGAGCAACGGTTATGGGAAATTGGCAACCGCACGGGATTAGAAATCGTAATCATCCGCCCTCCAATGGTGTACGGTCCTGGTGTGAAAGGAAATTTCTTGCGCCTACTCAAACTGATTGATAGACAGTGGCCACTCCCGTTTCGGGGAGTGGCCAATAAGCGCAGTCTCGTGTCCCTTCATAATATTGTGGACTTTCTTGCTTGTATCGCAATTCATCCTAAGGCAGCACACGAACTTTTTTTCGTTTCTGACGGGTGCGATCTTTCAACAGAGGACCTTATTAAATGTCTTTCTACTGCATTAGGGAAGACTCCGCGGCTGTTCCGATTCCCCATGCCATTGTTTCGTGTACTCGCGCGCATTATGGGTCAGCAGGAGGCACTTCAACGCTTGACGGGCTCACTACAAGTGAGTACACACAAAGCACATCAGCAATTAGGGTGGCAGGCTCCTCAAACTATTGAAGAGGGGATGCGTTCAGTTGCTCATTGGTATACAAGCGGCTATCACCCCATATAAATAAAAAAAATCTATGTTCTTCGCGAGTATTATTACCTTTCTTTGTTCGCTTCTGCTGACGCGTCTTCTACTCTTTGCGACTCCATGGATGCGCATTATTGATGAGCCGAACCAGCGGTCATTGCATACGATAGCAATTCCTCGTACCGGAGGAATCGCCATCGTTGTGACGGTCTACGGCATGTTCTTTCTCTTGGGCTCAAACGGAATGATCGAGTCATCTCCGATGTTCTTTTGACCGCTGATTGGAGGAGGCGTTGTCGCCGTCGTGTCATTACTGGATGATATCATTGGACTTTCACCTGCAGTTCGATTTGCTGTTCATGGATGCGCCGCCCTCTTCTTACTCAAAACTCCGTTTCTTCTCGATGCGCTCCGATTCCCCCTCATCAGTATACCGTTGTCTCCATTCGTCAGCGCGGTATGTACTATCCTCATTGTCCTTTGGGTGATGAATCTGTATAATTTTATGGATGGTATGGATGGTTTTGCCGGTGGTATGGCGGTGATTGGGTTTACGAGCTTTGCGTTACTGGGGTTATTGGCCGGTAATAGAGCGTTTTCCCTGTTAAACGCGATCATGGCCGCGGCGGCGTTGGGTTTTTTGGTGTTTAATTTTCATCCAGCGCGTTTATTTATGGGGGACGTGGGGTCAGTGTTCATCGGATATTGGGTTGCCGTGATGATGTTGGTAGCAGATTATCAAAAAATCTTTCCTCTCTGGGTCGGGGTATTGGTTTTTTCCCCATTTATTGTGGATGCCACAGTCACCCTTCTTGGGAGAGTCTTCCGAGGAGAAAAATTTTGGATTGCTCATAAAACGCATTATTACCAACGGCTCGTGGAATCGGGGGGGGGACATCAACGCACAGTAATTTTGGAGTACGTGTTAATGGTGATCTGTGGCAGTGCTGCATTGATAAGCGTTCGATCAATCGGATTCGTGCAGTGGGGACTTATAGCGGTGGTTGTTGTGATGTATATCTGGTTGGGAATACGAGTAGGAAAAATAACGATTCGAAGAGAGGGTTGAATAATGTTGATATGAGCTACTCAATGTATTCTTGGCTTTTCCAACGCGCACCCTTTAAAAAAGGAATCTTTTTTATCCTCGGGGATGCTCTCCTCATTGCTATTGCAATCCGCAGTTCACCCCCCAGATATTGATTATCAGTATGTAGGAGTTGGTCTCGGATACTGGGCTCCACCTCAACGGCCTTTTCGGTCACTACCGTCGCATTCCTATGGGAATACTCGCTAGTATTACTCATCATCAGTGGCTCCAATTATTATTGCGGCCTAGACATTGGAAACGTCTAGTGTTTTTTCTATGCATGGATGCGTTAGGCATTACGCTTTCGTTATACGTCTCATTTCTTTTACGATTTGATTATGATATTTCGAATGCGTATTTTGAGTTTATTCCAAAAGTGCTACCCCTCTTTTTATTCGTTAAACTCTCTTGCTTCACGGCATTTCGGATGTACCGCATTAGTTGGAGGTTTGTGAGTCTTAAGGATGTCACCACCATCGTGCAAGCGATTTTCATATCCAGCTTGGTTATCACAATGGTCGTCTATTTTTTCCAGCCAACAATGCTCGCAGGGTTTCCTCGCGGCGTTCTTATCATTGATGCGCTACTCACTCTTCTATTGGTTAGTGCGGTCCGGATTTCAAAACGCGTCGTTTTAGAAGTCGTGCCTCGGGGGAACAATCAGTCCAAACGCACATTGATATTAGGGGCAGGCAATACCGGCGAAATGATATTGAGGGATATTCAACGCACGGGGTATCAAGAGTATTTCCCCGTCTTGATGCTCGATGACGATGAACGTGTCGCTGGGGCCTCGATGCACGGAGTGCCGATCGCTGGCCCATTGAACCGGTTAGAGTCTTTAATTTCCCAAGAACGCATTGAGGCAATCATTATTGCGATTCCTGCGCTCAGCCACACAAAATTGCGGAGTATTTATAAACAGTCGAATACTCTTGGAGTCACAGAAATTAAAATTGTGCCGCGCATTTACGATGTCCATCGTCCCGAACTCCATGTTCAATCGTTAGAAGATATTAAAATCGAGGACCTCATTGGTCGTCAGGTGGTCAATATTGATTACGCGCAGATCGAGCGTAGCATTGTGGGACATGTTGTATTGGTGACGGGAGCAGCGGGTTCCATTGGTTCCGAATTAGTAAATCAGATTTGTTCGTTCCATCCTGCAGCGATCGTCCTCTACGAGATTGATGAGACGGAACTTTACTCTCTCGAGTTGAAATTACAACGCACATTTCCGGAGCTTTCCCGGAATATTCATTTCGTCGTGGGGGACGTGAGGGATGTTGATCGTGTGCGTGCTCTTATGACGGAGTATCGCCCCACGGTCGTCTTTCATTCGGCCGCCTACAAACACGTCCCGATGATGGAGCTGAATTCTTCAGAAGCAGTAAAAGTGAATCTATTAGGCACCCATACCGTCGCTCGAGCAGCGGTAGATGCTGGTGTTGAGAGATTTGTGATGATTTCGAGTGATAAAGCGGTTCGACCTACCAGCATTATGGGCGCTACCAAGCGCATGGCGGAGTATATTTGCCATGCGTTTAACCAGGAGGGGCGCACAGCGTTTGTGTCTGTACGGTTCGGTAATGTGCTCGGAAGTCGGGGGAGTGTACTGCCATTGTTTTTAGAACAAATTCGTCGGGAAGAGGCCCTTACCATTACTCATCCGGATATGTCCCGCTATTTCATGACAATCCCCGAGGCGGTCACATTAGTGTTACAAGCCAGCATGATTGGAAACGGGGGAGAGGTTATGGTGCTCGATATGGGGGAACCGTTGCGAATTACAGAATTGGCCGAAGATTTGATCCGTCTGCACGATCTTGTACCATATCAAGATATTGATATTCGTTATATTGGTTTGCGCCCAGGCGAAAAACTTTTTGAGGAATTATTGACCGCGGAAGAGGGGACCCTTGCTACTGCCCATAAAAAGATTTATACTGCAAAAATAAGCAATTGGTATACCATGGGTGAAATTGATGCGTTCCTTCAGGCATGTCAAACCATTATCAAAAAAAATCAAGTGGACCACTCTGCCGAACTCCGCTTATTGTTTGCAAAATACATTCATTGGTATCAGCCACTTAATACCCCCAATAAATTATGAGTGACCATTTGACCGAGGAGAATGCAGCATCTGATACCATACCCTTGACACGCTACTGGAACATTATCATTCAACATTGGTGGATTGTGGTACTTGCGGTTTTATTAAGTATCCTAGGATCTTATTTCATTGAACGGTATCGCGTTCCGCATCCATATCCCTACGCCACTGTCATTCAGGTGGGTCAAGGCCCCGATCAAAAACCACTAGAATCCTCATCGACTATTATGGCGCGACTGAGTAATGTTTACATTCCCAAGGCACTTACAGAATACGCGACGTCACATGGGTATGATGAACAGCAATACACTGTCGAGGTGGAAATACCAGTAGACAGTTCTGTGGTTATTTTACGGTCCGAAGATAAGCAAGAGAGTAAAGAAGATCTCCTGACCCTCCATTCCAATATCGCCAACCTCATGATTGCAGATCATCAGCGGCTCTTCGAATTGATACAAAAATCGCTTACGCTGGACAAAGCGCAAGCGCAGCGGGTACTCGATTTTCTTCAAGAGCAGGCGCGATTGTTTCCAGAACGGTTTCGGCGGATTGACGATAGTGTCCTTTATATCCAAAAACAGCTGAGCGAATTGGAGTCGGGCATTCAAAATGCACAAAAAAATCGAGCAATCATACTTACTTCTGAGTCTCAGCGTCCGGCATCCGACGAATCACTCGCCACCACATTGTTGTTGATTGATAGTGATATTGACAAACAGCGTGCAAAAAAGGCTGAACTTGAGCAACGCCTTTCGGTTGATATAAAAAAACAAAAAGACGAACTTGAGCAGCAGCGTATCGATAACAAGCTTGAGCAAACAAAAGCACAAAAAATAATTGACAGTGTCCAGCTCCAGATCGATTCAATAAGTGCAACTAAGAAAATTATCGAGCCATCCCAGTTTCTTCGGCTTCCCCAGCAATCGCCCTATAGAAATTTATTACTTTCCTCTGTATTGGGATTATTATTAGGGGGTATGTTGACTTTCTTTATTGATTTTGTTAAGCGTGCGAATGCAGAACGTGCGCTTCGATGATCGTACCCCAGGAGCATTGCCGCAAGATTGACCATCGTGGTGATTATGACAATACTACCCAGCTCAACGCGGGGTAGTATTTTTTCAGCGGCAAACACACCAATCATATTCATGCTGATCGAAAGGAGAACGATGCCAAGTATTTTTTCGTTGTGTTGCCAAGCGGGATCGTAAACCCTTCGTACCCAGTACCCTGGGAACCAAAAGAGTAATGGGATCGCGCCGAACATTCGGTCCATGAGCGGCAGCGGGGCTGCCATAATGCCGAGACAGAGGAAGAATATTGTGAGAACAGCAATGTGCTGATGCTTAGTGGGGTTCATATTTCCAGACATATTGCGTGAGCGGTTGTGTTTCTTTTACGAGGAATGCTT